>ENA-OQDA01000915-OQDA01000915.1-human-gut-metagenome-genome-assembly--contig:-NODE-915-length-11222-cov-3.109779_pt1 | contig 11222 bp, 10 predicted proteins | sample MGYA00242771_ERZ504603 | MGnify/ENA primary metagenome ERZ504603 (study PRJEB26092, sample SAMD00036328) | human gut metagenome | host: Homo sapiens | study: EMG produced TPA metagenomics assembly of...
ATGTGTACGCGCCCAACACAGTTCATCGGCGGGCATAAAGGGATTTATATCGGAAAAACATGGCTTTCCGCGCGAAGAACAAGCCGTAAACGCCTGCCCAAGGCGGAAAAAACGTAAAGATTCAGAAAAACAAAAACCAACCTGATTTTCAATCACTTGAATCCTCAAAATCAATCTGCGGAGAATGATGAAACGTTCTGCGCCAAACGGTAAATCAATCAAAGGAGATTGAAAAATCGTTTGGCGCAGATTGATTTTTGTATATAAGTTTCTCCCGAAAAGGCTTGGAAACGGGAAAAGCCGGAATACGATTACTCCACCGTCACCGACTTGGCCAGATTGCGAGGTTGGTCCACATCCTTGCCTTTGCACACGGCGATGTGATAAGCCAGCAACTGCAAAGGAACGGACACCACCAAGGGGTCGAAGCAGTTCCATCGTCTCGGCAGCTCGATCACCTCCGTCGGCCAACTCCCGTATCTTCGTGTCGCCTTTCGTCACGAGCGCGATGACACGTCCCTGACGGGCTTTTACCTCTTGGATATTGCTGATGAGCTTTTCGTACATCCCGTTACGTGTGGCGATGACAAACACCGGCATCTCCGAATCGATGAGCGCGATGGGACCGTGCTTCATCTCTGCCGCCGGATACCCTTCGGCATGGATATAGGAAATTTCCTTCAACTTCAAGGCTCCCTCGAGTGCTACGGGATAACAGTAGCCGCGGCCCAGGTAGAGGCAGTTGTGTGCATAGGTGAAAATCTTGGCCATTTGGGCAATCTGCTCGTTCGCTTGCAACGCCTCTTTCATTTTCTCGGGTATGGCCACCAGTTCCCGCACCATCTTGACATATTCATCCTGGGAAATCGTTCCACGCGCCTTGGCCAAAGCCAGCGTCAGCATGGCCAACACCGTCACTTGCCCCGTAAACGCCTTTGTAGAAGCCACGCCGATTTCCGGCCCCACATGGATGTAAGCCCCGGTATGCGTGGCCCGGGGGATGGAGGCCCCCACGGAATTACAGATACCGAACACGAAAGCCCCTTGCTTGCGTGCCAGTTCGATGGCGGCCAACGTGTCGGCCGTCTCGCCGGACTGCGATATAGCAATCACTACGTCGGTAGGCAAAATGACAGGATTGCGGTAGCGGAACTCCGACGCATATTCCACATACACGGGAATACGGCAATAATTCTCGATAAGCTGTTGGCCGATAAGCCCCGCGTGCCACGACGTACCGCACGCCACGATGATGAAACGGCTCGCGCTCAACAGCTTGTCCTTATGGTCGATGACCGCCGAAAGCGTCACGTTGTCGGCATCTATATTGATACGCCCGCGCATGCAATCAAGCAGGCAATCCGGCTGTTCGAAAATCTCCTTGAGCATAAAATACGGATAGCCTCCCTTTTCCAATTGGCCGAGGTTGATGTCCACCGTTTTCACCGTAGGGTGCATGCGCGTGTTGTCCATATCCACCACTTTCAGCTCGTCTCCGGGACGGATGACGGCGATGTCTCCGTCTTCCAGATACACCACCTTGTCGGTGTATTCCACAATAGGGGTGGCATCCGAGGCCAGATAAAACTCATTGTCGCGCCCGATGCCCACCACGAGCGGACTGCTCTTGCGTGCGGCAATGATTTGTTCGGGATGCCTTTTGTCCAATATCGCGATGGCGTAGGCACCGATGACCTCATGCAGGGCCACTTGTACGGCACCCAACAAGTCCAGGTCATTGCTCACCTGGATATATTCGATGAGTTGTACCAACACTTCGGAGTCCGTCTGGCTGCGGAACTTCACGCCACGTTGCTGCAAACGTTCCTTCAACGTGGCGTAATTCTCGATGATACCGTTATGAATCAACGCTAGATTGCCCGATGCCGAGTAATGGGGATGGGCGTTTTCGGCGCACGGCTCGCCATGCGTAGCCCAACGCGTATGGGCGATACCGATATGCCCGCTCACGTCTTTTGCTTCCGTCGAGCGTTCCAAATCGCTGACCTTGCCTTTCGCCTTATACACATTCAAATCACCCGAATTGCTGATCAAAGCCACACCGGCGCTATCGTAACCACGGTACTCCAGACGTTTAAGTCCTTTTATCAAAATGGGGTAAGCCTCTCTCTTACCTATATATCCGACAATTCCACACATATTCCATTTATTTTTCCAAAAGCAAACTTAGTAAAGTATAAACGCTTAAACATGATTTATCGTACAAATGTACGTTATTTTAAGCAATTTTAGTATATTTACGACCATGAAAATAAGATGCGGCTCGGCAGAGCCAAATTAGAAAACTGCGTTTTCACTTGTCTCTGCGCTCGCCTTTCACTATATTTGTGCGCATAAAAGAATAAGAATAAAATGGGATTTCTAAAAACTTTGTTCGGCGGCCGGGAAGAATCTCCGGAAGAAAAAGCCGAAAAACGCCGCGAACGGGAATTCGACGTACTGAAATATGACGGTGTACGCGCCCGTAAAATGGGAGAGGTCAAATACGCCATACGCTGTTTCCGGGAAGCACTCGCCCTCCGGAACGATTCCGAAACCGCGAGTTATCTGGCCGAGGCTTTACTCTCCGACAAACAAGCTGAAGAAGCCCGGAGCATTTTGGCCAAACTGGCCGAAGAACTTCCGGACCATATCGGCGTGTGGTTGGCCATGTCCCGTGCCGATGAAATGATGCAGGATTATACGCGCATGGACGAAGACTGCCGGGCTGCCCTGCAAATCGACAACAGCCATGCCGGAGCGCTCTACCGCTCGGCCCAAGCCAAACATGCCTTGCACGACGAGCTGAACGCCGTGGCCCTATTGACACAGGCCATCGTGCAGGACGAACATTTGACGGAAGCTTACCTGTTGCGGGCTGAAATTCTCCGCGACATGGGCAGCCTGACAGAGGCCGAGGCCGACATCGACCACTTACTCGAGGACGAGAAGGCACAACCGGCACCCGGAAGAAGCCGTGATGTTGAAAGCCGCACTGCGGCTGCAACAAGGGGATGCCCCCACGGCCATTATCTATTATAATAAGGTAAAGACGCAAAACCCGTTGATGGGCGAGGCATACGTAGGACTCAGCACGGCATACGCCGCCAACCGTCAGCTCGACCGGGCACTGTCCACACTGGACGAAGCCGTAGAACTCATGCCGGACTTCAGCGAAGGATACAAAGAACGCGGACGCATCAAACTGATGCTCAACGACAAAGCCGGGGCGGCCGACGACCTGAAAAAAGCGTTGGAGACCTCGCCGGAAGCTGCCAAAGCCCTCGAAGGACAGTTCAGCAACATAGAACAAGAGATGAACGAACAATACAAAAACCGGCAACCCTTACGGTTTCTAAATGTAATCAAAATCAGGTATTCTTTCACATTTTTCCCGTTTAAGAGGAAAAAGCGGTGAAAACATTTGCCGGAATGAAAAATCCCTAATTTGCAACAAATTCAGAAATACGAAGATGAAAGAATTATTCAACACATATTTTTATTTCTTCTTTTACTTTTACTTTAGCCATAAAGTGAAGCGGGAGTTCGTATGTGTACCAAACAGAAAATTATACTAACCCAATAAAACATGAGGTCCCGCTTCCCACCGAAGCGGGACTTTTTTGTGAAAACGACAAAACAAGAACAATGAAACGAATTGCAATCCAAGGTATCAAAGGGTCGTACCACGACATGGCAGCCCATTACTTCTTCCACAACGAGGACATCGAGCTTATCTGCTGCTCCACGTTTGAAGAAGTCTTTGCCACGGTAAAGGACGACAGTACGATACTCGGCATGGCTGCCATCGAAAATACCATTGCGGGCAGCCTGTTGCACAATTACGAATTACTTTGCGACAGCGGACTGACCATCGTGGGCGAGCATAAGCTGCGCATTTCCCACAGCCTGCTCTGCCTCCCCGACGACAATCTGGAGGACATCACCGAGGTACATTCCCATCCGGTAGCCCTGATGCAATGCCGCGAATTTCTGGCCCGGCATCCCCGTCTGAAAGTCGTGGAAGGTGAGGACACGGCCGGCTCGGCGGAAATCATCAGCCGGGAACAACTGCGCGGACAAGCCGCCATCTGTTCCAAATTCGCAGCCCCTCTGTACGGCATGAAAGTATTGGAAGAAGGTATCGAGACCAACAAACACAATTTCACCCGTTTTCTGGTATTCAGCCAGCCGCAACGCGCCAACCTGCTGCGCGATATCCGTCAGACCAACAAAGCCAGTCTGGTATTCACCCTTCCCCACGAAGAAGGCTCGCTCTCGCAGGTGTTGTCCATTCTCTCTTTCTATAAATTGAACCTGACCAAAATACAATCCCTCCCCCTCGTGGGAAAAGAGTGGCAATATATGTTTTACGTAGACTTGGGCTTCGATGATTATACCCGCTATTCACAAAGCATCGATGCCATTACCCACTGACCAAAGAACTCAAAATATTAGGAGAATATCAAGATGGAAGACAAACTATATAATTTCCGCATACAGCCGGCCGAACGGCGAGTTCCGTACAGGAATACTATTTTTCAGTAAAACTCAAAGAGGTGGCACGCATGAACGCCGAAGGCAAGGACATCATCAGCCTGGCTATCGGAAGCCCGGACATGCCGCCCTCACCTCAAACCATAGAAACGCTGTGCGAAGAAGCACGGCATGCCGACGCACACGGCTACCAACCCACGACGGGTATTCCCGAACTGCGTCGGGCGATGGCCGATTTCTATAAACGGTGGTACGACGTGGACTTGGATCCGGCCTGCGAAATACAGCCGCTTATCGGCTCCAAGGAAGGCATCCTCCACGTCACGCTGGCCTTGGCCAATCCGGGCGACCGCGTATTGGTGCCCAATCCGGGATACCCTACTTATACATCACTCAGCAAAATCCTCGGCCAACGAATCACCTATTATGACTTGCTGCCCGAAAACGGCTGGCAACCCGACTTCAAAGCCTTGGAAGAAATGGACCTGACGGGCGTGAAAATCATGTGGACCAACTATCCCAACATGCCGACGGGTGCCAACGCCCGACGCGAGACGTACGAAAAACTGGTAGACTTTGCCTTGCGCCACAACCTTGTCATTGTGAACGACAACCCATACAGCTTCATCCTGAACCACGAACGCCTCAGTATCTTGCAAGTCCCCGGTGCCAAACGCTGTTGCATCGAGTTCAACTCTATGAGCAAGAGCCACAACATGCCGGGTTGGCGTGTGGGCATGTTGGCCACGAACGCGGAATTCGTGAAATGGATTCTCAAAGTGAAAAGCAATATCGACTCGGGAACCTTCCGCCCGATGCAGCTCGCCGCCGCCGCCGCTTACCGGAACGACGCCCAATGGCACGAAGAGGCCAACATACATGTGTATGCCGAACGACGGGCACTGGCCGAAGAAATCATGCACACGCTGGGCTGCACTTTCGACCCGACGCAAGTGGGCATGTTCCTTTGGGGACGCATCCCGGAAAGTTGCAACAACGTGGAACAACTTACGGAGAAGATTCTGCACGAAGCACGGGTCTTCATTACGCCGGGATTTATCTTCGGCAGTAACGGCAGCCGATATATCCGGATTTCGCTTTGCGCCAAAAAAGAGAAAATAGCCGAAGCACTGGAACGCATCCGAAAAGTATTTTAAACACCAACAAGCATAGAATTAAAAATATAACGATATGGACGATTTACGATTAACTTCCCTGAACCTTCCGGGAATAAACGAAAACAAGCGACCACTCGTCATCGCCGGCCCCTGTAGTGCCGAAACCGAGGAACAAGTCATGACCACCGCCCGACAACTGGCCGAAAAAGGATTCAAAATATTCCGTGCCGGTGTGTGGAAACCGCGTACCAAGCCGGGAGGATTCGAAGGTATGGGCGAGGCCGCATTACCCTGGCTGCAACGCGTCAAGGAAGAAACCGGCATGCTGGTATCCACCGAAGTGGCTATGCCCAAGCATGTGGAAGCGTCTCTCAAAGCCGGAGTGGATTTGCTTTGGGTCGGAGCACGCACTACGGCCAATCCTTTCGCCATGCAGGAACTGGCCGACTCTCTGAAAGGTGTGGACATCCCGGTTCTGGTCAAAAACCCGGTGAATCCCGACATCGAACTCTGGATCGGTGCTTTGGAGCGCATCAACGGAGCGGGCATCACACGCCTGGGAGCCATCCACCGCGGATTCTCCAGCATCGACCAGAAAATCTACCGAAACGCTCCCATGTGGCACATCCCCATCGAACTGCACCGCCGTTTCCCCAACTTGCCCGTCATCTGCGACCCGAGCCACATCGGCGGACGCCGCGACCTGATTGCCCCGCTCTGCCAACAGGCCATGGACATGAGATTCAGCGGATTGATAGTAGAGAGCCACTGTAACCCGGATTGTGCATGGAGCGACGCCAAACAACAAGTCATGCCCGATGTGCTCGACTTCATACTCGATCGTCTGGTGGTACGCGAGAACGTGGAAATGACGGAAAGCCTGTCAGCCCTGCGCAAGCAGATAGACGAGCTGGACAACGAGCTGATGAACCTGCTGACCCGCAGGATGCGTGTGAGCCGTGAAATCGCGACTTACAAAAAGGAGCACGACATGGCTGTCGTGCAAACCGGACGCTACTCCGAGATTCTCGACAAACGAGGAGCGCAAGGAGTGTTGTGCGGCATGGATGCTGAATTCGTGAAAAAAATCTATGAAGCCATCCACGAGGAAAGCGTGCGTCAACAAATGGATATCATTAATAAGTAAGCACGAACAGAAAGAACAAACATCATGAGAATACTCATCTTAGGAGCCGGAAAAATGGGCTCATTCTTCGTGGACTTGCTGAGTTTCGACCATGAGACGGCAGTATATGACATCGATGCCAAACGGCTGCGGTTCATGTACAATACGCAACGTTTCACCTCGATGGACGAAATAGACGCATTCCGCCCCGAACTGGTCATCAATGCCGTGACGCTGAAATATACACTGGAGGTCTTCCGGCAAGTGATTCCCCACCTGCCTCAAGACTGTATCCTGAGCGATATCTCGTCCGTCAAAACGGGGTTCAAGGAGTTTTATGAAGGTGCAAGCATGCGTTATGTCAGCACACACCCGATGTTCGGCCCCACGTTTGCCAATCTGGGGAGCCTGAACCACGAGAATGCCATCGTCATCAACGAAGGCGACTATATGGGGCGCATCTTTTTCCGTGACTTATACAGTCGGCTCGGATTACATGTCTGCGAATATTCGTTCGAGGAACATGATGAGACCATGGCCTACTCGCTCAGTATTCCTTTCGTGTCGACCTTCACCTTTGCTGCGGTGATGAAACATCAGGATGCACCGGGCACGACATTCAAACGCCATCTGAAAATAGCCCAGGGCGTGCTGAGCGAAGACGACTGCCTCCTTCGGGAAATCCTTTTCAACCCGCGTACCAAAAGTCATGTGGAGCGCATTCGTGAAGAGTTGAAAAACCTCATCCACATCATCGACGAGCGCGACGAAGAAGGACTGAACCGCTACCTGACACGTATCCGGGAAAACATCAAATAAAAACCCCTGAAAACCTAAAGTCCAATCGTATGTCCAACTTTCCATTGTACAGATCCGGACATACGGTTGGGCTTTTTTTAAACAAGGAAACGATTTATAACAAACACGGACATGAAAAGGAAAATAAATGGCTATCTTTGCGAACATGAAAAGAATTATTCTGATTACAGGGGGAGAACGCTCCGGTAAAAGCGTGTATGCCGAACAGTTGGCACTGCGACTGTCCGAACAACCTGTTTACATGGCCACGGCACGTATCTGGGACGAGGAGTTCCGCCAACGCGTACGCATCCACCGTGAACGGCGAGGAGCGCAATGGACCAACATCGAGGAAGAAAAATACCTGAGCCGTCACGACCTGACGGGACGGACGGTACTGGTGGATTGTGTCACGCTATGGACCACGAATTTCTTTTTCGACTATATGCCGCAACAGAGCTCTCCTGTCCCGAATCCCTCCGACACCGTGGAAAGCCGACAGGCTCAAGCCGGAATCCGGCAAGTAGAGGAGACGCTGCAAACCGTGAAAGAAGAATTCCTGCGCTTCACTTCGCAAAAGGCGACTTTTATATTCGTAACCAACGAAATCGGGATGGGCGGCGTATCAACTAACGAAGTGCAACGCCGCTTTACCGACTTGTTGGGCTGGACTAACCAATTCGTAGCGTCCCAAGCCGATGAGGTCTATCTGATGGTGAGCGGTATTCCTGTGAAAATCAAATGAACATGAAAACATTCCGAATCACAGCTCCGGACGAGGCTTTACGTCCTGTCCTGCAAAACAAAATAGACAACCTGAACAAGCCGAAAGGGTCGATGGGACGATTGGAAGAATTGGCCCTGCAAATCGGCCTGATACAACACACGCTCTCACCGGAATTGCGTCATCCGTGTCACCTTTTGTTCGGTGCCGACCATGGAATCGAACGCGAAGGAGTCAGCATATCCCCTCGCGAAATCACCTGGCAACAGATGATTAATTTCAGCCGGGGAGGAGGCGGGGTGAACCTGTTCTGCCGCCAGCACGGTTTCGAACTTTTCCTGATAGACACGGGGGTGGACTACGACTTGCATCCCTATCCCGGTATCATCGACTGTAAAGTAGCACGCGGTACACGGAACTTCCTTCACGAAGCGGCCATGGCGGAAGAGGAAACGGACCGATGTATAGAAACCGGTGCCCGCATGGTGACAGAATGCCACAAACGGGGCTGCAACGTCGTCAGCATAGGCGAAATGGGAATTGGCAACACCTCTCCTTCTTCCATTTGGATGCACTTACTGACCGGCACGCCGTTGGAAATGTGCGTGGGGCAGGAGCCGGACTGAACAATGCCGGTATCCGTCACAAATACGAGATCCTGCAAAGCGCGGTACAGCGTTTCCGCGACCACCATCCCGACCTGCAAGATGCCGATGTCCGTTCGCCCCGATACGCCACAGAAGTGCTTCGTTGGTTCGGCGGCTTCGAAATGACAGCGGCCATCGGTGCGATGTTGCGTGCCGCCGAACTGGGCATGGTGATTCTGGTAGACGGTTTCATCATGACGGCCTGCATGCTGATGGCCTCACGGCTTTATCCGGCCATACGCCACTATGCCGTGTTCTGCCACGAAGGCGACGAGGCCGGACACCGGCGGATGCTCGAAGCCTTGCATGCCCGCGGACTGCTCCAAATAGGACTGCGCCTCGGTGAAGGTACAGGCGCCTTGTGCGCTTATCCGCTCTTGCAATCCGCCGTCCGCATGCTCAACGAAATGAATAACTTCGAAAACGCTCATATTACCAAATATTTTTAATCCCGCATCCCGCTATGACAGACCGACTATGGGCCTCACTGATGTTCTTCACGCGCCTGCCTTTCTGGCGCATCCGGCAAGTGGACGCCGAGTGTTTCAAACACGTGGTGGACTACTGGCCGTTCGTAGGCTGGCTCACGGGAGGTACGGTCGCCCTCGTTTTCTGGCTTGTTTCAGGGATTCTACCGGCCACCACGGCTGCTTTGGCGGCGATAGGTACACGCCTGTGGCTTACCGGTGCCTTGCATGAAGACGGATTGGCCGACTTCTGCGACGGATTCGGCGGAGGAACCACGCGCGAACGTACATTGGCCATCATGAAGGATTCCCATATCGGTACGTATGGTGTCCTGGGACTGATCTTTTACATCGGAATGCTAATCAGTCTGATCTCAGCCCTGCCGCTTTATGTGGCTCCGGCCATTATCTTCACAGCCGACGTGTATGCCAAAGCATGCAGCAGTTTCATCATCCTGCAACTCCCCTACGCCCGAACGGCGGAACAAGCCAAAGCGGGTGTCGTTTACTCCGTCTGGAATAAGCAAGCAACCGCAGGCCACGTATTCCGTTGCCTGCTCGCCCTTGTCCCATGCGTGGTGTGGCTCCTGTCCGGCCCGACCGCTTTCCCTCTTTGGGCTTTTCTGGTTCCTCCGGTAACGGAACTTTTGCTCACCGGCTGGATGAAACGCCGGTTGCAAGGTTATACGGGCGACTGTTGCGGTGCCTTGGTTTTGCTCTGTGAGTTGAGTTTCTATTTATCTATTGTCATACTTTACCATTTTATATAATCCCGTCATGGAAATCTATTTAGCCCGACATACCTCAGTAGACGTCCCACGCGGCACTTGCTACGGTTTTACGGACGTTCCCCTCCGTGCCACATTCCGGCGCGAAGCCACTGCCACCCGGCTGCGGTTGGGCGGCCTCACTTTCGACCACGTGTACACCAGTCCGCTCAGCCGTGCGGCCAAATTGGCCGCATTCTGCGGTTATCCCGATGCTGAACGGGACGGACGGCTGAAAGAAATGAATATGGGCCACTGGGAGATGCAACGTTTCGACGACATCATCGACGAACGGTTGCAACTTTGGTACGACGATTTCCTGAACCAACCGACCACAGGCGGAGAATCGTTCCGAGACCTTTACGCCCGTGTAGCAGCCTTTCTGAACGAACTGCGTAAGAAAGACTACCGGCGTGTAGCTGTCTTCGCCCACGGCGGAGTGTTGATTTGTGCCCAAGTGTATGCCGGTGCTATCCCGTTGGAAGACGGGTTCAAACATCTGACATCCTACGGTGGCGTAGTGAAAATCAATATCTGAAAATCATGAAACATATATTCCATTATTCCATCTTACTCGTCTGCTTGTCCGTGCATCTGTCCATGATGGCAATGCCTTATACCTTCAGCCGCCTGGATGCCTCAGACGGCCTAAGCGACAATCAAGTGCAACATATCCTGCAGTTACCGGACGGACGAATGGTTTTCACCACTTTAGGCAATATCAACCTATATGATGGCATGCGATTCCATTACATCCACCGGAACGACTCCGATGTATATGCCATCAAGGATTATCACGGGCATTACCATGTATATGCAGGCCATCACGACAGGCTTTGGGTCAAAGAATACGGCAAAGTATGGTGTCTTGACCTACGACATGAACAATACCTCAAAAATCCCGAGACAGTATTCCTCGAAACAGGCATACGGGAAAAAGTGACCGACTTATTCGTAGACTCTGAAAAAGACCTGTGGCTGGTCACGCCCAAAGGCATCTGGGAAGCTAAAAAGAAACGTTATCTCCTTCTCCCGAAAGATGCCGGAGAACTGCAAGACGTTGAGGTTTCAAACGATC
>ENA-OQDA01000918-OQDA01000918.1-human-gut-metagenome-genome-assembly--contig:-NODE-918-length-11207-cov-5.627437_pt1 | contig 11207 bp, 10 predicted proteins | sample MGYA00242771_ERZ504603 | MGnify/ENA primary metagenome ERZ504603 (study PRJEB26092, sample SAMD00036328) | human gut metagenome | host: Homo sapiens | study: EMG produced TPA metagenomics assembly of...
TTTAACATTCACCTGATTCAATGTGATGCGGCGGTGCAGGAAGACCGCATCCTTCGCACCCCGAGAGGATGTGCACCGGTAATCTGGGAAAACATGGAAACTGGAAAGGTCTGGAGGCACGGATTATCGACCGGCCTTCCATTATATAAACAACCTGGTGGAACGAGGGAGTTCCGGCACCTTCAGGGCGTGCTGTACTTTACCGACGGAAAAGGCATCTTTCCCCGCCGGAAACCGCCCTACGACACGGCATTTATTTTTGAAGACGATGCGGCGGCGTCGGAAGCGAAGGTTCCTTCCTGGGGAATGAAAGTGGTATTTGGAGGCAAAGATGAATATTGAAGAAGCAAAGAAACAGGTAAAATACGCGGTAATTTCATATCTGTCAAAGGACGAGTTCGGGGAATACCGGATTCCGGTGGAGCGGCAGCGGCCGATTTTTCTCATGGGTCCTCCGGGAATCGGAAAGACGGATATCATGAATCAGGTAGCGGAGGAAATGAACATCGCGGTGGTGTCCTATTCCATGAGCCATCACACCCGGCAGAGTGCTTTGGGTCTGCCGTTCATTGCGGACAAGGAATACGGCGGCCGGAAGTATCGAACCACGGAATACACCATGAGTGAAATCATTGTCAGCCTGTACGACGTGATGGAAGAAACGGGAAAGGCGGAGGGCATCCTCTTCCTGGATGAAATCAACTGCGTATCGGAGACACTGGCGCCGTCCATGCTGCAATTTCTGCAGTACAAGGTATTCGGACGCCACTCCATTCCCGACGGCTGGGTCATTGTCACCGCCGGAAATCCGCCGGAATACAACAACTCCGTGCGGGAGTTCGACCTGGCGACGCTAGACCGCTTGAAGCGAATCGATGTGGAGCCGGATTTTGGCGCTTGGTGGAAGTACGCACAGAACCAGGAGGTGCACACTGCGGTGCTCACCTATTTGGAAATAAAAAAAGATGATTTCTACTCTGTGGAGACGACAGTGGACGGAAAGGAATTCGTCACTGCCCGGAGCTGGGTGGATCTGTCCGACATGATGAAGCTCTACGAGGAACACGACATTCCGGTGAACACGGAACTGATTCGCCAGTACGTTCAGAACGAACGAATCGCCCGGGATTTCTCCGCCTACTACGACCTGTTCTATCGCTACCGGAAGGATTACTGTATCGATGATATTCTGAAAGGCGCGGTAGAGGACGGCGTTCGGACGAGGGCGCAGGAATCATCCTTCGACGAGCGGATTACCGTGATTCGCCTTCTGATGGACTCGCTCTCGGGGAACTTCCGAAAGGTCAACGAATGCGGAGAAGCGCTGAATCGCTTTCTCCTGTCCATAAAAGAAAACAACCGCCGGCTGGCTGCCGCGTCCGTTCCGGAGGCGGTGGAGATTCTGCGGGAGACGGAAGAGGCTATCGGTGCAAATCTTCGCCGGGAGAGAAAATCCAAATCCGTTTCCGCCAAGGAGCTTCGACTGGAGAAACTCCATCTGAAATACCTGGAGGATCTGTCTCTCACCTTGCAGAGAGATTCCATGGATGGAACGACATCGGATCCGGTGTCTCTGATTCGAGAATTTATTGCGCCGAATCAGGCAGAACGAAAGAAGTTGGCGGGAGAAGCCGGAAACCGGTTGGAAGCTGCATTTGATTTTATCCGGGACGCCTATGGGGAGAACGAAATGATTATTTTTGTCACCTCCCTGACGGAAAACCGGGAAAGCGCCGGATATATCGGAACGTACGGGTCGGAGAGCTACTATAAATACAATAAGGAGCTGCTGCTGAATGACCGGGAGGACGAGCTGGTCCGGAAGATTCGGGAACTGGAGGTTTAATATGCCCACATTAATGCTTCGGGAAACATTGATTAGTTACGATAATCGGTATGAGCATTACAGCGTGCCGGCCCATATTCGGAATATATCCGCCAACTGTTTCAATGAGCGGTGGGAGCTTCAGTGGCTGACGCTGCCGGAACACCTGGAGGAGCTGGGGGATAACGCTTTTCGGATGTGCATCAATTTGAAGCGCATCGATATGCCGGTACGCATTGAGAAGGTTGGGCGTGCGCTGTTCAGCTATTGCAGAAATTTAAAGTCCGTTTCACTGCCGGAGGGAGTGGAAGAGATTGATTACGAGATGTTTCGGGAGTGCGGAGCGCTGCAGGAGATTGTTCTGCCGGATTCGGTGGAGCGGATTCACGGGAGCGCTTTCAGCAGCTGCGGAAGCCTGAAATATCTGTCCTGCGGTGCCGAAGTTTTCGCGTTGCTGCCGGAAAAAGTACAGCCCGCTGCGGCATTGACTTATTTGGAACGGAAGGGGAAGGAGAATTCCCGGCTTCCGGAAATCTTTGAACGGTACGTTCAGGAGAAGAAGGAACTGCTCCTGGAGATGGGGATTCGGCGAAACGATGTGCGGGGGATGCAGTATTTGCTGGAGAACTCGGATCCGGACAGCGAGTTTCTGAGAAATTGCCAGGAAATCGCACAGCGGAATCACCGAACGGAAATCGGAGCGTTGATTCTGGAGGCGATGGAAAAGAACCGGGAATCTACGAGCGAGGGCGCTTTGGACTGGGACCCTTTCGGAGACTTGTAGAGTCGGAAAAATAAGGGGGATGAAAGCTTTTTTTAGCAGAAATAATTATAGACAAACCCCTTCGGTTATGGTATTATATTTGAGCTGATTAATTTTCATACCTCTGCTTCGGCGGTGCGCTGCTCCGGCGGCTGCGATGCTGAGGTGAATTGTAAGAAAAGGAGAAACGAAATGATTACAAAGGAAATCAAGAACAACATCATCGAAGAGTACAAGACACACGAAGGAGATACCGGCTCCCCGGAGGTACAGGTTGCAATTCTGACTTACAGAATCAACGATCTGAACGAGCACCTGAAGGAACACCACAAGGATTTCCATTCCAGAAGAGGTCTGCTGAAGATGGTAGGTCAGAGAAGAAATCTGCTGAAGTATCTGAAGAATACCGATATCGAAAGATACAGAAGCCTGATTGCTCGTCTTGGCCTCAGAAAATAGTTACTGGATAAAGCGGGAATCTTCCCGCTTTATTTTGTATTATAAGAAAAATCCCAAAGTTATAGTAAGTGATTAACAGGAAGGAGTTGTTAATTTAATGGGAAGATTTACAGATTATCGCACCTTTAAGACGGCACTGGGCGGAAGACTGCTGCAGTTCGAGATCGGAAAGGTATGCGAGCAGGCAAATGGACAGGTAACGGTTCGTTACGGTGAGACCGTAGTGAACTGCACAGCAACTGCATCGAAGGAACCGAGACAGGATATCGATTTCTTCCCGCTGAGCTGTGATTACGAAGAGAAGATGTATAGTGTCGGAAAGATTCCGGGAGGATATATTAAGAGAGAGGGTAAGCCGGGCGAGAAGGCCATTCTCACATCCCGTCTGATTGACCGTCCGCTGAGACCGCTGTTCCCGAAGGGCTTCCGGAACGACGTAGTGGTTGTGGCAAGTGCATGGAGTGTGGATCACGATTGCTCTCCGGAAATCGCTGCAATGCTGGGCTCTTCCGTCGCACTGGCAACATCGGGATATTCCGTGGGATGGTCCGACCGCCGCTGTTGTAGTCGGCAGAGTAGACGGCGAACTGATCATTAACCCGACCTACGAGCAGAGAATGGCTTCCGATATCAATCTGACCGTTTCAGGTACAAAGGAAGCGATTATGATGGTAGAGGCCGGCGCAAACGAAGTTCCGGAAATGGAAATGTTGGACGCCATCATGTTCGGCCACGAGGAAATCAAGAAGCTTTGCGAATTCATCGAGGAAATCGTTGCCGAAGTGGGCAAAGAAAAGATGGAATACAAGGTATTCAAGGCTACGGAAGAAATCGATGCAGCCGTTCGTGAATTTGCCACCGAGAAGATGATCACCGCTATCAAGACTGTTGAGAAGCAGGAACGCATGGCCAACATGGACGCGGTTGAGAAGGAAACCAAAGAGCATTTCGCAGAGATTTTCCCGGAAGGAGAAAAGGATGTTGCGGAAGTTCTGTACAACATTAAGAAAGAGAACGTTCGTGCGATGATTCTGGATGACGGAATTCGTCCGGACAACAGAAAGTTGACGGAGATTCGTCCGCTCTGGTCTGAGACCGGTCTGCTGCCGAGAGCACACGGATCCGGACTCTTCAAGAGAGGTCAGACTCAGGTTCTGTCCGTTGCAACTCTGGCTCCGGAGAACGAAGCACAGAATCTGGACAGCATCGATATCGACCGCACCACCAAGAGATACATGCACCAGTACAACTTCCCGGGATACTGTACCGGTGAAGCGAAGACCAGCAGAGGTCCGGGCAGAAGAGAAATCGGACACGGTGCACTGGCAGAGAGAGCGCTTCTTCCGGTTATTCCGAGCGAAGAAGAATTCCCTTATGCAATTCGTGTGGTTTCCGAAGTTCTGTCTTCCAACGGTTCTTCCTCCATGGCATCGACCTGCGGTTCCTGCCTGGCACTGATGGATGCAGGTGTTCCGATTAAGAAGCCGGTATCCGGAATTGCAATGGGCCTGATCGAGGGCATCAACGAAGACGGCACCAGTCGTTACGCAATCCTCAGCGATATCCAGGGCATGGAAGACTTCCTGGGCGACATGGACTTCAAGGTAACCGGTACTCCGGATGGTGTTACTGCACTCCAGATGGATATCAAGGTACACGGTCTGTCCAGAGAGATTCTGGAGCAGGCACTGAACCAGGCAAAGGAAGGTCGTGCGCATATTCTGGAGAACATGCTGGAAGAGCTGCCTGAACCGAGAAAAGAACTGTCTCCGTATGCACCAAGAGTTATCTTCATGCGTGTGGATCCGGATAAGGTTCGTCTGGTTATCGGACCGGGCGGAAAGACCGTTAACCGGATTGTGGAGGAAACCGGCGTTAAGATCGACATCTCCGACGACGATGTGGGCAAGATCTGCATCTACAGTGAGGACATGGCCGGTGCGGAAGCCGCAAAGAGAGAAATCGAGCTTATCACGAAGGATGTGGAAGTGGGCGAAGTGTACACCGGTACCGTTAAGCGTATCATGAACTTCGGCGCATTTATCGAAATTCTGCCGGGCAAGGAAGGTCTGCTGCACATCTCCAAGATGGCAAACCATCGTGTGGAGAAGGTGGAAGATGTGATGAACATCGGCGATAAGGTTGAGGTTAAGGTTACCGAGATTGATAACCAGAACAGAATCAACCTGGTTCGCAAGGATCTGAACCGCCGCTAATTTCACAATGAAGTTGAAATAGTTCAGCGGAAAATGATATAATTTAAATATGTATAAGCTGCGAAACCACGCAGAGAAAGGAGAGTCCTGTGTCGACAAGTACAAAGACATTCCGCTATTTGATATTTGCTGTGGCTTTCGCAGCTTTTCTGTATATTGCGGGATTTGTAAATGCTGATACGGTATACGGATATACCACACCGGAATACGATGTGGATATTCATGCCAATATCAATCAGACCTTCGATTACCGGGAACGCATTACGGTAGACTTCGGGGAGGAAGCACACCACGGAATCTATCGGTACATTCCGTTAGGCAGTAAGTATCGGATTAAAGATATCAAGGTCAACAACTACGAATACGACACCTACGCGGAGTCCGGAAATCAGGTCATCAAAGTGGGATCGGCCGACACGACGCTGAAGGGAAAACAGACATACATCATCCGCTACACGATTCAAGGTATTCAGGATAACGATTCCAAAGCGGATTATATGAATCTGGATGGAATTCCGGGAGGATGGGAAACGCCGATTGATAAGGCGAAGGTCACCATTCACCTGCCAAAGGATTTTGAATTCAAGGATCTTCAGTATTACAGCGGTACATATGGTTCCACCATCAATAAATACGGAACCTGGAAGAAGGACGGACCAACGATTGTCTATGAAGCGGAGAATTTACCGAAATCGGCAGGCGCGTCCGTCTACGGAGTGCTTCCGGAAGGCAGTTGGACCGGATCGCTGAGCTACGGCTGGCTCAAGAACCTGCTGCTGATTCTCGTTCTGGCAGGAACCCTGATCATGGTGCTTCTTCGCATTACCTGGGGTCGAAATCCGGAGATTACGGAGACCGTGGAGTTCTACCCGCCGGAGGGCTTGACGCCAATCGATGTAGGATATATCATCGATGGAACCGTGGATGACAGCGATATGACGGCCACATTCTTCTATCTGGCTGACAAAGGATATATCGACATCGACGAATACAAGAAGAACAAATTCAAGTTCACCCGTCTGGGGGATTTGCCGGAGTCGGAGAAGCCTTCCATTCAGCGGTTTTTCCGGGGAATTTTCGGAAGTTCCGCCTTTAAGGATTATGAGACCCTGAAGGAAAAGGAGCCAAAGAAATTAACCGTTCGAACCAAGGACATCGGGGACCGGATGCACCACGCTTTTGAGGATATTCCGTCTCTGGTGGATGACGAATATTCCGGCGGACATAAGCTGTTTACCACCAAGTCCCGGAAAGCGGATCGAATCGGAAAGATGATTTTCTTCCTGGTGCCGGCACTGGCAACGGCATTGCTGATGTTCCTGAACACCACGCTGTCCCTCCTGTATTCCGCGGCGGCCGGACTGGTGGTGGGATTGTTCTTCCTGGCGCTGACAAGAAAGCTGGTCAGCATCTACTATTATCGGAAGAGCCGAAAGGGTTCCAGCGTGGCACTGAAGTTCGCGCTTTGGGTTACGATATACGCTTTTGCCGTCCTGGGTTACGTGCAGTTCTTCTGTCTGGATTCGGAGTGGGGATATAACGACGGCCGGATCACCACCATTCTGTTGGCATTCTTCGTTATCGGACCGCTGGTTCTTCTGGGTATGAAATCCAGAAGCGATTGGAGTGCGGCACTCTACGGCCGGGTGCTGGGTTTCCGGAACTTTATCCGGGATGCGGAACTGGATCGAATTGAGGAATTGGTGGAAGGAAATCCATCCTATTTCTACAACGTTTTGCCTTACGCATATGTGTTTGGCATGACGAAGAAGTGGGCCAGCAAGTTCGAATCCATTCCGGTGGAGAGACCGTCTTGGTATTCTCCGTATAACACGGCGGAGGATGCGTACTTCGACGTGGTGATGATGGATTCCATGCTGAATCACGTATCTACCGGTGTAACCGATGTAATTCACGAAAGCATTGCGAAAAGCTCGGATTCCGGCAACAGCGGCGGAATCTTCAGCAGCAGTGGCAGCGGCAGCAGTTTCAGCGGCGGCGGATTCGGCGGCGGAGGCGGCGGTGCCTGGTAGCCCCGAAATATTGTTTTTACATGCGAACTTGCAGAAGAAAGGAGTGTGCTATGGCTTTGATTATTGTTCTCGTGGTGGCGGCAGTGGTTCTCGTATGGGGAATTTCCACCTATAACGGCTTTGTTCGTGGGGACGTAAATGTGGAAGAGGCATTTGCGACCATGGACGTTTATTTGAAGAAGAGATTCGATCTGATTCCGAATCTGGTGGAGACCGTGAAGGGATATGCGGCGCACGAAGCGGAAACGCTGCAGTCCGTAATTGCGGCGAGAAACGCAGTGGGTGCGGCAACCACCCCGAGCGAGAAGTTCGAGTCCGAAGCGGGCCTGTCTCAGGCACTTCGTTCCATCAACATCGTGGCAGAGCAGTACCCGGATTTGAAGGCCAATCAGAATTTCCAGGAGCTGATGACTCAGCTGCAGGCGGTGGAAGGAGATATCGCCAATGCGCGGAAGTATTACAACGCTTGCGTAAAGAAGTTCAATGTACGTCTGAAATCTTTCCCGAGCAACATTATCGGCTCCATGTTCCATTTTGAGATGAAAACGATGTTCGAAGTTTCTTCTGAGATTGAACGGGAAAATGTGAAAGTCAGCTTTGACAAATAAGATTGATTGAGTGAGGGGCGTCCTGTTTCAGGGCGCCTTTTCCGATATGAAGGATAGGGCATGAAGGAATTATACAAGAAAGGATATACGCAGAATCGAGAGCTGTCCTGGCTGCGGTTTAACGAGCGATGTCTGGAAGAAGCGTTGGATGAATCCCTTCCCGAGTTGGAAGCGATGAATTTCGTGAAGATTTTTTCCGGCAATCTGGATGAGTTTTTCATGGTTCGGGTCGGGAGCTTAATGGATCTGGACCGGGTGGCACCGGAGAGTCAAGACCCCCTTTCGGGAATGAGTCCGTCTCGTCAGCTGAAGCAGATCTGCAAGAACACCCGGTATCTGTATTACAAGCGGGAGCAGATCTACGAGAAGGTTCGAAAGAATCTTCGGGAGAAAGGCATATGGATCAAGAATAATGAAGAGTTGACCGACCGGGAACGGGAGGTCTGCTTCGCGTACTTCCGGGATGTCCTTCTGAAACAGGTATCCATTCGGTTCCTTTCCGGAATCGATGGGCTGCCGGAGCTGAAGAACAATCAGACGGTGCTGCTGGGAAAGCTGGATGAGGGATACTATTCCATCGTGTCTTTTCCGGAGGAGATGCCGGCGCTTCTTGCGTTGGAAAACAGTTCGACAGGGTTTGTCGGAATCCGAACGCCGGATGTTCTGATGGAATTCTTCGACAAGTGGATGCTGCCCTTTCAGGCAAAAGAAAAATTACTTCTTCGCATCACTCGAAATGCGGAATTCCGGGAAGGCGAGGAAGACGAACTGTTGAAAGCGGATTTTCGGTTGCAGATTCAGAAAATGCTCCGGGAGCGGAGCACGCAGCCACCGGTTCGTCTGGAAATCCGGGGGATTGCTCGGATTCCTTCCGGACGGAATTGATTGCGAAATTCAAGATTCCGAAAAAACACTGCTTCACCACAACGGCGCCTTTGGAGTACGGGTTTCTGGATGAATTGAAGGAAGTTTTGCCGAAAGCGACCCTTCGGACACTTTCCTATCCGCTGTACACCCCGAGAAGCACGCCGACATTCTTCGACGAAAAGGTGGTGGATTATGCGAAACGGGAAGACATTCTCTCTTCCTATCCCTATGACTCCATGATGCCCCTTCTCCGGATGCTGAAGGAGGCGGTGACGGACGACCGGGTGCGGGAAATTCGCATGACCATCTACCGGCTCAGCAGCCATACCCGGATTGCAGAATACCTGGCACAGGCGGCGGAAAACGGCAAGAAGGTGAAGGTGCTGATCGAACTTCGCGCCCGATTCGACGAACAGAATAACATCAACTGGTCCCGCCGTCTGGAACGGGCCGGGTGCAAGATCTATTACGGCAGTGAAAGCATGGACGACTACAAGGTGCACTGTAAGATCTGTCAGGTGGTTCTGGAGGAGATGGGGGAAAAGCGGTATCTGACCCAGGTGGGCACGGGAAACTACAACGAGACCACCGCTAAGCTGTATACGGATTTTTCCTTGATTACGTACAATCAGCAGCTGGGGAAGGACGTATCCCGTTTCTTCAAGAACATCTGCAAGAATCGGTATTTCGAGGATTACAAGTTCATTCTGGCCGCCCCGCAAGGTTTCAAGCAAGCGATTCTGCAGCAGATTGAGTCGGAAACCGCGAAGGGTAAGAAAGGCCGTATTTTTATAAAAGTAAATTCCATGACGGATCCGGATGTCATCCGCAAGTTGTCCGAGGCGTCGGAGGCGGGCGTGAAAATCCGGATGATTGTCCGGGGAATCTGCTGCCTGCTGCCGGGCGTGGCGAAGCGTACCGAGAACATCCACATCGTGAATGTGGTGGGCCGGTATCTGGAACATTCCCGGGTGTATATTTTTGGCAGCGGAAAGAAGGAGCGGATGTACATCAGCTCAGCGGACCTGATGACGCGCAACACCGAGAAGCGGGTGGAGCTGGCGTTCCCGGTAATCGATCCGAAGGTGCGGAGCCGCATTAAGAACACGCTGCTTCTGAATTACATGGACAACGTGAAAGGCCGGCGGCTGGATTCGGAAGGCTGTTATCGGCGGAAGGAAGTGAAGGGGGAGCCGGTAAACAGTCAGCAGCGGTTGATGGATGAGCAGATATAACGATAGAAGGGAGTGTTGGACCGGTGACGATTGTACAGATAGCATGGTATTTTCTCATATATTCATTTCTCGGCTGGGTGGTGGAAGTGGTCTACCAGGCGCTGGAGAAGGGCTTGGTGGTAAACCGGGGTTTCCTAAACGGGCCGGTGTGTCCCATCTACGGGTTCGGCGTGGTGGGACTGTTCCTGCTGATGGATGCGGTGTCCACCCGGAACCTGCAGGCGCTGAGCCTCTGGGAAATCTTCATATGCGGGGCGCTTTTGGCCACGCTGATTGAGCTGATTGGGGGATGGATTCTGGACCGGTCCTTCCATGTAAGGCTCTGGGATTACCGGGATAAACCGTTCAATTTCCGCGGATATGTCTGCCTGGAATTCAGCATTATCTGGGGCTTGGCCATCGTCTTTGTGGTACGAAACGCCCACCCGGTCATTGAAAATCTGTGCGGCCACATGATGACCCATCATTACGCATTTTTCTTGATGGTGTTTTTATATGTGCTGTACTTTGCGGACTTTGTGGTATCCGTATTTATCCTGATTGGATTGAACAAGCGCTTTGAAGAGCTGGATGAGATGCGGCGAAAGATGCGCACGGTGAGCGATGAACTCAGCACGAGAATCGGAACCGGTGCACTGGAGACGGCGCAGCGAGTAGATGAAGCGAAGGTTCAGGGCTATTTGGCGAAAGCGGAATTGGAGAACGAGATGGAGGAGAGACGAAAGGAACTGGACCGACGAAAGGAAGAGTTCTGCGATACTTGTCGCCGGAGACGGCATTTCGGTTACGGCCGGTTGATGCGGGCGTTCCCGAAACTGGAGCACCACGACCACGAGGCGCTGCTGGAGGAACTGAAGGAACGGCTGCGTTTGGGGTAATGGACTTGATGAACTAACGCCGGGTTCTTTCGAAGCACTCTCGGAGATTCACAGAGTGCTTTTTGGTGAAATATATGATTTTGCAGGAAGCATACGAACGGTGAATATTGCCCATCCGTTCAGAGAAGGGAATGGCAGAAGTATGCGCATATGGCTCGACTTGGTGTTCAAGAAAGAAATACAGCAGGTTGTTGATGTGAAAGGAATCGATCACAGCTATTACTATGAGGGATATAATATCTATAAGGCGGAAGAGCTTTAATAAGAAAATATAATAAGAGAAAACAACCGGATTTAAGGAAACATCACTTGTCTTTCTCTAC
>ENA-OQDA01000919-OQDA01000919.1-human-gut-metagenome-genome-assembly--contig:-NODE-919-length-11186-cov-2.792296_pt1 | contig 11186 bp, 10 predicted proteins | sample MGYA00242771_ERZ504603 | MGnify/ENA primary metagenome ERZ504603 (study PRJEB26092, sample SAMD00036328) | human gut metagenome | host: Homo sapiens | study: EMG produced TPA metagenomics assembly of...
TTGCATATCAATGACTTCTACATTGTTTATATCAATTGTTCCTTGTTGCGCACTTCCATTTCTCGAAGTCCCCACATGAAGAAAGGGGAACAACCAACAGTAAAGCCAAGATAATAAATTTCCACATAATACTGTCACCTCTGTCATAATATGTTGAGTCACCTGGATCAAAATTCCAGGCTACCCCATTTTATCTATGTGCTATGACCTGATAGGCCACCAGTTCCAAAATTTTAGGGCTGGTGGCCAGAATCTAGCCAGCGATAGTTGAAATTGTAGCTGGCGATGGGAGTTGAACTAAGGTCCCAAATGTTTGATTTGCCGCAGCTTAACCCTCATCGGTTTCTTCATCCATCGTCTGCGGCAAATGATCTGCGGCACTGGCTGAGTCATTTGCTGCACAGAGTGATCCCTTCGCAGCTCTTTAAGAAACTCGTCGATGAATAGGAGTTCATCTGAAACGCTGTTCATTATCCCCTGAAGCATATTTCCATCAATCAGGAGCACATGATTAGACTGTGCCAAAACGACTGCCTGGCGAGTGAAAACCTGATTGCTGATGACGATCCCGCCATCAGCCCTATAGTGCTTGATTGCTCCGACGACCTCCTGAACCGCATGTATGCCAATGGGCGCATGAATGGTACTTACACTGAATTACGGCGACTTTTCCCGTGCCGGTACAGTACCAAATCTGCGCCATAATCGTTTGTTGTGGGGGTCTCAAAGACAGGAATTTCCCGGTCTTCAAACATTGCCTGGGACATAGAACTCAAAGTCCAGACCTACTTGTTGTTTCATGACCTGTTGCACCGCCTAAGAGAAAATTGGAGCTGGTAGCCGGAGTCGAACCGGCGACCTGCTGAGTACAAACAGCTGCTCTACCAACTGAGCTACACCAGCGTATGGAGCGCCAAGCGGGGCTCGAACCCGCCCATCCGGCTTGGAAGACCGGCACTCTGCCAACTGAGTTACTGGCGCATATGGTGGGCCCTCTGGGACTCGAACCCAGGACCACCCCGTTATGAGCGAGGCGCTCTGCACTTCTGAGCTAAGGGCCCAATTTTTCACCTCAATAGAGGGCATTTATGCCCACCAGAAGGTAACAAAAGAGATTTTGGAGCTGGCGGCCGGAATCGAACCGGCGACAACGGCGTTACGAATGCCGGGCTCTGCCAACTGAGCTACGCCAGCATAGGGACGGGGGCTGGGTGGAGAGCCCAGCCCCATGATTAAATATGTTTTGAAGAAACAGGCCCCTCCTCTGCCTGTCTGCACCCGCTGCTGTCTTCCAGCATTCCTTGCCGGACCCGGGCTCCAAACTTTGTTTTTCCAGATGCCGATGGGTGAAAGGCCCGCCCCGAGGGCGGAGGCAAACCGGCAAGCTCAGCATCGGCTCATCGGCCACCACATTACAAACGACACTCATCGTGGAATGCTAATTAGTGTGAGCCGCCCCTCCTCTGCGGCCCGGTCCTCGCTGCTGTCTTCCGGCGTTTCCGCCAGACCCGAGGTCCAGAAGTTGGTCTACCAGATGCCGATGTTTACGGAGATCCCCGGCGACCGGGGCCCCAGAGAACAGACTCAGCATCGATCCATAATCCGGGGATACATAAATGCACAAACGGAAGTGTTGAAATCAAGTTTGATGGAAAGGGCCTCTAGCTATCCCTTTCACTATTATTATATGCACTAGCCCAATTTTTTTATTTTGGACTTTCCGGCCTTCTGGGCTGGGTGGGAAATCTGCGTTGAACAGAGTGATGTTGCAAAAGTACAGCCTAATCCGTTTTTCAATGGATCTTAACAATCCTAGAAATATCTTTCAAAGATATTGAACGGACTTGCGGTCCTTAGGGCACATAGTTCGCATTGCGTGGCGAAACGAATGTCGTAAACCTGTGCAACATATCGAGATGACTCGCGGACTAACACATTTGTGCTATCGCGCACTGGCGGCTGATGTTTGTCACAACGGCTGGTGATTGGTGACCTTCATCTTTTTTGCTTTTAGAAGCAAAAACTCAAGTATTTGATTATATAGTCATCGCATTCCCGTGCAGGCCGGACAATTGCCGGTCTTGCCGGGGCTGCGTACACCACATAAGACAAAGATTGGCCAACTCAGCTACATTCACTTGTTCTCGGCTTATTCCCGCCCAGCCTGGGAGGCCGGAGCCTCCCAGTAATGCTGGACGCTGTGCTTTAGCCTTCCTTCACCTGGAGGGCGGAAAGGATATCCTCGAAGGATGCGTTCACATCCCAGGGAGCCTTGTAGTCGACCTTGGTATTGACTACGGCCTCGTCGATCTGGGCGGAGACTTTATCGGCCTCAGACAGCAGATCCTGCATGGTGGCTTTCAGCTTGGCGCGGTCAAACCGCTCGGTTGTGGTGACCTCCACATCATAGATGTAGGGGACCTGGTTACCCTCGCCGTTGAAGGTATAACCGGTGCCCCGCTCCACCTTCTTGCCGCTCTTAATGCGGAGCATGCTGCGGATCTTCTCGGCCACCGACTGGCGGCACTTATTAGCCTCGATGGCCGCGTCCATGTCACCGATGCCGCCGGCCAGGTTGCCCTTGGCCACGCCGATGGCCTTGGTCAGGGCGTCCTTCTCCTTCACAATGGAAGGGCCAGGGAGATGGCGGTGTCAGGAACGACCAACTCGGTGACCTCAGCCACCTCAGTCTCGTCCTCAGCGCTGGAAATAGCCTTGCTCCGGCGGTGGACCTTGCTGACCTCCAGCAGGTTGTCTTGAATGGACATGGTTGCCATAGTCTGGTTCAGCAGCCGGTCCAGGAAAATTCTGATAACGGAAAGCCTCTTTGAGATTCATGAAACAATCCTCCTTCGAAATTCTTTGATGGCATTCTGATACTATTATATGCACTTCTTCCGAAATTTATTCCCGCTGTATTTGGCAGCCAGGATCCCGGAGAAAAGCCGTTCACATATATTATATGCACTTCCCAAAAATTTTATATTAGGGACCGTGGCGGGAAGGGCTGTCTTTCTGATTGTATTATATGCACTAGCTCGTTTTTGTATTTCGGCCAGACCGCCGGCTTTAGAAATCGTTTTGTTTTATTATATGCTATACGCCAAATTTATATTTTGAAATTAGAGATTGGAAGTACAAATCTTTTTTAACGAAGGAATGTGGCGGAGACTGTCCTGCTCTCCGGAAACTATGGCTGCGGGCCGGTTCCCTCACGGGAACCTATGAGGGGTCCGTGAGGTTCCGTTGTTTTGTACTACAACCAACCATCTCTGCCGTAGCGAAAAACAAGCAGGCCCCACGGACCTCACATAGGCTCCGGAACGGAGGCGGCCCGCGGCCACAGCCTCCGGCAAACAAAACAAACCCTGGCAGCTTTTCTTCGTTAAGAAAGACTCGCCACACGACCCGTTTCGCTAGGGCCGTATCCCCAAACAAACCTTCCAATGTCCAGCCAACCACCTCCTCCCTGCCGCTTCCAAAATAAAAAATGGTGCAACCGCATAAAATATAACAGTACCCCAATACAGGCGAAAACGAAAATCCCAAAGGGAGGAGGCAAGAACAAATTTATGGCGACAAAAATTGGAGCGCCCAAGAATGAGTTCCCCATCAAATCGGCCGAGAGCATGCTGCCGGTCATTGCCGGCAACACAGTCTTCGTTGTAGCAGATACTGAGACAACTGGCTTTGGCGCCTATGACGACATCCTGGAGATTGGTGCAGTCAAAATAGATGTGGAGACACACAAGGTCATCCAGTCCTTCAGTACTTACTGCCGTATGAAAACCATCAGAAGGTTCCACAGAAGATTGTTGACCTCACAGGCATCCATACCGAGGATGTGGCTGAGGCCCCCAAGATCGGAGATCGGCTGCCTTACCGGCCATTACCGCCTAATTTGATAGGATGGCCTGCCCAATCGTCTTCCATAATGCGGCCTTCGACTGGCGCATGCTGGGCAACAAGTATAAGCTGCTGGGTACCAGGCTGAACAACGATGTCATCTGCACGATGAAGCTGTTCAAGTACCTGCATCCGGAGGCTGAAGCCAGTAACCTGGACTTTATCACCAAGTTCTACGGAACTCCCATCGTCGGCCACCACCGGGCCGTTGTCGACTGCAAGTGGACGGCCGCGGCCTTCTGCAAGATGCGGGATGAAGTCCTGGCGACCGGTGTCATGCCGGTCATGAACCTGAACATGCTGGCTGGCCAGCAGTCTATGCCGGCAATGACCATGGCAGAACTGAATGCTCAGTGCCGGATCCTGCGGGTCAACGGCTGGAAGAAAGGCAAGGTCCAGCGTATTTATTGCACGACCAACCTGGCTGATGTCTGTTATGACCTGGGCGAACATGTCTGGAATGTAGTCCGCAAGCGGACAGACCGGGACCTGGATATCAATGTTGTATCAAAATTCATCCTGGGCTATCTGGGCTGCAGTCTAATCGAATTCCAGGAGAAATACGCACCGTCCGCCTGACACAAAAACAGCTTCCCAAGATTTGTTTCTTGGAAAGCTGTTTTTCTATGTTCAATTAGTATTTTTCAACACAAACTGCCATCCATCGGCGTCCACATCGCCTTCCAGGGTATAGCCAATTTTCTGCTCATCCAACAATGACAGGAATTTCTGTGCTGTCTCCTGTGACACTACAATGCCGTCAGCGGCATCTTCCTCGAATGGGACTTCATCCCATCCCTCCGGCACCTGCTCAAACCGGACTACTGTCACGGCAGCAGAGTCCATGGCCATCTTCGGGATTATCCGCTTGGCATCTTCCATGCCGTCACTGTACATGACAGCCTGTGTCGACGCGTCGCTGCCGGCCGGACCATTCATGTTGACCTGTGTGGCTGCTCCATACAGGCAGATGCAGAAAGCGGCACAGGCGGCCATGCCAGCTGCCGCCCTTGTCCATGGCTTCTGGAATAGATGGGTGACCTTGGATTTATGTGCTGCCCGCACCTGGACCATCGTCTTCTTAGCCAGATCCTTCGGCGCCGGGATCGTATCCATTACCCGAATCGAAGCACACATGCGCTCCAGCTCGACCTTCAGGGTTCGGCACCGGCGACAGGAATTCAGATGGAGCTGCATCTCCCTCTCTTCTTCCGGAGACAATTCTCCGTCTATATCTGCGGAGATCATTCGTTCATACTTTCGACAGAAAGACATTCCAGATCACTCCTTTCCTTTCCCATAATTGGACAGAATTTGGTCCGAAAATGTTGCTGTCCGCCAGCAATATCTTCCGGAGCGCCAGCCGGGCTCGGGACAGGCGCGACTTCACAGTGCCCAGATCAATGTCCAAGGCTGCCGCCAATTCTTGATAGTCCAGTCCGGCAATTTCCCGCAGCGTGATAATCTGCCGGTAGTGCTCCGGCAGAGCAGATAAGCCCCGCTCGATGGCTCGGCTGATCTCTGTTTTCTCCAGCTTATGGTGTGGATCCAGGCTCCAGTCGCCCGGTTCTGGGATGGTCGACTCCTCATCATCCAGGGACGGCCCTCTCAGCCCCTGCCGGGTGCGGCAGTAGCGAAGATGGTCGATGCACAGGTTTGTAGCCATTCGGTACAGCCAAGTGGACAGGCTGCTGTTACCCCGAAAATTGGGCAACGACCGCCATGCCTTCAGGAATACCTCCTGAGCCAGATCGGCTGCGTCATCCCGATTGTTTACTAGCCGAAGGCAGAGCGAATATACTTTATTTTGGTTTGCTAAAACGATCTGTTCAAAAGCATCCTGGTCTCCCTGAGCGGCCTTTACCGCTAGGTTGCGGTCTGATGTTGATGTGTAGGTCGATACAAGAACAGCCATCTTGATATATCACCCCTGATTTTTTGTTTGTTTTAATATTATATGCAGTTTTAACGGAACATATTTTGTGGCTAATATTCTCCACAATCCAGCCACATCCCAAAGAAGAACCGGACAGCATTGCTGCTGCCCGGTCTTTGGTTTGAGCTCATACCTCAACCACAGTAATAGGCACCCTATTCATGCGCTCGGCAGCTCGCAGGAAAGCCTCCCGCTTGTCGGCGTTGGTACTCATGGCCTGATCCAGCTCCATGATAGTCATAATGCTGTAGTTAGCCAAGTCGATAAGCGTGTCCCGGATCGATTCATCCGAAACCCGCTGCTTCTCGCCGCTAGTGAGAGTTTTGAAACGCAGATACTTGTCGCCAAGCCGGATGCGGGGCATTGCCAGCCCTTCCTCAAGAAAGGACAGATGGAAGCTGTCCCCATAATCCAGATTCTTTCGATGATACAGCTCCTGCAACTCCCTGCAGAGTTCCCAATGATTATCCTCTTCGGTGGGCTTGCCATCCAACTCAATGATGACCATCATCGCCTGGTTGGCCAATGCGACCAACGCACTGCGGGCCGCTTCGAAGTCCCGAATTCTGCTCATCTTCTTGAACATATCCAGATTCAGGCCCAGCAGGCTCCTGGACATCTTTATGGCGTCATTCCTATCCCGGAAGCCGTGGAAAGTCTCATGAAACTCCTCCCCAGCCCCCTGTTTGTAGGCACGGTTGATCTCTTCGCATATCGCCGCATGGCGGATTTCATTTTCCAGCATGTTGCATCTCCCCCCATCTTTAATTCTGTCAGAATCTCATCTATCAGTTCCGCAGCCTCCTGGCGTTCCGCCTCGGTAAACTCAGGTTCCTGATGTCGCGGCATCCAGATTTTCTGGATATACCAGCTATGGATGCGGGCTTTGAGGCCCCTCCCCCGCCAGTAAAGGCGGGAGAGGAGCGTTTGAAAGCCCTCTCGCCACATGGCTTTCGAGGAAAGCCATAGGTATGCAGACAGCTTCTTCATGGCAGACTCCCCGATTAGGCAAACTTTGCGGACTCAGCCTGGGCCATTTCATCGCAGATGTTGTTGTAGGCAGTGTCCGCATGGCCCTTGACCCAAATACAGTTGATCTTGTGCTGCTGAAGCAGCTGATCGACCTCCTGCCACAGCTCCAGGTTGGCGATGCCGCCCTTCTTCTTCCAATTTTTCTGCTTCCAGCCTTCCAGCCATCCTTTCGCAATCGAGTTGATGACATAGCTAGAGTCAGAATACAGGGTGATCCGGCAGGGCGTTTTCAGCAGGGACAAAGCCTCCTTCACAGCCGTCAGCTCCATCTCCTGGTTGGTGGATTCCTCCTTGCCGCCGGAGACGCGCTTCTCGGCAAGACCCTTCTTGGTCTGAGCAAGTAGAACCGCAGCCCAGCCCCCGGGCCCGGATTGAACCGGCAGGAACCATCCGTGTAGATGGTGACCTCAGACAGCTTAGTCTCCGAGTCGTCCACCAGGTAGTCTGGTTTGAATTCCTCTTTGGGTTTCCGCGGCGCACGGGGCTTCTTTGCAGGCTTCGGCTCAACCTCAGAGGCCGGGTCACCAGCCTCGGTACCCTGCTCATCAGCTTTTGGAGTAGGTTCAGCAGCTGGCGCATCCACCTTCAGTTCCTCAGTCGGAGCAGGAGTGGTCTCATTTGGTGCATACTCTACGATGGTGCATCCAGCCGACCTGAAGTCGAAGTACTGGGCAATCAGTTTGCTGACATCATCCCAGTTACCACCAGCCAGACCACAGCCCATCAGCTTTGGGAAGGCCGGCTTGGCATCGATTCGAAAGCAGAAATTGGCCACCTGGGACAGGCAATCGTCCAAGGCACCCATGACCGTCTGCACAGCGTCAGTGCCATATCCATCCTGCGCAAACAGGTTGGCAATGACGGTCCCATCATGGCAAATCACAAACTGGGTATGGCCCAACAGTGAACTGCCAAACTGGTCACACAAGGCCTTGTACTGCTCATAGGCCTCCGGGTACTTTTCCTTCACCTGTTTGGCCAGGCCTGCGCCCATCACACCTTTGCAGTTGACCTGATGGCAGCGGACCTTGGCATCGTAGGCGAATAAATCGCCTCTTACTTCCTTAACAAATTCTGACATGTATCGTTTTCCTCCTTTTGGTTAATCTCCACCTTAAATTGGGTGCTAATTCAATGATATGCAAATATCGGTAATCCCATTTCGCGCATTTTTCAGCTGCTTTGTTATAAAACTATTACAAAATGGACCGCGGGAAAGCCCGCTCCGTAAGAGGTGGGAGCAGTCAGATTTCCCCTTAGGAGTTTTTGCAGCGAAGTGATATATTTTCCTTTTCTGGTGTCTTTTGTAGAACATTTTGACATTTTTCGCTATTTCGCATATTGCGGAGACGCGCAGCTCCGTGTTATAATCGGGTATAAGAACATATGTACTTCCTGCCAACATGGTGGGTCAATAAGGGGGCAACAATATGCTGAACTTGGAATCTGTTGCGAGTGCCGTTGCGCTGGCTCAGAAATATCTGGAGGATATGGCCAGGAATGACAAGGGACCGATCCGATTCCATGTGCGCGGGTACCAGGAAGGAGGCGAATTGTTCGACCGGCAGCTCTCAGCAAACTGCCCTTATACACCGCCCTGGGGCTGGCCAGTACTGGACTTGCACGCCAGCACTGCTGCACTCTCCGAGGTGCTGGAGTCTTTCTACAGTCCGGGCATGAAGACGGCAATTCTGACGGCGGAGAGCCCGAACCGTCAGATGGATGTTGTCTGTGATTTCATGGATCCGCATCTGGAGGTGCCCAGCCGGCCGAGAGACGATGTGGATGTTCAGGTGCAGGGCTTGGCTGAGGCAGTTGCTGAGATTTGCGCCGAAGAATTGGCGCCCGGCGAGTGTATTGCAGTTGTTTGCCCTGACACGGCTGCTTTCTCTAAGAAATACAATCTGAGCGGGCACATGATGTTTGCCCAGGATGGCAGTGAAACGATCCTCTGGACTGGCTCCTGTGCCCGGAACGGGCGGGATCCGCAAGATGTGCTGGCGGCGGCCCAGAGAGAATATGCCTATACGCACCGCCGGGGCATGGCGCTGGTTGTCATCCGGAAAAATCGTTGACTTCGGCGATGGACGGGTTCGGCTTCGGAACCCGCACCGGCTTGCCGTTCTTGATATTGGTTGAGAAAAGGCATCAGCCTCCCCATTTGAGGAGGCTGATTTTACATTATCGAAGTTTCCCCTAGACTAGACACCACACGACTTTTCCTCGAAAAGTCGCAGCCATGCATGGTCCGTAGCTAGGAATGTACCACGGAGTGCGGCCTGTGTCGCACCTCTGCTCATAGATTTTAAGCATCCACCGAGGGCCGAAACCCCAGGCTTTAGCCGTGGGGGGAGATTCACTCGAATAGAGCCTCGAAGTCCTCTTCCATGAGTGTCTCCTTCTCCAGAAGCGTCTTGGCGATTCGATCCAGGAGGTGACGGTTCTCTGTCAGAACCTTTACGGCCTCATCGTAGAACTGGGCGGAAAGCTCCTTAGCTTCCTTGGTGTCAGGGATCATGTTCTGGCCGGCAAAGGAGCTCTCATTGAGTAAAGATTTGCCCGCACCGCACTCGATGTAAGCGCGAATGTAGCGGGAAGCATCCTTCAGATCCTGGCTTGCACCAGTACTGATATTTTCCTTGCCGAAGACAATCTCCTCAGCAGCCCGTCCGCCATAACACATAATGGCCCGGCCACGCAGCGTCTCAAGGGGCAATAGATTCTGCTCGTTGCCACCATGGATGGTGATACCCAGAGCGCCAGCCGTGTTGCCGATGATGGTCACCTTCTGTACTGGGTCGTTGGCAACCAGCCGGGCCAGCAGAGCGTGGCCAGCCTCATGATAAGCGACCATCTCCAACTCATCCTTATCGACCGTCTTGCTGATTTCACCGTTGGTGATCATCTGAGTCAAAGCCATGTCGATGTCCTCGCGGGTGATCACAGATCGGTTTTCCATGACAGCCTGGATGGACGCCTCGTTGAATAAGGTATTGATGGAAGAACCGGACATTCCAACCGTCTGACGGGCGATAGCCTCCAGGGAGACATCTTCGGTCATGGAGCGCTTCTTCGCATACAGACGGATGATAGCCAGCCGGTCATCATAGTTGGGCAGCGGGATGGCAATTTTCCTGTCAAAACGGCCAGGACGGATCAGGGCCTGATCCAATTCCTCCAGGACATTGGTCGCAGCGATGGTGAGCACGCCACTGTCCTTGTCCATACCGTCTATCTCAGACAGTAAGGCATTGAGAGTCTGCCGGTACTCCTGGTGCTGGCCAGGACTACGGGCGCCGCCAAGGGCGTCGATCTCATCGATGAAGACGATGCTGGGCGCGTTCTTCTTAGCTTCCGCGTAGAGAGCGCGGACATTGGTCGCACCCTGGCCCACCCAGATATTGACGAACTCGCTGGCGTTGGCGGCGTAGAACTTCACGCCAGCTGTGCCAGCCAGAGCTCGGGCCATCAGGGTCTTGCCTGTGCCTGGAGGGCCGTACAGCAGGATGCCATTGGGAATCTTGCCGCCAACAGCCTTCAGCTGCTCTGGATGCCGCAGGCAGCGAACAATAAACTCCATGTTTTTCTTGGTCTCCGCGTAGCCGGCAATGTCATCAAAAGTCGTGGTGACCTCGCCCATCGCCTCTGTGTTGACGGTGGTCATCTGGTCGCGCAGCTCAGCCAGACGAGATTTCTTATCGGCCGGCTTCTCAGTCTGCGGTTTGGGAGCAGGAGTGCCCTCAGAAGAACTCTCCGCAACCTGTGGGTTGGCGGGGTCAGCAGGTTCCGAATCGGCAGGCCCGCTCATTTTCTCCACACGGGCACAGCTGGCCACACTAGGGATGACCAGGCAGGATACCACACCGGATACCATAGCCAACTTGATCAAATGTCCGACCAGCTCACTCTGGGGCACCATGTTTCCAGTGACCCACCAGAGGCAGAGGAACATAAGCGGGAATGTGACCAGTCCCGCAATGAACGATACAATCCAAATGCCAGCCTTGGGGTCATTGCGCACCGTATTTTTCAGCATCTGACCAAGGGTCAGCTTGTCTTTCGTCGAACTTTTCTTACACATTATCGTACGGGCAGCCAGCGTTCCTGCAGTAGCTGCAGAAGAGGCAGCCCTTCCTCCTTTCGAAATTTAAGTTTCCAATAGGTTTGTTTCCCCTATATCGGTTTTATAGGTTTGTATTATGCAAACAGGCTCCGGTCTATTCTAGGATTCTGATTATATTATATGCGCTAGTCGGATTTTATATTTCAATAGTCCATCTTTTGGGTGGGGTTAGAATCTTCTTTAACGAAG
>ENA-OQDA01000922-OQDA01000922.1-human-gut-metagenome-genome-assembly--contig:-NODE-922-length-11147-cov-2.722051_pt1 | contig 11147 bp, 14 predicted proteins | sample MGYA00242771_ERZ504603 | MGnify/ENA primary metagenome ERZ504603 (study PRJEB26092, sample SAMD00036328) | human gut metagenome | host: Homo sapiens | study: EMG produced TPA metagenomics assembly of...
CGGCCTGCCTTGGGTAGCACTGACGCTGCCATTAACCTTGCCTTCTAATGGTTTACTGAAAAAATTATTATTGCCCAACCGATGACGAGTATTCTGTTGGAAACATTATTGATTTCGCCTTTGGCTGCAGGCTACTTATATTACCTTAGTATTAACGAAGGTACTGTTTATCAAAGCTGTGATATGAATACGCTGCTGCTTTTAGCAGGTGCGGGCGCTGTTACGGCGACACCGATGCTCCTTTTTACGGCCTGCGCGCGTAAGCTGCCGTTGAATATTGTAGGCTTTTTACAATATATTTCGCCTTCTATATCACTGATGATAGGCGTGCTGATTTACGGTGAACCGTTTACCGGTACTACTGCTACAGCCTTTGGCTGCATTTGGGCGGGACTGGCGCTATTCATCTGGTCACAGATAAGAAGATAAAAAACTCCTGCAGGCAGGAGTGTTTGCGTTTAGCAATAATGCCCATTTTTGAAAAATATATGCTGATTATGCTATAATTATATTTGTGTTTTATGGAGGTGTTATAGTGAGCTTTTTCTCAGATAAGTGGCGCGGTATTATTTTATGTGCTGTTTTGGCTGTGCCGTGCTGGTTTTTAGGCAAGCTGGTGCCTGTTGTCGGTGCACCTGTCTTTGCAATTCTTTTAGGCATGCTGGTAGCGCTTGTGTGGCCCGTAGAGGCTGCGTTTAAAAGCGGTGTAGGCTTTGTATCCAAAAAGGTGCTGCAATACGCAGTAATCCTGCTTGGCTTCGGTCTGAATATTTCCGTAGTGCTGGCAACTGGTAAGCAGTCTCTGCCGATTATCGTCTGCACGATTGCAACTTCGCTTATTGTGGCCTATGTGTTGCATAAGGTGATGAAAATTCCTGGCAAGATTTCCACACTTATCGGTGTAGGTTCGTCTATCTGTGGCGGCAGTGCAGTGGCTGCGACAGCGCCTGTCATCAAGGCAGATGATGAAGAGGTGGCGCAGGCTATCAGCGTTATTTTTTTCTTCAATGTGCTGGCAGCGCTGCTTTTTCCTTGGTTGGGTACAGTGTTGGGATTTTCTACAACAAGCGGTGAAGCCTTCGGTATTTTGCTGGTACTGCTGTTAACGATACTTCTTCGGTTACGGCAACGGCGGCGACTTGGGATGCAATGTTCGGTCTGGGAACGGCAACTTTGGATAAGGCGGTGACGGTAAAGCTGACGCGTACACTGGCAATTATTCCGATTACGTTGGTATTAGGTTATCTCGTAGGCAAGCGACGAAGCAGGGGGCAAATCATGAAGTTAATATCAGGAGCATTGTGCCGAGCTTTATACTGTACTTCGTACTGGCTTCGCTTATCACTACGTTGGCGACAAGCATGGGCGTAGTAGCAGAGGTTTTTTGCACCGCTTAAATGGCTCAGCAAGTTCTTTATCGTTATGGCGATGGCTGCGGTAGGTCTGAATACGAATATCGTCAAGCTTGTGACAACAAGCAGCAAGCCTTTGGGACTCGGTCTTGGCTGTTGGGCAGGTATTACGTTTGTGAGCCTGCTTTTGCAGCATCTGCTTAATCTCTGGTAAGCAGAATAAAATTTAATTTTGCATCGGAAACAGCGACAAATAATAGTTTGTTCGCTGTTTTTGACGTTTTAAAGGGCTGTTTTGCTTGTGAGCGGGACGAAGCTGGACCCATAGATATAGTGTTGTGGAAATCTCCCCCTAGTTGTTATTAAAGTTATCCACAGATTGTGCATAAGATGTTGATAATTGTGTAAAATCCTTGTAAACAAGCCACTTTTTTCTCAGAGGCTGGTGGATAACACTCTGTATAACTAAAAGTTATGCACAAAAACTGTGGATAAGTCTGTTGATACTGTTGATAACCTTACACTAAATATCGGAAAAGGAGGATATATTTTCCAGGAAAACAAGATAATTTCCTATTGCTGCGGTGGTATTTTGTATACAAACGCAAGTTTTTTTGCTATCTGCAAAGTTTTTGCTTGCGTAATAGACGATTTTTGTTCATAATATTACTATGACTAATTGTAAGTAAATGGAGGAAGATTAGGTTATGGCATTAAAGCAAATGGATGCATTGGCAGCTTTGCGTGAGGCTGCAGGTGAAGTTATAGAAACTTCTTTGTGTGATGTACAGGGTAGCTGGCTGGCACTGGTAAATACTGAGGAAGGCAAGCGCCTGGCTTTTGCTGCGAAGGGTGAAGCTGCTCTGAGCGCACTGTGGAAGGTTGTTGAAAAGGAAGCAGACGTTAAGGACGTACATGTTTCCGTTATGGCCTTGAATGCGAATAATGCTGCGCTGGTGCGCCGCTATGTTAAATGGACTGCACCGACTGCCTGCGGCACAAAGGGTGCCAGCATCGGCTTCAGCGATTGGCTGGGCGAAGCAGATGCAGTTGTGGCGGAGCTGTTCGGCAAGCGTCAGCTGAAACCGGTATTAGTTGATTTTACTACCGAGGACAGCGAGGCTTTGCAGCGCTATTTTGTACAGGCTGTGGATACCGCAACCTGGGGCGTGTTCGAAGAGGGCTACAAGGAAGGCTACGGCGCTAATGCTGCCGGCCTGAAAACCGAAGAAGAAATTGTGAAGGCTTTGCTTTACGGTTACAGCATGATTGGCTTTGACTGCAGCGATAAGATTGACCTGGGCATTGAAAAGCTGTCCGACGAGGCTGTTGACAAACGCTTTGAGCAGTTCAACGAAACCTTCCGTGCTGCTGTGCATGCTTCCTATTTGAACGCTGAGTTCAAGGTTGGCACCAGCAAGATTACTTTTACCGAAAATCAGCTGCACCGCATCGTTCTGGAATACGGCGAAGCAATTATGCATATCCAGTTCATCTACAACTCTTATCTGAAAAATACTCCGTGGGATATTGACTTTGAGCTGGATCTGTCCAAGCCCGTAAGGTGCTGACTCCGCAGGAGCATTATCTGATCGGCAACGAGCTGCAGCGTAACGGCATCAAGCTGAGCTCTATCTGCCTCGACCCGCTGAAGGACTCTGAGGCTGTAAACGATAACCTGCAGCTGCACTGCGAGATTGCCGACACCTTCGGCTATCGCCTGAGCTTTAAAAATGCGGATATCGCTATGAACGATACTGCTGCTGCTATGAAATATCTGAAGGGCAAGGTTCATTTCAAAATGAACAATATCCTCTGGATGAGCGCAATAGAGCTGGTAAAAGCTCTGGATGCCGACCTGTTCGGCAAGCTGTGTGCTGCTTGTGGCTGTGAGGCTACAGCAGATGCTGCTGACCGTGCACTGGTGCTTGGCTACAGAAAGGCGCTGAATCCGAAGGAGGAAAGCAATGTTGCTGCTGACATGAAGGCTTTCCTGGAAGCGCATCATGCTGAATATGCTGCAGCAATCAAAGAGAATGTTGCTGCTAAATTAAAGAACATCTAAGATAAAAATTTAAGGGCTTCCCAAAAAAATTTTTGGGAAGTCTTTTGTTTTAAACGATACAAAGCACTGTCTTTAACGTGTTTTTGTATAATGGATATTAGTGTACTTTGTCTACTGAAAAGTAGCGCGAAATTTGTAATCGTTTGATTAGTTTGTGTACAATAGACAAAAGGCTGAAAATGTTCATATACAGTGACTAAAAGAAGAAAAATGTAAAATTTTACAAAAAGGTGTTGACAAACGATGTAGATGGGTGTATAGTATCAGTAATTTCAAATTGACAACCAAAGGTTATGATTGGGACTAAAGATAAGCGTAGAGTTTTAGAGAGCCGGTGTCTGGTGCAAACCGGTACGAAGCCTTATTGATTAAATCACCCATGAACTCGTCAGCGAAAGCTTTGCAAGTAGACTGATGCGCAACGGATGCGTTATTTCCGAGCCGGTTGATGGACTGGTGCTGAAAGTAATAAATTAGGGTGGTACCGCGTATTATCACGCCCCTGCATATATGCAGGGGGCGATTTTTTTAATACTACTCCTAAAAAGTCCATTAAAAGATAATTGATTTAGTAGTAAATTCAGGTGTTCTTGATAGGAGGAATTAAAATGTTTGAAAAGGTATTGGTAACTGGTCAGAATGATGAAACTTTATTGCCGCGTGTATTGCGTGTGCTTTCCAAGCAAGGTGCTCAGGTACGCTCCCTGCGCATGGATGCAGAAGAAAATCGTCTGAAGCTGGAAATCCAGCTGGCAGATGTAGCTGCTGCTCAGGTTGCCAAGCTGCTGGCTAAGCAGGTTGCAGTTGAGTCTGTAGCTACTATGGCGTAAGGGGGACGGACTGATGAAGCTGAAAGGCTCAGAAGCCATTGTAAAGGTCCTTTTGGAGCAGGGCGTAGATACAGTATTCGGTTATCCCGGAGGTGCTGTGATTCCGCTGTATGATGCATTGTACGATGCACCGCTGAAAAATGTGCTGACCGCACATGAGCAGGGCGCTATTCACGCAGCTGACGGCTATGCCCGTGCGAGCGGCAGAACCGGCGTATGTATCGTAACCTCCGGTCCCGGTGCCACAAACATTGTTACCGGCCTGGCAACTGCTTATCTTGATTCCATTCCTGCTGGTAGGCGATTACCGGTCAGGTTGGCGTAAGCATGCTGGGAGCGCGATTCCTTTCATGGAGGATTGATATTGTCGGCGTTACAATGCCGATTACCAAATACAACATGCTGGTACGCAGCAAGGAAGAGCTGCTGCCGGCACTGCGCAAGGCATTTGCCTTGGCACAGGAGGCAGACCGGGACCTGTGCTGGTGGATATTCCCAGCAGCGTACAGGTTGAGGAGCTGGAATGGAGCGAGCCGCAGGCAGCTTCTGCAGCGGAAGAGCTGCCACAGGCAACAGCGGAGCAGCTGCAGCAGGCAGCTGAGGTGCTGAACAAGGCGCAACGCCCGGTGCTGCTGGTTGGCGGCGGCGCTGTTAACAGCGCCGCGCAGGAAGAACTGCTGGAGCTGGCCCAAAAGGCTGATTTGCCGGTAGTAAATACGCTGATGGGCATCGGCGTTTATCCCGAGTCTGACGAACGCTCCCTGGGCATGACCGGCATGCATGGTCATATCGCTTCCAACATGGCTGTAGCGCAGGCTGATGTGCTGGTAGTCGCAGGCAGCCGCTTCAGCGACCGCGTAACCGGTGACCGCAACCGTTACGTAGGACAAAAGACGATTATCCAGCTTGATATCGACCCGACGGAAATAGATAAAAATATAGCAACAAGCCTTTCCGTAATGGGTGATGTAAAGCAGACACTGCAAAGCCTGCTGCCGTTGGTGCAGAAGGCAGCACACGCCGATTGGTGGCAGCAGATTAAGGCTTGGGATGCAACAGAGGACCGCAGCCTGCTGGCTGGCGACCGCCTGACAGCTCCCTGGATGATGAAGGAACTGAGCCGTAGCTTTGAAGGCGAAAATCCGATTTATGTAACTGACGTTGGTCAGAACCAGATGTGGGCAGCACAGCATTTAGTTGTCGATAAACCGCGTCACCATCTGACGAGCGGTGGTTGCGGTACGATGGGTTTCGGTCTCCCAGGCGCGTTGGGTGCAGCTTTTGCCGAGCCTGATAAGCAGGTAGTGCATATCTGTGGTGACGGCGGCTTCAAGATGACCGGCATGGAGCTGTATACGGCAGCTCGTGAAGGCAAAAAGCTAATCAGTATCGTTATTAATAACAGCTGCTTAGGCATGGTCCGTCAATGGCAGCAGCTCTTCTACAACGAGCATTACTCCAATACGCTGCTGACTGAGTTTGACTTCATCGGTTTTGCTCATTCCTGTGGTGCAGGCGGACGCAGAGCAGCGACCTGCAAGGAATTTAAGGAAGCGCTGAAGGCAGCACGCGAGGCTGACAAGCCCTTCCTGATTGAAGTAATCGTAGAGCAGGGTGATCTGGTAGAGCCTATGGTGGCAGCCGGTGCTGCGGTAGATGACTTCGTCAAGATTAACAGATGCAGATAAACAGCTATAAATAAGGGAAATTTTTTTATTAAATTTGTATATTAAAATAAGGGAAAAGAAAGAGGTAATAACAATGGTTAAAATGTATTATGACAACGATGCGAATCTGGAATTATTGAATGGCAAAACAGTTGCTATTATCGGTTATGGTTCTCAAGGCCATGCACATGCATTGAACCTGCAGGAGAGCGGCGTAAACGTAGTTGTAGGCCTGTATGAAGGCTCTAAGTCCAAAGCTAAGGCAGAAGCTGCCGGCCTGAAGGTTATGACTACCGCAGAAGCTGCTAAGGCTGCCGATATCATCATGATGCTGATTCCTGATGAAAAGCAAGCTGCTACATATAAAAAAGATATCGCTCCGAACCTGGAGGCTGGTAATGCACTGGCTTTTGCACACGGCTTCAACATTCACTTCGGTCAGATTGTTCCTCCTGCTGATGTAGACGTATTCATGGTTGCTCCTAAAGGCCCCGGCCATCTGGTTCGTCGTACCTATACCGAAGGCAGCGGTGTTCCCGTTCTGGTACTGCTTACCAAACCCGACCGGCAAGGCTCATGACCTGGCTCTGGCTTATGCTAAGGGCATTGGCGGTACCCGTGCAGCGCTCTGGAACCACCTTCCGCGAAGAAACCGAAACCGACCTCTTTGGTGAGCAGGCAGTTCTCTGCGGCGGCGTTTGCGCTCTGATGAACGCAGGCTTTGAAACCTTGGTAGAAGCAGGCTATGAGCCTGAAAGCGCATACTTCGAATGCATGCATGAGATGAAGCTGATCGTTGACTTGATGTATGAAGGCGGCATGGCTAAAATGCGTCATTCCATCTCCGATACCGCTGAATATGGCGACTATGTAACCGGTCCGCGCATCATCACTGCTGAAACCAAAGCTGCTATGAAACAGGTTCTGGCTGAAATCCAGGATGGTACCTTTGCTAAGAAATGGTTACTGGAAAACCAATGCGGCCGTCCGCAATTCAACGCTATGCGTCGTCGTGCTGCAGCAACCCAGGCTGAACAAGTTGGCGCACAACTGCGTGGCATGATGAGCTTCCTAAAGAAAAAATAATCAACAGCTTACAAGCACTTTTAGTGCAGAAAATAAAAATAAGGGAAAGAGCGTAATCCGCTAAAGTCAGCGTACAGATAAAAAAGCTGTCGGGGTTACGATAAACAAAAATAAGGGAAAGAGCGTAATCCGCTAAGGACAGCATACAGAAAAATCAGCTGTCCGGATTGCGAAAAATAAGGGAAAGAGTGTGAGCCGTAAACGCAGCATAGAAAAATAAAAGCTGCGTGGCTTGCAGTAATTAAAAATAAGGGAAATATTAAAAGGTCGCTTACCTGTGCGTCAGATGCAGAAAGCGGCCTTTTGAAATGCAAGCATAATGTTTTTGATATAAAAACCTCCCGGCGCATATGCACGAGGGAGGCTTTTGTGATACCGGGGATAGAACGCAATATATTAAGCATGAGCAGGATTTTTCTTTTTAATAAGAGCGAACACCTTTAAGAAGCAGCAAAGGATGAGCACGGCGCTGACAGTAAGCACAAAAAATCCATGTCTGCTGCCCAGCATAGTAGCATGCGCGATATTGGTCGGTTCTGCAGCCTGCGCGGTCGCGACAATCGTACTGATAACCGCTGTACCGACTGCACCTGCCAGCTGCAGCAGCGTATTCATAGCTGCGTTGCCGTCGGCATTCAGTTCTTCCGGTAACTGGCTCAGACCGTTGGTCATAATTGTACCCATGGAAAAACCTTGGCCAAAGGCAAAGAACAGGTAGAAGACAATGAAGAGCAACGAGCTCAGCTCGCCCGGATAAAGGCTGTAGCAGATGACGGATAAGAGAATTGATGCATTGCCTAATAAAATCGGACGTTGGGCACCGAACTTGTCCAACAGCCTGCCGCTGATGGGAGCCAGCATAGCGCCGATGATACAGCCGGGCAGCAGCAGACAGCCGGCGGTAAAGGCATCAGTATGCGAAACAAGTTGCGCATAGTTGGGAATTAAAAAACCTAGTCCAAGACAGATAAAGCCGACGAGCAAAAGACTGGCAGTGCTGAGCGTATACGGAAGATAGCGGAAAATCTGCACACGTAAAAGAGGTGTGCTGCTGTTTAATGATTGCTTATAGAAGGCAGTCAAAGCAATAAGGCAGATTGCGAAAAGAGCCAGCACCTCGATACTGAACCAACCGAAGTCGGATGCAATGCTGGTTGCAAAAATCAGGCTGCTGAAGCCGATGATAAGCAAAAGGTATAAGCCGAAATTAAAGCTTGGCGATGGTGGCAGCAGTGGTGTTGATATCTGCTTCGCTGATATCGGTAATTTGTGCAGCCAGCCAGCTGTGATATTGCTCAATGTAATAGGCATGAATTTTACGCTCCTCGTCTGTCATGCGCAGTCTGACGATGCGTTTATCCTGTTTATCGCTGATTTTTTCGATAACATTTATTGCCTGCAGCTCGCTTACCAGGCGAGTGATACCGGGGCGCGTTACCTGCAGCAGATCCGCAATGTCGCTGACCTTTGGAGGTTGTGCGGTACGTTCCAGGTATTCAATGTAGTCCAGCACTTTAAGATTGCCGGGAGTTAAGCCTTCCGGTAGAGGTGGCTGCAGCTCTACTACACGCTTTGCTTCGTGGCAGGCAATGAGCAGAGTTTTGATTGCTTCGATAGACAGTTTATGTGTCATGATGATTCTCCTTCATAAATGATTACCAAAAGTAATTACCGAAGATAATCATATTGCGTTAGTGAGGGGATTGTCAAGGAGGGAGTAGAATGGAAAATAATGTAAGGATTTGCTGAAAACTGCCTGAGCGAAATGTTGCAGTGTGAATATGGAAATAAGCTCTTTTTCTATTATCCTCATAAAATATGCAATAGTTGCATATTTTATCCTCATGAAATCTGCACTGATTGCATATTTCATGAGGATAGCTTAAAATAGAGTTAAAAAGAATGTTTAAGACACTTAAAAACTGATTGTACAAGTGTTGTAATTCGATTATTGAAGTGGAGAAGCATAAATGTTATCAAATTTTACCCCGCAGGATATTTCCTATGCATCCCATCTCACTAAGCTGACATGGGGTGATGAGATGGCGCTGACTAATGATGGCTTGAAGGATGTGCTGTACGAGGCGATGGTACGTTATTATTATCGCAGTGAGGCCTTTTCTTTAAAAATGACTGATGAAGACGGCATGCAGGGCTTTTTGCTGGCGGCGCCTTTGAGTGAGCGTGATAATTCCCAGTCCTGGTTAAAGCAAAATCTGCAGCATTTTGAGTGCGAGGAGCAGGATCTTGTTTACGATTATCTGCGCTATTTGTCTTACAATGGTCAGAAGGTGAGGGCGTTGGCCAATCCGGAGGATTTGCTGCTGTGCCTGTTTTTGAGCATGAAAAGCGGTGTGGGCAGCAAGCTGTTGCATAATGTGGAAGCGATTGCTCAGAAAAAGTAGCGTTAAAAAGCTACTATTTATGGGCGGATGCTACCTGCGATTATGAATATTACCGCAAGCGTGGCTATAGCGAAGCGGCGCATTTTACGAATAATATTCTGCCGCAGTTGGGGCGCAGGAAACATGGATATACAGCAAGGAGCTGAAGGAGTGACTGTAAATGTTGCCTGAGATAAGTGATGCTTTACCGGCTTGTTCGGTAGAAACTACACTGACATTAATCAGTGATAAATGGAAGGTGTTGATTTTGCGTGACCTTTTGACGGGAACAAAGCGTTTTGGCGAATTGAAAAAATTCTCTGGACGGAGTCAGCCAAAAGGTGTTGACATCACAGCTGCGCCAAATGGAAGCCAGCGGTCTGCTGACGCGCAAGGTTTATGCAGAGGTACCGCCGCGTGTTGAATATACGCTTACTGAGCTTGGCTACAGCCTGCGGCCTGTTTTGGAGGCTATGCGTGACTGGGGAGAGGCGTACAAGAAGAGATTTTGATTTGAGGATGTAAGCAAAAACACCACCTGCAAACGCAAGTGGTGTTTTACAATATATGGGGAATAAGAAGAAAACTTTTTACAGACGGCTTACATGGCCGATGAAATAATGGCCCCAGGAAACATGCGCCAATGCTTCCATGGTCAGCAGGCTGAGGCTGAGCATAATGATGAAGAGCAGCGGATAAAAGCAGAGCTGTTGCGGTGACATGTGCAGCAGTGTAAGCAGCTCGCTGCCGACGTACATATAGATGATGTGAATCAAGAATAAACCGAAGGAATAGTTGCCCAGATACATCATAAAGCGTTTGCTGAGGCTGTCCTGCGATTCCAGAGTGCAGGCGTAACGAAAGAGCATAGCGATGATGATGCTGTACAAAAACAGGTTGAGCGGGAAGCAGACAAATTCCAACAGCGGCAGGATATGCAGATAGTATTTGGCAAACCAGCAGCCACCGATTAAAATCAGATTCAGGATGAAGCCTGTCATCAAAAGAACGTGATGGGTGTCAATCCAGCGCAGCATTTTTTTATGATAGATATAAGCCAGCATACCGAAGGAGAAGTAGGCGATATAACGCAGAAAGGTGGTAATTTCTAACGTTAAGATGACTGCCTGATTGCTGCAGCTGATATTGTTGCAGATTTTCCAGAACAGCTGCAGCAGGATTACCTGAATAATAAAGCGGTGCAGCCTGTGATGCAAGCGGCAACGGTTAAAATAACGCAGCAGCAGCGGATAGATGGCGTAAAAGCCAAACATCGCACGGAAAAAGGCCATATGGACGGCGCTGCTGCCGGTGGCAATAAGGTAGGCTGCCTGCTTGAGCGTGAAGCTGGCGTTGCTGAAAAACCAGGCACCGCCCAGATACAGTAACGAAAACAGCAAATACGGCGAAAGCACCGACAGGAACATCCTGCGGAAGAAGGACCACTTATAATAATCTGCATGGCGATTGTGGCTGATGAACATATATCCCGAAACAAACATTACCAGGGGTACGGCAAAGAGGGAAATAATATCCAGCAGCATTTCGGAAATAGTGACCCATGATTCCGCGTGAGCGTGGCTGAAGTACCAGGTGGTGTGCATCAGCATGACGCCCAGAACCACGAAGCCACGTAATAATAGGGGAAAACTCATAGCTTTATACATCTTCTTTCTCTCTAGTAGAGTTATTTTACTACTTTAAATTTTATAGTCAAATAGCGATTAAGCATTTACATTATAACCAAATGGAATATAAAAGGC
>ENA-OQDA01000923-OQDA01000923.1-human-gut-metagenome-genome-assembly--contig:-NODE-923-length-11144-cov-4.283743_pt1 | contig 11144 bp, 12 predicted proteins | sample MGYA00242771_ERZ504603 | MGnify/ENA primary metagenome ERZ504603 (study PRJEB26092, sample SAMD00036328) | human gut metagenome | host: Homo sapiens | study: EMG produced TPA metagenomics assembly of...
ATCGCTGTTCGTCACATCCACAAGATAATTTCCGTCTCCGATCGTCACGATATTCCACATATGCGGTCCTTCTCCCGTACCGCCTCTCATCATGCCGGTTTACGCTGCAGCAATTATATCCCGGATCAGAAAAATCGCTCATATCGCATAAATACTGAAATGCTTTTTGCATATCCCTCGCATACAACATTCGTACTTTCATCTCCGTCAAATACATAGATCATCTGCCACGGATCTCCGTAAGCGACACCCCGGTTTTCACAGCATCATAATTATACGATGTCAGATCACAGATTTCTTCTTTATAAGATTCCATCTTCTCATAATCTTTTCGCTCGATATGTTTGTTATTCCCTGCATAAGGAATTTAAAATCAATCTGTTCGCCTTATCAATGGTGGCAGTGTCCAATGTGGTCAGATAGATCCTCGTTGTGTTTTCCGAATCATGTCCCATACCTTCGCTGATTACGGAAATCGGAATATTCTTACTCCGGGCCGCACTGGCCCAGGAATGACGGGCGACGTAATGGGTCAGGGGGACGGACAAGCCCAGTTCTTTTCCGATAGCTTTCAAATATCTGTTGATACGATGGGATGCGTTGATATATTGCTTTCTCTCGTCCATGCCCGGTCTGGCGATAATGGGAAGAAGGTACGGGGAGCCGGGAATATTGTAACGGTCCACGATCTCCTGCATGCACGGCTCCCATTTTACAAAAAGTTGTTGACCGGTTTTCTTCCGCCGGTATGAGAGGATGCCGTTGTTGAGATCCTTCTTTTTCAGGAACACCATATCGATCATGGACATCCCCCTTGTGTAAAAACTGAGAAGCAGCATGTCCCTTGCAAACCTCTTGGCCGGATGAAGTGACAGGTCCAATGTCATGAGCTGTTTTATCGCACGCAGGGGAACGGCCCGCTTCGTCGTTCTCTCGACTCCCGTATAGACATGTCTGAAGGGGAAACGCTGGATAACGAGTTCTTTCTCCACGGCACGGTTATATACCGCCCGCAGGTTGCGCATGTAAAAAGAGATGGTGTTCATGGAAACCCCGCCTGATTTCAGCCACGCCTCGTATGCGATCATCAGGTCGGAATCCATATCACAGGGCGGTATGTCCCTTCCCTCCATGAAACGCATGAAACTGTTAAGGGTAGAGGTGTAGGTCTCGCTTGTCCGTATCTTGCCCAGGCGTTTCAGACCGTTGGTGACCTCCCGCATAAATACGGAAAAAGACAGCCCGCAATGTCCATCGTAAAAGGCAGAGGTTACATCATCGGCGGTGAAAGTACCTCCCTTCCGTTCCAGAGCTGTGATGACATTCTCCAGACGGTCGGTATCTTCCGCTATTTTTTTATCCAATAGCAATAGATATTGTCGTCTGTCCTCATCGGATGACGCGATGACAATCCGGGAATGCCGCTTGCTCCATTCGGCAGGAAACAGCTTGCAAGAGGTGTTGATCTGCCTTGCCACACGTCCGTGAATCACTTGATAATAAACCGTACCCTCTCTGCCATCCACAGAAGAAGGTCTGAATTTAATTTTTACTGTAGCCATAAACTCTCTGATTTAAAATTATACAGAATGCAAAATTATCAAAAGGTGGTAGCCCGTCTTTTGCTGGCGAGCCATGCGGTTATGTACCATCCGGTAAAATACCGTTCCTTGTCAGCCATCGGCTGCCGACGATCGGAATTTGACTTTCACCCTTGCCATATCATCTCCGCCTTTTTGAATTTCTGCCCCTGATCGAGTCGGCCTTATTTCCCAGCTCCCTTGCCGCATGCTCCTTTAACCGTGCCTGCTCGATAAGGGCGGCCCGCTCGTGTACCGCTTCCTCGTAGGCTTCCACATCCTTGCGCATTTGGTTTATCTTGCCGTTGTCACGGTTGAATCCGAAAATATTTTCCAGTCCGGAGATATTTTCAGGCGATGCTTCGCCCTTCATCCTGATGTAGCGGTACTTCAGGTCGTTGTCGGCACGGTCGTAGTCCGGCTGTCTGGCCGCATGGAGGGCGACTGCCAGGACGGTGACCATCGCGAACATCCCGGTGAAAGTCCAAAGTATACCTTTGGACTCGATGCTGACAGTATGGCGGTGCTCGTTGCGGATCTTTGCATTGTCACCGGCTGTCTTCAGCAGGGCCTTGATCTCCTCCGAGGTCTGCTCCCCGGTTTTTCTTATCCCGGCCAGGATTTCAGCGGTCCTGTCCGGCAACGGGTTCCTGCCGGACACGTCCTGCATGCTTTTGCTGACGGCGAGGAGCGTTCCGGCATATTGGCTGAACGATTTCCGGATTCCGTTCAAATCCCGTTCAAGCCCGTCCCTGATTTCCCGTAACATGGCAATTCCGGTCTCACCGCCCGTTACCGCGTTATTTTTATCTACCGGGGCGGATGATAATATCTCCACTTTCTTCTCGATCCTTTCAAGGCATCCGTAGATGCCTTCCAGATAGTTTTCCTCTTTCATCTTTCAAGGTTTTTCGTTATACATACTAGTTTACAAACTCCTTCCTTTCCTGCGCTTCTTCTTTCTCCGCAGGCGTTCCGCCTCTTTCTCGTCCTCCGTCGGTGCCACCGACGGCATGAACACGCCACCCGTACCGGTGACTTCGACCAGGTTATCAATAACAGAACCATGACTTTGTTCATGGTACGGTTGCTTTCGGGAAACGTCATTTTCCAGGAACGTGACATGGTTACGGTCCAATGCCACATCCAGCCTTGACCAGCTGAAACTGCGGTCAATCCCACTTCCCTTGAATGACAGACCGTCCTTGATAAAGCGGATGCCCTGCACTTCATTAGTGTTTCCCTTGTACTTGAATTCCATTTCCACGCCCATTTTTAAGAGCTTATTTTGAAATTCTTTCCATGTATCTGCACTCCTCAAAGCTTCCTTAACCGCACGATATATCTCGTATTTCACCTTTTCGGAAGCGTGCAGCTTTTCCGTTTTAACGGACTGTTTGCCTTCGGAATAGGTGAGCGAATACTTGTCTTTAAGCATTTTTGTCACTTTCTCGTTGCGCCTGAAATCGTTGCTGTCGGAAATCACCTTCCCGTCGAAGTCCACCCGGTTGAAGACGATGTGGCAGTGCGGGTTGCCCGTCCCGTGATGCCTCACCACGATGAACTGCGTGTTCCGTATCCCCATCAGCTCCAGGTATTCCTCCGCCAGACTTGCCATGAACGCGTCGGTCAGCCTCGGTGCGTCCTCCGGCTTGAAGCTGAGCGCGATGTGTCCCACCGGTTTCGTCACGTCCGGATTCAGCAGGCATTGCCACCGGAAACTTCGCGCCATCTCTTCTGCCGTTCCCAGCAGCACACCTTCCGAAACGATGATTTTCGCGTCGTCCTTCTGTGTCACATAGCGTATACAGCCGCCGAACGAGCGTCCTTTTTTGATCTTCCCTATCATGAGGCTATCCTCCTTTAGGCCTGTAATCATCCATGATCCGCTTCAGCCTTCCCAGCAGCTCCTCTATCAGCAGCCTTGTCCTGTAAAAGCCTGCCTGGTGCGAGAGCTTTGTCAGCTGGTTCAGGTTGTTCGCCATTCCCGCCAGGCTGCGCAGCAGCGCGTTCTCTTCAGGCGTATGCCTTGCCGTCACGGTGGCCGCCAGTGCCGCCTCCCTGATATAGACCGCCAGACTCCGGCCGGACTTCCCTGCCCTGAACCTGAGAGCCTCGTAGCTGACGGGGGAGAACTTCACTGTCACTCCCCTGGTCAGCTTCCGCGTCCTGCCCAGTGCCGGACGGCCGCGTTTTTTCTTCATCCCATTCATATCCGTTGTCATATGTTTTTTCTTTTTCGTCCGTACTTCTTTCATTCCAAAATCTGCGACCGGCGGGAGCGGATTTGCCCTCCCTGCAACCGCCGGGCGCGGGGGAGCAAGGGTTTTCGGGAATCCGGAAACATACCCTTGCCTCCCCCACAGAAAAAATCCCCCCGCATTTTCCACATTGAAGCGGGTATACAGGGAACGGTGCATACATCGGGTATACTCCACGCCCGGTAACAGGCTGTCAGATTTTTCTCCACTGCTCGATGTCCCCACGGTAGGCGGCAAGATGCTCCCTGGCAAGGTTCTCCAGCAGTCCGGAAACGCTCATGCCACGCCCGCCGAGCCTGCGGACGACGGCGTCCAGTTCGTCCCTCACATCCTCACTGACGAACACCGTCTTGCGGTTCCTGATCTTCGGGACGGTGAGGTATGTTTCCCGGTACTCCTCCAGCGAGGCCCTGCGCTGCCTGCCGCTCGTCCTTCTTCTCACGGGGTCTTCCGGTTCCGGCGGGGTGTCCTTTCTTCCCGCCTCCCCGGACACCTCTTCCGTATCAGTCCCGGATGGAATCACCGGTTCCGCATCCATACCGGTGGATTTCCCCAGACCGGGTTCCATCATGAGTCTTTCCCACCACTCGTCGTGGCCGGGGCTAGGACTACGACCGTTCTTTCTGTCTGTGGTTTCGGATGCCGCCGTTTTCTTTCCTCTTGGTTTTTCAGTCGGTTCACTTTTCATTGTACATGGATTTTAGATGGTTGATACTGTGGGCACGGTCTACCCGTTTGCCCGGTTGTCGGAAGCAAATAAAACGATAATAACAAGTGCTGTGAAACGGACGGGTCCGATTGGCGGGGTTTGCCGTGTTATTCATATTGTTGGATCAGTCTGACGGTGATGACTTCACAAATATACGCACCGGAAATTTCCCACTCTTCGGGAACGGATCTGAACGTCTGTCTGCTGAAAACAAATGAATGTTAAAATCCGATTTCCATGACATCTGATGACATATAATGACATTTGATGAAGGGCCGGAACCATATCCGGGGACAATCATTTACTTTGCGGATGAAACAAGTACGCATATGGTGTCAAAGGTAGTCATCCTGTCTTGAAATTCAGGATGTTCCGCCGGGATTCACTAAATTGCGGCACGGAATCCGGATCCGAAAAGAGAATAAAACAGATGTCAAACCTGAAATTGCATTGATTATGGAAATAGTGAACATTGAGGCAAGGACCTTCGAGGCGATGCTCTCGGCCTTCCGGACGTTCGCGGACCGGCTGGACACCCTCTGCCGGCTGTACGGTGACATGGAAGAGAAGAAATGGCTGGACAACCAGGAGGTGTGCCTGCTGCTGAAGGTCAGCCCGAGAACCCTGCAGACCCTGCGTGACAACGGCACGCTGGCATATACACAGATCTGCCATAAGACTTATTACAAGCCCGGGGACGTGGAAAGCATCATCCGGATAGTGGAAGAGCGCCGCAAGCGGGCTGAAAATATGGGAAGGTTGATCTGAAAGGCCATGAAAAACGAATGTCGAACAAAAAAAGATCAAGTCATGATGAATACCGATAACCGTCTGCTCACCCGTGAGAGCAGCGAGCATATAAGAGAGTTCTTCTCCACCGTCGAACGTCTCTCCGTTTCCATGGAGCGTCTCTTTGCCGGCAGGTCACCGGCGATGGCGGGCGAGAACTTCTATACGGACCGCGAACTGGCTGAAAAGCTGAAAGTGAGCCGCCGCAGCCTGCAACAGTACCGTGACAGCGGCCTGCTTGCATTCACCCGGCTGGGCGGCAAGATACTGTACCGTTCTTCCGATATCGAGAAGTTGCTTGACGGCTGCTACCGGAAGGCGAGAACCAGGCCGGAGGAACTTTAGAAATGTTCCGTACGGGATCGTGAACGAAGGGGCGACCGGTATGACAACCGACCGTCCCTTCGTTTTCTTTCCACCGGATGAACGACTTTGATTTGCTCATAAAGTATTTATACACAGAGCGTTTTCCTTTACGGATTATGATCCGGTGACAACATTGGCATAACATGGCGGGACATGGAAACATTTTTCCGGTATGGCAATAAGATACGGGGATTCCATTATAAAAAAAGACTCTTATTTTATTATGTCATTATGTTATTCTGAAATTGGGGCGGGTCGTTCGTGTACCGGTGGGACGATCCATTCCCGTAATGGCGGCATATCCCGTACCGGTATCATTATCCTCCGGCAATGCCGCTTCCCGGTCTTGTCGGAGGATAATGATACCGGCCGGTGACAACCGCATGTCCGTGCGTAAACATGGCGGCGCATAAAAACAGGCACATCCCCCGGGCTCCTGTCCCGTCGGATGCGCCTGTCTCCGTCATGTCATATACAGCCGGACTCCTCCGGTCCATGCCTCTATCTCAGTATCGGGTTCGAGAGCAGTATCTTGTAATAGGCAACCCCGCCAATCTCTACCGGCATCCTCGCCATCATGAACTGCACGCTCTTCCTCTCCACCTTCGCCTGCCGCATGAGCCTCTGCACGATAAACCCCGCCGAGAACCTTGCGCATCTTTTGTCCTTCCAGACGATGAACCCCTCGCTGTCGTCGGCCCGGCAGATATACCAGTCACCCGTCTCGTCGTCGTGGGCGAAGTTCACCCGTCCGCCACCGAGGATTCCCAATTCGATTGACATCGTCTTTGACAGATAGACGGTCCCCCTGCTGTCAAGGTTGATGGTCCGCTTTCCCTTGTATGTGACTTCCTGCGGACGGGAGTTTTCCCTGTTGTATACTATCAGTGCCATAACTTTCTTACTTTTCCGTTAAACAGTTTTTTCAATACTATGAAGCTTTCCACCGCCAGCATCTGACTTCTCCATGCGAAACCGCTGTGGGTACGTACCGCGTCCACTATCCTGCATACTTTCTGCGATATGGCCGATGCCGATACGCCCATGCATTCCGCCAGTGCCTTGAACGAGAACTGCGCCTCATAGAACCGGAGCATGAACATCCGGTACTCCTCGTAGGAGAACTTCTGCCTTACGAAACGCAGTATGTCCTTAACCAGCCGCTCGCACCCGTTCAGGTCGTCCTCGGAAAGGAATTTTGCCTCTTCGCCACATCGGAGGAAGAAATCATCTTCAGGGTGTGCATACCGGTTCTCCCTTTTAATCTTTACCAGGGCCGCCTTTTTGTAGCATCCGATGAAATACGCGTCATAGTCCGTTATGTCCTTTCCGGGAACCAGCACCTGCCTTCTTACGAAAAGGTAGGTGTCATGGAAATTGTCCTCGTCCAGCATTCCGTACCGGCGTAACGTCCCTCTCAACCTGTCATAGGATTTTGTGAACCACTCGTTGAACAGTCTTTCCTTTTCTGCGCTCTTGTCTGCCATAACCTTATATTTTTTTGAGTTATACATGGCCTACACGGGTAGGCATTCTTATTTCTTGTGCTTCCTCCAGTTTGTTTTTCGGCGGTCTCCGGCAAGGCTTGCCGTGAAAAAATACGCTCACGCGAAGCGTGAGGAAGATTTTTTCACGAGCAACCAGCCCGAAGGGCCGCCTTGCGGGACCGGCCTGAAAAACAACTATTTTTGCCGCAAGAAATGAGGATGACGGATTCCTCCTGTCTATTGCCTGTCCGGTGAGAATCTAAAATACCATGCGGTTTTTCTGTCTTCGGCATGTTTGGAGAAATATTCAAGGATATGGAATGAGAACGGCAATATGTGATATTACGGAAGGAACGGATATGGGATTGGAAACAGGGAGCGTACCCGGGCTTTCATGCGGTTTATACGGCAGTGTTGATTTTGGGGAGGATTACAGGGAAGTGACAGGAAGGTTAGCCGTTCCGGAGAAATTGTATGTGTACGTTGTTCCTTTCGAAATACGGAGTCCTTTAAAATCATGGAAGACCTCATTCGGGAATGTGTTCCGGACAATACCCCGCCACGGAACGGTTATGACACTTGATATCAGGCCGTAAGCCGTTCCGTAGCTTCAGTATCCCATATCCCATGCATGAATGTGGATCAGGCGGCATTTCACCTCCTTGCCCCGTTTACGGACATGCCGATGCGTTGCCTGCCGGAATTCTCATTCAAGCAGTTTTCGTCCGCCATCATCTTCCAGCACACGCATCTGCTGGATGGCTATCCGATTCAGTCTCACGAGCCGTTCGCCCTGCGGTATGCCCTGGTCTATGAATACGGCGTTCAGGTTTTCCATATTGGAGAGGCAGATCAGTTCATTGATGGAGGCATAGTCACGGATATTGCCCTTCAGACCGGGATTCTGCTCACGCCACATCCTGGCAGTCATCCCGAACATGGCCACGTTGAGCACGTCCGCCTCTTCCGCATAGATGACGCCGGCCTGTGCGGGGGTGACTTCCACCGGTATCAGGTTCTGCCTGATGGCATCGGTATGTATGCGGTAGTTGATCTTTGACAGTTCCCGTTTCGCACTCCAGCCGAGCTGGGCCTGCTCCTCCTCTTTCAACCGCTGGAACTCTTTCAGCAGGTACAGCTTGAATTGAGGGGATACCCACGTGGCGAACTCGAACGCGATATCCTTGTGTGCGTAAGTCCCTCCATAGCGTCCGGCCTTGGCGATGATACCTTTGGAGTTGGTCTTTTCCACCCATTGTTTGACGGAAAGGATGAAACGGTTCAACCCGGCCTCGTTTTTAATTCCCTCGAATTCGGGGGAATTAAAATCCGGATTGTACATCTCCTCCCATATGCCCAGAAACTCGACGGTATTCTTGTTACGCAACCACTTTTCAATAAGGGCGGGACCGTTTTCCATATTGCGGACCATGTCGGTCAGGGAGATATAATCCTTGTCATTGTACGTGATGACTGTCACTTCTGTATTCTGGACTTTAATTTTAGCCATGTTCTTTTAACGGTTATTCGGTTATTATTGGTTCGATGTACAAATGTACGGTGTATTTTTCGGAATGTTCCTCCATATCCGGAAAAGTCTGTGCCACGCCGCCTGTTGCGGTAAGCCGTTTCTCCTAAGGAAAGGGCAGGCAATACCGGCGGACGTGGATATGGGCAAAACAACCCGCATATGCAATGCAGAGGGAGCAGGAGAGCCTTCACCACAGCCGGAGAGGAAAGCGGTCTCATGCCGGGGTACGGCATGAAAAGGGGCCCTAGACAGTTCTTTTCCTTGTCGCACATGCACTACGTCGGTCGCAGTTTTCGCCTTCTGAATCCCTCTTACGTCCGTCCCTGCGCTTTCGGAGCGTTTTTCCGGTAGAAAATTTCACCATGCGGAAATTTTCTACCGGAAACCGGAGGGAAAACGCGGAGTCCCGCAGGGACGGACGAACTTTGATGAGGAAGGGGAAAAATCGTTCCTTTCGTAAATACCATTTCCTCAGATGGCATCGCATATTTCCTTCTCCATCTTTTCCAGCTTATGGGACAGGATTTCCATGTCGCTGCTGATCTTCTGGTTGGTTATCCGGGCATATATCTGGGTGGTTTTCAAATCCGTATGCCCCAAAAGACGGCTTACGGTCTCGATGGGCACACCGTGCGAGAGCAGCACGGTGGTGGCGTTCGTATGCCGGGCAACATGATAGGTCAGCCTTATCTTGAAACCGCACTGCCTGCCAAGTTCCTTCAATATGGTGTTGCATCTGCCGTTGCTCGGTACCGGAAATACATGATCGTCCTTGGATAGCCCCTTGTACTTCTCTATGATGCGCTTGGGAACGTCCAGCAGGCGGATGTTGGACTCGGTGTTTGTCTTGCGACGGCGGGTGATGATCCAGAGGTTGCCGTCGAAGAAGGTCTGGAACCGGTCGGTCGTCAGCGCCTTCACGTCCGCGTATGCCAGTCCGGTGAACACGGAGAAGATGAAGAGGTCGCGTACCAGTTCGCAGGTCCCGCTTTTCACCGGGGCCTCCATCAGCGTCTGTATCTCACGCTCCGTCAGGTAGCCCCGGTCAACGCTCTCGGGGGAGTTGATGTACCCGGCGAAGGGGTTGAAGGGAAGCGCGCCGCTGTTGCGGGCGATGGAGATGACGTGCTTGAGCCCGATCATGTAACCCCATACGGTATTGGTGCGGCATTTCTTCTCCGTACGCAGGAAATACTCGAAGTTGTTGATGAACGTCAGGTTGAGTTCCTTCAGGGGGATGTCGTCACGGCGGTACACTTTCGGGACGAACTCGCACAGATGCCTGTATATGGTACGGTAGCGGTTGTATGTTCCCTGCACGCGGCTGTGTCCCACTTTCTTGATGAACTCCTCGTTGTGCTGCTCGAAGAGCTTCAGCAGCGTCTCGCGTTTCACGCCCAGCCCGAGGCAGGCGTCCCTCAGCCTGGCGGCGGTGACATAGCCGTCGGACTGCATCAGTTCCTGGTAACGGCGGTTCACGTCCACACGTATCCGGTCAACCGCCGCATTGATTTTCTGCGCCTCGGCGCTCTTGCCCGTGGCACGTGCCGTTTTCACGTCCCAAAGTTTCGGGGGCACGTCCAGCTTGCAGCTGAACTGCTTGATTTCGCCGTCCACCGTAAGACGGCACATCAGGGGGAGATAGCCGTTGGCTCTCTCGCTGCCCTTCTTCACGTAGAAGAGGATTTTGAAGGTCGATCTGCTCATACTCGTTTTCATACTTTTTTGATCGTTACAAAGTTAATATCAAGCGAGTTGTCCTCAGGTATGAAAAACTGTGCAAATTACTGAAATAGAATCTGTTGTGCCGTTTCTTGTTCCTGTTATATCAGTAACGATATGGGAACTGAAGTCTTTCGCAGCTTTTAGCGGACCTCCTTTTTCAGCTTATGCAGTATTATGAGTTAAACACCTAACCACTTAATAGACTGCATTTTTGCTGTATTATCATCAACCTTGCTTTTTCTTGCTGCGTTTACTTTAAATAACATCAAGAATGATAAAAGGACATACCGACATAGACATCTGGAATACCGGCTTTTTCATTAACGCAGATTATTTTTCCGATGATTTCATTATTTATAATAATACGGGAAAAGATCTTACCCGCAAGACTCTTGCCCATCCTTTCTTTCACAACAATTCATATAAAACAACCTATACTTCATTTATACTGTGCCTTTCCGGAACTTCTGAAATAGAAATAGACTCCATCAACTATTCTACTAAAGAGAATACATTACTAATGATGGTGCCTAATCAAATAATTAATATAATGAAATAAGCGAGGATTACAAAGCACATCTCATCATGATATCTAATAAATATTTTGATACCCGAGATAATTTTTATAAAACTGATGTCTCTTTTAATTCTCTAAAAATCATCCATGTGTCAATTTGAATATCGCGGAAAACATGA
>ENA-OQDA01000924-OQDA01000924.1-human-gut-metagenome-genome-assembly--contig:-NODE-924-length-11143-cov-2.315359_pt1 | contig 11143 bp, 10 predicted proteins | sample MGYA00242771_ERZ504603 | MGnify/ENA primary metagenome ERZ504603 (study PRJEB26092, sample SAMD00036328) | human gut metagenome | host: Homo sapiens | study: EMG produced TPA metagenomics assembly of...
GCCTTCATATCCCGTTCATCTTCTTATTTGCCGTACTTCTTCCAGAAATCGCCCCACATCTCTTCGTCGGTGAAGGCCCACGGGGCTACGGGCTCGTTGACCCACGTGACGTTGATGAAATGGCGCCAATGGACGTTTTCCGTGGTGCTGTTGCCGCCCCATGTGCCGCAGCCGAGGGTGGCGGTGGAGGGCATCCGGTTGAAGGGGTGCCCGCCGTTGCCCGCGCTCATGGACTGGCGCACGGTGATGCGGGAGGACTTCATATGTTCGCCGAGGTACTCGATGTACTCACGCTTGTAGGTATGGATGCCGCAGGAGTGGCCGCGCCCGACGAGGTTGGTCAGCTCGACGAGGATGCGGTAGGCGTCCTTGAAGTCCTTGGCCTTGTAGACGGTGAGGACGGGGGAGATCTTCTCGTCGTGGAACTTGTCGTCGGGGATGGGTTCCATGCCTTCGACAAGGAGGATGTCCGTGCCTTCGGGGATGCTGATGCCCGCGCCGTCCGCGATGACCTGCGCCGACTTCGCGATGATGTCGGGGTTGAGTGCGATTTTGCCCTTGGCGTTGAGCTTCCACATATGGTTCTTCAGCTTTTCGCGGTCTTCGCCGGTGACGAGGTGGCAGCCGTTTTTCTTCATTTCGGCCATGAACTGGCCGTAGACGGCTTCAACCGGGATGACCGCGTTTTCGGACGAGCAGGATGTGGCGTAGTCGAACAGCTTGCTGCCGCAGATCATCTTGGCGGCTTCGACGACGTCGGCGTCTTCGGCTACGATGGCGCAGGCGTTGCCCTGCCCGACGCCGTAGGCCGGGGTGCCGCTGGAGTAGGCGGCACGCACGACCTGACCGCTGCCGGTGGCGACGATGAGATCGGAAACCTTCATGAGCTCGGTGATGGCTTCGCGGCTCGGATCTTCAAGCACCTGAATGAGGTCGTCGGGGCCCCGACCTTGCGCAGGCCGGCGCGCATCATGTTGATGGCCTCGGTGGTGCTTTTCAGCGCGCGGGAGCTGGGCTTGAAGATGACGGCGTTGCGGCCCTTGAGGATGCCTACGGCCTTGCCGCCGCATGTGGCGGTGGGGTTCGTCGCCGGGAGGATGGCGCAGACCACGCCCACGGGCTTGGCATATTTGGAGATGCCGGTCTCTTCATTGCGTTCGATGAGGCCCACGCTCTTGGCGCCCCTGATGTCGTGCAGCACGCCGCCGACCTTGCGCTTGTGCTTGATGATCTTGCTCTGGACGTTGCCGTAGCCGGTTTCTTCCACAGCCATCTTGGCGAGCTTGGCGATGTTTTCGTCTTCGTAGACTTCCCAGCCGATGGCGAGGCATATCTCGTCGATCTGTTCCTGCGTGTAGTCGTTGACGATTGCTTGCGCCTTGCGGGCCAGTTCCATCTGTTCGCTGACGGTCTTCATGAAATCCTCCGTTGTGTGTTGGTCGGCTTTATGGTGGAGTTGCAATGATGACGAGTAAGGTTTGCCTGTAATTGTCCTATGTTAATGCCAGATGTCCATCCCGGCAAACTTGCCGAATACCGCCACCGAGAACGTAACGCACAGGATGGCTATGATGGTCATGAAGACGCCCGACTTGGCGAAATCCGATATGCGGAAGTAGCCGGAAGAGTAGGGAATGACGTTGGTAGGGCTGGACGTGACCATGATGAAGGCCATGCTGGTGGCGATGCCTGCGGGGCCGGCGAGCACCCACGGGTTCATGCCGATGTCGAGGCCGAGGGCGATGATGAGGGGCATGACCACGGCGCCGGTGACGCTGTTGGAAGAGAAGAAGATCTTGAGCAGTTCAACCATCGTGATGACGGCAAGGACGCGCAGGACGGGGTGCAGTTCGCCGACGCCGGAAAGCGTTCCCCAAGCGATCCAACGGGCCGCCCCGGTGCTGGCAAGGAGCATGCCTGCCGAAATGCCGCCCGCGATGAGGATGAGCCCGCCCCAGTCGATGCTGCGAGAGGCTTCCTTCCAGTCGTCAAAAACGCGCAGGCCGGGGAGGAACAGGAGGACGAAGCCGAATAGGGCGACGAAAGCTTCGGGGGCCTTGAAGCCGATATACGGTTCAAGGTTTGAGCCGCCGAGCCACAGGAAGACCATCGTTACGAAGACGACGAGGGTGCGGATTTCCTTGACCTTCAGGCCGCCGAGGGCTGCGAGCTCGGCCTTGATGCTGTCGAGGGTGATGGGGATTTCCTTAAACTCAGGCTTGAAAAGCTTCATGAGGCAGAACCAGCCGAGGGGGATCATGAGCAGTGCACCGGGAACGCCGACAGCCATCCACTGCGCAAAGGAGACGTCAAGCTGTGCGATGTCGCGGACGTATTGCATGGCAAGGACGTTTGCGCCGCAGCCGGCGGGGTCGCCGTGCCGCCGATGAGGGAGCCCCAGACGATGCCGATCATGAGGGCACGTCCGAAATTGCTCTCCAAGGGCTTGCAGCCGCTGCCCTGAAGGATGCTCATGCCGAGCGGGAGCAGCATGGCGGCGACGGCCATGTCCGTGACCCACATGGACGTAAGTGCCCCGACCGTAATGAAGGCGAGCACGATGCGGTCAGTACGCCGGCCTACCTTGGTGAGCATCCACAACATGAAGCGGCGGGCAAGCCCGGATTCCGTCATGGCTGCGGAGAGCCCCATAGCGCCCATGAGGAACATGATGGATGAGTTGCCGAGGCCAAGCTTCACAAGGCTGCTGAACTTGTCGATGTTCATGACGTGCAGGAGCACGATCAGGGAGAGCGACGTCGCGGGGAAGGGGATGGCTTCCGTCATCCACATGATGACCGCAAAACAGAGCGCCCCCATACCGCAATTTGGCGCTTTGCGTGAGCGGGATGGCTTCTGTTCCTTTATAGAAAGGCTCCGGGGTAGGCAGTGCAATGACGATCAACATGACGATGATGCCCACTAGGAAGAAAAAGGTCTTCCGCGCGGTTTCCAGAGGCACTCTATCGCCGACAATGGCAGTAAGGCAGTTGTCCAAGCGACTCATGTGGTATCTCCGCTGAGTATGCCGGTTGATGGGAAATCCTAAAAAGTACCAGTTGACTTTGTTCTTTTTATAGCAATGGGCATGCCAGATTGTGATTTTAAGTACGAATTTTGTGGATCAACTGGAATATACGGTGGTTATAAACGGAATCCCCAAGGGGTGCAGTGATAAGTGCCGCGCAGAAGTGTCTTTATTTTTGGACATGCACGCTTGTATGTCTGTATATCCAGACATACTGTGTAAAGAAAAACGCCAGCCGTCTTTTCAGGACGGCTGGCGTTCGCGCACGGAATGCTTGGAACTATATTATTGTGCAAGCTTTTTCAAATAGATGTCTGTAACGTCACTGAGCCGGTTTTTGCCCCCAACGAAGGAGGCCAGCTCCTGAAGCCATGTGTGCAGCTTCTTCTGGGCGGGATCAAAGAGCATGAGCTGCCCTTCCAAGCTGTAGACGGGGTGTTTCGCCAGTTCCCACGCGGTAGCCTGCGGGGGCAGGTTCCGGCCCGTCCATGCATGATAGAACGCCCGGTAGTCTTGTATGAGCTGTTCGCGCGGTGTTTCCTGAAGGGCCGTGATGCCGCGGAAATACATCTTAAGGAAGGCGGCAACGAGATCGGGGTGCTCCTTGGCGAACGCCTTGTTGGCGAGGAGCAGCGTCGGCTGGCTGGCGTCGCACTGGCTGGACAGGGTGATCGGCGCGAGCCCGTGCTGTTCGGCTTCAAGGGTATACGGCGACCACAGGGCCACAGCGTCGCCCTCGCCGTTCAGGAACGATTTCAAGGCGTCTTGGGGCGGCATGTCCTTGATGGCAACGTCCTCTTCCGTCAGGCTGAGGGCTTTCAACCATTTGTGCACCGTGTAGTGCGCGGCGGAGCCTGTGGTGCACAGGATGGTTTTCCCGCGTACCGTGCCGCCGGTGCCCGCCATTTCCGGGTAAAGGGCGTTGTAGCCGGTATGACCGAGGATAGGGCTGTCCTTCCGTGTATAGATGCCTGTGGAGAGCGATTCGTCATTGCCGATGGCGATGATTTCGGCTTGGTTGTCCAGCGACGCGGTCAGCGCGGGAATGGCCCCGCAGGCAGCGATTTCCCAGTGCGCCGTACCCATGCCCGCCATAAGCTGTTTTCCTGAATCGTACGAAAGCATTTCCAGACGGAACCCTTCCTCCAGATCCCAGCCTTTTTGCTTGGCATACCAAGCAGCGAAGGCTTCATGTTCTCCGAGCCATGCCGTTTTCAACGGGATGGGATCAGCGGTGTGCCCGATCTGGGGCAAGCCTGCCAGAAACAACAGGGCCGCACACAGCCCACCAAGCAGCCTATGCATGTGAAACCTCCGATAACTGATTGCTTTGCAATAAAAAGAACAAGCAATTCATATGCCATGTCCCGGAAAGCCGGATATGGAAATGGCCGCCTGTCTATACAACAGGTTAGCGGCGGGAGAAAAGATGCCGGCCTTCAGTGTGGGGCATCTCTGGCGTATGGGAAAACAGACAGTCTGTCCAGACATGCATGGAAAGGCATACGCCTGGGAAGGGGACACTTCCCGCTGCCGCCCTGGGAGGGGGAGGCGGATCGGAGGAGGGGATGGGCGGGGAGGTATGCATTGATGACAGCCAACGTTTGGGCTTTACAAAAGGCTCTGTTATAGTTTGTGGTTGTTTCATCTCCACAGTATGGTGAAAATACAGCCTTTTTCTCCAGTTTTCCTCTTGGCGGGAGCTACAGATAAGACCTTTTGCCGGTTATCCCTTTGGAGCTTCAAGGAAAAAAGCATCAACCATTTTCTATAACACAGCCTATTTTTTAAATTCCAAATGGGTAACGAATAAGGCGTATTAACCGCAAAGCGCATCAAAGGAAAACTGGGAAAATGTAATATTTCCCCTATGCCATGGGGATGAACAATCATATTTCATGGCAGAACCAAATATCTTGTTCACAAAATGGGCTAAAAGCCGCTTGGAGGCCTCCGAATGCCGAATTTGCGCATCTTTTCATACATGCTGGCGCGGGAGATGCCGAGGGCGCGGGCTGTCTTGGCGACGTTCCAGTGGTGATCGCCGAGGGCGATGAGGATGGTTTGCGCTTCGCTGTTCTTGACGACGGACTGGAGTTTCCCGTCCGTGCCCGCCGGTTCCGCCATGGCTTGCTGGCGGAGTTCCGGGGGCAGGTCGGTCAGGGTGATCTGGTTGCCCGAACACAGGCTCAGCGCCCGGATGAGCACGTTGCGCAGTTCCCGGATGTTGCCGGGCCACCGGTAACGCATAAGCGCATTCATGGCGCCTTCCGTACACTCGATCCCTTCGCCGCCCATGCGGTTGAGGACATCGCGCGCGATCAGCGGGATGTCTTCCACCCGTTCGCTCAGGGGCGGAAGGTTGAGGGTCATGGGATTGATGCGGTAATACAGATCCTCGCGGAACGTCCCCGCCGCGATCATTTTCTTGAGGTCGCGGTTGGTTGCGGCGACAAGCCGGAAATCCACGGCGCGGGGCTGTGATGATCCGAGCCGGCAGAGGGTTTTCTCTTCCAGCACACGGAGCAGCTTGACCTGTGCGTGCAGGGGAAGATCCCCCACTTCGTCGAGGAACAGCGTCCCCTGATCGGCCAGTTCGATTTGCCCGATCTTGCCGTCCTTGTGCGCGCCGGAGAAGGCTCCGGGCACGTAGCCGAAGACTTCGGACTCGAACAGTTCCTTCGGGATGGCCGCGCAGTTGATGCTGACGAAGGGGCCGTCGGGCCGGTTGCTTGCCATGTGGATCGCGCTGGCAGCCAATTCCTTGCCGGTTCCGGTCGCGCCGAGGATGAGGACGGGCGATTCCGTCCGCGCGTAGTGCAGCAGGTACGACTTGAATACCGTGATGGCGGGGCTGTTGCCGAGGATGGAATTGATGGTGTGGCTTGCCCGGAGGGCGCTCTTGATGCGCCGGGCGTAGGAGTTCACCTTCTTGTCGAGCAAATCCACGCGCTGGAGCAGGGCCTGTATCTGTTCGGGGGTATCGAACAGGGTCAGGGAGAACGCGCCGATGACAAGCCCGTCCTGATCGCGGAGCGGGATGCGGTTGACGAGGAGCTTCCTTTCGCTGCCCTGAATGCTCCGCCACGCGCCGAGATCCGGCTCGCCGGAAGCGATGACGGCCGGAATGCGATCGGGGATGAAATCGTGATATGGCGGCCCAGGGCTTCTTCCGGGCGGATGCGCAGGTAGTTGGCGTAGGCGTCGTTGATGAACCGGATGATGCCGTCCCTGTCGCAGATGAACAGCCCGTGGGGAGGCTGCTCATGGCCAGTTCGAGGAGGTTGCGCTGTGAAATGTCCATTCGGAATCCTTGGCATGGCGTGGATGGGAGACGTTCGCTTCTACAATGAAAGTCGTATTTCAACTCTCTTAAATTCAAAATGAATTTTTTAGAAAAGGCTGTGTCATGGAAAACGGTTGATGCTTTATTTCCTTGAAATTCCAAAGAAATAACCAAGACAAATCCCCAATCACAGAGCCCGCCAGCGGAAAGATTGGAGAAAAAGCATATATTTTCAATATATTGCTGAAAAAACAACCATGTACTATGACAGAGCCTTTAGAAAATCATCAAAAGGGCGAATGTCTCGTGGATGGAGTGGAGTTGGCATGCTACAACTGGAACAAGGAGGGACGCAAGCGTCTTTCACGGGCATCGGTTCCCGGAGCCTCCCGACGCCGCGAGTTTCATGCGGGAGGAATCATTCACGGCCTGATCGGTTCCCGGCATATCCCACCACCGATGAGAAGGCTTGCTTGTTTTTTTTCTGCAGCCTGTACTTCTCTGTCTTTCTTCGCACAGCCAATACGCCACCGCTGCGGCGCGCCGCCCATATGGGGGCGCATCAGCCTCCGGCGTCATTTCTTGCCCGTCACGGCGGGCGACGGACAGCTTTTTTTTGGGGTCCTTATGGATTTGACGAGGCCGTTTCTTAAATGGGCAGGGGGCAAATACCGCCTTCTGGATCGCCTTTTGCCGAGCATCCCTGCGGGGGCGCGCCTTGTGGAGCCTTTTTGTGGGGTCTGGGGCCGTATTCCTGAACGCGGGGTTCACGTCCTACCTGCTGTGCGATCTCAATGCGGATCTCATAGGGCTGTACCGAACGTTGCGGCGGGACGGGGAACGGTTCATCGCGGAGGCGCGGGCCCTGTTCACGCCGGGCAACAATACGCAGGAAGCGTTCCTGCGCCTGCGGGAAGCCTTCAACGCCTCCTCGGACGCCGAAGAACGGAGCGCCCTTTTCCTGTACCTCAACCGCCATTCCTATAACGGGCTTGTCCGCTACAACAGCAAAGGCATCTATAATGTGCCGTTTGGAAAGTACAAGGCCCCATACTTCCCCGAACGGGAATTGACGGCCTTTCTGGACAAGCTCCGCAGGTGCGACGTGACGTTCGCCGTGCAGGACTTCCGGTCTACGTTCGCCGCGCTGCGTCCGGGGGACGTGGTATACTGCGACCCGCCCTATGCGCCGGTTTCCGCCACGGCGAATTTTACCAGCTACACCGGCGGCGGGTTCGGGGTTCAGGAGCAGGTGGATCTGGCCTCCGAAGCGTCCTCCGCAGCGAAACGGGGCGTGCCCGTGGTTTTGAGCAACCATGATGTGCCGCTTACCCGCGGGCTTTATGCCGATGCCCGGCTGGAATCGTTCCCGGTGCAGCGGTTCATCAGTTGCAACGGCGCACGGCGTGGGGCCGCGCGCGAACTTCTGGCGGTATTCCTATGACATCGGAGCAGGGCGGCGCCATCGCCAACAGGCAGGGCAATATCCTTGAACAGCAGGTGCGGCAGGCGTTCGCCTCGCACGGCTTCCGCGAAGTGGCTTTTGCCGAGTACGAAAAGCTCGCCTCAGGGGGGACGCTGCCCGGCGTCCCATTCCTGATCTGCTGGTGCGGCGGGTGCCTTACCAGTCCATCTACGGGCACCGGGGGGTGACGGAGTTCCTGGCGGTCTCGGCCTCCCGCGGGCTCGCCGTCCGCATTGAATGCAAATGGCAGCAGTCACAGGGCAGCGTGGATGAAAAATTCCCTTACCTGTATCTGAACTGCATACAGGCCATGCCTGAGCACGAGATCATCCTGCTCATAGACGGCAACGGGTACAAACCCGGCGCGCTGGCGTGGCTCAAGCAGGCCGCTGCTTCGCAGGACGCCAAGCGGATCCATGTATTCAACCTTGTGGAGTTCCTCGTCTGGGCGAACCGGAGGTTGAGGTAAAGGCTGTACCACAGCAAATGGCTGATGCTTTTTCCTTTGGAGTCCCCAAGGAACAATCGGCAAAATGCCTTAGGTTGTGTCGGTGTCTTGTATTTAATTATTTGAAATTATTAAAATAATGTTTTCGCAACTTGAAAAGTAGTTGAATAATTTGGCTCTGTCATAGTACATGGTTGTTTTGTTTCAGCAATGTGCTGAAAAGATATGCTTTTTCTCCAAATTTTCCGCTGGTGGGCTCTGTGATTGGGGGATTTTATTGGTTATTTCTTTGGAATTTCAAGGAAATAAAGCATCAACCGTGTTCTATGACACAGCAAATAATTTCAATATATTATGTCTAATTGACGGCACGGCCTAGAGCGTTTTCACGTTGAAAATGCGCTTCCGACTACAGGAAGCAGGCGGCTGTAAGGTATAAGCACAATGTCTTTGCGTTGTTCAAGGCCGAAGCGAGCGGGCCTTACATTTTAGGCTCTGTTATAGCTTGTGGTTTTTCATCTCCACAGTGCGGTGAAAATACAGCCTTTTTCTCCGGTTTTCCCCTTGGCGGGAGCTACGGATAAGGCATTTTGCCGGTTATCCCTTTGGAGCTTCAAGGAAAAAGCATCAACCATTTTCTATAACACAGCCAAATTTTACTATTGTAACCTTGTTAAAGTTCATTTGCTCTAAGGAGCCGGTTCGTGCAAGTCCGTAATGAAGTCAAGGAACTCCGTCTGCTGTTTGAGGTCTTGCAGATTTTGGACAGCGCTTCCGACTTGTCCGGCAATCTCGAAACCGTGCTTGAGGTCATGGCCGAACATACCGGCATGATGCGCGGCGTGATTACGCTTCTCGACGAGGCGCACGGCGAGATCGCCATTGAAGCCGCCTACGGCATGTCGGCGGAGGCGCAGAGCAAGGGCCGCTACAAGCTCGGAGAGGGCATCACCGGCAAGGTCATTGAAAGCGGCAGGCCGCTGGTCATCCCCAACGTGCTGGTGGAGCCGTTGTTTCTGAACCGGACAGGGAGCCGCAGCCGCAAGGAGGCCGTTTCCTTCATCTGCGTGCCCGTCAAGATGGAAGGCCGGGTCATCGGCGCACTGTCCGCCGACAGGCTGTTCGCGGCCTCCGAAGCGCTTGAGGAGGACATGCGCCTTTTGACCGTATTGGCCTCGTTGATTTCCAAGGCCGTGAAGAACCGGCAGGAACGCCACCGGATGCTGGAGGAAAACCGGCGCCTGCTGGATGTCTTGCGGGAACGCTCCCGCCCGGAGATGTTCGTGGGGCGTTCGCCGGGGCTGCGGGCCGTCCTGACGCAGCTTGCACAGGTAGCCCCGACCAGCGCCACGGTTCTGCTGCTCGGCGAGAGCGGCACGGGCAAAGAGCTTGCCGCCAACACCATCCATGCGGGCAGCCCGCGTGCCGGGCATCCCTTCATCAAGATCAATTGTGCGGCTCTTCCGGAAGGGCTTATCGAAAGCGAGCTTTTCGGGCACGAAAAGGGCGCCTTCACCGGGGCCGTCGGTATGCGGAAAGGCCGTTTCGAGGCGGCGGACGGCGGCACGCTGTTCCTTGACGAGATCGGCGAGCTTGCCGTTTCCACGCAGGTCAAGCTGTTGCGCGTGTTGCAGGAGCAGGAATTTGAGCGGCTCGGCGGCATGGAAACCCATAAGGTGGATGTGCGCGTGGTGGCGGCCACGAGCCGGAACCTTGAGCAGATGGTCAAGGATGGGGTATTCCGTAGGGACTTGTATTATCGGCTGAACGTGTTTCCCGTCTCAATGCCGCCCCTGCGGGAACGGCGGGAGGACATCCCTCTGCTCGTCGAAAATTTCCTTGAGAAATATGGCCATAAGATAGGACAACGGGGCTCAGGGTTACGCCTGAGGCTGAGGCGCTGCTGTTGGCCCACTCGTGGCCCGGCAACATCCGGGAGCTGGAAAACGTCATCGAGCGGGCCGTCATCCTGACCTCGGACGGCCTGATCCGCCCGGATCTCCTTCCGCCCGCCATGCAGGCCCCCTGCGCGTTTTGCTCGCTGCGGGGGACGCTGCCGGATGCGCTCGATCAATTGGAGCGGCGGCTCATTACCGAGGCCCTTCGGCAACATCATGGCAATATGGGGCATGCCGCGCGGTCGCTCGGCATCAGTGAACGGGTCATGGGGCTGAGGATGCGGAAATTCGGCCTCGGCTACAAGGCATTCCGCAAGGGGGCTCCCTGATCCGCTCAGAGCGGGCGGAAATCATGGACGAAGCCTGTATTGCTGGTGTTTCATAAATACCATGCGATGACACAGCGAGAGGTTTGCTGCATGTTTTTTCCGATTCCGGCTTTTCGGTCGTTTCGCCAGTGGATGGACACCTCTTCGGCGTTCGTCCGGGCATGGGTACGTTCGCCGCGGAGTGTTGGCATGGTATGCCCAAGCGGTATGCCCCTTGCCCGGAGCATGGCCGCCTTCGTTCCCCGCAAGGGTGATGGGCTGGTGGTTGAACTTGGGGCGGGAACGGGAACCGTAACCCGGCAGTTGCTTGATGCGGGCATTGCCCCCCGGCGTTTGGTTGTGGTGGAGCAGTCCCCGGTTATGGCAAGCCTATTGCGGGAGCGTTTCCCGCATCTGACGGTTCTTGAGGCGGACGCCCGCTGGCTTGGGGGCTGTCTCCCCAGGGATCGGCAGGTGGACTGCATCGTTTCCTCCCTGCCCCTTCTTTCCCTGAACGAGCGCGTCCGCAACCAGATCATCAGGGCCATGTTCGAGGTGCTGCACGAAGGCGGCCTGCTCATTCAATATACTTACTCGTGGCGCAAGGTGAATGCCTTTCTCAAGGACGGCTTCCGGTGCGTCGGTTCCTGTCAGGTATGGCACAACGTACCGCCTGCCCGCGTTTTTCGGTTTCGCCGGGAGGCGGGGGC
>ENA-OQDA01000925-OQDA01000925.1-human-gut-metagenome-genome-assembly--contig:-NODE-925-length-11138-cov-3.291073_pt1 | contig 11138 bp, 16 predicted proteins | sample MGYA00242771_ERZ504603 | MGnify/ENA primary metagenome ERZ504603 (study PRJEB26092, sample SAMD00036328) | human gut metagenome | host: Homo sapiens | study: EMG produced TPA metagenomics assembly of...
CGCCGCTTTTTGGATTTCATGGACACGGTGGGCTTGGCTTCGTAGATGATGTGTCCGGCGTAGACTGGGCTGTGCAGAACCTGACTGATATAGGCACTGTCCCAATCATACATCTTTTCATCATCAACATCGTTAAGGACTACACTATTCAGGGCTGAGGGCCATGGACAGTGAACCGGTTGAAAAACGGGGGTAGTGTACTTACCAAGGAATACTTCGACCACCTTCTGGAGCAGATCCGGGAGATTCGTATGTCTGAACGCAAGTTCTACCAAAAGATCACCGACATCTACGCCACGGCTCTGGATTATGATAAATCAGCCAAAACCACACGCCTGGTTTTTTTCCGAGGTACAGAACAAACTCCACTGGGCGATCCACCGTCATACTGCGGCGGAGTTGATCGTGGAGCGAGCCAACGCTGAAAAACCTCACATGGGCTTAACTTCCTGGGAGCAGTATCCAAACGGAAAAATACAGAAGTATGATGTGTCCATTGCTAAGAACTATCTTTCCAGAGAGGAACTGCAGGCGCTGGAACGCATTGTGACCATGTACCTGGACTATGCGGAATACCAGGCAGGCCGCCATATCCCTATGACCATGCAGGACTGGTCACAGCGGCTGAATCGCTTCCTGGAATTCAATGAGCATGAGATCCTCCACGACACCGGCCGGGTGACGCATGAGATCGCCAAAGCCTTCGCAGAGAGCGAGTTTGAAAAATACCGGATTGTGCAGGATCGCATGTTTGAAAGCGACTTCGACCATTTCCTTGCCTTGGAGGAACAAGCAGAGAGAAAGAATGACTGACAAAAGAGAGCCGCCGGTTTCCAGACTGGCGGCTCTCTTTTACAGTTGCGGCAGAAAGATGGAGGCGGCAAATGAGAACTGAATATCGCGATGATCCAACAGTAGACACCGCAGATCTTCCGTATGGATGGCATAAGGGCGATACCTGTGTAATGATTACAAACAAAGCGAAAAAGAGCACTTCCGAATATATTGTGGAAAGCTATGACGGGGTATATTTTGGCGTCCGAAGCCATACTGGGCTATATCACCGGGTATCTCCGTGGAGGATATTCCGGACGAAAGAGGAGGCCATTGAAATCTTGGCAGAGCAGAAATATGGAGGCATATCGCTTTAGGAATCACAGCATTCTGTGCTGGTTTTCCAATGGGTAGAAGATGGTGTTTTTTCACAATAGAACGACCAGAACAAATGTGCTATAATGGCTTTGAAAATGTGTTGGAAGATAAAGAGGAAGGGGTGACCGAAGCATGAAGGAGCGAACCTACATTTGCTGTGATCTAAAATCGTTTTACGCAAGTGTGGAGTGCATCGAGCGTGGGCTGAATCCACTGGACACCAACCTCGTGGTGGCGGACCTGAGCCGCACTGAAAAGACCATCTGTCTGGCGGTCACACCTTCCCTGAAGGCTTATGGCATTTCCGGCCGGGCCAGGTTGTTTGAGGTGATCCAACGGGTCAAGGAGGTCAATGCCCAGCGGCAGCGGAATGCACCTGGCCGGCAGTTCACCGGCGCTTCCTCTCACGACCCGGAGGTGCGGCGAAATCCTTCCCTGGCCCTCGACTATATCGTGGCCCCACCCCGGATGGCCCACTATATTGACTGGAGCACCCGCGTCTACAGTGTTTACCTCAAGCATGTGGCGCCGGAGGACATCTACCCATACAGCATCGATGAGGTGTTCATCGACGCCACCAGCTACCTGCAGACCTACCATCTGTCGGCCCGTGAATTTGCCCGGAAAATCATCCTCGACATTCTGCAGACGACCGGTATCACTGCTGCGGCGGGCATTGGGACGAATCTGTATCTGGCCAAGGTCGCCATGGACATTGGCGCGAAGCATGTCCCCGCCGATGAATACGGCGTCCGCATCGCAGAACTGGATGAGATGGGCTATCGCCGCTCCTTCTGGACCCACCGTCCGCTCACCGACTTCTGGAGGGTTGGAAAAGGCTATGCCGCCAAGCTGGAGGCACACGGCCTGTACACCATGGGAGATATTGCCCGGTGCTCCATCGGCAAATTCACGGACTACCACAACGAGGAACTGCTCTATAAACTGTTTGGTGTCAACGCGGAACTGCTCATCGACCATGCCTGGGGCTGGGAACCCTGCACCATTGCGGACATTAAGGCATACAAACCAGAAAACAAGAGCATCGTCTCCGGGCAGATCCTGCAGTACCCATACCCATTTGAAAAGGCAAGGTTGGTCGTCCAGGAGATGGCCGATGCACTGGCGCTGGAATTGGTAGATAAGCGGCTTGCGACCAACCAACTGGTCCTCACAGTAGGCTATGACATCGAAAACCTCAAGGGCACAGCCTACACCGGAGAGGTCACCACGGACCGCTATGGGCGCAAAATTCCCAAGCATGCTCATGGTACAGTCAATCTGGACGGATATACTTCCTCTGGCGAGGAGCTGCTCAAGGCAGCCACCAGCCTGTATGACCGGATCGTAGATAAAACCCTGCTGGCCCGCCGGCTGACTCTCTGCGCCAATCACCTGCTGGACGAGTCTTCTGTGCCGGAGGATCTGCCGGAGCAGATCGACCTGTTTACGGACTACTCGGCAAAGGAAAAGCAGAAAAAAGAGGCTGACACTGCCTATGCACGGGAGAGAAAACTCCAGGAAACCATGCTGGGCATCAAAAAGCGTTTTGGCAAGAACGCCATCCTCAAAGGGCTGAATCTGGAGGACGGCGCCACAGCCAAGGAGAGAAACAATCAAATCGGAGGCCACAAAGCATGACCGGACCATATGATGATATCATCAGCCTGCCGCATCCTACCTCAGCCAAGCACCCGAGGATGCCGCTCTCAGATCGTGCGGCTCAGTTTGCGCCCTTTGCGGCCCTGTCCGGCCACAGCGCCGCCCTTGCGGAAACGGCCCGGCTGACTGACCAGCGCATGGAGTTGGATGAGGATGCCAGGGCAGCCTTGGACTTAAAACAGCAACTGCTGTTGGAGCGGATCAAAGAGTGGCCAGAAATCACGGTGACCTGGTTCCAGCCCGACGCAAAGAAAGACGGCGGCCGGTATATCGTATCAACCGGGAGGCTGAAAAGAATACACGAGGTGGATCAGGTACTGGTTCTGGCTGATGGCTTAAGGATACCGATAGGCGACATCGTTGAGCTGGAAAGCGAGTGCATTCGTGGGCTTCTTTAATCTACCACGAGTGCGTAACCCCTTATAACCCCTTGAATGTTTTGGGGTTATAGGGTATAATAAAATACAATAGAATGGAGGTGCGACATGGACGAGTTGAAACAACTGGAGAAGATTCAGGAGCTGGAAAGACAGATCGCTGGCCTGCCGATTGGTTACATCTCAAAGAAGACGATCAACGGCAAAGTCCGATACTACCATCAGTGGACAGAGAACAGAAAAAAGCACAGCCAATATCTTCGAGATGGAGAGATGGAGGTATTGCAGGAACAAATTGATCGGCGCAAGTCTCTTCAAGCTCAACTGAAGGAACTGCAATCCGGCATGCCGAAAGCGCGCCAGCCCAAGTTGGATTTTGAAACCAGCGTGATTGCCGGCAGGGGTCTGGAGGCCATGTCGCAGGGTGTAAAGGACTGGGGACTTCGTGATTGCTTTGAGCAACTGGAGGAGTATCTCTACAGCAAGGAGAGCGACCGCGTCTGTTTGATCTTCGGGCTGCGCCGAACCGGGAAGACGACCATGCTCCGCCAGGCCATTGGCAGAATGGCAAAGGAGAACTTGAGCCGTACCGCCTATATCAAAGCCCGCAGGACTGACAACATGGCGATGATGAACCGGGATCTCAAAAAGTTGTTTAACGCGGGATTCCGATATGTGTTCATCGACGAGGTCACGCTGATGGAAGACTTTATTGACTCGGCTGCCCTCTTTTCCGATGTGTTCGCCACCATGGGAATGAAGATCGTCCTGTCTGGTACGGACTCCCTGGGCTTCTGGCTGGCAATGGATGAAGAATTGTATGACCGGGCCAAGTCCATCCACACGACCTTCATCCCATATCGGGAGTATAGCCGTCTGCTCGGGATCGACAGCATTGATGAGTACATCCGATATGGCGGCACACTACGCGCCGGAGAGTTGGCCTTTGACGATGAAGATGTGAATGCTCAGGATGCATCCTTCCGGGATGACGAGTCCACCCGAAGATACATCGACACGGCAATCTGCAAGAACATCCAGCACTCCCTGGCCTGCTATGAGGCAGGAGGACATTTCCGTCACCTGTACTCTCTATATGAAGCTGGAGAACTGACCAGCGCCATCAACCGGATCATTGAGGATATGAACCACCGATTCCTGATCTCGGTGCTGACCGATGATTTTCTCTCCCCATGACCTGCGGCTCAACTGCCGCAAATCTGCGGGAAAGAGCCGTGACCCCGAAAAGCGCACAGAGGCGCTGGATGCCATTGATACAGAGGCGGTCACCCGGCGTTTGATGGAACTGCTGGATATCCGGAACAAGGAGGAGCAGTCCATCGGTATCACAACTGCTCACATCATAGAGATTAAGCAATATCTTGCCGCATTGGAGTTGATTGTGGATTGTCCCATTGAATCGGCGGACCCCGGAATTGAACCAGTGGAACATATTCTCTTCACACAGCCTGGAATGCGATATTGTCAGGCTCAGGCACTTGTCCATTCCTTGATTGAAGGATGAGCAGTTCTCGGCGCTCAGCGAATATGATAAAACGCAGATCACGGGCCGCATCCTTGAAGAAGTCCGCGGCCGGATGATGGAAGATATTGTGCTGCTGGAAACCATGAAGGCGGCCGACAAGGATCACCGTGTTTTCAAACTGCAGTTTGAGGCTGGCGAGTTTGACATGGTCATCTATGACCAGAAAGAAAACTCCTGTGAGATCTTTGAAATCAAACACAGCAGCAAACAGGTTCCCCTTCAATACCGGCACCTCGTCGATGAGGATAAATGCCAGAGGACGGAACGGCGGTTTGGCCCCATCCAGGGGCGCTATATCCTGTACCGCGGCGAAGATGCGCAGATGGAAAATGGGGTCCAATACTGGAATGTAGAGAATTATCTGAAGGCTCTGCCGACATTGGATATCGTCCAAGTACAGGAAATCGGTATGCAGTCAATCGAACCTACTCTGTAAAAGGACTATCGCCACTAAGCAGCTACAATTAGAAATTGAAAAGCATCGGCTATCTTTTTAGAATAGCCGATGCTTTATTTTTAGGAGGATTACTATGAACAGGATACTCAGAATCGACGAAGAAAAGCCTGAAATGCACATCACAGTTCAAGACTATAAGGTCACTCTCTGCTTTGCAGAAAAGGAAAATCCTGAAGTTGCCGTATTGGTAAAGCAGGCGCTCCTGAGCGCCTATGCAATGCCCCGGAAATAGAACGACTTGCCGAAGGTTTTGCATTCAGAAAATTTGATGAAGGGATGGTCAGTAAAATGGCTGAAAGAGTCTATTGCTTATACAGAGGCAAGGATCAGGAAAGCATTCTCATGCAGAAGAACACCTGCTACGATTTTGTAGAGAAAAAAGGCTGGAACATTGTTGGCGAGGAGCAGGAGATCGGCGTGTCCGGCTATAAATGTCAGCGCTGATGACCGTGTTAAGTTACAGCGAATTAGAAAGGCTGCTGAGCAGGGTGAGTTTGATATCCTGCTGGTCTTTATGTATGACCGGCTGGGACGCAATCTCAACGAAAACCCCCATTCATCGCAGAGTGGTTTACCAAGAAGGGCATCCATGTTTGGAGCGTCTATGAGGGAGAGATCATAGACGGCGTTGATGCAGAACGCATGCTTGACTACATTCGCTTTTGGCAGACTGATGAGGCCCAAAAACTTTGAGCAAAGTACAGGATAACCTAACACACCAGCCTATTTACTGCAGATTTACCTCCAAAAAGATTATCAATTCCCCTGGCTATTCTGGCCGTAGTGTGAGATAATGGGTATGGCAAAAGCCGGGAACCTTGATAATCGAATAGAACGATTGGGTGTCCGCCCTCTCACACAAAAACATGAGAGGACGGATATCAATGGCTGAAAGAGTTTATTGTTTATACAGAGTTTCCACCAACAAGCAGGTCGATCACGATGAAAACAACCAGGCAGACATCCCTATGCAGAGAAAAGCCTGCCACGATTTTGCGGCGAAAATGGGCTGGGTCATCGTGGGCGAGGAGCAGGAAACTGGCGTATCCGGTTATAAAGTCAGCGCCGATGACCGTGATAAACTGCAGCTCATCAAGAAGTATGCAGAGCAGGGCAAGTTCGATATTCTGCTTGTTTTCATGTTCGACCGACTGGGCCGCAAGTCAGATGAAACACCCTTCGTTGTGGAGTGGTTTACTAAAAAGGGCGTCCGCGTCTGGAGCGTACAGGAAGGAGAGCAGCGGTTTGAGTCCCACACGGACCGCCTGACCAACTACATCCGTTTCTGGCAGGCCGATGGAGAGAGCCAGAAAACTTCGATGCGCACCAAAACGGCCCTTGGCCAGATGGTAGAGGAAGGCCGGTTCCGCGGTGGAAACGCACCATACGGGTACCGGCTGGAAAAGAGCGGCATCCTCAACAAGCGCAAACATGAGGTGTACATGCTGGTCATTGATGAGGACGAGGCCAGAGTCGTCCGGATGATGTTTGACCTCTGCATTTCGTCCGGTTACGGCAGATGGCGCCTTGCCAACTTCCTCAACGACCACGGGATCAAAAACCGGAAGGGACAAAACTGGCACGACGCCAGTGTGGGGGGCATCCTGCACAACCCGCTCTACAAGGGAATCCTTCGGAGCGGAGAAACCTATGCCGGTCCCTTTGAGGCCCTCCAGATCATCGCCCCAGACCAATTCGATCTGGCGCAGAAACTGATGCTGGAGCGGACCAATGAGCGGAAAGAGCGGCGTACAGTACCGCTGAATACCACAGGCCAATCCCTGCTTTCCGGGAACATCTTCTGCGGCCACTGTGGAGGCCGGCTGGTGCTCACTACCAACGGGACAACCACCCGCCTCGCGGATGGGACGCCGGTCCATAAAAAACGTATTCGCTATGTATGCTACAACAAGACCCGGCGCCGTCAGGAATGTACAGGACAGACTGGATACACAATGCACATTCTGGACGGGATCGTCACTGAGGTGCTGCATCAGGTCTTCGACAAGATGCAGGGAGCTTCCAACGACATGATTGTGGGAAGCGCGGTTCAAAAGCAGATGGCAATGATACGCTCGGAATTGCAGCGGGCCAGAGCCGAAAACACCAAGGCCAATAAGGAATATGAATCCCTCAAGGCCGAGGTGCTGAAGGCGATCCAAGGGAAAAGCGCCCTGCCGCAAGATGTGCTGACTGAAATGCTGGAGGATACCCGACAGAAGGTACTGTCCACCAGTGAACGAATCACGACCCTTACCGCGGAACTGAATGATGGAAACTCAAAGATCGAGGAGATGAAGGCCGAGTTCAACCGGATCGTGTCCTGGTCCAAGATTTTCGATGAAAGCCCAATGGAGGTCAAGAAAATGATCTGCGGCTACATCATCAAGAAGGTTTCGGTGTTCCGGGACTATAGAATCAAGATTGAATTCAACATCAATGTGGAGCAATTCCTGAACGGTATCGACAGCATCGACGAATGCGCTACCTATGAACTGCCCATGGCGCAATAAGCTCTCACCCTTGCCACAATCATGGCGAGGGGTACATATCAAAGTTTGATATGGCCAGTTGACAACATATACCTTCCATGCTATACTGCAATTTGTCTCTCATCAATTGCCGGGGCGGGATATTCAAGCCCTTTCCCAAGCCATCAGAGGGTGCATACCCGGTGGTTCGGGAGAGCGCTTGAATGGCATTCAAGAGGTCAGCGGTTCGATCCCGCTTATCTCCACCAAGAGACTTGCTTTTATAAGGCAAGTCTCTTTTTTTGCTAAAAAGGGAGGCGTTCGTGTATACGCCTCCCTTTTGGTGAAATTATTTTCTATATATAGGGTTCTGGAACTGTGTATCACTTCGTTGCAAAGCAGTTCATAAAAAATTCTGTAAATGCCGCCAGTTCCTTCTCCTGAGACACATAGACATACAATGTTTCGTCCTCCAACCAGTCATAGGCGTGGATGCCAATATAGCTTTTCTTATCAGGATAGATAATGAATGCGTCAGTGGGATATTTATTTCGATATGCCTTCAAAATTTCGGAGCGGCGGTAATAGACCGGCTCGCCGCAGCCGGAAAGATCCGGGACCGTAGGAACGACTACAATTGTCTGACTCTCCTCATTCCAACCGACCAGCAGATTCCCAATCTTTGTTTTACTCCCGTGGACGAACCCATAGTTGAACCGGCTTACATCCTCGGTATAGCCAAATATCAACCTGTAATCCTCCCCGCCCCTACTGCTTGGTGAAACAGCGCACGCATTTTCTTTGCATTTGCATCGCTCTTTTCCATATCAATTTCCGGTCCCTTGAACAGTTTGCTAAAAAACCCCATTGCATACTCCTCCTAAACATATATCATATAAAGAACACTCAAATAAGGATTAAATTTATAATTTATCTTTATCTATAGCAGACCTAAATCCGCCCGAATTTGACATCGTACTTCAATATTCGGACGGATTTTCCAATTCCATCAGTCCTGCTCTTTCAATATCTCCAAGGCATCTGCGATCGCGTTGATCTGAAACTCCACCGTTTCATCGGCGGCCTCCGGCACAAACAGCGGAAGCGTGTCCGGGATCGCCCTGCGTATGACCATTACCGTGAGGCTCAGATTGGTAAACAGGCTGATATTTGCCCGATTCGCCCTGATTCCAAAACTCTCCAGTATGGTTCCAAACAGGCGGGCCTGCTTTTCGCGGAACATCTGATAACTCTCTTTGGACAGGCGCTTAAAAATGAGCTGCTGCTCCTCGATGGTCAGAACCGCGATCCCATTCTTCTCGCCATAGCAGCAGGCATGGAGGAATTGCCTCACCCCATCACGCCAGCTCAGAGCAGGATCTGCCATCAGCTTTCGCGCATATGCCACAATTTTGGGCTGCTGGAGGTACAGCGTCTCCACGATCAGATCCTCCTTGGTCGGGAAAAAGGAGTAGAAAAACGTGCGTGATATCCCAACCCTTCTGTAAATCTGCTCAACGGTTGTATGCTGAATCCCCTGCTTTGTCATCAGATCGAGTCCGACCCGAACCAATGCCACCCGGATACGCTCCCGTTCCTCCTCCGAATAAGCGACCCTAGGCATCCCGTCCACCCCCAATAAAGACAAATTAAATGGTTTATTTTTATTTTAACACACTGGGAGTCCGTTCTCAAGAGTCTTTTGGGCCTTTGTCCGTTCGGTTGGGCCACTTTCCACAGCAAATCCCCTTTTCTGTTGCAATTACAACATACATTCCACCGCGCCTCCGCTATACTTGCGGACAGTTCCAATACTTCCGCCCGTACAAGGAGGACTTTACATGTTTTGTTATCAGTGTCAGGAGACCGCTGGCTGCACCGGCTGCACCCGGGCGGGCGTCTGCGGCAAGAGCGCCCGCACCGCCGCGCTCCAGGATTTGCTCGTCTATGTGACCCGGGGTCTCTGCCAGCTCACGACCGCCCTGCGGAACCAGGGCGAGGCCATCATCCCAGAGGACGACCGGCTGGTGACCGAAAACCTGTTTGTAACCATCACCAACGCCAACTTTGATGATGACGCACTTCAGGCCCGCATCCGCGCCACTCTGGAGCGGAATGCCGCCCTGCGCTCCCGGCTGGACGGGGCGGGGCTGTCCGCCGCCGCGCGCTGGGACGGCTCCGGTGACTGGGACGACAAGGCCCAGGCCGTTGGCATTTTGTCCACTGCCGACGAGGACATCCGCTCTCTGCGGGAGCTTATCACCTACGGGCTCAAGGGCATGGCCGCCTACAATCACCACGTCAACGCCTACGGCAAGTCCGCCCCCGGCGTGGACGCCTTTCTCCAGGCGGCCCTGGCCAAGACCCTGGACGACTCCCTCACCGCGGAGGAGCTGACCGCCCTCGCCCTGGAGACCGGCAAGTACGGTGTGGACGTGATGGCCGCCCTGGACGAGGCCAACACCAGCGCCTACGGCCACCCGGAGGTGACCCGGGTGAACCTGGGCGTGCGGGATAACCCCGCCATTCTGGTCTCCGGCCACGACCTCCACGACCTGGAGCAGCTTCTGGAGCAGACTGTGGGGACCGGCGTGGACGTTTACACCCATGGCGAGATGCTGCCCGCCCACTACTACCCCGCCTTTCAGAAGTATCCCAACTTTGTGGGCAACTACGGCAACGCCTGGTGGCAGCAGAAGGAGGAGTTCGAGGCCTTCCGCGGCCCCATCCTGCTGACCACCAACTGTCTGGTGCCCCCGAAGGACAGCTACAAGAACCGGCTCTATACCACCGGGGCAGTGGGCTTTCCCGGCTGCCCCCACATCGGGCCGACCGCCAGGGACACAAGGATTTTTCCGCCCTGATCGCCCACGCCAGGCGCTGCCCCTCCCCATTGAGCTGGAACAGGGCACCCTGGTGGGCGGCTTTGCCCACAACCAGGTGCTGGCTCTGGCCGACCAGGTGGTGGAAGCCGTCAAGAGCGGTGCCATCCGCAAGTTCGTGGTCATGGCTGGCTGCGACGGCCGGGCCAAGAGCCGCGATTACTACACCGAGTTCGCCAAGGCCCTGCCCCAGGACACGGTAATCCTCACCGCCGGATGCGCCAAGTACAAGTATAACAAGCTGGAGCTGGGCAACATCAACGGCATCCCCCGGGTGCTGGACGCGGGCCAGTGCAACGACTCCTACTCCCTGGCTGTCATCGCCCTCAAGCTCCAGGAGATCTTCGGCCTGGACGACATCAATGACCTGCCCATCGTCTATAACATCGCCTGGTATGAGCAGAAGGCGGTGATTGTCCTGCTGGCCCTGCTCCACCTGGGCGTGAAAAACATCCACCTGGGCCCCACCCTGCCTGCCTTTCTCTCCCCCAACGTGGCCAAGGTGCTGACAGATACCTTCGGCATCGCCGGCATCGGCACGGTGGAGGAGGATCTGAACCGCTTTTTCGGCTGATCTCCCTCCTGCGGCGG
>ENA-OQDA01000927-OQDA01000927.1-human-gut-metagenome-genome-assembly--contig:-NODE-927-length-11124-cov-5.082568_pt1 | contig 11124 bp, 11 predicted proteins | sample MGYA00242771_ERZ504603 | MGnify/ENA primary metagenome ERZ504603 (study PRJEB26092, sample SAMD00036328) | human gut metagenome | host: Homo sapiens | study: EMG produced TPA metagenomics assembly of...
GCATTACGCTCCCGCCGAGCCGGGAAAGAAAGGAGAGTTTACGGGGTGGATGTTGCTTTCTTATAAAAAGCCGGTGAAAGCTTCCTCGTATGCGGAGGGTTCCGCTCCCGCCGCGCAAGGATTCACGGAATCGAACCGTCCCAAGACTTCCGCCAATTTCCTTCCGGCCAACTTGACGGATGAGGAATGTAAGACATTCTGGATGGCTCGCACGAATGGAGATACCGAATGGGTAGAGATCGATCTGGAGGTTCCCGCTACGGTGTATGCTGTGCAAGTGAATTATCACGATCATCAATCGAATATGTATGGACGTATTCCCGGTTTACGCCACCGTTATGCGGTGGAAGGCTCTTTGGACGGGCAGGATTGGGTAACGTTGGTGGATCGCCGGAATAATTATAAGGATGTCCCGAATGACTACGTACAAGTGGATAATCCGGCTCGTGTCCGTTATGTCCGTTATAAGAACATAGAGGTCCCGACGCCTCATCTGGCGATCTCGGACTTGCGTGTGTTCGGTATCGGTGAGGGCAAGAAACCTGCGACGGTGAAGAACTTCAAGGTCGTTCGCCAAGCGGACCGCCGTGATGCGATGATTACTTGGGACGCAGCCAAGAACAGCCAAGGCTACAACATCCGTTGGGGTATCGCTCCCGATAAACTATACAATTCATGGCTCCTATACGGAAAGAATGAATTACTATTAAAGAGTCTGTCCACCGACCAGCCTTATTATTTCACCATCGAGGCATTCAACGAGAACGGTGTATCAGAAGACGACAAAAATACAGGAAGCCCAATAATCTTTCGGTATCATTTTCAAATGTATTTTGTAGAGATAAGACAATCTGTCTCTATATTGTATATAGACATCAGGTGACGGACGCATCTGGATGCAAGCCTCGTTTCAGATCCGCTACATATGCGATTCAATTGCAAAATACCGTGGCGGTACTGAATATGATGGGGTGGATTTGTATTTTCTCCAAGGGAGAAGTAGTTATCAGATGCTTTTCTCCATTGACGGAAGTGAACCTTATTATAACAGTATGGCAACTGTTAATCCAATGCTTATAGATGATGTGAAGGCACTATTTAACAATCTGCAAGGAGATGAAAAAAATGCTTAAAAAGGTTAAAAAGATAGCTGCACTGATGATGGCGACAATGGCGCTTTCTACATTATTCGTGACGACTGCGTTTGCGCAGGAGAATGACGTAGAAGTTATTGAAGAAGCGAAGATTCTTGAGGAAATTGTTTCGTATTTGGAAGACGGTGTGACAATAGATGTTGCGCCCAATGAATCAAAGCGGATTGAAATACCACTGTCAAATGGAGAAAGTGCGTATCTTGAGATTGGGTGCACACCAATTACATTGACACGCGGAACAACAAGCGCCAGCTATAACTATACTTCAAATGGTGACTATATATTTTGGGGAAATATAAACTATGGAAGTATTGGGAGTTATAGTCATAGAGTCAACTTCAAGATAACCGCATTATCCCCTACATGCGAATTCTACATTACATCTGCGAGCGTTGAATACCAGCAGCCATCAGTTGGATATGTTAATTCTGGATCTGGCATAACGGGAAACAAAAATTATGATGTGAAGACAAGCTCTTATTCTAAAGCATACGCAAGTTTTACAATCAATGGATATGTAAATAATATATATTCGAAAATTCTTATGAACTCTATGAATCCGAATAAGATTACATTTACAATATATTATTCGCTGGCTCCAATTGATTAGTCCTGAAAATAGTGGATGCTTGTGTCTTCACTTATTGCCACAGCAAGGAAAAATACAGTTGCCAACAAAACAGCGATACCACTGGGGAGCAAGGAACAATGCAAAGCTAGGAATTCATTTTGCGTCTCTGCATCCGGTGAGTATCAAGTAAAACACAAACAACACCCCAAAGTTGGAAAAGGTACTTTGGGGTGTTGTTATTTAGGTGTGCCCGGCATGGGCAACAGCTAGGTGATGAAAGACCACTACACGTTTGGCAGTAGGAAGCGTTAGCCGAAGGCAAGGGGGCCAAACGTGGGGGGAAAAAATCTGAAGGGAGCCAGATGTTAACAAAAAATGCTGGCTGGCAAACTCTTGAACCGATGAACAGAAATCCCATAGTAGTTTAGTATGTGCGCCTGACGGGGGTATCTTTGTTATTGCGGCGAATGGGCAAAGCCCCTCAGGCCTCGCAGGCTCGGCCAGCTTGCCTTAACGTACAGCCTTTACTTTTTGATCACAAAGCACGGCAGCGGCGCTGTCTGCGCCCAGTTTGCAAACTCGCAGACCAGCACGGTATACTGCGTCAGCGGCAGGGCCTTAAAAAACGCCAGCGCGGCCTGCTTCTCGGCGTCACCGATGACCTTTCCGCTGTAGAGCACCGCGGCCAGCACGCCGCCGGGGCGCAGAGCCTCCAGCGCCGCACGCAGGGCGGGCACACTGCCGTCCGCCGTGGAATGCACATCATGCTCCGCACCCGGCAGCCAGCCGAAGTTGAACAGCACGCAGTCCGCCGTGCCGGGCTGCACCAGCTCAGCCAGGCGGGCGTGGTCGTGCAGCACCGCACGCCCCACTGCGCCATAGCCTGCCGCTGCCAGCCGCGCGTTTGTGTTATCAACGGCCTGCCGTTGAATATCCAGCCCCAGCACGTGCCCTGCCGGGCCTGCCAGCGTACACAGGAACTGCGTGTCGTGGCCGTTGCCGCAGGTGGCATCCACGTACAGCCCGCCGGGGGCGAGCCGTGCGGTCAAAAACGCATGGCAGAGCTGCACGGCGGACAGGTCGGGCACGCGGCGGCGCACCAGCTGGCTGCCGTCCGGGGCAAAGCCATATTTTTGCGCCAGCGCCCTGCCCGCGGCATCCCGGGGCAGGGGAGCGGTGAACCGCGTGGCCTGCTTTGGGTCCAGTCCGCCGTTTTGGCGCAGAAGCTCTTTCAACAGATAACTGCCGTAGCCGCGCCCGCGCCACCGGGGCACGACCTCCAGCCGCAGGATGGTCGTGCCATCCACGACGGCTGTGCCGATGGCCTCGTTTTCCTTATATAGAGTGTAGCAGCCTTTTTCCTGCCTGATCTGCATAGCATTACCCGTCGATTTCGTTGGTGTTCAGGTCGTAGTGTATCACATCGCCCCATTTGCGGCGGATGACGATCTGCGCGGTCAGGTCGGTGTCGTCATAGACCAGCGACCACTGGGTATTGCTGGTCACGTCGTTGGGGCTGGGGTCCTGGGCGGCTGCCTGCAATGCCTTCCATGCGGTATCCGCAGGAATATCCCCGTCGGGATCGCGCATTGCCAGCACTTCCATAATAGCGTCATAGCGCTCTTTTCCGTGGCCGTAGATGCCGTTTCTCTGGTTTGGTTACACCATGTAGGCATAGCAGCCGTAAAAATTCGTGATGGCCTGCATGGATGTCCAGCGCAGCGGGCGGCCCTCCTGCTCCGGGTCATGTTCCAGCACGCGGGCATCGCCGCTTGCATCAACGACAAAGAAGTGGTAGTCCCGCCCGGAGGTGGCAAGCATATCATAGCTGTCCAGCAGCTCCACAGCCTCCTGCGTCGTGGCGGCGCGGTCGAGCACCAGACGGGTAGCAAGGGTGGTAAAAATCTTCTGCTTGCCGGTGCTCTGGTTGACCGGCTCGCTGTCCAGCGTCAGCACCGCGATGGAAACGCCCTTTTCATTCATGCCGTCCAGACAGATGAACGGCGCGGTCAGGCAGGCGAGCTTTTTCGCCATGGATATGTCCGGCTGGTTGGCCGAGATATTATCCAGCGCGGCCAGCGCCACGGATTTGTAACCGTCCTTCGGCGTACAATAAACCAACATGGCCGAGGTGTCGCGCTTGAAATCGTAGTTGCGGCCCATCAGGATATTGCGGCCCATCAGGATATTCCTATCGGACACTGTCCCAAAGGCGCTGCATCCAAAGTTCGGAGCTTTCATGTGGACCGGCAGCAGGGGAAGCGTTTCCTTTAAAATCGCATCGATCATCGACTGGTTGTCGGTGATGCCGTAGTTGATGACATCGTCGATAGAATAATCATACGTGACATCCATGCGGTAAAGGTTATAGTCGTCATACGCGGTGATCTGCTCTATGCTGTTTACCGTGCGCAGCCGTCCGGCGTACAGCGCGCCGAAGCCCGCCACTGCCAGCAGGATCAATACCAGAAGCACAACCAAAATACGTTTTAACATCCTTTTCACAGAAAACGCCTCCTTTATATGTGTTTTATGATTTGATTATATCATATTTTATTGTGCGGCGCAACGCTGCAAATTGTCATAATCTTCACCGTTTTTCACATACTTTTCACTCTCTGACGAAACCTATTTCACAATTAGCCTGTATACTGTAGGCATAGAAAGCGAAAGGAGACGACCACTATGAGCAACGAATACGATTACTCCGGTCTCTATAACAATACATCCGGCAGCGGTCAGCCGAACGGCCAGAACCCGCAGCCCGAGCAGAGCGCCCCCGCGCAGAACCAGCAGCCCCAACAGAGCAGCTACCCCAACGTAGGCTCCAGCGGTGTCAACACCGCCAACACGGCGCGCACAGATTATTCTTCCTGCAATTCCGGCAGCACGTCCGGCCAGAATCCCCAGCAGGATTCCAACGGCTACACCAGCAGCTTCAGCGGCGGCAATGGCAATAACGGCGGCTACAACGGCTACAGCTATTCCAGCGCCCCGCAGCAGCCCCCCGTGCCCCAGAAGAAAAAGGGCAGCAAGGTCCTGCTCCGCGTGCTGGCCTGCGTCGGCGTGGCTGCGTTGGGCTTCGGCGGCGGTCTGGGCGGCGCTGTGGTCGCCAGCCGTGCGGGCCTGACAGGCAACCAGGTGGTCGTCCAGCAGGTAGAGCGCAGCACGGACGCCACCGCCGCAGGCAGCACCGATGGCACAAGCATGAGCGTGCAGCAGATCGCGTCTGTCGTCTCGCCCAGCGTTGTCGCCATCACCACCGAGCAGATGAGCAGCAGCCAGACCTGGTTCGGCGGCTACTACGTCCAGAGCGGTGCCGGTTCCGGCGTCATCATCAGCCAGGACGGCTACATCCTGACCTGCGCCCACGTCGTCAACGGCGCGACCAGCGTAAAGGTGCAGCTGAACGGCAGCGACGAGAGCTACGATGCCACCGTCGTCGGTCAGGATTCCACCTCCGACATTGCGGTGCTGAAAATTGATGCTACGGGTCTGACCCCGGCAGTCATCGGCGACAGTGACGCCCTGGCCGTAGGCGAGGTCGCCGTTGCCGTCGGCAACCCGCTGGGCACGCTGTCCAACACTGTCACCGATGGCATCGTCAGTGCGCTGAACCGTCAGGTCACCGTGCAAAACAACGATATGACGCTGATCCAGACCGATGCGTCCATCAGCCCGGGCAACTCCGGCGGCGGCCTGTTCAATGCGAACGGCGAGCTGATCGGCATTGTCAATGCCAAGTCCAGCTACAGTGAGGCCGAGGGCATCGGCTTTGCGATCCCCATCAACACAGCCATGGAGATCGGCCAGCAGCTGATCGAGAACGGCAGCGTGGCTCGTCCCGCGCTGGGCGTCAAGATCATGGATGTGACCGACGCCCAGACCGCCCAGCAGCTGGGTGTCTCCACAATGGGCGTCTACGTTGTCGAAGTCACAAAGGGCAGCGGTGCCGACGCCGCCGGTGTACAGGCGGGTGACCGCGTGCTGGCCGTCGATGACACCGCCGTCAGTGATTCCTCCGCGTTGAAGAATTACCTGAAGGACAAGGGCATCGGCGACACCGTCAACCTCCAGGTCGAGCGTGACGGCAAGGTGCTGACGCTGGCTGTTACGCTTGGGTCCAGCGCACAGTAAAAACAATATAGAAACAGGGATGCAGACCGAAATCTGCATCCCTGTTTTTTGTTTGAATGGCTTTCCCCTCGGGGGAAGCTGTCAGCGACCCCGCCCGCTGACTGATGCGGGGAAACCGTGCCATTATGGCCCGGCAGCGGGTTGCCGCCGGAAGTCTGCCCCTCTCAGGGGGTCGGCGTCCGCCCCTGACTCCTCACTCAGTTCTGATCCTTACTTTTTCCCACCAGCGCAGCCAGCACGCCAAAAATCAGGCTGGCCGCTATGCCGCCGGACGCCGCCGTCAGGCCGCCGGTAAACGCACCGGGCAGGCCGCACTCGTCCACGGCATTCTGCACGCCCTGTGCCAATAAATGCCCGAACCCCAGCAGCGGCACGCTGGCCCCCGCCCCGGCGAAATCCGCCAGCGGCTTGTACAGCCCGACAGCGCTTAAGATTACGCCCGCCACGACATACCCGGTTAGGATCCGGGCAGGGGAGAGCTTCGTGTAATCAATAAAAAGCTGCCCTACGACGCAGATCGCGCCGCCGACCACAAACGCCCAGACGTAGCTCATACCGCACCTCCCAGCTCGATACAGTGGGCGATGCCCGGGATGCTCTCCCCCTGCAAAAACGTGGTCTGGCTCATCAGCGCGCCCGTTGCCAGAAACAGCACGCGGCGCAGCTGCCCCGCGGCCAGCATCGGCAGGATCTTCCCGCACAGCACCGCCGCACTGCATCCTGCCCCGCTGCCGCCTGCCTGTACATTCTGACTGTTTGTGTCATATAATAAGCAGCCGCAGTCCTTATGGTTGTCCAGCGGCAGCCCCTCTTTGGCCATCTGCTCATGCAGAAGTGCCGTGCCGACCTCGCCCAAATCGCCCGTAAAAATTGCGTCAAAATCCTGCGGGCTTGTCCCCGTGGCCGAAAAATAGCGCAGCAGCGTCGAGGCTGCCGCAGGCATCATCGCCGCACCCATATTGTTGATGTCATGCACCGCAAAATCCTGCACGCGGCCAAACGTCACCGACAGCACCGGCACGCCCGCGCTGCCGTGCGCCCGCACCAGGCAGGCCCCCGCGGCGGTGGCCGTCCACTGGGCCGTGGGGGTGCGCTTGGCACCGTACTCCAGCGGCGTGCGGAATTGCCGCTCTGCCGCGCAAAAATGGCTGCTTGTCAGCGCCAGGACCCGCTCGGCCATGCCGCCCGCCGCAAACACCGCGGCAAGGCCCAGTGTCTCCGCCATGGTCGAGCACGCGCCGTAGACGCCCGCAAACGGGATGCCCAGTTCCCGCATCGTGTAGTTGCTGGCCGTACACTGGGCCTGCAGGTCGCCCGCAAACGCAAGATCGACTTTGGAACGCGGAATATCCGCCTTGCGCAGACAGAGCTCCACGGCCTTGCGCTGCAAGAGGCTTTCGGCCTGCTCCCAGTTTTCGCAGCCCTGCTCGCCAAAAGCCGCGTCCTGCGTCACAAAGTCAAAGGCCGACGCCAGCGGGCCCTCGCTCTCCTTTTTGCCGCCTGCCGCGGCCCAGGCCGCCACGGTGGGCGGCGCGTCAAACAGCAGGGTATCGCCTCTGCGCGTCATCGGTCACCCCACCTTTCCCAGCAGCCAGTAGAGCACGCCCCACACAAAGCTGGCCAGCGTCCCAAACGCGATGACCGGCCCTGCGATGGCGAAAATCCTCGCGCCTACACCGGTCACCCAGCCCTCGGCCTTGAATTCAATCGCCGGGCTGACGACGGAGTTTGCAAACCCTGTAATGGGCACCAGCGTCCCCGCGCCCGCCTTGGCGGCCAGCTTTTGGTACCAGCCCGGCAGTGTGAAAATGGCGGACAGAAAAATCAGCGCAATGCTCGTCAGCGTGCCCGCCAGCGTTTTGTCGTACCAAATCAGGAAAAATTGCCGCAGTGCCTCGCCGAGGGTGCAGATGGCTCCGCCGACCAAAAACGCCCACGCGCAGTCCCGCACCACGGGCGACGGCGGCGATGCGCGGCTGACCATCTCATCATATTGCCTGGGATCCAGTTTCACATTTCATTCCTCCCTTTTTGGGGGTAGTATGTGCCTAGCTGCCGTAAAATATGACCTGCCCGCGATAATACGGGTGCGGCACCATGACCTTGTACAGCGTGCGCAGCTCTTTACAAAGCGCCGCGTCGGGGACCGTACCGCCGCAGGGCAGGGCCAGCACGGCGTACCGCGTGCCGAACACCCGGCTTTCCAGCGCCGTGGCCCGCGCGCCGCCCGTACGGTAAAACCAAGTAGCCAGCCGCCGCGCGATGGACGGGTCGGGAGCCTCGGCGGGGTGCTCACATTCCAACACCAGGTCGTGTACCCGCATGGCATCGTAGTCCCGGACCAGCCCCAGCGCCGCCGTGCCCACGCCACTGCCGCGCAGGTCGTACCGCACGGCAAAGTAGTCAAGCAGCGCCGTGCGCTGGCCCGGCAGCACGACCTGCCACGCATAGGCCAGCCGTGCGCCCGCGTCATCGGTCAGAAGGAGCGGCTCGTAGACGCCGGACTCCAGCAGGCGTTGGATCTCGGCAAACGGCTTCAGCTCGGCGGCAGGAAAATCCCGCGGCAGGGCAGAGCGGTAGAGGTCCTCACATTCAGCAGCAGACAAGCGCGTGATTTGCATAGGGATTTCTCCTTTCTGTGATTGAATTATGGGGGAAAATACGGTATAATAGGTAAAAATAGGGTTATGGCGCAGTTCTCGGGCGGATATGGAATCCGCCCCTACGGGCATGTAGGGGCGGGCATTGCCCGCCCGCAGGCACATTGCTGCAGCCACCGCGTTCCGCGGGCGGCCATTGGCCGCCCCTACAACGCGCCCGTTATTCGTAGGGGCGCATTCCGTATGCGCCCGCAAGCAATTTATAAAGGAGCCACCCACATGGAATGGACTGACATCAGCATCACCGTCGCCAAGCGCGACGCCGACACTGCCGAAGCCATCGCAACGATGGTTGCCAACGGCGGCATCTATATTGAGGACTACAGCGACCTGGAGCAGCAGGCGTGGGAGATCGCCCACGTAGATTTAATTGAACAGGACCTGCTGGACAAACCGCGTGACATCGTGATCGTACACATGTACCTTGCCCCTGACGAGAACCCCGCCGAGGTGCTGCCCCTGTTTGAGGAGCGGCTGAAAAACAGCGGCATCGGCTACCAGCTCAACACCACCGGTGTCGAGCAGGAGGACTGGCAGAACGCCTGGAAGAAGTACTACCACGCCATGGACATCGGCGAGCGCCTCGCCATCGTGCCCGGCTGGGAGGATTACCGGACGGACCGCATCAGGATCGTCATGGACCCCGGCATGGCCTTTGGCACCGGCACGCATGAGACGACCTCGCTCTGCCTCGAGACGCTGGACAGCCTTGTCAGGAGCGGGGAGCGCGTGCTCGACATCGGCACCGGCTCCGGCATTCTGGCCATTGCCGCGCTGAAATTAGGCGCAGACTCCGCCGAGGGCGTGGACATCGACCCCATGTGCGTGCGCACCGCGGGCGAGAACGCCGCGCGCAACGGCGTGGCGGACCGCTTTAAAGTCCTCGTCGGCGACCTGTCCGACAAGGCCAGCGGCCAGTACAACATCATCACGGCCAACATCGTGGCGGCTGCCATCCTGTCGCTGGCCCCGCATGTGCCGGTGCTCATGGCCCCGGGCGCACAGTTCATCGCCAGCGGCATCATCGACGAGCGCAAGGACGAGGTGCTGGCCGGGCTGAAGGCCGCGGGTCTCGAGCCTGTCGAGGTCAAGGAGAAGCGCGGCTGGGTCTGCATCATCTGCGAAAAGAAAGAGGCTTGATCTATGCCGCATCGTTATTTTACGCGGGAGCTGGCCGATGGCCGCGCCGCGCTGACCGGCAGCGACGCCCACCATCTGGCCGACGTCATGCGCGCCAGAATCGGTGAGGAGGTCGTGCTCTGCGGGCCGGACGGGCTGGAATACCTCGGCACGGTCACGGCCATCGAGCCGGGGCGGGTAGAGTTTTCCGTCACCGACGGCACGACGAGCAAAGCCGAGCCGGACTGCACCGTGACGCTGTTTGCGGGCTACCCCAAGGCGGGCAAGCTGGAGGAGGTCATCCGCCACAGCGTCGAGCTGGGCGTGACCGAGGTCGTGCCGTTTTTCAGCCGGTATTGCGTAGCCACGCCAAAAAAAGAGGATGTCAAGAACGAGCGCTACAACCGCATTGCCGCCGAGGCCGCCAAGCAGGCGGGCCGCGCCATGCTGCCCCACGTAGCCCTGCCTCTGAACGATTTTGCCGCGGTTTGCAAAGCATTTTCGAATTTTGACGTTGTTCTGTTCTTTTACGAGGGCGGCGGCGCACCCCTGCGGGAGGTGCTGCACCCCGGGCAGTACAAGCGCGTTGCCATCGTGACCGGCAGCGAAGGCGGTTTCTCCGTCGAGGAGGCCGAGGCCGCGAAGGCCGCCGGGGCTGTGACCGTAGGGTTAGGCCCCCGAATTTTGCGCTGCGAGACCGCGCCGTTAGCCGCGTTGACCTCTGTCATGCTGCTGACCGGTAACCTGGAGTGACCGCAGCAAGCCATACTATGTAAAAAAGAACAGGAGCGTCACCGTGGGTGGTGATGCTCCTGTTTTTGTTTGATGTACTGTAGGGGCGGCATATATGCCGCCCGCGGCTTTCCTGGAACGGGTTCTGACGGGCAGGCTGCGGGCCGCACATGTGCGGCCCCTACGGCTCTATTGCCTTTTTACGGGCGCTAACCGCACACGGGCGCGGAGGGGTCAAGACCCCTCCCTACGGAATGTCGTTCACGGCCGGTTTGTAGGGAGCGGTCTTGACCGCTCCGGGGAGGTGTGTGGCTGGCGCACAGCCCACGGGAGGTTATACATAGCGGCAAACGAGCAGAGCCCGCGAGGCCTGAGGGGCTCTGGCCGTTCATGGCCATGAGAAACTCACCCTCACTTTGCCTTCACATACGCCCCGAACGCATTCGGCACGGGGTAGACCTCTGCCAAATCCTCCGGCGCGGCCCAGACATACCCGTCGGGGCAGAGCACAGGCGGGGGCGGTGCCTCGCCAGCCGCCGAGTTTCCAAATCTTGTGCGTAAATACGTGCTTTGCGGGGGGCAGGGGCTCGTCCAGCGCGGCCTGTACACCGATGCCCGCCAGCGCGCGGTCAGCTCGTCCTCGTCAGCGCTTTTTCCCACGCTGCGGGCTGCCACAATCCGGCCAGCAGTCCCGCTGCGGGGCGGCGCTGCAAAGCAATCCCTGCTCACTTTCAATCAACGCCACCGTCAC
>ENA-OQDA01000928-OQDA01000928.1-human-gut-metagenome-genome-assembly--contig:-NODE-928-length-11106-cov-5.635122_pt1 | contig 11106 bp, 14 predicted proteins | sample MGYA00242771_ERZ504603 | MGnify/ENA primary metagenome ERZ504603 (study PRJEB26092, sample SAMD00036328) | human gut metagenome | host: Homo sapiens | study: EMG produced TPA metagenomics assembly of...
GGGGTGGAAGTCCTGTAGACCTCTCCTTTAATGATGCTATCATCGAAGGCGAAGGCGTGTACATAGAAGAATTGAAAAAAGCCATCGAAGAACGCGGTCTGGACGTACCTCCGTTCTATGGACTGGCACTTGATGATGAATCTGCCGATATGGAGCAGATCATAAGCGATTTTCGTGCATTCGTCAAGTCCATTGCTTAGAAAGACGTACTCTCGTCTTCTGAGTAGGAATGGCCTGGTTATTTGGAATCTTCAGGGCTTTTAATGGATTCCAATCCGATATCATTTTTGATGATGCGACCGAATGTGATGGCATTCCTGCCGAATTTTTTCCGTATATCATCCATGGTACGTTCCATTTTTTCGCCCGTTTCGTTCTGGATGTTTTCGCTGGAAAAAAGGGAAAGCTGCTGAGCCTGATCTTCCGGGCACAGATTGATGGCTGTAACAGTAAGCATTCGGATGGGGTGACGCAGGTTCCAGGACTTTTCGATGATAGAGACAGCGGTATCTGCGATGTTCTCTGCCAGATTGGTAGGGTTATCTAACTGCTGCTGCCTGGAAATGACTTTTAAAGAAGGATCTTTGATGTCCACTTTGACACCGAAGGCCTTCTTTTTCTTTTGGCGCAGGCGGACTGCCACCGTGTCAGAAAGAGCAATGACAGCCGTACGGATATCCTGGATCCCCTCCAGATTGCGACGGAAAGTAGAGCCGTTTCCGATGGACTTGACGTCTTCTCTTTCGTCGAACCGGCTGACAGGGGTCTGATCCAGACCATTAGCATAGTCGTGGATAATGCTGCCCTGTTTGCCCAGCAGGGCAGTTACGGTGTGGTGGTCTGATTCTGCCAGCTGACCGATGGTGTGGATGCCGATCCCCTGCAGTTTGTCTGCAGTGGCTTTTCCTACGAAAAAGAGATCGCGGATGTCCAGTGGCCACAGAATATTTTTGTAGTTTTCCTGTGTAATAACTGTAGTAGCATCGGGTTTCTTGTAGTCGCTACCCAATTTTTGCAAAAATTTTATTAAAAGATACCCCTGCAGAAAGAGTAAGTCCCAGTTCTTTTTTGACTTGATGGCGGATCTTATCGGCGATCTGCTTACCATTGCCGAATAGTTTCTGGCTGGCGGTCACATCCAGCCAGGATTCGTCCACACTGAAAGGCTCTACCATATCGGTGTACTGCAGATAGATTTCATTGATAAGCGGCTGTAATGCTGATATTTCTTGTGATGGGGCGGAACAGTTTGCAGATCCGGGCATTTTTTTCTGGCCTGCCACAGAGTTTCTGCTGTTACGATACCGTACCGTTTGGCAATTTCGTTTTTTGCCAGGATAATACCGTGACGGCTTTCCGGATCACCGCATACCGCCATGGGTTTATCGCGAAGCTCCGGATAATCCAGGAGTTCAACGGATGCGAAGAATCCATTCATGTCGCAGTGCAGTATCACTCGGTTTTTTGTAAGATCCATGGCCGCCTCCTTTGCAGAAATTTATTGGAATATATCCTTCCTATAAGTATACCATTTTTCGGAAGAGAGAAAACACATAATCTCCTTTTTTCTTTGCAGTATTTTATGGTATACTGTAGTCAACATGGAGGAAGGATGGAATTATGTTTCGAAAAATAAACAGAGTACTTCGGACTGCGATTCTGATCACGGGAGCTGGCGTGCTCCTGGCGAAACTGGCGGAGAAAGATCCGCAGCAGGAGGAAGAGCAGAGCATGGAAGGAAATCATAGAGAAAAAGATGCTTTTCAGGAAAAAGAATTTGATGATATCTGGTAGTTAGAAGGAGTTTTTTTAAATGAGAATGTTAACGATCATAGGCGGTGTGCTTATGCTGCTGACTGGTATTTTTTGTTTTATCAACCCGGGACAGACATTCCTGGCGATCGCATTTGTCATCGGACTGGTGATGGTTCTGAATGGCCTGATCCACATCTGCGCGTATATGATGGGAAGAGGCTTGAACAACAAGGGTGACAACAACGGGTGGATCCTGACCGATGCACTGATCACGTTATTGCTGGGGATCCTGGTGCTTTGCAATCAGCTGGTTGCGGACACGGCGATCCCGCTGGTGTTTGGTATGTGGGTGCTGGTATCCGGCATACTGCGTATCGAGGCGGCCACTCATATCAACCTGGAGAGAAAGCGGGAAAACTTTCGTATCACTATGATCACTGGCGTCATGACAGTTGTAGTGGGGCTGTTTGGTTTTATCAATCCGCTGGTCATGTTTCTCAGCACTGTCGTACTGATGGGATTTTTCATGGTGATGCAGGGAATCAATATCATTGAACTGGGTATCGATATGCCGCATCAGAGAAAAGCTTACGTGAAGATCTACAAGAGAAAGAGAGAGCCTGTTCGTATCACGCCGGAAGAAGAGACGGAAGAAAAAGTACAGGAACGTCTGCAGGCTAAGCGAGAAGAAGAAATCAATGCAGTGATAGGAGATATTCATGCGAAATTATGATATCTGCATTATAGGAGGCGGAGCATCCGGTCTTGCGGCGGCTGCTTCGCTTTCTTCACATTTTCATACTGTGCTGCTTGAGAAAAAACGGAATTCTGGGGCGCAAGATCATGGCGACCGGTGGAGGACGGTGCAATATCACCAATACTGCCTGCGTACACTGCGATCTGACCCTGGATTTTTTTAAATCACTGGGAATGGAACTCTATCACGATACAGAAGGGCGGTATTATCCATATTCCAATCAGGCTCGAGATGTAGCACGGGTGCTGGAAGAAGCTGCTTTGGAAAAAGGCACAGAAGTGGTGCTGGACTGCGGTGTGACGAAGATCCAGAAAAAGGCGGATCATTTTCAGATCTTCAGCGGGAAACGATCCTTTTCTGCAAAGAAGGTGATCCTGGCAGTCGGAGGCAAGGCTGCTCCGGCACTGGGGACTACTGGAGACGGATATGGTCTGGCACGCAGTATGGGTCATGAAACCACGACGATCTATCCGATCCTGACGGGGATCGAGTGCGGAGATCTGCAGAAGATCAAAGGCGTGCGAGCCAGGGGAACGGTACGCCTGTTCATAGAAGACCGGCTGCTGGCGGAAGAAACGGGAGAAATCCAGTTTACGGAAGATGGCATTTCTGGTATTTGTGTCATGAATCTGACTATGCATATCACAGCAGAAAAGGGAGTTTCGGTGCGGGAATCCCTGCAGCGTTATCATCTGGAACTGGATCTGGCGCCGGATTTCTCAGAAAAAGAGCTGCTGCACAGGAAAAGCTCGTTCGGGATTTTGTCCTATGCTCTTTCTCAAATAGTCTCATTGGAGGACATAAAGGCGTGGAGACTTCCGGTGCGAGGTGTGAAGGGCTGGAAAAGTGCACAGTGCACGGCAGGCGGGATCCGTCTGGATGAAATAGATATGCAGACGATGGAGTCCAGGATCGTGCCGGGATTTTATCTGGTGGGAGAAATCCTGGATGTACAGGGAAAATGTGGAGGCTTCAATTTGCAGAATGCCTGGGAGACTGGTATCCGGGCGGCACAGCATTTAAATGAAATATTGCTGTGAATATAGAAAACAGGAAATGAAAAAACAGGAGCATGATGAGATACAGGATAAGTGAAATAAAGCTGGATATCAGGCAGTCACAAGAGGAGCTGCCGACTGCTGTACGGAAAAAAAATAAAGAAGAAGGATCTGGACATACATGATCTGAAAATCATAAAAGAGTCTGTCGATGCACGGAAAAAACCGGATATAAAGAAAGTGTATACTTTAGAGTTTTCCTGCAGCCAGAAGCTTCCGCTGAAAGAAGCGGCGGAGAGAAGATATCAGGTGCCTGTTGCAGACGGTTCCGGAAAAGATCGTCCCGTCGTGGTTGGATTCGGCCCTGCAGGCATGTTCGCAGGACTGATCCTTGCGGAAATGGGTCTTAAACCTGTTATCCTGGAACGAGGAGAACCGGTGGAGCAGCGCATCAAGACTGTTCAGAAATTCTGGAAGGACGGCATCCTCGATCCGGAATCGAATGTTCAGTTTGGAGAGGGCGGTGCAGGAACGTTTTCCGACGGAAAGCTGACGACTGGAATCAAGGATATCCGCATCGGCAAGGTACTGGAAGAATTTGTGGAGGCTGGTGCAGATCCCAGCATTTTATATAAACAGAAACCCCATATCGGGACAGACAAGCTGCAGGGGATCGTAAAGAATATCCGCCGAAAAATCGAAATGCTTGGTGGAGAGATCCGCTTTGGAAACCGCCTGGAAGACATAAAGCTTTCCGGTGAAAATAAAGCGGGGGAGCGGACTTTGCAGCAAGTGGAAAAAGTGATCGTGCAAAAGCGAAAAGAAGATAAAAGCACAGAACTGTACGAACTGTCAACATCCTGTCTGATCCTGGCGACGGGTCACAGCGCACGTGACACCTTCGAGATGCTGCGGGATCATGAAGCTGCTATGGAGCAGAAGCCGTTTTCTATCGGCGTGCGGATCCAGCATTACAGAAAATCATCAATGAAGCGCAGTATGGAGATGGAAGCCTTGCGGATATCCTGGGGCCTGCGGAATACAAGCTGCATCACAAGTGTGAAAACGGCAGAGGTGTGTATACCTTCTGCATGTGCCCGGGCGGTGAGATCATCGATTCCAGCTCGGAACCTGAAACTGCCGTCACCAATGGTATGAGCGGATCCGCAAGAGATGGTGCATATGCGAATAGTGGGCTTTTAGTCGATGTGAAAACTGAAGATTTAGATCGGAAGACCCGCTGGCGGGGATCGCTTTTCAAAAAAAGTACGAGAAACTGGCTTACCGTCAGGGAAACGGCAGTATACCGGAGACGACATATGAAAAATTCCGTGATGATATGACCGATCCTGTGCGAAACAGCCTGCCGGATTTTGCAGTGGATTCTATCGTGGAAGCCATGCCGCATCTGGGTCGAAAACTCTGTGGGTTCGATGCTCCGGAAGCAGTGATGAAAGCTGTGGAGACCAGGAGTTCATCGCCGGTCAGGATCCTGCGGGATGAATCAGGACAGAGCAGCATAGGCGGTCTTTTCCCGGCTGGAGAAGGCCCTGGATATGCAGGAGGGATCGTATCGGCTGCAGTCGATGGGATCCGTATGGCGGAAAAGGCAGCTTTAGTGATATTTTCCGAAAAACCGAATATACTGTTCCTGTGCCAGTTGTACGGCGGCTTCTTTCTTTCCCAGCCTATACAGGGCGGCGGTAAAATCAATCACATCCCCATCCGCACCGCAGCCGAAGCAGTGGTAACGCCGATCCAGCTTCATGCTTGGGGTTTTATCGTGATGGAACGGGCAGCAAGCCATCCCGTTCCGACCTATATGGATTCCATAATGCTCCGCAGCCTGTCTTGTTGTGACGGACTGCTTCACAGCTTCAAATAAATTCAAATCTATTCCTCCTTGAAAAAAAGAAAAGCACCTGACATTCTCAATCTGAAAATGGCAAGTGCCTGTTAAAGTTCCATATCCTGTTGTTTGTGTTTTGTCTGCACCGGGGCAGTTCTTTGTGCTTTTTTCTCGTCAGCCTTATCCTGCAAGACTTCTTTGATAGGCTGTTTCATGGGCGGCTCTTTGCTTTCTTCTGTGCCGGGGGTGGCTTTCCGTACCCAGTAGCGAATGTCCCGCAGCTTCTTCAAATCCTCCTGTACCTCGGTCAGCGGTACTTTCAGCTCTGCGATTTCGCTAAGAAGCGTTTCCAGCTCCTGTTGCAGCTCCTTTTGGGTACTGTCCTTATCGTCCGGGTGCTTGGCAAGGTAGGCAGCGGCTTTCTCATACCGGGCAACCTCCGAGTGTTCCTGTTTGAATTTCTCCTTTGTTTTCTTGAAAAATATCTTCTGGTACTTCTCATAGGCAGGCTTACATTCCTTGCAGTCTGTCCGGCTGGCAAGAAGCCTGTCAATCACTTTACTGCGGGCTTCCTTTGGCTTCATCTGACTGCGGTAATCGGCTGCCGATTTCCCGGAAGATTCCAGAAATGCTTCTAAATCCTCCACAGTAGAAAGCCCCTTTTGCCGGAGATAGGACAGGGCTTCGCTGACTGCCTTTAAGTCCTGTGAAGTCCCCCGGTTCTGTCCAGCCCTTGTCCAGTCCTTCCGTTCTTCCTTTCGTATCTCCATATATTTCATCAAAAGATTGGGGAGAAGCGTTGCTTCCTCCGCCGCTTTTTGTGCAAGCAGTTCCTTCCGCTCTTCTCCCAGCTCGGTAATCCAGCCTTTGAGGTTTTGGATAAGCTGCCGGATGGACTTCATCAGGCGGTTGGCGGCTCTGATTTCCCGGTTCAGGTTGCCGATATTCGTCTGGATACCTCGCTTTTCCATCTGCCGGACAGCAGCACCCTCATGGACAGTAGGGATAATATCAAGCCCCTGTCTGGCATAGGAACGCAAGTCCACACGCTCCGGGCGGTCATTGGCTTCCAGATAGCGGTTCTGGATGACCTCCCATTCATGCCGCCAGATTTCACAATACTTCTGGTCGTTCCAGTCCACCGTATCCTCCTTGTGGCTTTTCCACCTGCCGGATGGCAGCTTTATCCGTTCCCCGTTCTCGTCAAGGTCATAAACCTTGCGGCTCTTGGAAAGCCATTTCCCATGTTCGTCCATTGCCCTCATAGTGAGCAGGACATGGGCGTGAGGATTGTGTCCCGGCGGGTGGGTGTCATGGATGGCAAAGTCAGCAATCATGCCTTTGGAAACAAACTGTTGCTGGCAGAACTCCCGGACAAGGACAGCGTACTGGTCGGGCGGTATCTCTCTGGGAATGGTAAGCACCCACCGCCTTGCAAGCTGGGAGTTCCATTGTTTCTCCACAGCTTCGGCGGCGTTCCATAAGGTATTGCGGTCTGCATACTCCGGCGGGGCATTTGCCGGGAGCAGGATTTCATTGTGGACGATACCTCGCTTTTCTGGGTAGTGCTTCACTTCTTGGTCGTATTCACAGAACAGCTTTTCGCCGCTCTGGTAGGCAGCGGCGGCAACCGCAGACTGCTGTTGGCTACGCTGAACAATCGAGATTTCGTTGTGTGGACAGGGCATTTCGTATCCCTCCTTTCTATGCTTGGTGGATGGGGTGGCGTTTTACCACCTCATTTTGGGCAGAAAAAAAGCAGGAGACCTTTTTCAGATTTCCTGCTCGGTGTGCCGCTGTGTAAGCGGCGGGTATTTAGTTGTGAAAGTTCGGGACAAGTTGACCCGATGTGTGTAGAATAACAAACTGGATTTATTTTTCTTTACATTTTATGCCGTAATTTCCCCTACTACCATTTTCGTAGCCCCTATATATTTCATATCTTTTTCCATTTATCTCCACTTCGTCATCGTTAATAAATGTATAAGACTTACCATTTTCTTCACAATACTTTGAAATTGCTTCCATAGTTTTTGCAAGAGTTGGGTAATTGGCACTATCCTCATAAGGAACCCAAAAAGCTTTTTTAAACATATAAAATACCTCCTTCTAATTTGTTAAGTAATCCACGAATTTTCAAAGCGTTATAAAATAATAGTATCATACAGCTTCGCAAAAATCCACTTATAACTTCAAACTTGTCGGCTGGGAACAGCTTGCAACGCAAGGTGTCCCCAGATGGCAAGTCCACAAAAGGGTAGCTGGTGGTAGCCAGCGCAGGGGAAGCGTAGCGTCCCCTGTATGATTTGGAGCAGACCATGACTGCGGAAAATCACAGCCCTCCGGCGAGGAGCCTTCGGAGAACGCAATGCACCAACCTCTGGGTGGTGTATAATTGCGCCCTATCCGAGTTCTGGGATAGGGCGCATTATCCGAGATTTTCAATTATCCGGGGAAATCCTGGAATAAAGCCCATATAAAAGATTTTCAAAGAAATTTCCTCGGATAATGTAACAACTATTTTAGAAAGTCCGGCAACTGATTCTCCTTTTTCCGTTTTACAGAACTTTCCTTTTGCTGGGAGAACCATTTCTCGTTCCAATCCCGGATATGCCTGTTCACAGTCCCCTGTGAAAGCTCAGCGTACCGTTCGGTCGTAGAGATTGAGGAATGCCCGAGGAAGTTCTTGATTGCCATCATTGGAATCCCGGCCTCTAACATATGCGTGGCGGTTGTATGCCGCATGGTATGTGGGGTATAGCGTTTTTCCAAAAACATTCCCGGGTTCTCGGCCCTCGCAATGGCAACATACTTTTTATAAATCTCTTCGATGCAGGAAATCGTCATCTGCGGATGGGTCTGGCTGGTAAAGATATATGCATCTGCCTGTCCGGCACGCCCTGTTTCTATCAGATACCGTTCCAGAAGGATTCCGCTGGGGCTTGCGATTACGATCCTGCGGGTTTTATTCCCTTTTCCAGTGATTGTCAGTTTATACAGATTTTTTTCCTTAAAGAAATCCCTGACTTTGAGGTCGCAGATTTCCTGTGCCCTTGCCCCGCTGGCATACATCAGGTTCAAAAGAACCTGGTCACGGAATCCAAGGCGTTTTTCAGGGTCTGGGAGCCGGAGCAGGACGGACACTTCGCTAAGGGTAAAGATAGTCCTCGGCTGAATGGCTTTCTTTTTTACAGGCATCCTCCTGACCGCATTGGCAAACACAGTCGTCGCTTCAAAGTTCCTGTTCTGTGCATAAGCGGCAAAAGAAGCAAGCGCTGAAAGCCGGAGGTTCCTTGTGGATACCGAGCATCCCGTTCTGTCTCAATCCACCGTAAGAATCCGTCAACTGTCTCATAATCCAGATCCCGGAACAGTATCTCACCGGCTTCTTTCTTTTTGACCTGATGGATGTACTGGAACAGGAGACGGAAAGAATGCTTGTAGGATCTGACGGTATTAGAGGAAAGCCCTGATGAGAGCGGCATATATTCCGTAAAAAACTGTTCCAGGAGGAACGTGAATTCAGGAAGTTTTTTATTCCTCATATGCCACCTCCGCAAATACGCCGGAAGCAAAATCTTCAAACAGCTCTATATATTCCGGAAACATGTCGCCGCTGAATTTCAGGTATTTTTCTGTCTCATCCATGTCATGGTGTCCAAGATAGACCGACAGGAAGGGCACAGAATCTTCCGCTGGCCGTCCGTTCTGTTCTGCCTGCGCAAAGGAATGGATGGCAAAATAGTGGCGGAAACAATGAAGGCACTGGCCTCTTGAATGGGCCTTGCCCGGAACATACAGGCCGGTTTCCTGTAAAAGGTTCCGGAAGCGTAAATCGAAAGTCCCTTTGCTGACGGCAGCCCCTTTGTTTTTGGCTGACGGGAACAGATAGCTTTCCGGCTCTGTTTTGATCCCCATAGCGATGCAGTATCTTTCCAGCATCTGCGTCAGGGTCACATCCATTGGGACGACACGCTGTTTATTGTTTTTAGCATGGCGGATTAGGATGGCTCCGCTTTGGAAATTTATATCTTTGACTTTGGCGGCAAGCGGTTCGCCCAGCCGGAACCCGCACCCAAGGAGCATCCGCAGCAGCATACAGAACTCCATGTCAGTCTGACAGATTTTCGGGTCTGTATGTTTGTCGGCCCAACTGTCGGCGCAGGCCAGAAGGATCTGTATTTCCCCGTCTGAAAAGATATATGGGACATAGCTGTCTGATGTTTTGGGGCAGCCCGGCATAAAAACACGGTAACCTTTATACTGGAGATACCGCAGGAATTTACGGAGATAACTCACCTTGTCGCTGACCGTTTTGGCTGCGTTTGTCTGGCGGATTTCTCTGATCCATCGATTCACTGCCGCTTCTGAAATCACATTTGTATTTTCTTCCGCCAGCGATAAATCGAAGGAAAGCAATACTCTGCGTGTATTCCGCAAGGTGTCTCTATTGACAGTACCCTGATTGATTTTCAGGTATTCTTCCAATTCGTTTTTGAAAACGGACTGAAACTCCTTCATGACAGGGGGCACCTCCCTTCAAGGAAAGCGGCGAATGTGCCCGCCGCCTCCATGACCGGGAGGGCGTACCCCCGAAGCTGCTCCAAATCCAGCCGGGCATAGGAACGGATGGCGTTCTGGTCTGTATGCCCAAGAGTTTTCCTTACCACTTCATAAGGGATGTTGTCATTGACCATAGAGCTTGCAAGGGATGAGCGGAATGCATGGGGTCCCTGTTTTCGCCCGTCAGGGTCAATTCCGGCTGCCGCTATGGCAGTCCTTACAATCTTAGTGATTGCCTGAACAGAGATATGGCTGTAAGGCGGGACAATGCGCAGGAACACATATGGACTGTCATAGTCGGCACGTTCTTCCTGTAAATATCTCTTTAAAGCGTCTTTTACATCTGGAACCATGGGAAGTTCAATGGCAATGCCTGTTTTGTGCTGCGTAAGCCGGACTAAATTCCCTTCAAAATCCAGTTCCTTAAACGTCATGGATGAAATATCGCCACTCCTGATTCCAAGGCGTGTCGCAAGGAGCAGGGCAGCGTAGTCACGTTTCCCATGCGGAGAATCCTGGTCAACACTGTTTTCAATCTTCAGAATTTCCTCTGCCGTGTAAACAGAGGGATACGGCTGCGGCCTTTTAAACAGAGGGACGACACCGCTGTAATCCCTGCCGGTATATCCGGAATGATAAGCATACCGGAGAAAAGTGCGGATATGTGAAAAATACCACCTGCTGCGGATTCTCAGGCAGGCAGCCCCTATATTGTGGGCATCCATTTCCTGTGGCTTTAAACAGCCTGTTTCAGTTACGGCGGATAAAAAGTAATGGCCGATCTTGTCATGGAGATGGATGGTGCTTTCCCGCAAACCTCTGTGCCGCCCATCTTCAAGATATCCCACAAGGAAAGCGTCCATCTCTGGATTCAGTTCCTGATACACACAAGATGTTGATTTGTTTCATTGTTTTTGTCTCATGGTTAAAGCCTCCTGTTTCTTTGGTGACTTTAACTGTATCATGTAGAGAAAGATTATCCGAGGAAATTTCTTTGAAATCCTTATATATAGCCACTATTTGAAAATTTCCTCGGATAGTTGAATATCTCGGATAATGCGCCCTTTGTACCAAAGGGATTATTCGCTTTTCCCGCCCTCGGTGCGTTTTTTCAGATAGCCCCGCGCTTCCTCGCTCGTCAGGGCAAGCCGGAGAAAGGCGGCGGCTTCTTCGTCGGTCATGGT
>ENA-OQDA01000929-OQDA01000929.1-human-gut-metagenome-genome-assembly--contig:-NODE-929-length-11098-cov-6.686355_pt1 | contig 11098 bp, 10 predicted proteins | sample MGYA00242771_ERZ504603 | MGnify/ENA primary metagenome ERZ504603 (study PRJEB26092, sample SAMD00036328) | human gut metagenome | host: Homo sapiens | study: EMG produced TPA metagenomics assembly of...
ATCCCCGAAGTCCTGCGCCCCTACATGGGCGGCAAGGCCGTGCTGACCCCGAAGAAGTAACTTGGCAGGAATGCCTTCCCCCGAGGGGAAGGTGGCCGAGGCCCCGCCCGAGGCCGGATGAGGGGAAAGCTGCCGTGGCCGCCCATAACCGGGTAACTGCCGTAAGTTCGCCCCTCATCAGTCCGCTTTGCGGACAGCTTCCCCCAAGGGGCAAGCCTTTAGAGTTTTCCCCCGCATTGCACCCGCAATGCGGGATTTTTTTGCATTTTTGCATTTTTGAAAAAAATCGGGAAAAACTACTTGACATAGGGGAGAATGTCGGCTATAATAGTATAGCGTTCTCAAGAGCGCGACGACAAATGTGGCGGTATAGCTCAGTTGGCTAGAGCATTCGGTTCATACCCGAAGTGTCACCGGTTCAAATCCAGTTACCGCTACCACATGATACAGGATTTCGCTAAAATACTTGGGGGTCGGTTGCAATAGTAGCCGATAAGTTGCTTGCTGTTTTAGCGAAATCTTGTATTATATGGCCCGTTGGTCAAGCGGTTAAGACACGGCCCTTTCACGGCTGTAACATGGGTTCGATTCCCGTACGGGTCACCAAACTAAGCTTCTGATTTTCTTCGATGATGCGTTGAAAATTAGGAGCTTTTTTATTACCCTTTTTGCAAGTACCACAATCGTACCACACTTTTAAAATAAACGCAAGCCCTGTAACATGGGAACAGGATTGCCGCGGAGTAAATTATAGCCGTGGCAATCCTGTTTTTTGTTGTTCCTTTAAAAATTATAAAAGCGTGGATTGGAAAATTGTAAAGGAGCTTTTGCGGCATATCCTCGCTTTTTAAAATTATGGCTGCGGTATTCCACAGTCACCTTGACAACTATCCAACCTCACTTTTGTCCGCTAATCGCGGAACAACCCGCAACCCCTTATCCCGGTGGGATAACACGGGCAAAGATTGGGAAAACGAAAGTGAGGACACGAAAATGAAAGAGACTGTTAAGACTTCCCGGACGGCTGGTTACTTGGAGAAAATTTTCCGCGCGTTGAATGTAAAGTATTTCAACGGTGAGTTGGAGGAGCCTATCATCACGATACAGAGCACGCCCAGAGCCTACGGACACGTCACCGTAGCCAAGGCATGGCAGAGAGGAGACACAACCCGCCATGAGCTTAACATCGGCGCTGGGACGCTTGCACGGCCCATAGAAAACGTGGTGGCGACCACCCTCCACGAGTGTGTACACTTGTGGAACCTTCAAAACGGCATACAGGATTGCAGCAGGGGCGGCGCATACCACAACAAAAATTTAAGGAGGCCGCCGAGGCCCGCGATTTGAAAATCAGTTACGACCCGCGCGTTGGATGGAGCATCACCGAGCCGACCGACGCGCTGTGTGAGTTCATTTTGGAACAAGACTGGCAGGACATCAGCATGAACCGCATTGAAGATTTCTACGCCCCGCGTGGCAAGGGCGCAGGGGACGCCACGGGCAAGCCGACAGGAAGTAACCCCAACAGCCACAGCATCAAGTATGTTTGCCCCTGCTGTCACAACAGCGTGCGAGGGACAAAGGTTGTGCGCATAAAATGTGCCGACTGCGACATGATGATGACCGCACAATAAAGAGAACTGGGAGTGAAAGCTCCCGGCTTTTTGCTGCAAAATTCGGGCCGCAAGCGGCCTTACTCCATTTTGATGTCTACTATTCAAAACGAGTCAACTTTATTCGTGGTGGGGTAACAAGCTGTTACCTCACCGGTTCTTTTCTACGTTTCTACGAGCGAATGCTTTTACAAAAAGAGGACGGTGCAGGTCGTTAAAACGACTGCGCCGTCCCCGTTTTTGAGGTTTTGATGTCAACTTCTCAATTTAGGAACCGTCCCCATTTTTACTTGCTCCCTACCTTATTATAATATGCAGATGTTATTCTTTAAAAAAGAAAACTCGTAGCAAGAAGACTTGCCGCTTCTATACTACGAGTTTGCATATTACTGATTTTACAATTTTACTATTGTTAGCACCAGCCAACTTCGTGCTCTTCCGGGTGGCAACTCTTATCAGCCTCACCGGGAATCACTGTGCCCCACCAGTCGGTATTGGAGTCTCCACTACTCGGCTGAGACGGCTGTGCAGGCTCGGGATTGCTCGGCTGCGCCGGTTCAGGGTTACTAGGCTGTGCCGGTGCCGGGTCAGGCTGCGCAGGAGCCGGAGCAGCAGGCTCCGGATTACTGGGCTGTACCGGCGTAACGGGAGCGGACGGCGTAGCGGGAGCAGACGGCGTAACCGGCGCAACAGGTGCCGGATTTGTCGGCGTCACGGCAGCACTGTTGCTGGAACCGCTGTTTTTATAAGTCTTGTTGCTGGTCGTGACCTTCTTCGGCTGTTCAACCGTCACTTCGTAGTTGGCACTCTCCTCACCGGCAGTCGCCGTGATGGTTGCATTCCCAGAGGAGATGGCAGTTACCTTCCCATTGGAATCGACGGTAGCGACCTTTTCGTTGCTGGACGACCACTCGATGGTGGTCTCGGCGGCAACCTCTTCGGGGGCAACAGTTGCCTTAATGGTGTGAGAGTTACCGACCGTCAGTTTGCCTTCGTTGGAATCGAGCGTGATGCTTTCAACCTCATAGAACGCTTTCACATGAGTCGTCTTCTCGGTGACCTTTTCGCCATCCTGCATGAGGGTCGTGGTGATGTCGCACTCACCTGCTTTAAGGACCTTCACCTTGCCGTCCTTATCGACGGTGGCGACTTCCTCATCGCTGGAAGCGAAATCAAACGAAATGTTGGACGCATCTTCCGGCTCGCATTTCGCTTCGATTGCGGTTTCATCGGTATCGTTGAGTTTGACTTCCAGGGTATCGGGAACCTTCAACTCTTTCGCGGATACCTTGACGGTGATGACGCAGACATCCTGCATCTCAGTATCCTTGACTGCTGCGGTGATTTCAGCCTCACCGGCTGCGACTGCCGTAACGGTGCCGGTCTCATCAACCGTAGCAACACTCTCATCGGAAGAAGTCCACGCGAGCGTCAGCTTCTCAGCCGCCTTGGCAATCTTTTCATCCTGTGCAGCAGTTTCTGCTGTAGCAGACTCACCGGTTGCGATGACAGGCGTTTCTGCAGGCGCATCCTCCGTGCCGAAATTCACCGGCAACGTGATGCTCTCTCCCTTTTCGAGGGTCGCAGCATCCGGAACCGAGATGTTCGTGACCTTAACGCCGCATCCTACCAGGCTGAGCGCCATAGCCGCAGTCGCAATAACTGCCAATACGATATTCTTTTTCATAAAAACACTCCTTCTCGGCATCTAGCGCCGAGGCTACTTTTTAATTTTGCCGCCGCCACTCTATTGATAAGTGGCGGCTTTGGATTCTTTTAAATCGGGGACGGGGGAGATCGCTGCGCGACTCACCGTCCCCGATACATCACGCAGTTTCCAGATACTCCCGCAAGGAATCTGCAACTCCTTCCTGTATGGAATTGTCCCAGACTGCGTATTTGTTTTCCGGGTATCCGCCTACAAATATTGAAGCATCCGATAGTTGCCATTTTGACACGGGCTTGCCATCTTCCACCTTGATGATGGTCGGTGCACCGATACGCTTCTCCCCGACATCAATTTCATTTTTCTCCGGGTCGGAGACGGTGTACTCGGCCAGGTAGTCATCCAGCCAGGTTAGCAGTTCGGTGTAGCCTTCCCCCGCTGGTCTGGTTTGCACTGGTGCGGCAGTATCCGAGTTGTAGGTGTATATATCCCGATATAGGTCTACCTGGCAGTAGTCCATCGTGACCCCTTCACTTGTAGCAACAGCGGCAAGCACAGGGAGCAGGTTGCGACAGTAGGGACAGCGCGGATAGGCAAACAAGATATAACCGTCTTTTTTCGCGCGTGCTTCCACCGCGGTCACAGGTGATAGCGGCACCGAGAAGGACAGATTAACATCCCGGTACGTATATTCTGTGTAGCCGGGAACAGCGCGCCCATTATACGCCCGGTAACTGCGGGCAACTATTGCTCCCGGCGAGCTGCCAAGGAGTAGCAGCACAGCCATCCCAGCAGTTGCCACAGCATAGGCTATGTACGGTGCGGTGTGGGATAGTTTTTGCATCCATTTATCACCTTCCTTTTATATTATAGCACATCAGCACGTAAGAGCAAGATTCAAATCGTCTCCAGGTAGACGATTTTTCCCTTAGCAAATCGGTACAATAAATATACTTTATTGTACACGGTGGTGAGGGCAAATGCTACTACAGGAGGCAATTAAGCTGCGCATTTTGGAGCTTGCAGACGAGCGCGGCTACAGTGTCAACAAGCTGGCTGAGCGTTCCGGCATTGCACCATCTGTCCTTAAAAAGACTGTCAAGCCTTATGCTACCACTAAAAATACTTCAACTGAAATAGTTGCACGGATATGTGTGGGGTTAGGAATCCCATTTAAAACTTTTTGGGACAGCCCTTTATTTGACAATATTGAGACTAGACAACAAAAAGAGGACGAGAGCCAATAAAGGCTGTCGTCCTTTTGATGTTTACTTTTCAAACGAGGCAGGGTTAGAAAGGCATAGCGTCCGGTTCCTCAAAATCCTCCGCAGAAATTCCTTCAGGGATTTCCCCATAATCATTATCTTCTTGGGGCGTGCAGTACAACGGTTTTTTTAAGCTGCCGTTATATTGCCAGTGGGTCTTTCCGGCAATGGCAGATTTGGATTCTGCCAGCTCCCCGTAACGATATACTTCATAATGTAAAACTACTTCATCGTCCATAAGGGCGACCTTGTTTTCCTCCCACGCGAAAGTAAGTTTTACTTTAGGAAAAAGAATTGAGAGCGTATGAATAGCCTCACTTGCAGGTGCGCTATGGGTGAGAAATGCAATGCTATTTTCATTACATTCTTCAAAAGATATCACGTTTTCGTCTGTACCCCAGTGTTCCGTGCACCAGCCGGTATAAGTAGGATAGCCGTATTCCTTCCGGTTCAGCACAGCCATTTTTCCCAAAAGGAACCGGCGCTGATCTGCACGGCTAAGAACAGCAAGAAAATTTTCTTCTTCCTCTTCTGTAGGGTAAGGAACTAAATCAAGATAATGGCGGTAAAGCTTTTCGCCGCAAGAAACTTCATCATCGGGGCCAATGTTCAGGTGTACCGGCACAGCACAGATTTTATTCAAATCAATGCTCCCAATGTCATAGATGTCATCGCAGATGTACTTCATTACTTCATTGACCTGTTCCTTCGAACCGCCAATCGTGAGAGTGCTGTAAATAAAGCTTTCTTTCTTCATGGGATTTCTCCTTTGAGAGTTGTATCACCGCTCACAGCAGACGGCGGCGGATGTCTCCGCGTGCCATCCCTGTAAGCCGTGAGAGTTGTGTAATGCTGACGCCCTCTTGTGTTACCAGACGGCGCAGCAGCGGGGTTGCGGTGGATTCGGGGTAAAGCTGGATTTCGTGGCATTCCATGCCTGCCGTTGCACGTACAAAGTCACAAAGCTCAGCATCCGTAAAGGCAGGCAGCGGAGAATCCTCCAGAATGCCGCGGGCATTTAATTCTGGCTGCTGGTGGTAGTGCCGCAGCCAATCTAAATCATGCAGTGCAAGCGCGTAGCTTGTGTCTACATGACATAACGGCTTTTTTCGACTAGCAAAGTAGTCAATGTAGCTGCTCCACGGGTAGTCCTGCATATCCTGCACCATTCCGGCAGCGACCGGGTTGCGGTGGATATAGCGCAGTACCCGCAGGAAGTAGCCTTTGGTTGTGACAGGCTGGGATTTGTAACGGCCCTGGAAGAGCGGGCCTGTCCGCTGGTAGCGGCGGTTGTAGTAGGCAACGTACCGTACCCCGATGGCCTTCATCATGTGTTGCAAGGAATCGTTACAATCCTTCGCGAGCAGATGCAAATGGTTGCCCATCAGGCAGTATGCCATGATGATAAAATTTTCATCTGCGCAAAAATCGAGAATATGTAAAAAGTTCAGATTGTCGGCATCATCATTAAAGATGGTCATGCGGTTAATTCCACGGATCATGATGTGATACACGCCGCAGGACGAAAGTTTACGGGCTTTTCTTGGCATCGTCCTGCACCTCCGAGGGTGTCGTTTGGGGCGTCCATTCTTCCGGCTTGTAGGTCAGCAGTTGTATCGCCCGCGAGGCATCCCCTCGTGTCATTTTATGGGTGTCAATTTTGTAATCCGGGGCCAGCTTGTGGATAAGGGCAATTTGCTCATTGGTGATGGGTTGTCTATCCCACTTATAGCGCTGTTTTTTGTCCCAGATATGTTGATATTTAGCATGCTTCTGTTTCAAGTCCTGATACACATAGTCTAATGCAAATTGTAATGGCACCGCACTCTTGGAGCACGCTTTATTTTTCCGCAGGTACACCATGCCGTTAGTCAGCGGTTTGCTGATGCGGTAGGTTACGGTCGGGATAGGCAGTATATAGCCGCCATCCTTGAGTGTAATCCATGCGACATCATGGGTGGTAACACCTTCGCCAAGTGCCATAACGTCTACCTCCTTCTGATTTTGTATCCAGGTATCGGGAATGTCCGCACCTGTAAGTACCTTTATCGGTTCGGTTTCCTCCGGCAACTTTTCCACCTGCTCCTTTTTAGGTTTGGGAGCTAGCGGTTCCTCGCCGATTAGCGTTGCTGCCGTGCATATCGGCATCCTGGAAATGCCCACGCAATCAATAATCTTGCAGGCACTTTTTCCCGGATGCAACCGCAGGCCGCGACCTACCATCTGCGCATACAGGCCGACATTGGTTGTGGCAACCGGGCGGGCCAGCAGAACGGTTTCTGTCATCGGCAGGTCAACACCTTCCGTCAGGACAGCATAGCAGACAAGTACTTTAATTAGGCCCAAACGGTAGGCCTCCAACAGACGTCCTCTATTTTGAGTAGTGCCATCGATAAAGGCCGCGGTACTGGCACCATGCTGGGAATTGAGCAGTGCTGTCACATTTTTGCCCTCTTCAATGGATGGTGCGAAAATGATGGTCTGCCCACGTGCGTTTGAGGTGTAGGCCTCCGCGATACCCGCTGCTGTGCCAGACATAACGCGTGCTATATCTGCGGCATCATAATCGCCAGTATCCTCACGGTACTGCACTGTCCCCAAGTCATACTTGAGATTAACCTGACAAGCTTCTATAGGACTAAGATACCCGTGCTCAATGCCGTATAGGGTGTTATACTCGCACAAAATGTCGTCAAAAGCCACATCCAGGCCGACACCATCACCGCGGATTGCGGTTGCAGTGAAGCCAAAACAAACGGCATTTTTGAAGTACTCAAAAATTTTGCGGTAGGTCGGTGCAGCACTGTGGTGGGCCTCGTCGATGATGATGGTATCGATACTGTAGGGGTTGTACTTGTCGAGCCGCCCCACAAGGCTTTGCACCGAAGCGCTGATGATGGGTTCCCCGTGTGCATGTGTGGTTCCCTGCTCGATGCCGCAGGGAAGGCCTTTGAGGTATTCCAACGGCTGTATCACGAGTTCTTCCCGGTGAGATAAAATCAGTATGTGGTGGTCATTTTCCAGTACATCACAGCGGATGTACTCAGCAAAAATTCGTGTCTTGCCAAGGCCGGTTGCGATAACGCACAGGGCGGCATTTCCCTCGTAGGATTTCATACGCTGAAGGGTGTCAGCCTGATAAGGACGCAACGGTGGTGCCCGCGGGCCGTCATGGCCCTGTTGTAGAGGTGGATTTTTCATAGTCGACTCCTTGGTCACTGGTGATAGTAGTAAGCCTGAATAATTTCGTCCGACCCACTGCCATTGCGGATGATGAAGCGTCCGGGAATAGCAGGGAGCTTTGCGGCACTGCCGTCATCCAAGATAACAATGGAACTCTGTGCATCGGCAGTGTGGCCGCAAATACGACCGTCAAGCTGTGCTTTAAGACTACCCGGAACAGACCCTACGTCGGGGCGCTGAGTTGCCACAAGCAGATGAATACCGAGCGCACGGCCCAGACGGCCAATGGCGAGGAGCTTGTTCGTAATCGAGGCAACTACTGCCTTGCCATCTTTATCACGTCCAGTTGTATCGAGAATCATCGAGGTTTCATCCAGGATAACGACGATTCGATGCAGTTCTTCTCCGGTCGTCTGGACATATTCCTCAAGATTTGCACAGCCAGCGATAGAAAACTCTGTACGGCGATGGTTAAGCTCATGTACAACACTGTCAAGCATCTGCTCAAGGGCAGCATCATCATCTGCATAATGCCCCGTCTTACGATATTCGGGGCCGAAGTCCACACCTTTATAATCGGCGAGGTAGATGTCGTAGCCTTTTTGCGACAGCTGGTAGAGAATCAACAGTGCCAACTGCGTCTTACCCATGCCGGTGGCAGCAGCCAAAAGCCAATGAGGCAGCTGGCTAAAATCAATGCTAACGGGAATGCCTGCCGCATTGATGCCCAAGACGATTTTTGTGCCGCTATCGTCCATATATGTATCTGCCCACGGGATTAGCCGCCCCATAAGGTTGCACCCGGCAACAACACGAAGGTCAAAGAGCTGGTTGTTGCTGCCCTGAGTGATAGAGAGGACGGTCACATTAAGTGCGGATTCGATTGTTGTCCGATTGTCTTCCCAGTATTCGAGCGGGCAGCCTTTAAGGCTGAAAGTAAGCTGTTGAATATTACCATCCCTGTTGGCCTTAACTAGCAGTGGTGCTTCATGCGCCTGGTTGCAGATACCAGCACGCGAAAAATCGTCGTAATATGACCAACTGTGGGGGATATAACCAAAGAGGTAAATGACGCCAAGGCACTCTGCCAGCCATGCAATTACCCGAATAAAATTAACGAACGGTCTAAATACTACCGAAATCACGTCCTCGCCAGAGCCGCCCGAAACCATAATCAGGGCGGCAACTGCGAGTGCGAGGCACAGCAGCACATATTGCTGTGCGGTCTTTGAATCGGTTTGAATACGTCTAAGCCCATTGTGGAACGTATTCATGATATAATTTTTTTCCGTCTGCCATTGCAGGCGATCAGAATCATTACGCATGATTAAATCTCCTTTCAAAATAAATGCCCGTATAGCCTGATAGCACAGCTTTCATCCGCTAGAACGGACAATCATCAATCTCTATTTGCTCAAATGTCGGTGTGGTGCAAGGGTGAAAATACTCGTGAACCGTATAGTCCTTGTGACTGCCGTCGAGGTCAAAAACCCGAACGCAGTTGATGCGCCGCAAGAGCGCGTCCCAAGCCTCCGGCTTTTCGTGCTGCTCGGAAACATACTGCTTCTCCAACGGCAAGTTGGAAATGATGTATGCTTCCGTGTAGCAAGCCTGCTTGTTAGCATACCTACAGGGTAATTCCAAAGGATAGCCATCCAGGTATTGCAGCATGCTATTAAGGGGCAAGCTGCTGTGGAACTCATCGAAGAGCATCACTTTCTGCCCCCGGTAGCCATCAAAAGGATGGTGATAGTCAGACACCGCGTAGCAGTTTGAGTATCCGCATCCTTCTTTTACCGACCTAGTTTTTCCTGTGCCAGTAGGGCCAAAGATATAGGTGACTGTCATCTGGCGAAATACATTGCGGTATTTCTCCTCCAGGATGGTCTGCCTTGTCCGGTCAATGTGGGAGATATCTCGCAGGTATTCCGGGTGCTCACCCAGAATTTGCGCATTGTCTGCCCCGGATGCAATCAGTGCATACAGAGTCCGTAAGTCGTTACGGTCGCCCTGCTTGCTGTCAGGGGGTAAACTGCCACTTTCTTCAAACGTGTCAGAGTAGTTTATCCCTTCATGTACTTTTCCCTTGGAGTCGGTATACTTGTAGTGACCGTTTGCATCCTTGTTATACTTAGCACCCTCTTTACGGATGTAAGCATAGTTTTCGGAATTTTTTCCCCATTGAGGCACTTCGATGTGCGCAGTAGGAAACTTGTTCTTTAGGGTTGTGAACATTACAGGATTTTCATATACTAAAAATAAGTGTATGTGATAGGTTTCCTCTTGCCCCACTTCATCAGCCATGCACCAATAAAGGAGCTTGGCTCCTTTTTCAAGAGCAGCCTTGATAACATTATGATCATAGCCATGCTCTTGTGGATTGTTGATTGTCAGCTGGTAACGGCGTGTCGCGTAACCTTTTGCCATATAGTGTACCCAGTACACTACGGACACAAAGCCGCTGTGTACGCTTTAAAGCTTATAGTTATAGGCTTTATGGACTGTACACACAGGTATGGAGGTAATACTAGCTCCATACCTGTGTGGCGGCTTTAAGTCCATAGCGTACGCTTGTCGTTATAAAATTTTCAAGGTGCTGTATGGGTGTTGATTGGTTTACCTCAAAAAGTGAGACAAGCCCCATTTTTGAGGTGAGGCCGCTAACGCGTCCTACAGTGTGCTTGGAAACCTTAGTCGAGCACCACAATGTTCTCAGGCTTACGGTACTCGTTGTAGAAAATTCTTCACTTCGCGTCCCATCAGGTCATGAAGGTTGATTTTAAGTTCGGCCATCTTAGCGTCAGAGAGATACATATCCCTGACGAAGACGCCCTCCCCGTTCTGGGAGGCAATCTCCGTTGCGAGGTAGATGCGGCAGCCGGTGACGGGACGGCCTTCTTTCGTGACAAAGTCACTGCGTCTATAACCAATGATTTTCATGGTTATTTCCTCCTTGGCATTATCGTTATGTTGTTTCCGAAGTACTGTCCTCGCCATTGGTAACTAAGGAATGGTGCCGGATAGATGCAACCAAAAGCAAGTGTGTCGAGCACTGCTGTTGATAGAACCAAACGACATTTCTGTCACCTCCCTTTTCTGATGGAGGAAACGTAAAGCAATATGACAACCGAGAGGATGTATCTTGCTTGTTCGCTCCCTGTGCTTATAATTCTACTCAGTTCGCAAGGGTGGACAATAAAGAAAAGACGAACTTCATTACAAATTTCTTGAATGAAGCTCGTCTTTATAAAGTGCTTTTTTATTTGGTTTGGCCGTTAGATAAGAGCATCCGCTTTGCTCTACCTAATGAAAGTCTTTCATCAAGCAAGCTGTCAAGCAGAGCAGGAACGCCGTCCATGTCTCCATCCATC
>ENA-OQDA01000931-OQDA01000931.1-human-gut-metagenome-genome-assembly--contig:-NODE-931-length-11095-cov-5.402261_pt1 | contig 11095 bp, 11 predicted proteins | sample MGYA00242771_ERZ504603 | MGnify/ENA primary metagenome ERZ504603 (study PRJEB26092, sample SAMD00036328) | human gut metagenome | host: Homo sapiens | study: EMG produced TPA metagenomics assembly of...
AAAAGCCGTTCCTATGCCATCCCCAACGCATTAAACTGCGGGAACTGTTCGCTGGTCATCTGCGATCCAAAATCCGAAATCCTGCGGAAAACAGGCGGGGCGCTGAAAGCCAACGGGTATGAAGTGCATGAGAAAATATAAGAATTTATAGAAAAAGAACCTTTCAAGTAAAAAAGGCACAAAGGCTGAAAAGCCAGTATTTATAAGGCTTTGAGAGGATATGAGGAGATAAAATGGAGAAAATAAAGGTACTATTTATTTGCCATGGCAACATCTGCCGCAGCACCATGGCGCAATACGTTTTCCAGAACCTGATCAACAGATACGACCTCACCGATCAGTTCTACATTGATTCCGCAGCTACCAGCCGCGAGGAGATCGGTAATCCGATTCATCACGGCACTCGGCGGAAATTAAAAGAAGTCGGCATTCCATGCGGTGATCACCGCGCACGCCAGCTGCAAAAGTGGGAATATGACGAATTTGATTATTTGATCGGAATGGATTCCATGAATATCCGGAATATGATGCGGATTCTGGGGAGTGACACGGACGGGAAGGTGTCGAAACTGCTTGATTTTACAGAGCGGACAGGGCAGGATATCGCGGATCCGTGGTATACCGGGAATTTTGACAGGACATACGAAGATGTGAAAGAAGGCTGTGAAGCCTTACTGCAGGACTGCCTGCTGCGCCTATAGAGCGCAGCTGAGCAGTTTTTTTAGATTGTTGTGGAATTGTTTTCCGTGGACATGAAGTTTATGACGTTCGGAATTGGAGAGATCCTGATTCAGATGTTTTTCGTAACGATTGAAGAGTACGCGATAGTCCATATTCTGACGGTGGCTCCAACGGATCAGTACCCAGTTCATTGCATCTTCGGTCCAGTACTGGGAGGGGATGCCGGCTTCTTTCAAGACAGTGATATACTGCATGGCGCGCACAGACAGTTTGTTCAGATGTTTTTGTTTTTCTGCCTCAGAAGCAGCATCTTTCCGGCGGAAGAACAGAAACGTACGTTTTTTCTTCTGGGAGTTGTTCTCCAAAAATTCCATCGCAAGGTCTACGGTTTCCTGCAGACGACAGGCAGCGTTCCAATACACGACAAACGGAGCAGCCTGTTCATCATCCTCGGGACCAACGGTAAAGGTGCGGAAGACACGGATTTGTCCGCCACCTAATTCTTTGTCATATTCGTGCCGGGATTCGGGATTGGAAAGTACCCGGTACGCCTCCAGTATTTCCTGCATACACGCAGTGGTGTCGATGCCCTGATTCATATTGGCATCCGGGTGATATACTTTAGCAAGCGCATTTTTTGCACTTGTGATTTCCTGTAATGTAGCTTCCCGGGAAACACCGAGAATATCATAGTAAGTACGGGAATTCATAAGAACCTCCTTCGATTTATAGAATCTCCCTTTCAGAGAATGAAAGAGAGTAAAAATATACATAAAAAAAGCAGATGGCAAGAAAAAATCAGTCTGCCCGGACGGAAATCTGACGATTGCCGATAAGAATATCTGCACCAAATTATTATATTACCTGGATATGGAAAATGCAAGCAATTTTGCTGACGGAATTGCCCGATTGTGTTATAGTTTTTTTATAGAGAAAAAAGTCAGGAATAACAGACATAGAAAAGAGGTTATCAGACATGTATATTGCAGACTTACACACCCATTCCAGATATTCCAGAGCCACCAGCAAAGAGTGTACGCCGGAGTATCTGGATCTGTGGGCGCGCAGAAAAGGCATCCATCTGATCGGGAGCGGGGATTTTACGCATCCGGCATGGAGAGAAGAGTTAAAAGAAAAATTAAAGCCCGCAGAAGACGGATTTTACGTGCTGAAAAAAGAATACAGGATTCAGGATGGGAATACGCCGGATCACATGATTCCCCGATTCGTGATCACCGGAGAGATCAGTTCTATCTATAAGAAATACGATAAGGTGCGGAAGGTTCACAGTCTTTTGATCCTTCCCGGGCTAAAAGAGGCAGAGAATCTTTCGGAGAAACTGGAAGTGATCGGAAATCTGCATTCGGACGGGCGGCCGATTCTTGGGTTGGATTGCCGGGATTTACTGGAAATCATGCTGGAGACAACACCAGATGGCATGTACGTTCCGGCACACATCTGGACACCGCATTTTTCCATGTTCGGAGCATTTTCCGGATTTGATACGGTGGATGAGTGCTTCGGGGATCTGAGTTCTCACATTCATGCAGTAGAGACGGGATTATCCTCGGATCCGCCGATGAACTGGCGGGTGTCCATGCTGGACCGGTTTCAGTTGATTTCCAATTCCGATGCGCATTCTCCGGCAAAACTGGGAAGAGAGGCCACTCTTCTGGATATTGACTGGTCCTATGAAGGTCTGAGAGGTGCCATTCAAAATGGCAGCGGTCTGGCAGGCACCATTGAATTTTTCCCGGAGGAAGGAAAATACCATATGGATGGGCATCGGAAGTGCAATCTTTGTCTGACACCGATGGAGACAGAAACATATCAGGGGAAATGTCCGGTGTGTGGAAGAAAAATCACTATTGGTGTCTCTCATCGGATTGAACAGCTGGCGGACAGGGCGGAAGGTTTTGTAAAAGAAGGCGCCAATGGATTTGAAAGTCTGGTTCCACTTCCGGAAGTCATCTCGGCATGCGTGGGTGTTTCTTCCCGAAGTAAGAAGGTACAAAAAGAATACGAGCAGATGCTGCGGATGATCGGACCGGAATTTGAGATTCTGAGAACTGTGCCATTGGAGGAAATCCGGCAAAAGTCCGGATTTCTGATCGCAGAGGGAATTGAGCGTCTGCGAAACGGCGAGGTAGAGCGGATTCCGGGATTTGACGGAGAATACGGAACGATCAAACTGTTTCAGCCGTATGAACTGGAAGAGGTCGATAGACAGCGGTGATTGCCGGACCGAAAGAGGGGTGTTGATTTTCTCACGTTGACTTGCTAGAATAGAAGAAACAATAAGATTCGTTGCACCCGGATGGAAGGATGCCTCCAGTTTGGAACATCCTTCCCTTTTTGTGGGGAGCCGGATTTCAGGAAAAGAGGTTTGATATCATGCAGTATGATTTTACAACGATTATGGACCGGCGGGGAAAGGATGCCATCGCAGTAGATGCGCCTGCCGGAAACAATACAGGCAATGATTTTTTCGCAGGTGCGAAAATTCGGGAAGGGTTTGATCTGATCCCGATGTGGGTAGCGGATATGAATTTTCCGGCGCTTCCGGCAATTCCGGAGGCGATCATCCAGAGGACAAAGCATCCGGCATACGGTTATTTTGATCCGTCGGCGGCATATTATGACGGGATCATCAACTGGCAGAAGACACGTAATGGCGTGAACGATCTGACAAAAGAGTGCATCGGCTATGAGAACGGTGTGCTCGGCGGTGTGGTTTCGGCTTTGAAAGTACTGTGTTCCAATGGGGATTCTGTTTTGCTGCAGTCTCCGACGTATATCGGATTTACACATTGTATTGAGGACAATGGATGGAATATCGTTCTGAATCCACTGGTGTTGGATGAAGAAGGAATCTGGCGGATTGATTACGAAGATATGGAAGAAAAAATTGTGCAAAACAAGATCCATGCGGCAGTTTTTTGTTCGCCGCACAATCCGACCGGACGTGTCTGGGAGCGCTGGGAGATTGAAAAGGCAATGGAAATCTATCAGAAGCATGATGTGTATGTGATCTCAGATGAGATCTGGTCAGATCTGACACTTCCGGGATATCAGCATATCCCGACACAGTCTGTGTCCGAGGATGCAAAAAACAGAACCATTGCGCTTTACGCTCCGTCCAAGACATTTAATCTGGCAGGATTGATCGGTTCGTATCATATCATTTATAATTCGTATTTGAGAGACCGGGTATGTATGGAAGGGAAAATGACCCATTACAATTCTATGAATGTGTTGTCCATGCATGCGCTGATCGCGGCATATTCGAAAGAAGGAATGGAGTGGGTGGACGAGCTTCGCACCGTGCTGGATACGAACATTTCCTATGCCATGGAGTTTATCAGGCGAGAATTTCCGGGTGTTTCCGTGTCCAGACCGCAGGGGACGTACATGCTCTTTTTAGACTGCACAGACTGGTGCGCGGCGCATCACCAGACCATTGAGGAGCTGCAGAGGGCAGGCATGGAAGTGGGCGTGATCTGGCAGGATGGTCGTCCGTTCCACGGAGCGTGCCATATCCGGATGAATCTGGCGCTGCCGCACAGTCGTGTGAAAGAAGCGTTTGAACGATTGAAACAGTATGTGTTTCTCGACTGAAAAATAGTGACATAAAAAAGGAGTACAACATGCAGTATATCATTCCGCACTACTATAAGAAGTTTGTATGTATCGGCGGGGACTGTCCGGATACTTGCTGCGCAGGGTGGCAGATTATGATCGATCCCGCTTCGCTGAAAAAATACAGACAGATAAAAGGACGGCTTGGCAGTCGCCTGCACAATGAAATTGACTGGGAGGAAGGCGCGTTTCGCCAATATGAGAAGCGCTGTGCCTTTCTCAATGAAGAAAATCTGTGTGATCTGTACATAGAAGGCAACGGATCCGGGATGTTCTGCAAGACCTGCAGGCTGTATCCGAGACATGTGGAAGAATTTGAAGGACTGCGGGAGATTTCCCTGTCTTTATCCTGTCCGGAAGCAGCAAACCTGATCCTGGGCTGCGAAGAGCCGGTCCGTTTTCTGGAGGCGGAAAATCCGGATCGGGAAGAGACTTATGAGGAGTTTGATTTCTTCTTGTTTACTAAACTGGAAGACGCGAGAACTCTGATCTTTCAGATTCTTCAGAATCGGGAGTATCCAATCCGGTTGAGAATGGCGATCGTGCTGGCACTGGCGCATGATCTGCAGGAGAGGATCGACAAAAATGCCCTGTTTGAGATTGATGGGCTTCTAAAGCGTTACGAGAAGGAACGTGTCTGGACCTGGTTTCAGGAAAAACTGGACAATCTGGATACAGAGGCAAAAACGCAGCAGGAGGTTTGCGGCAATCTGTTCGTGATCCTGAATCATCTGGAAGTGCTCAGAGACGACTGGAAGGGATATGTCAAAGAAGCAAAAAATATGTTGTTGGAATCAGAGCTGTCAGCAGAGCAAAGAAAAGAGTTCGAATCTGTGTTTACGGAGAAGATCATGGAACAGCTGATGGTTTATTTTGTATTTACTTACTTTTGCGGGGCAGTCTACGATGAACAGGCATATGGGAAACTAAAATTTGCAGTGTCAGGTTGTATTTTGATCCGGGCGCTGGCAAAAGGTGTATTTTTGAAAAATGGAACGCTGGAGTTTTCGGATGTTGCAGAGGCGGCACGCCGGTATGCAAGAGAAGTGGAGCATTCGGATTTCAACAAGTGCAAAATGGAGCAGATGCTGCAGGATGAAGGCAAATTTGGACTGGAAAAATTATTTGTAATTTTATAAAAGGCGATAGGATAAGAAAGAAACAACAGGGGGGATTTTATGACAAAGACAGCAGCGCCTATGACAAGCGGCTCGATCTGGAAACAGATGACTTTTTTTGCGATGCCGATTTTTCTGGGCAATTTATTTCAGCAATTATATAACACTGTGGATTCTCTGATCGTTGGAAATTTCCTGGGGAGCAGTGCACTGGCAGCAGTCAGCTCCTCCGGAAGTCTGATCTTTATGCTGATTGGATTTTTGAGTGGAATCTCAGCGGGAGCGGGGGTGATCGTTGCCCGGTTTTTTGGTGCAGGAGATGAGAAAAATCTGCAGCGCGCGGTACACACCACAGTCGCATTTGGTCTGGTGGCGGGAGTTTTGATGACCGGCGTGGGAGTGGCACTTTCTCCGCAGATCCTGCGGTGGATGGATACGCCCGAAAGTGTAATGAGAGAATCGGTGACATATCTTCAGATTTATTTTGCGGGATCTTTAGGATTTGTGATGTACAATGTCCTGGTGGGAATTCTGCAGGCTGTGGGAGACAGCAGACATCCTTTGTATTATCTGATCGTATCGTCTGTGATCAATCTGGTGTTGGATCTGTTGTTTATCACAGGATTTCATACAGGAGTGGGAGGTGCGGCGGTTGCAACCGTGATCTCTCAGATTGTGAGTGCACTCCTTTGTTTCTGGCAGCTGCTGCGGACAAAGGAAAGCTATGGATTGAAGATTCGAAAAATCCGTTTTGACAAAGGAATCCTTGTCCAGATCATCAAGATCGGACTGCCTTCCGGAGTGCAGAACTCTATCATTGCGTTTGCAAACGTAATCGTGCAGTCCAATATCAATGCATTCGGAGAGATGGCAATGGCGGGCTATGGGGCCTACACAAAGGTGGAAGGGTTCGGTTTTCTGCCCATCAACAGCTTTACTATGGCACTGACGACATTTGTAGGACAGAATCTGGGTGCAAAGCAGGAGGAGCGCACGAGAAAAGGGGCGCGATTTGGAATTCTCGCAGCAGTTATATTGGCAGAACTGATTGGTGTCGTGGTATTTCTTCTGGCACCACAGCTGATCGCGGCATTTGACTCTTCTCCTGAGATCATTCGGTTTGGTGTGGAAAAAGCCAGAACAGCAGCGTTATTTTACTGTCTGCTTGCATTTTCACATTCCATTGCAGCAATTCTGCGCGGTGCGGGGAAGACGATGGTGTCCATGATCATTATGATGATGTGCTGGTGCGTGATCCGGGTGTCTTTCCTTTCCGTGATGATTCCGCTCACTCACAGCATTCAGGTGGTGTACTGGGTATATCCGCTGACATGGAGTTTAAGTTCTCTGGCATTTTTCTGGTATTATAAGAAAGCGAAGTGGATATAATAAATAGTAACAGACCAGATCAGGGAATGGAGAATCGAAATGAAACGTGTTCTCGCAGTGTTACTAAGCGCAGTACTGAGTCTCTCTGTGGCTGTTGTGCCCGGGATTCAGACTCTGGCAGAAGAGCCGGATGCAGCTCAGAAAACAGAAGGGCAGCAAGAGGCAGAGGTGGAAGTACAGGCACCAAGTGCCGTTTTGATGGAAGCGTCTACAGGCGCTGTGTTGTATGAAAAAGATGCAGATACAAGACGCGCGCCGGCCAGTGTCACGAAGATCATGACTATGCTTTTGATCTTTGATGCACTGGAGGATGGAAAAATTGCGCTGGAAGATGAGGTGTCAACCTCGGAATATGCAGCGTCCATGGGAGGTTCTCAGGTGTTTTTAGAACCCGGAGAAACGCAGAGTGTGGATACGATGTTAAAATGTATTTCCGTAGCCAGTGCCAATGATGCCTGTACCGCCATGGCAGAGTACATAGCGGGCAGTGAAGAGGCTTTTGTAAAGATGATGAATGAACGGGCGGCAGGGCTCGGCATGAAAAATACAACGTTTCAAAACTGTAACGGACTGGATACCGAGGGACATTTGACAACGGCAAGAGATATTGCTCTGATGTCCAGAGAATTGATCGAAAAATATCCGAAGATTCATGATTACTGCATGATCTGGATGGATACGATCACCCATACCACAAAAAAGGGGACTTCTGAATTTGGATTGTCCAACACGAACAAACTGGTACGGCAGTATCCGTATGCCACAGGTTTAAAGACAGGTTCCACCGATGAAGCAAAATTCTGCGTGTCTGCGACAGCCGAAAAAGACGGGATGGAACTGATCGCAGTGATCCTGGGCGGAGAAAATTCGAAACAGCGGTTTCAGGACGCGACGAAGCTTCTGAATTATGGATTCGGAAAGTGCCAGGTATACGAAGACAATGATCCGCCGAAGTTAAAGCCGGTCGAAGTGCAAGGTGGTGTCAAAGATCAGATTCTCTGTGAGTATGCGGATACGTTCCGCTATCTGGACACAAGCGGAGCAAATCTGGCAGGGGTGACAAAGAAGGCACAGATGAAGCAGTCTGTAAAAGCTCCGGTGAAAAAGGGACAGAAAGTAGGCGAACTTGTCTATGAGCTGGGAGAAAAAGAAATCGGAAGAGTGGAGATTCTGGCAAAAGAAAGCTGTAAAAAAGCAGAATTTTTGGATTATCTGAAAAAAGTGATGCAAAAAATCAGGGTGTAGCGAAATGCTGCACCTTTCCTTATGTTGAACTGCATTTAAAAAAATGATAGGATAAGAAGAAAAAATGACAAAAAGGAGAATGCCATGAAAGCAGTGATCTTAGTGGTCTTTGTTCTGACAGTGGCGGCAGTTCTTTGTCTGCTGGAAGCGTACCGGGAGCAGCAGTATTTCAAGGTGACAGAGGACGTTGTTGTATCCCGCAGGCTGAACGGGCTGAAAAAGGAAAAGAAGATCGTGTTTTTAAGCGATCTGCACAATAAAGAATATGGAGCCGGAAATGAACGTTTGCTGGATGCGATCTGCAAAGCGAGGCCGGATCTGATTCTGATCGGCGGGGATATGCTGGTCGGGAAGAAAGGGTGTTCCTTTGCTCCGGCTCTGGAATTTGTTTCAAAACTTCCTGCGATCGCTCCGGTTTATTATGCCTGCGGAAATCACGAGCAGCGGATGAAAAGAAAACCGGAAGTCTATGGGGAGGTTTATCAGGAGTATCAAAAGCAATTAGAAGAATGTGGCGTGCATTTTCTGGAAAATAGCAGTGTCCTGCTTAAGGAGGATGACTGCCGGATCCGGATCTCGGCTCTGGAACTGCCCCTTGCAACTTATACAAAATTCAAAAAATACCGGGTCACAGAGCAGGATGTAACAGCATGTATTGAAAAAGAAGCTGCGGATTATGAGATTCTTCTGGCGCACAATCCGGTTTATTTTGACGCATATAAAAAATGGGGAGCAGATCTGGTGCTTTCCGGGCATCTTCACGGCGGGATTATCCGTCTGCCGGGAATCGGAGGTCTGATCACGCCTCAGGCGATTCCGTTTCCGAAATATTCCGGGGAGATGACAACAGAAGGAGAGCAGACGATCATTGTGAGCCGCGGGCTTGGCACTCATACGATCAATCTTCGTTTTTTGAATGAGGCAGAGATGATCGTGATTCATCTGCGGGGCGAAAAAGACAGTTGAGAATTTGAAGGATTTCCCGTATAATGAAACACAGTGCGAAAAAACAGACGGTAGATGGGAGAAATAAAACAGATGGGGATACCGGTAAAATTGCAGGTTTTTGAAGGTCCGTTGGATCTGCTGTTACATTTGATCGAGAAAAATAAGATTGATATCTATGACATTCCGATCGTAGAGATCACCAGCCAGTATATGGAATATATCCGGCAGATGGAGCGGGAAGATTTAAACGTTATGAGTGAATTTCTCGTGATGGCGGCAACACTTCTGGATATCAAATGCCGGATGCTGCTCCCGAAAGAGATCAATGAAGAGGGAGAAGAGGAAGATCCCCGGGAGGAGCTGGTCATGCAGCTTCTGGAATATAAGAAATATAAATATATGTCCTATGAGCTAAGGGAACGGATGACAGAAGCCGGGAACACTGTCTGCCGGAAGCAGAGCCTTCCCAAAAGTGTGCTGGCCTACAGGCCTCCGGTGGATATGCAGGAGCTGCTGGCGGATATGTCCCTGGATAAGCTTCATGAGATCTTTCGGTCGGTGCTGCGCCGCCAGGAGGATAAGATTGATCCGATCCGGAGCAAATTCGGGCACATCGAGAAAGAGGAGGTGTCTCTTCCGGAGAAGATGACATATGTGGAGAGCTATGCGGTGAAGGAAAGACAGTTTTCTTTCCGCGCGCTGCTGGAGGGGCAGCCCAGCAAGACCCAGATCGTCGTGACATTTCTGGCGGTTCTGGAGCTGATGAAGACGGGGAAGATCCGGATCCAGCAGGAAGAGATTTTTGGGGATATACTGATTGAATCCATGGAAGATGAGGATACAATCGTAATACCATATACTTCAGTAGAGGAATGAGGAGCGTGACGCAGATGGAGCAAGAGGAAAAACTCCGGAAGCTGCCATAGAGGCAATTTTATTTTCCATGGGAGAATCTGTGGAGGTAACAAAGATCGCCGCAGCCATCGGAAAAGAGCCGGAGGAAACCAGAGAGATATTGGAACGGATGAAGGAGCGGTATGACAGGGAAGACAGGGGAATTAAGCTGATTGAACTGGAGGGAGCGTTTCAGCTCTGTACAAAACAGGAGTATTATGACTGCCTGATTCACCATAGCCCAGCAGCCTAAGAAGCAGTACTGACAGCGTCATGCTGGAGACTTTGTCGATCATCGCATATAAGCAGCCGGTTACAAAGATTGAGATCGAAAAGATCCGGGGAGTGAAATCCGACCATGCGGTCAATAAGCTTGTGGAGTATAATCTTGCCTGTGAAGTAGGAAGATTGGACGCGCCGGGGAGACCGCTTTTATTTGGAACGACAGAAGAGTTTTTACGAAGATTCAGTGTCCAGAAGTTGGAGGATCTTCCGGGAATCGGCCCGGAACAGATGGAATCCTTTAAAGAAGAGGCGGAAGACGAAGCAAAGATCCAGTTGCATGTGTAACAGTAAAATGATGGCAAACAGCGGGCTGGACAGGGAAAAGAAAGGACAGACATTATGGCAATGAAAATACAAACCAGACTTCCGGAGCCGGAAGATCTGAAACAGGAATATCCGATGACACGAGAAATGAAAGAGAAAAAAACGGTACGGGACGGTGAGATCCAAAATGTTTTCACTGGATATTCGGACAAGTTTCTCGTCATTGTGGGCCCGTGTTCCGCAGACAATGAGGACTCTGTCTGCGAATACGTGGAACGGCTTGCCAGACTGAATGAGGAAGTAAAAGACAAGCTGATTTTGATCCCTCGGATTTATACGAATAAGCCAAGAACCACAGGAGAGGGCTACAAAGGGATGCTGCACCAGCCAAGACCAGATCAGGCGCCGAACCTTTTGGAGGGACTGATTGCGATTCGGAAATCTTCATCTGCATGCGATTGCAGTCAGCGGTACTGACCGGGGCGGAGTGAGATGCGTTTACCCGGAAAATCGAAGCTACTTGGACGACATTCTTTCTTACGAGGCGGTCGGGGCTGCGGGTCTGGTGGAGAATCAGCAGCACCGTCTGACAGCAAGCGGTATGGATATCCCGGTGGGAAGTGAAAAAATTA
>ENA-OQDA01000933-OQDA01000933.1-human-gut-metagenome-genome-assembly--contig:-NODE-933-length-11092-cov-3.462380_pt1 | contig 11092 bp, 14 predicted proteins | sample MGYA00242771_ERZ504603 | MGnify/ENA primary metagenome ERZ504603 (study PRJEB26092, sample SAMD00036328) | human gut metagenome | host: Homo sapiens | study: EMG produced TPA metagenomics assembly of...
GGCTCATGGAGGGCATGAAGATCTGGGCTGAGCAGGAGCCTGAGGAGGACCCATTTCACTGTCGGAATGTAGTACTGTTCACTCTGGGCCGCCGCGACCGGCGGTGTCCTGAGATCAGGAGAGTTGGCAGCAAGGACATTCGGGCGGCGAACATTGGCTGGCGTCCGATGCTGGAGTGCATCTCCCTGGATCCGGAACAGTTGGCGCCCGGCACGCCTCTGCGCGTTTTCTTTGGCAGCCACACGAGCGCCTATGGAAAACTGGGTGATGTCACCCTATATGATATCGTCCTAGAGGAGCTGTACTCAATCAGTCAGTATGACCCGGCCGGCAGCTTCATCGACCGCAAGACAGTCATCATCGACCGCAGCAGTATTCAGTATCTGCGGTACGACCGCGGTGAATAGGAGGGAACAAACATGGTAGGAGAAACTGAGATCCGCAAGGCATTTTCATTGTCCCTGAACGGCACCACGGTGGAACCTGGGTGCATTTATGGAGGGCCTGATGAAGCGCCCCACCTGGACTTGGTCCAGGAAGAACCCGGCAAAGAGATCTTCTGGATCAAGAACGGCGGCGTCTATGTCGCCGCACGCAACATCGTATCCGGCGTCAGCTGGACTGATTTGTATGTGAACGGCTGGGTATTGGGCAGGGAGCTGGAGTTGGATGGCCGGGCCTATCTCTGCCGGCTCATGGAGGTCGGCGAGACGGCGGACCGCTACTGCGAATATGAGCGGTTACTTGCCTTTGTGGCGCTCGACCACGCAAGGACCAATTCACTGTCCTGGGGCAGGGAGCAGACAGGGGAAAAGATGGCTGCCGCCCGGGGCGGATCCGGCTGTAAGAACTGGTGTTCGTTGCCATACGACAACCGAAGCGGCGCTTGCGGCTGGCGGCCCATTCTGGAACCAATCATGCTAGTCTTGAACGATGCGTCCATTGGCCAGGACATCGAAGTCCGCAAGCTCGGCAGCAATATCGTGGTATGCGGCAAGCTGCTCCATTTTACCGACTACGACCTGATCATCGAGGTGGATGGATTTGTTTGGCCAAGCCTCGATTGGGGCAAGGAGATCGACCCAGGTATCTGGGCCCTGGATAGGAGCCAATTAGGCTATATGTCATATATCTAAGAGGAGAGGAGAACCAAGATGGTTATAGCAATTCGAGAATTCCTAGCGCCAATCGTGGATGGTATCAGCCTGGATGCCAGAACGACCATGATGGCCGGGCATGCCCGCATTGGGCTCACGGACAAATGTCCAAATGGCGAGAAAACGATTCGGTGGCTGCAGCGCGGTTTTAGGTTTGTGGCCATGGACAATGTCCTGCTGGGTGTCTGCTATGACGATCTGGATGAGTGCGGTCTGGTGCATGGCAAGCCCCTGGACTTTCTGATCGATGGACTGGAGTACCAATGCCGGCTGCTCGCTGTTGGCAGCAGCGCCAAGCAGCGCAACGAGTGGGAGGAGTTCTTTGCCGGCCTCGGCGATGATCTCACCCGGAGCATGGACGGCTGCTATTCCTGGGGACTCGACTCTCTGGAGGGCGGCCTGGCGGCTGCCCGCAGAGGATGCGGCATGGCCAACTGGACCCGGTTCAGCCAGGAGGCCCGCCTGCCATTGGTAGGCTGGCGCCCTGTACTGGAGCCGATCCTTCCGCCCATAGACGACATCCCTGCAGGTTTCCAGCTGAAGGTCATCGGTAAGGATTTCATGGGCCTGGAGGTAGCCGTGGAGGGAACTCTGGTCTATGCCACTGACTATGATCTGTTCCTGCGGGTGGATATGTTCCCGGATAAGCGGCTCCATTGGTGGCAGGCTGCGGGCACCGCCCCTGGTGTCATCACCGTGGACAGGGCGGCCATTGTCCGCCTGGCGGCGCTTTGATCGCACTATGGGGTCTGGGCAGTTTTGCTCGGGCCCCCTGCCTTTTGCTGATATGCGAAATTCGGCAAGTGCATATAATAACAGTGAGAGAGCGAACTTTGGCGCTCGTTTCGCTGGTGGAGTGTGCATGGAAGTTCGCCGCGGAGAATTCGAGCTCTGGGCGACAGCAGGATTCGGAGCATCTTTTTTTAACGAAGAAAGTGTGCGGAGGATTTTTCTTCCTCCAGATGCTCTGCTAGCGGGCCGGTTCCGTTCCGGAACCGAGTGCCGGGTCCGTGAGGTTGCTCTGGCGTACCCTCCCCCATAAGCAAATTGTTTCGGACCACACGACCCGCTTCGCTAGGGTCGCAACATTTTGCTGCCGTCCCAGATGGCAGCGGAAAGGAGAGAACAAACAACATGGAGAATATCATTTCGATGGGCACGCTGTACTTAAACGGCCGTCCTGTGGGCGCACAAACTGCCTGCCCGGAGGACATCCAGGACATCCGGCTTGGCGATACGGTCCCCGGCAAGGAACTTAGCTTCGTGCTGGTCAACGGAGTTCTTGTTGCCAACAACAGCGTGATGCTGGATGTCCCATTTGAGGTCCTCCGCGCCAGCCATCTGGTTCGGGCACGGGCTGTCGTCATCGATGGTAGCAACTACCGGTGCCGGCTGCTCCGGACGGACAATGATGAGAATGACGCCGATGAGTGGGACCAGGCGCTGATCGCTACCGGCGCGAACCGGAAACTCTGGAACCTGTACGACAACGAGCCATTTTGGACGGTGAGTCCGCATGGCATGGAGGTTCGGGGCGGGCACGGAGACCCAGAAGGCAGATATGCCTGGCGGCCGGTACTGGAGCCATTCTTGCTGAATTTCTCCCGGCTGCGCAAGGGCGGCATGGTCATCGCCGGCGGCGGGAACAGCCTGTTCCACGCCCTGCTGCACGATGTCACCGACTACGACCTGATCCTGGATGTGGATGGCGACGACAATATAGCGACCGAAGATGCGTTCGTCGCCAGCTCCGGCGACGGACATCTCATCCTGGACCGGTCGTCCCTGGTAGTCGCCCGCATGGTGCCGGAACAGGAGGCACCCCAAGGCTAATACGATCCAATTTGGAAGCCTGTACCTGGGAAAGACTCCGGAGATTGCCCAGTGCGTATATCCCTGCCACCGGCCGGCCATCAGCGTCGGCGATATGATGGGAGGGAAGGAAATGCGCTGGGTGCTGGTGGATGGCCTTCTGGTTGCCAGCTACCCAATTCTCTATGAGACCTTGTCCGCAATATGAGCTCCCTGTTTTGTGCAACAGGGAGCTTTCCCTTGCTGCCAGAAACAATTTGCCGGTGGCGGTTCGCGGTAGGGGCGCTCTCACGGACCCGACATAGGTTCCAGCCGCGGGAACCGGCTCGCGGCTGTGGCCAGGGGCAAACAAGACAAACCCTGGCAGCTTTTCTTCGTTAAAAAAGACTCTTCTCTGGAATTGCTTGTCCGGAAAAGAGCCATCCTGTCCGCCTGCAGAGAATGATATCCTCCCTGTTCGCATAGGATAGCCTTAGACATCCAATTTTGGAGAGAACCAAAACCAGGAGAAAATTAAAAAGAAAGGAGAAATTGCCAAAATGGCCAATAAAATATATCTTGGTACTGTCTGGGTGAATGGCGAAAAACAAGCGCCTGTAGCCTCCTATGCCAGGATCGCCGGGGATGACAATGTCGTGCCCATCATTGAGGTGAAGGACAGTGAGGACAATGACCACAATATTCTTTGGGTTGTTTGCCATGGTAATCTGCTGGCGGCGGAACCGCTGCTGGTCAGCATCAGCTACGATGACCTGCTGTTTCACGGCTATCTGTTTGGCATTCCGGTCAGTATCTTCGAAGAGTGGAAGGAGTTTGGCTCTGTTGGACCAGCTGCCTATTCCTTGCATGGGAGCGGCACTTTGATCGCGGGCCCTGTGGATGCAACCGTCTCCTTGTGTTCAGTCGCCAATGGGGCGCCTGGAGGTGGGGAGATGAACTCCAACTTCAAGATGGCCCGCCGCAGCGGGATCGTCTGCTGGCGGCCGGTGCTGGAGCCCACCACTCAGGTGGAAAAACAGCTGGAAGGCCTCAAGCCTGGCCACTGGGTCGCTATCTGGGGCGGCGATAGTGTCGTATCCGGCATCCTGAAGGAGATCAATAACTACGATCTGATCCTCCACCATTCGTCCGTGGACGGGCTGGAGGAGCAAGACAAAGGAGTCCTGGCCGTTCCGCTGCCCGATGGACGGGTGTGCGTAGATAAGGTGGCCATCGTGGGAGTGCGCACGAACCCCCAGGACCAAAGAAGGAGAGCAACATGATGGTTAGAAAACTGTCGTTCGGTACTCCCTATCTGGAAAATGTACCGATGAAGCCGGGGGAACTCGACTGTTTGCCCGATACCAGGAACATCTGGATCGGTGAGTCTAAGAAAGGCAAACAGATCAACTGGATCCTGCAGGACGGCAGACTGATTGCCGACCGGGTTGTCCTATGGGGCGTCGCCTGGCGCCAGATGGTGGCGAACAGCCTTGCCAGTGGAGAGGCGCCGCCGATCAACCTGGAGGGGCAGCTGTTCCGCTGCCGGCTCCTGGAGATCAGTCCTCAGCTGGATGAGTGGAGTATGGCTCTGTGGGCCAAAGAGCTGCTCATCTGGGCATCCGAGAAATACCGCTACTTTTGGGTGATCGAAACGGACGGCGAGGAACGCCGTCCGGGCCGGCGCAACAGTATGCGAGCCTGCCTACCCACGAAGACTGATCAGAAGGAGGGTTGGCTGCCGGTACTGGAGCCCCTGAAGCCCCACTTCGGAAACCTGGAGAAAGGCCAGTACCTGGAGGTCTGCTCCAACGAGCAAATCATGTCCGGCTGGTTGCACGACCAGACCGACTATGATCTGATCCTCCGGCCGGACCCAAAGGAGTTCATTCCGGACGACTTGGATCCTCAGATATTTGCCGCCGACGGCGATATGTTCGCTATCAGCAAGGCAGGTATTCGGATCGTGCAGCGGCGGAAGGAGGAAATAGGGAATGGCTAATCGGATTCAGATGGGCTCTATCTGGATGGACTGTAGTATCCAGAGTCCATGCTTCAGGTTCGAGCCTGAAGAGCATTTCCCCTTCGATTCGCCTGCCAACATAGAAATCCGCGACAGCACCAGTAGCCCATCTGATATAATTTGGGTCGTTGTGAACAACAAGCTGATCGCCGCCCGGCCGGTCATACACACAGTTAGCTTTGCAGACCTGCAAGAGCTAAACCTGGTGCATGGCTATGAGGTCTCTATCGATGGGCAGTGGTACCAGATCCGGATGCTGATGGATTTGGACGAGTGGCTCTTGGCCCTGGAGGCTGTCGGGGAGGACGATCATATCTGGCATTGGGAACAGTGCCAGTCGTTCCTCCAGCAGCCATCCGGCAATGGACTCAGGGTTCTCTGTACAGATTCGCGTAGACTGGATCAGCCAGACATGGTCATGCGGACTGACCGCCGTCAGCAGACTGGCTGGCGGCCAGTGCTGGAACTCGCCAGGAAACCTGATTTCCAGAAGCTGGAGGTTGGACAGAAGCTGCTCTGCTGGGCTGGCAGAGCCTGGTGAACGGAATCCTGCTGGAAAATGGGACCTATGACCTGGTCCTTCAGCGGCAGGATGGCACCGATATCAGCCCCAAGGATACAGCAACATTCGCAAGCCCGGCCATGGACGACCAGGTCATTGTGAACAAGTCGGCCGTGGCTGGGCTCAGGAGAAAGGAGAAATAGAATGGGAACAAGTTCAGATTTTTTTGACACTCTGAAAGGAATTTCAGAGCACATGGATCTCCCCCAGGAACTCAAGGATATGCTTCCAGCCTTCATGGATAATACAGGCACCATGATCTCCTACGGAGATCTGGACAGCAAGAGCTCTCAGGAGCTGAAAGACATGCTGGGTCTGCCATTCATTGATGAGCAGCCGCCTGGCGAGTCTATTGAACTCGATGAGGAGCTGCTCGGAGAGGAGGTCGTCATCTGGGTGTTGGAAAAGCACAACAATGATGTTGTCCGTGACGGCGAAGCCATGCGCGTAAGTGGTACTCTATCTGAGTTCAACGACTACGATGTGGTTCTGAAGAACGGCCGGTGTAGCGGCAGCTGCTCGGTAGCCAAGCAGATGGATGGCAGCGTCATCGTGGAGCGGGAGAAGATCATCTCAGTCAAAAAAGTATGAGGAACCACAGCCTTACAGCTGTGGTAGGAAGAAGGAATATTTATGCCAAATCGTTTGCAGATTGGGACACTAATCTTTGGCGGCGAAGCAGTAGTTCCTCCAGAGAATGGAGTTTTATATAGGCCTTCAAAAGAAAATTCTGCTCCAAAGATTGTGGATACCCAAACAGGAAAAGCAATTACATGGATCGTTGTGGGCGGTAAACTAATGGCAGATCGTTGCTTGCTGAGAGATATCAGCTATTTTACCATCGACACAGAGTTCCTAGCCGGCCAGTGCAAAATTTGCCTGGATGGCCGAGAATATATTTTGCGGTTACCCAAGGTAGGAAAATACAAGGACATTCCAAATGAGTGGGATTCGGCCTTGTTTGATGTAGGGGACGATAATTCAATCTGGCATTGGCATGGGATATACACTTGGGGCTGTGATAAAACAGATGATGACGACTATCCTGGCTACTGGGCCCTGCGTGGATATGACACTCCCTGGACTTGGACAAAGTATGAGCCGGACTATAGCGATGGTTGTGGTTGGCGCCCGGTTCTGGAGCCAGTTTCAGTGGAACCCAACCCGGGGCTCATTGGACAGGAAGTGTCCGTTTGGTATGGACAGCAGATCATCTGTGGCCTGTTGGACTCGTACACGGCATATGATATCTGTCTGGTGCGTGCAAGGAAAGTTTTCACGGATGATGGCAAGTGCGAGCACTGGTATGAGCATCTGCCCGATCTAAAGATTGTTGTGGACCGAACCAAAATATCAGCTTTGCACCATAGATGAATTTTATAAGGGGGAAAATGAACAATGGCAAATTATTATTACGGCACACTGCAGTTAAGAGGCCCCAGGGAGCGCTCGAAAAACTGACAGCCCAGCTAGAACAACTGAAGGACTGCTGTTTGGCCTACGGTGATGCTGACACAGACTACCTACCGGCAATGTTCGAGGACTATCCTTTGGAAGAAGGGGTCTTTTGCGATGGTTGGCGGACTGAAGAGGGACACCTGGAAATATACACCCGCGGTCGTGGCACTGTCGGCAACCGGTTTGCTGCTATCCTGTGCCAGTCTCTTGGACTTAGCGGGACGCTGAGTGTGGAGGCGGAAATGGGCGGCGAAGAGCAGTTCAAGTTCAGCTTCGACGATACCGTCCCGGTTTGCACTTTGCGGAAGCTGGGCCCTAATTCTACAAGTGAATCTCCCCACGGCTAAAGCCGGGGGCTTCTGGAATACTATATACCTCCCCTTGCGGAGGGGCATATAGCCAGTACAGAAGGTTCGGAGGAGGATTCACCTTTTTCCGATTGAACCTACCGCAACGGTTTGCGCGGACCCGGGGACGGGTCCGCGTCCTTTTTAGGGAGGCCGCGGCAGGAAATGCTGGGGTGTTGCTTTCATCCGTCCCCAGGGCTGTCATCCTCCTGGCAACTGCCTTTCGGCCGATGCCCGGGGCAAGCCCACTGGTGACCAACGCTGGGTTCCGGTGCAACTCTTTTTTTTGGGGGGGGTTGGGATTTGAGTCAGCGCCCTTCTTCAGGGCCGCGGGAGTCTCGTATTCGTGGTAGTTGATCTTGCGGTAGAATTTGCTGACAGGGATCTTCTTGAGCGCTGTGTACAAGGCCGCCCAGTGCGCCCAATGATGGAGACGAACAACCTTCTCGGGAACCAGATGGAACATATCCTTAGGCACCTTGTCCTTGAGGCCCATTGCCCGGCGGCCGATGACATAGGCTGCCGACTCATGGACAGACAGTCCAAGCAGGCGCATGTATTTGAGTTTCCCGATCTGGGAAGTATAGGCAGGGTTGACCTTCTTCACATTCAGATGGTACTTTTGCCCCTTGCGTTCCGCTAGGTAGGTCACCTTGCTGTGTGCGAACTCGCTGATCTTGCGGTTCGCCCTTTTGTTGCCGTACAGCAGGCATTTATCCGGATGTTCAATATCCTCCATGGCGACAGGCTTGTTCACCGATGCGGCATGGCGGAATATCTTTTCCAGGCTCTCTGAGATTGCGTTGGTGATTTGGTCGCTGGTGCGGCCCTCCATCTGGAAAGGCACCACATAGTGCTCCAGGAGCTCACCTTTGGACCCGGTCTCAGACACGGCAAAGTGGTCATAGTTCATATCGAAGGCTACGCAGCCGTTACTGTAGCAGCTGTTAATATGCGGGTCTGCCGGCAGCGAGATCATACACTTCACCTGTATGGCGTCACCGCAGTCCTTAATGGCCCAGGTGACGGGGCCAGGTTTCCAACCCTCGATTTGCTGGTCCGGCGGCAGCTTTTTGTTCTGCATGGCAATATCATGGGCATTAACGGCTGCATCCACCCACCCCTGGCCGTATGGGAACCTGACATTGGGAATATCGATCTGCCTGCCCTGGATGGAGCGGTAGCGCAGCGTGTGACTGTTTGTATCGTAGCGGGCAATGAAGTTTCCACCAATGGAGTCTCGCCGGCCAACCAACATCATATCCCGATGGCGGCGCGTCCGCACATACGCTGCCAGTCATGGAGCTGCGTATCGTTCTTCACCGCCTGGCGCTGGCGGAGCAGCTTCTTCCCGCCAAAGCAGATGTGGAGGATGCCTTCAGCCTGCTCCCGTTTGAGACGCTCCAGGCGGCGCTTCAGGTTATGCAGGCGGTGTTCCATGAAGTGGATGTCCTTCTTCAGCTTTCGAGCACGGGCATTGAGGTACAGGTGCTCGAACAGGTACTCATTTTCATATTTATCAGGGGGTCGCTTACCGTGGACGCTGCCCACGGTAAAGGACAAGCCCTCCTTCGTGACCTTCTTGGTAACGAATTTGCCAAAAGGATTCTCGAAGGGCGGTACGATGCCGCCATTCTTGCGGGCCCGGTTCCGGGCCGCCAGCGACGCTTTTGCGCTTGCGACCCGGTTCAGCTGGACCTTCTTTCGGTTGATCTTTTCAGCGATCCTGACGGCCTGCTGCTCCTTAGTCTTAATATCGAGAGCCAGCGCTTCTTTGGCCGCATCCACAATACCCTTTGCAGTCCGCTCCAAGCTGGTGACAAAGTAGTCGGTCAGCCCAGCTTGCTTATACTGGCGGTGCAGGCTTTCTCTGGCGTTCGGGTGCGGATGTTGTGACTTTCTTCGAAGGTCATGTGGAAGGTCGTACACGGTCGTGCGGAGCAGCGTCTCGAAGGCGAATATATCATTTGCAAGTTCCTGTGCAAAGGCAGGGTGCATGTCTTTCTTCTTAATATATGTACTTGTCAGCGTGAGCATATAGGCACCTCCCTTGCTGAGCTTCTACTCATGTTATATGCAGTTTGAGTGGAAAATATTTTCGCCCCCCCCATGGGGGGGGGCGATAGGCCAATATTAGCCTGGGCAATCATACAATCGTCACCGATGCCGCCTTATATCCCCGCAGCTAAAGCAGGGGGCCTTACGGCGGCACATATAAATTAAGACAAAAGCCTCAAGGGACATCCCTTGAGGCTTTTGTCCTTTCGCTGTTGGCAACGACGGATTCTCAACTCAATCCCGCAAGCATCCGATTGGGACCACAAATACTCCATCCGGCCGGCGGTAGGCATAGTCTCCAACCCCGGTAAGCACCATCAGGAAAGATGGTGGCTTCATCCGGCTGGTATCGATCTTTCCGGCAAGGGTATTCAGGCTGGTTGCTCCTTCCTGAATCAGCCGGTCTCCACCAAGTTTGATTTCAACCAATCCATAGGAGCCATTACGAAGGTGAATCACTGCATCGCACTCTAGGCCGTTCTTATCACGGAAGTGGTAGACCTGTCCATTGAGGGCATCTGCAAAGACTCGGAGGTCTCGCACACACATTGCCTCAAATAAGAGTCCAAATGTGTTCAGGTCTTCCAGCAGATCACGGGGGCCGCACCCAAGAGCCGCAGCTGCGATGCTGGGGTCGACGAAATAACGGGTATCGGAAGTTCGGATGGCAGTCTTAGAGCGCAGATTTGGATTCCAAGCTGGCATATCCTCCACCACAAATATCCTTTTTAACGCATTGATATACTGCGTGACTGATTCCTCACATAGAGGGGACTCCTCGTTGGCCCGGATATCCTCAGCAATTGTCGTGACTGGCGCTGGGGTTCCCTGGTGGCGTGCATAGGAGCGCATGAGGCGTCGGACGCGCTCTGGGTTCTTTTGTATCCCGTCTGCCCGGTTAATATCTGATTGGACTACAGCATCATAGTAATCAGTGGGCTGGTCCAACGCGATCTCATCCCGCATCCCTACCGACTGGGGCCAACCGCCCCGGCATACCAAAAACGCGAGCCGATCCATATTGATTTTGGAGGCCCCATCGATTTGTTCAGGGCTAACAAAGAGGGATTTCAGGCTAACATCACCAGAAGAATCTCCAGACTCGAAGAGTGACATCGGCCGCATTGTCAGCCAAGTAAACCGGCCAGTCCCTGAATGCGTTATTTCCCGGGTGTCAGCTGGAACAGCAGACCCGGTCAGAACAAACTGCCCCAGTTCCCGACGATGGTCCACCTCAAATCGGATAGCATCCCACAACTTTGGGGCGAGCTGCCATTCATCGATGAGCCTGGGAGTGGCACCAGCCAGCAACCGTTTTGGATTTAACTCAGCCATGGTCAGGTTCTGCTCTTTGGATTGTGGGTCATCCATGTATAAAATACTTCCGGCGACCTGTTCCGCCGTCGTGGTCTTACCACACCACTTAGGACCTTCGATTAGAACCGCTCCTTTCCCCTCCAGCTTACGGGCAAGGATCTTATCAGCAACTCGTGGGCGATATTCAAGCATGGTACACACTCCTTCCTAATACTATTATAGGTTACTGGAACGAGATATACAAGAAAAACCTGACGATTGGCCGAAATAAAATCTGGTAATTGGCTATGATGGGCCTTTCCTGTGCAGGAACTACTCTCCCGCAGGCGGGCTCCTCGCGGAGCCCATTTCAGGTTCGTTGTTTTGTACTACAGCCCGC
>ENA-OQDA01000935-OQDA01000935.1-human-gut-metagenome-genome-assembly--contig:-NODE-935-length-11084-cov-4.750388_pt1 | contig 11084 bp, 11 predicted proteins | sample MGYA00242771_ERZ504603 | MGnify/ENA primary metagenome ERZ504603 (study PRJEB26092, sample SAMD00036328) | human gut metagenome | host: Homo sapiens | study: EMG produced TPA metagenomics assembly of...
CCGCAGGGCAAGGGCATGAAAAGCAGCTGACCTATTAATTGCAGTTTTTATGTGCTGCTGCTTCAATGCAAAGCAGCAGCACATTTTACTGCATGCCCTTGAAAGCGAAAGGATCGTTTGGCTGACTATATTTCATTGAATCGAATACAGATTTCCGCCGCCTATATATGCGGGGAAAATCGTTTACTCATCCTGCGTTGGTGACCTATGTAATGAGAAACCGCGCGGGAATTTGCCGGTTTGGGATCACAACAAGCAAGAAGATCGGCAATGCAGTGGAGCGTAATCGTGCGAAGCGCGTGATTCGTGCAGCCATTTTTTTGCTTTGTCGGAAGAGGTTTTAGGCAATTGGGATATTTGCTTTTTGTTGCCAGAGGCCGTACGAAGTGGATCAAAAGCACGGAGCTTGAGAAAGTGATGAAAAAGCAGCTCTGCGCGGCGGGCGTGATCCCCTCCAAGGAGAAAAAGGATCTATGAAAAAAGCGTTTCTTTCCATGATTCGTTTTTATCAAAAAAAATTTCGCCTTTGTTTCCGCCACGCTGCCGTTTTTATCCTACCTGCTCCCAGTATGCCGTGGAGGCAATTGAGCGTTTTGGCGCATGTAAGGGCGGTGCACTGGCCTTGTGGAGGCTTTTGCGGTGTAATCCGCTTTTTCCGGGTGGATATGATCCTGTGCCTCCTAAAAAATAAATATTTTCCCTCATAAAATTAATAAAAAATCATATTAATTTCAAAATAGATATTATGCCGTTTATTTGCTGCGGGATGATATTTTCAAATTAGGATACCTCATTGAAATTTACGGAGGCTGTTCATGGAGTTTTTGAGTTTTTTATATCTACCATTCGGTTTTATTTTCCGGATTTTTTATGATCTGGTGAGTAATTACGGACTTGCTTTGTTTCTATTCACCCTTTTATTCCGGCTGATTCTTCTCCCCTCCTCCATCAGCCAGCAAAAGGGCACGGCAAAGCAGATGCGGTTGCAGCCGAAAATCAAAAAACTGCAAGAAAAATATAAGGGCAATCAGGTCAAGCTCAATGAAGAAATGCAGGCCCTTTATTCGCGCGAGGGCTATAATCCCATGAGCGCCGGCTGCCTGCCAATGTTGATTCAGCTGCCGGTTATTTTTGGCCTGTTGGGTGTGATTTATTATCCAATCCAATATGTGCTAGGCGTAGATTCCAATACGGTTGGTGAAATGACGAAGATCGTCCAGGGTCTTTTGGGAGATACTTCTATCAAGCAGAATCTGCTGGAGCTTCAGGTGTTCAACCATCTAGACGAGGTGATTGCAAAGCTCCCGAATCTATCCGCTGAAATTATTGATAAGCTGCGCGGCTTCGATTATACGATGTTTGGCATTCCACTTGCGGAAACGCCCAGCGTAGCGACGCTTTCTCATATTGGGTCTGCCAGCAAACAGGAATTGATTCTGTTGCTTGTTCCTCTTTTTTCTGGCCTGTCGGCTATGGCGTCCGGTATCTATACTTGGATCCGCCAGAAGCAGACCAATCCCGAAATGGCGAAAAACCCGATGATGGGCTGCACGGCCTTTGGCATGCCGCTGTTTTCCCTTGTGATCGCGTTCCAATTCCCCGCTGGGGCGGGTATTTATTGGATTATGTCCAATATCATTGCATTTGCGCAGATGATCCTGCTCAATTATACACATAGCCCTAAAAAGATCATAGCAAAAATGATGGTAGAAGAAACGGTCAACCGCCGTTCTAAAGAAGAAAATATGAAACGGGTCGCGCAGCGTGAAATGGAAGCGTAATGCGCGCCGGTTCATAACGATAACAGGTGGTGAAGGACATGTTAAAAGAGGCAATCTGCACAGGCGTCACGATTGAAGAGGCGCGGGCAAGAGCAGTTGCAGAGCTTGCAGCGCCGGAGGATGTCGAGGTAAAGATCGAAGTACTGGAAATGCCAGTGAAGAAAACCTTTGGGCTTTTTGGAGGCGCGCCTGCAAAAGTACGAGCGTCCTATGAAGAGTCTCCAGCGGGGAAAGCAATCGATTATCTCACACGTGTTCTGGACGGAATGGGCATCCCGGATGTAACGGTAAAGGAAATACAGGAAGATGGCCATTATAGGCTTGATCTGGAATGCGGCGAAAATCATGGCGCCATCATTGGCCGCCGGGGAGAAACGCTCGATGCACTGCAATACCTGACAAGCTTGGTCGCCAATCGTGGTACAGAGGAATATATCCGTGTTTCCCTAAATGTGGGCGATTATCGAGAGAAACGGGATGAAACACTGCGCGGCCTTGCCCGTAAAAGCGCAAGCCAAGTGTTGAAATACGGCCGTAATGTTGTATTAGAGCCAATGAATCCTTATGAACGCCGCGTGATTCATACGGAAATCCAGGAGATTGAAGGCGTCAAATCCCATTCGATCGGATCAGATAGCGATCGCAGAGTGGTTATTTCTCTTGAAGAAGGTGTAAAACCCACGCACGGTGGTAATCAGAATCGTGGTCGCGGGGGGTATCATAATAACCGTGGCGGCCGTGGGCGTCCTGACGGCGGGCGCGACAACAGGAACAAAGGGACGAAGCGGGATTACTCTAATTTTTCAAGAGAAAAAAATCAGCAACAGCTTTCTAATGTATCGCAAAAGGATGTTAAATCTATACCTTTATATGGAAAAATAGAAAATAAATAGGAAATGATTGTAGAACGAAAATTGTAGAGGTTTATAGCAAATACAAAATGTATAAGTAGCACCCTGAGTGACTAAATAGTCACTCAGGGTGCTACTTTTTGTTAAAATTTTAGAGTTATATGTAAAAATTTTCTAAAATTATGAGTGTAATTTTGATTTTATCCATCAAGATTAGGTGTAGGATAAGTAGCATGTTGCCAATAAGAACTCCCATTCCATTCCTGAGTCGATCCTTTACAATAATATGTAAAAGCAATTGTAAAATGAGAAGTCATTGCGACAACCGATGCTGCTTCTTCTTTATTATATTTCCATCCAGTTTCAGCTACAATACTTCCATTACTTACTTTAATAATACGACATTTCGCTCCCATCCATCCTTTTGGTGCTTTTCCAGAAGTACATATTAATTTAGTCCATCCATCTAAATATCCAACGAGACGATATAATTCATTACAGTTATAATAATTATAACCTGCGGCATTGTTAATATAAGAGCGGGGACTATAAACTCCTGCGGCATCTTTCAATAAAGATACTTCTAAATCATCTGAAGACGGTTGAATAAAAAATTCACCTATTTGAGTTATACCATCTTTTTATATAAAGGAATGTATCTTCCATTTTATAATTTTTCTTGAAGTGCTAGTGCTTCATCTGGAGAATTTGGAATTATATTTTCATCTTCGTATTTTATATATCCTTCTTCCCCATTTGTGCCTATGGCAGCAATTAAGTCTGGCTCATAACCAAACTGATCTGCTTGTATAATTGTCCCATAAGTTTGACCAAATTGATTATCTTAAAATCTTGATCAGTGGAATACGCAAAACTTATACTTGAAAAGACAATAGTAGCTGCAAAAATAATAGAGATAGTTTTGATTAATTTCATAATAATATTATCCTTTCTATAATAACATTTTAACTAAATACATTAAACATTGGAATCACGTCCTCTCTTTTAATATTATTACATACATAATATAAAAAGTAAATATATTTAGATATAAATAAATTTTTAATACTGTATTTATCTATTATAAAGGGCTATAAGAAGTGATTTATTGTTAAAAATATGGACAAGTTTTAGACATAAACAAATTTTTTAAAAAATAGTTGTTAAAAAAATATCAATCTATTGACTTTCTAACGCTGGTATCGATATAATAGAAGGCAATCACGCATATGAATCAGTGGAGGTAATGAAAGAATGTCCAGAGTTTACAATTTTTCTGCCGGCCCGTCCATGCTGCCGGAGGAAGTGCTGCGCAAAGCAGCCGATGAAATGCTCGATTATGAGGGCTGTGGGCAGTCCGTTATGGAGATGTCCCACCGTTCAAAAGAATATGAGGGAATTATCCGTAGCGCGGAAAGCCTACTGCGCGAGTTGATGAATATCCCGGAAAATTATAAGGTGCTTTTTTTACAGGGCGGCGCGTCTACTCAGTTTGCTGCAATCCCGCTCAATTTGATGAATGGCAGCGGCAAGGCGGATTATGTTGTCACCGGCCAGTGGGCAAATAAGGCCTATCAAGAGGCCTGCAAATATGGCGATGCACATATTGTTGCCTCATCAAAGGATAAAACCTTTTCTTACATCCCAAAGCTCGACAAAGCAGATTTCACGCCGGATGCGGATTATTTCTATATCTGCATGAATAATACGATCTATGGCACAGTTTATCATGATCTGCCGGAGACAGGCGACGTACCGTTGGTGGCGGATATCTCTTCCTGCTTCCTTTCTGAGCCGCTGGATGTTACAAAATTCGGCATGGTTTACGGCGGCGCACAGAAAAATGTGGCGCCCGCAGGCCTGACAATCGTAATCGTCCGTGAGGATTTGATCGGAAACGCGCGCGACATCACGCCCACGATGCTTGATTATAAGGTGCATGCAGATAACGGCTCGATGTACAATACGCCCCCTTGCTATACAATTTATATCTGTAAGCTGGTGTTGGAATGGATCAAATCCATTGGCGGCCTGGAGGCAATGAGGGAGCGCAACGTCAAAAAAGCAAAAATCCTCTATGATTTCCTGGATGAGAGCAAGATGTTCCGCGGCACGGTTGTGCCGGAGGATCGCTCCCTGATGAATGTCCCCTTTGTGACGGATAGCGACGAACTTAACGCAAAATTCATCAAGGAGGCAACTGCCGCTGGTTTTGTCAACTTAAAGGGTCATCGCACGGTTGGCGGTATGCGTGCGTCAATCTATAACGCAATGCCAATTGAGGGCGTGGAAAAATTGGTTGCGTTTATGAAGAAATTCGAATCAGAAAATGCGTAATGAAATAAATTTTAGTCTAGCAGAAAGCGGGAAATTATCATGTATCAAATTCTCACATTAAATAAAATTTCCGCCACAGGCCTTGATCGGCTGCCAGCGGAGCAATACACGCATGGCAATGAAATTGCGCAGCCGGATGCGATTATGGTTCGTTCGGCTTCCATGCATGAGATGGAGCTCGATCAAAAAACGGTGGCAATTGCCCGTGCAGGCGCAGGCGTTAACAATATCCCAGTGGATGCCTGTAGCGAACAAGGCATTGTGGTTTTCAACACGCCTGGCGCGAATGCCAACGCGGTAAAGGAGCTCGTGCTCTGTGCCCTGCTGCTCACCTCCCGCAAGATCGTGCCTGCGATTGATTGGTGTAAAACGCTGAAAGGCGAAGGCGATGCGGTCGGCAAGCTGGTCGAAAAAGGAAAATCGGCCTTTACCGGCCCGGAGATTAAGGGCAAAACGCTGGGTGTTGTCGGCCTTGGCGCAATCGGAATTTTGGTTGCAAATGCAGCAAAGAGCTTAGGCATGCAGGTATATGGCTATGATCCCTATCTCTCTGTAGACGCCGCGTGGAGCCTGTCCCGTGATATTAAGCATGCCACAAGCCTGGATGATATTTTTGCAAAAAGCGATTATATTACCGTGCATGTTCCCCTGACGGAGGAGACTCGTGGTCTTGTCAGCAAAGCATCGATTGCGAAAATGAAGGACGGCGTGCGCATCGTCAATTTTGCGCGTGGCGACCTGGTCAATTCTAAGGATATCCTGGAAGCTCTCCAAAATGGCAAAGTGGCGGCTTATGCAACCGATTTCCCCTCAGATGAGCTGATCGGTGAGAGCGGCGTAATCGCGATTCCGCATCTTGGCGCATCTACGCCGGAATCAGAGGATAACTGCGCGGCAATGGCAGCGGATGAGCTTAAGGATTATCTGGAGGAAGGCGTCATCCGCAATTCCGTCAATTTGCCGAATGTGGTGCTCCCCCGCAGCGCGGATACGCGGATTTGCTTAATCCATAAAAACGTGCCGAGTATGCTTAATCAGATTACGGCAACGCTGACGGAGAAAAATGTGAACATTGATAACATGATCAACAAATCCAAAAAGGCATTTGCCTATACCGTGATCGATACGAACGATGCGATTGGAGACGATACGCTTGCGGCTCTTAGTGCGATCGAAGGGATTGTCCGTGTCCGTGTAATCCGCTGATTAAAAATTTTCAATCCGGCTGCCATATCAACATGGCGGCCGGATTTTTTATTATGGGGCGAAGCGAGTAACAAAATCTTTTTATTATGAAGCGCAGTTGGCCCAGCGGTTATTTTTTATGGCTGAAGGAGGGAGAAAGATATGAAATATTATGTGGTTAATGCGTTTTAAGAAAAATAAAACACACAGGTCAAAATTGGAACTTAGTTTAACCACTTGCAGGGCGTTTTATAAAATGCTATAATAATATGGTTTTATTCGTGCTTTCTTTTGTGCGGAGAACCAAATTATAGCCGAAAGGCTTTGGAGTGGAAGATCGTTATCATGAAACATTATGACGTTGTCATTATCGGCGCAGGCCCAGCCGGTATTTTTACCGCGTTGGAGCTTTATAAGCACGCCCCTGAAACGCTGCGTGTGTTGGTTGTGGATGAAGGTATCAATATTGAGCACAGGCGCTGCCCCGCGCGTAAACATGGCGTGTGCGTGCGCTGCAATCCTTGCAACATTATGAGCGGCTGGGCGGGCGCAGGCGCATTTTCGGATGGAAAACTTTCCCTTTCAGAAGAAGTCGGCGGCAATCTTGTCAATTATCTCTCCGTGGACGAAGTGCGCACATTAATCCACTATGCAGATTCAATGTATCTCGATTTCGGCGCGCCGAAAGAGGTGTTTGGCCTCAATGATAAAAAATCCGATGAGATTGCATATGAGTGCAGCAAATACAATATTCACCTCGTGCGTTGCCCGGTGCGCCATATGGGCACAGAGTATTCCTATGAAGTGCTTAAGGCTATGTATGACCATTTGAGGAAGATTAGCGGATTTACCTTCCTGGAGCGTACGCATGCCGATCCCATCATCAACCAGAACGGTATTGTGACTGGCGCGCGCCTGACGGATAAAGACGGTAATGCGCAGGATATTTCCGCCCATTATGTGGTAGCTGCCCCTGGGCGCGGCGGTGCGGAATGGCTGGCAGGCATCGCGCATGAGCATGATATTTCCACGCGCAACAATGAGGTGGATATCGGCGTGCGCGTTGAGGTGCCGAATTCTGTAATGGATAATCTGACAAAGCATCTTTATGAGGCAAAAATGGTCTATTATTCCGACACGTTCGAAAATAAGGTGCGCACCTTCTGCATGAATCCCGGTGGAATCGTCAGCGAAGAGCACTATAATCCGGGCTTTCATAACACCTTTAACCAGAGTATCGCTGTTGTCAACGGGCACAGCTATGCGGACGAGGCCTCCCATACGGAGAACACAAATTTTGCCATGCTCGTTTCGACCTCCTTCACGGAGCCGTTTAACCAGCCTATTGAATATGGGCGGTATATCGCGCAGCTTGGGAATATGCTCACCGGCGGCGGGATTATGGTGCAGCGCTTGGGCGACCTGCTGATGGGCCGCCGGACGGATGAATCCCGCCTGCGTAAATCAACAACCCGGGCAACCCTGACGACAGCCGTGCCGGGCGATTTGTCCTTTGTGTTGCCGCATCGCCATCTGACCAGCATCATCGAGGCATTGCGTGCATTTAACAATGTTGCCCCGGGGCTTTACTCCAAGAATACGCTTCTCTATGGCGTGGAGGTAAAATTTTATTCCTCCAAGCTGGCGGTAGATCAGAATTTTGAAACAGCAGTCGAAAATTTTTACGCGATCGGCGACGGCGCGGGAATCACGCGCGGCTTGATGCAGGCAAGCGTGACAGGCATTGTTGTGGCAAGGGATATTGCGAAAAAATTAGGGATGTAATGCTGCTCATTTTAACCGGCTGTGCGAAAAAGAAATATGATCGGGAGATGAAAAAGATAAAATCCCGGGTATGATATCATACCCGGGATTTTTTATTCGAAGAATTTTATGAGACCGTATAATTCACAGTAAAATTAACACTCAGTTTTGCCGCTGGTTTCAAAAACAGATATGAGGCAGTTGCATCCACATCTTCAGTAAGGGTCAAAGTGGCCTTGCTGATTTTACCGCTGGTTTTATCGCTGGTTACCGTTAGCTTACCGTTTGAAAGCGTCAAATTAGCAGTAGATACCTTGATTCCCTTTACGCCGAGAACCACCCCAATATCGTAAACTGCTTTCTCTATTTCGCTTAATTCAGCAAAATACAGATATCCGCCGGCTCCATGTTTGATTGAAGAATCCTTTCCAGATTTGTTTTTCAGGGATATTGTAAACACATAATTATTTCCGTTTTCTTTGCAAGATGCACTGGCAACATCCGAAGCGGACAGACCCTTCAGCGTTGCTTCTGTGCCAGTCAATGCCGTGTTATTGCGGTTGATAACTGTTGCATATTTTTGCTCTACCAAATTCAAATTAACGCCGCCCGTTACGCTTCCGCTCGTAATTTTGCGCGAATAGGTACCTGATACTTTTGCAATCTTCTTAACCGCCGTATTATAATAGCTGACGATTTCATTTACGCCGTTAGGCGCTTTCGATGCATTGTTATCCGGCTTCTGCTGGTTGTCCGCAGGTTTGGTGGTGCCCGCGTCGCTCGTCTTCTGTGTGGAGGCGTTGCTGCCGGTATCAGATGCATCTGATACACCGGGCTCTGCGGTGCTATCCGACGGATTTTTGGATTCATCGCTTGCAGGTGGAAACGTTTCGCTGGCGTTCGGCGCCTGGTTGGATTCCTCTGCGCCGGTGGTATTTGCATCATCCCCCGCACCACTACAGGCGGCCAAAGAGAGCACCAAGGCGCCTGCCATAAGCAGGGAGAAGAGTTTTGTAAGCTTCGTTTTCATATGATGTGACCCCTTTCAATAGGCTGTAGTCAGCATACGCTAAAAACTGCAAGCCGTCAATTATCTAAAAGAAAAAAGATTTCACGAAGAAGCGATTCAAACTCTCTTATTTTTATGAAATTCGTATGTAAAAAAATGAGAAAATGTGCCAACTTGCATTGTGGGCCAGAATCCCGTATACTGAAGAAACAAATCCCGATTGAGGAGGAATCGCCATGTCTGCACCGCTTGCTGACCGCCTGCGTCCGCAGGCTCTTGATGAGATCGTAGGCCAAAAGCATCTTTTGGGGGAGGGGAAGCCGCTGCGCAATATTATCCTTTCAGGAGAGCTGCCCAACCTCGTTTTCTATGGCCCCTCCGGCGTTGGGAAAACAACGCTTGCAGGTATCATCGCCCGAACGACGAACCGCCGCCTGCACCGGCTCAACGGCACAACCGCCTCCACGGCGGATATCCGGGATGTTGTTGCGGAGCTGGATACGTTTGCTGCGCCCAATGGAATCCTTTTATATCTGGATGAGATCCAGTATTTCAATAAGAAGCAGCAACAATCCCTGCTGGAATATATTGAAAACGGGAAAATCACTCTGATTGCCTCCACAACGGAAAATCCGTATTTTATATTTACAACGCGATCCTCAGCCGGTCCACAGTATTTGAATTTAAGGTGGTTGAACCAGCGGAGATTGAGCGCGCCGTACATGCGGGTCATTTGCATTGATTGGAGGAGGAGCGCGGCGAGCGGACTCGTTGCCGGAAGAGGGCGTGATTCCCTATATTGCACAGGCCTGTGGGGGCGATGTGCGCAAATCAATCAACGCGGTAGAGCTCTGTGTGCTTGCCTCCCCAATGCCCGCGCCGGGTGAAGCTCGTGTGATAACGCTAGCGCACGCGAAAGAGCTTTCCCAGCGCAGCGCGCTGCGTTATGACCGAGCGGGGGATGAGCACTACGATATCCTCTCTGCCTTTCAAAAATCCATGCGCGGCTCCGATCCGGATGCGGCGCTGCATTATCTGGCGCGCCTGCTGGAGGCGGGTGATTTGCCCAGCGCCACGCGAAGGCTAATGGTGTGCGCCTGTGAGGATGTGGGCCTTGCCTACCCAATGATTATTCCAATTGTCAAGGCAGCGGTGGACGCGGCCTTACAGGTCGGCCTACCGGAAGCGCGGATTCCCTTGGCGGATGCGGTTGTGCTTGTGGCGACGGCGCCGAAATCCAACAGCGCCTATGACGGCATCAACCGCGCGATGGATGACGTGCAGCGCGGCAAAAGCGGCCCGATCCCCCGCACGCTGCAAAACGTGCATTACGACGGCGCGGATAATCCAAATAAGGGCCAGTTCTATGAATACCCCCACGAATATCCAAACCATTGGCTCCCGCAGCAGTATTTGCCCGACGCGCTGAATGGAACCCGCTACTATGAATATGGGGAAAATAAAACAGAACAGGCTGCAAAGGCATATTGGGAGAAGATCAAAAGCAGAAAAGGTTAAAACGGGGAAGCGCATGATGGATAAAAACCAAAGTTTGCAGATCCTCAATCGAGATACATTGAAAATTATAGCTGCTGCGGCAATGCTGATTGATCATATCGGTTTGGCGCTTTTTATCCGTTTATAAACCTGAAGGCGCAGGTTTTCCATGTGCTTGGCCGCATTACGCTACCAATCATGTGCCTGTTTCTTACAGAAGGCTATTTTTATACGCGCAGCAAAAAAAGATACGGCCTGCGGATGCTTTTGTTTGCTCTGCTTTCACAGCTCCCATATACCATGTTTCAAGGAATCCACTGGTATAATTTAGAGTTCAATGTGATGTTCACGTTGTTTTTTTGCTTTTTAGGCATTTTGTTTTATGATAACATTCAAAATATAATATCCCGTTGGGTTGCGGTTTTCGGCTGTATCATGGCCACCTGGTGGTGCGACTGGGGCATCACGGCAGTGCTCTACACCCTCGCTTTATGGATCTTTCGGGAGGATCGGAGGAAGATGGCGACCGCCTTCTCCGCTGTGTCGGTTTTCTATTTCTGCTCAAATTTTCTTACAGCGCTGGGGCAAGGGCGTGGCTTTGCTCCCAGCCTGTTTTCATGTTTATATATGCTGGGAGTTTTCTTGGCACTCGTTCTTATT
>ENA-OQDA01000936-OQDA01000936.1-human-gut-metagenome-genome-assembly--contig:-NODE-936-length-11084-cov-2.904262_pt1 | contig 11084 bp, 8 predicted proteins | sample MGYA00242771_ERZ504603 | MGnify/ENA primary metagenome ERZ504603 (study PRJEB26092, sample SAMD00036328) | human gut metagenome | host: Homo sapiens | study: EMG produced TPA metagenomics assembly of...
GGAGGCCAGCTTGAACACGAGACCGGCGAGCGGTTCCTTGTCCGAGCTGGAGCAGACGATCTCTTCTTCCGGGTTTTCGGGGTTGTGGCCCACCATCTGCGCAATGTCGAGGGGAGAAGGCAGGTAGTTCACAACCGCGTCGAGCAGAGGCTGCACACCAATGTTGCGGAACGCGGTGCCGCACAGGACGGGCACGATGCTCTGGCGGATGGTGCCCTTACGGATGCAGGAATTGATTTCCTCAACGGTCAGTTCATGGCCTTCGAGGTACTTTTCCATCAATTCTTCATCTTCTTCCGCCACGGAGTCCAGCAGCTCAAGGCGCTTTTCTTCGTACAGATCCTTGAGATCCTCAGGGATTTCACCGTAGATGATCTGGAGGCCCTTGGATTCTTTGTCAAAGCGGACGGCGCGGCCGTTAATGAGGTCAACGACGCCCTCGAACTTGTCTTCAGCCCCGATCGGAATCTGGAGGCAGACGGGCTTTGCTTTCAGGCGGTCGCGGATCATGTCCACGCTGCGGAAGAAGTTGGCGCCGATGCGGTCCATCTTGTTGATGAAGCAGATACGGGGCACACCGTAGCGGTTGGCCTGGCGCCACACGGTTTCAGACTGGGGCTCCACGCCGGCGACGGCGTCGAATACGGCCACGGCACCATCAAGCACGCGCAGGGAGCGTTCCACTTCGATGGTGAAGTCGACGTGGCCGGGGGTGTCGATGATGTTGATCTGGTGTTCAAGCCAGAAACAAGTCGTCGCGGCGGAAGTGATGGTGATGCCGCGTTCCTGCTCCTGTTCCATCCAGTCCATCGTGGCGCCGCCCTCGTGGGTTTCGCCGATTTTATGGTTTTCGCCGGTGTAGTACAGGATGCGTTCGGTCGTCGTGGTCTTACCGGCATCGATGTGGGCCATGATGCCGATATTCCGCATTTTTTCGATAGGTGCTAAACGAGCCATGTTTCTCCCCGACTACCAGCGGTAATGCGCGAAAGCCTTGTTGGCTTCGGCCATGCGATGGGTGTCTTCCTTTTTCTTCACGGCCCCGCCGCGGCTGTTGAAGGCATCCAGAAGCTCGGCGGCGAGCTTGTTGGACATGCCCTTTTCACCGCGGGAACGGGCGTAGGTGATCAGCCAACGGATGGAAAGGGAGACTTGGCGGTCAGGGCGCACTTCCATAGGCACCTGATAGGTGGCGCCGCCCACGCGGCGGGCCTTGACTTCGAGATGGGGCTTCACGTTTTCGAGAGCCTTTTCGAAGGCGCGCAGCGCTTCTTCGCCGGTCTTTTCGGCGAGGACTTCAAGGGCGCCATAGAAAATCTTTTCGGCGGCGCCCTTCTTGCCGTCGTACATGAGACGGTTCACGAAACGGGCGGCCAAGCGGCTGCCATAAATCGGATCAGGCAGAACTTCCCTTCTGGGGATGGGACCTTTACGGGGCATGAAAATTCTCCGGGTAACGCGGGCGCGTTACGTCAGGGGGTTGCAGTGCTATGCGGTTTCCCGATGCGGCGAACCGTTCGGGCTGCCTTGGTGTGTTCCCACTGCGCCCCTCCCGTTGCGGGGGGGCATGGACGCGCACCCGTGGCATGACACTGTGATGCGAAAATCCGCAAGGACGGCGCAACGCCGTCAGGCCTCTTGCCGGAAAAGCTTTGCGGCTTAGGACTTCGGACGCTTGGCACCGTACTTGGAACGGCGCTGGCGGCGATCCTGCACGCCGGAGGTATCCAGAGTACCACGGACGATGTGGTAACGGACACCGGGAAGGTCTTTCACACGGCCGCCGCGAATCATGACGACGGAGTGTTCCTGAAGGTTGTGGCCTTCACCGGGGATGTACGCGGTGACTTCGAGGCCGTTGGTGAGGCGCACACGGGCGACCTTACGCAGAGCCGAGTTCGGCTTCTTCGGGGTCGTCGTGTACACGCGGGTGCACACGCCGCGGCGCTGGGGGCAAGCCTGCAGGGCCGGGGTCTTTTGTGCTTCACAACCTTCTTCCGCGCGACGCGGATAAGCTGGTTGATAGTTGGCATCTGTTTTCCTCCATAGGAGTGGGTAAATGTTCCGAAAGGAGTCACTCCTACAACGGATATTTTTTGTTGTCAAGCCCATTTGCAAATCGCGGGGCCCTTCCCGGCCCCTCCTGCGGCTTCCCTTTCTCCGAAGAAAAAAACATCATTAACTATTTATTTGAGCAATGCGTTTTATTCATTGCCAATCATGAAGCATTTCCGAGCATGTTTGTTCAATCAACGAATTGAATGAATGCACAATCTATTTCTATGTGAAAAAATATTTTATCTCTTACGGCAAAAAACAATTTTTATAGATAAAAAAATCTTTTTTCACATGCCGTGTATTTTATAAAAGCCTATTGACCTGTTTTTTGAAACATCATACGCTGACCCAAAAGAGAGAAGAAGGTTTCTATACTTTCTTTGGTCCCGCTTTTCTTCTTGCCTTGTTTATGTCCATCTATAAACAGTGGAGGATACCACAATGGCTATTGTTGAAAAAGTTGACGGCTTCTTTATTCCTAACGTTACGCTTATTGGTGTAGGCGCTGCAAAAGCTATCCCTGAACGTATCGTTTATCTGAACGCCACGAAGCCGCTGCTTGTCACGGACAAAGGTATCGTCCACACCGGCATTCTGAAACAAATTACGGATATCCTCGACGAAGCGGCGATGGAATACGCCATCTATGATGAGACGGTTCCGAACCCCACCGACATCAATGTCGAAGCCGGCGCCGAACTGTACCGCAAAGAAGAGTGCGACAGCCTTATCTCCATCGGCGGCGGCTCCTCCCATGACTGTTGCAAGGGCATCGGCCTCGTCGTTTCCAACGGCGGCAAAATCCACGACTACGAAGGCGTGGACAAGTCCACCAAGGCCATGCCCCCCTACCTTGCCGTAAACACCACTGCGGGCACCGCCTCCGAAATCACCCGGTTCTGTATTATCACCGACAGCGTCCGCAAAGTGAAAATGGCCATCGTCGACTGGCGCATCACGCCGAGCGTCGCCATCAACGACCCCATCCTGATGGTCGGCATGCCCCCGGCCCTGACCGCCGCCACCGGCATGGACGCGCTTACCCATGCGGTCGAGGCCTACGTCTCCACCGGCGCTACCCCGCTGACCGACGCCTGTGCCGAAAAGGCCATCAAGCTGGTTTCCGAAAACCTGCGCCGCGCCGTCGCCAACGGCAATGACATCCATGCCCGCGAAGGCATGTGCTACGCCCAGTACCTTGCCGGCATGGCCTTCAACAACGCCAGCCTTGGGCACGTCCACGCCATGGCCCACCAGCTTGGCGGCTTCTACAACCTGCCCCACGGCGAGTGCAACGCCATCCTCCTGCCCATCGTGGAAGAGTACAACCTGCTCGCCCATCTTGACAAATTCATCAATATCGCCCGCATGATGGATGAGCACGTAGACGGCCTCTCCAAGCGCGACGCCGCCGAACTGGCCATTTCCGCCATCCGCCGCCTGTCGCAGGATGTGGGCATCCCGTCCAGCATCACCGCGCTTGCCAAGCGGTACGGCAAGGAAGTCAGCCGCGACGACATCCCGACGATGGTCGCCAATGCCCAGAAGGACGCCTGTGGCCTCACCAACCCGCGCAAGATGACCGACGCCGCCGTTCAGCATCTGTACGAAATCGCGTTCTGATTAGGATTGAAGTGAAGATATCGGGGGAGGGCGCTTTTTTGAAAAAAGCCCCCTCCCCCGAACCCCCTCCCGCAAAAACTTTGACTGGTGGGGAGGCTGCGCGGCAGGAGTCCCGCCGTATGGAAAGGGAAGGCCATCATCTGTGGCTGTTTTGTTTCCGTAGTAGGGTGAAGCAGATAGGCATTTCTTCATTTTCCCGTTGGCGGGTTTCATAACTGAAGAATTGTGTTGCTTCTTTCTTTAGGCCATGTCGTCGATTAATATATTGAAATCATTAAATTATTTTTTAAATTGCAAAAAATTATTTCAATAATTTTATGTAGTTATATTTTAAACAACGACACGACCCAGGGAGTCAGAAAAGAAAACAGCAATCGCTTGTTGCGCCGCAGACAAAAAATAAGCCGTTCCCTGCTTCCGTTATAGTTTTTGGCTCTGTCATAGATTAAAGTATGTGGTTGCTTTATTTTCACAGTACAATGAAAACACAGCCTTTTTCTCCAATTTTCCTCTTGGCGGAATACAGGGCTAAGGCATTCATCGGTTAGCCCTTTGGAACTTCAAGGAAAAAGGCATCAACCATTTTCTATGAAAGGCCTAGGTTGTGTTGTTATTTTACATATAACTATTTGAAATCACTAAAATAATATTTTATAGCTTTGAAAAATAATTTCATAGTTTCAATAGATTATATCTAGTTGACGACACAATCTCGCTTTTTTGTTGAAGAGAGGCGGCGGGGCGCCATTTCCAATGGGCCGTTTTAAAATTTTTGGAGAAAAACGATTTCATGACTGCCCGGCGCCTACCTCCACACCGGGCAGAGGACGCTGGTAACCGTCCGCAAATGAAAAGGGAAAGGCCGGAACCCCAGCATTGGGATTCCGGCCTTTTCTTGCGTTGGAAGCCCCCCACAAAGGGGGGGGAATCTTCTATAAGCTCCTTTCGTGGACGGTGGAAAGGCGAAAGCCCCCCTGCAAGGGGGAGCCATCCTACCGTGATGTCCGGGCGGGAGACGTACGCCGGAAAGCTCCCCGCAAAGGGGAGCCCCCGTCTATTCGGCGCCGTCCTCTTCCTGCGTGGCGGGTTCCACGATCACACGGCGGATTTGTTTGGCGTCGGCTTCGTCCACGATGAACCGCCAGCCGCCGCACTCAAAAATTTCTCCCTTTTCAGGAACATGCCCGGCTTCAAGGCACAGGTAGCCGCCGATGGTATCCACCTCGTCAGCTTCCAGCTTGATGCCGAGTTCTTCCAGATCCTCAAGGTAGGCGCGGCCGGACAGCGCATAACGCGAATCCCCAAGCGGATGGATATCCTCTTCCTTGGGCGCATCGTGCTCATCCTCAATGTCGCCCACGATCTCCTCAAGGATGTCCTCGATGGTGGCAAGGCCGGACGTCCCGCCATATTCGTCCACGGCGATGGCGATATGGTTCTTGCGGGACCGGAATTCCTGAAGCAGCTCGCTCACGATCTTGGTTTCGGGTACAAAAAAGGGCGAACGCATGATTTCGTCCACCGGAGTATGGTGCTTGGCCGGATCAATGAGGAGGCTGATGAGATCCTTGGCATAGGCGATCCCGATGATGTTGTCGCGCGTATCCTTGTAGATGGGCAGTCTGGAATGTCCGGTTTCCAAAATGCACTGCGCCACCTCGCTCACGGGTGCGCCCGTAGGCATACAGTCGAAATCAGTCCGCGGGGTCATGATGTCCTGCACCTGCACGTCGTCAAGGCGCAGGATGCTCAGGATCATGGAGCCTTCGGCGAGATCCAGTTCCCCTTCGTCGCGGGCTTCCATGACGGCCTGCTCGATTGAGTCCCCAGAGCGGCCTCCGAACAGGCTGCAAACCCGATCCCACAAACTTTTGTCCGTACTTCGGTCCAAGCGTATCTCCTCAGGTAAAGGTGAAGGGACGACGGCGTTCCTGCCGGGCAGGGGCTGCGCCTGATCCCTGGGTGGAGCCCACATACACTATTCCATTCGCCTTTGCTACCGGCGGCGGCCTCCCGGACGCCCTTCAGGGGGCCCCGGCAACGCCTTGCGCGGCATGGTCTTTTCTTTATAGCCATTCCTGAACCGATACGCAACGTGCCGGGCCCTGGGAGGCATTCGCCTTTACAAGGGAAAGCGTATTTCAACCATCTAAAATCCAAAAAGAATTCTTTAGAAAAATCATCAAAAAGGCGAATGTCTCGGCCCTAGGCCTTGCGCGTAAACATCCAGATCGCGCACAGCATGGATACCGCCGTGATCGCGGCGATCCGCGCGCTGCTGTCCAGCGCCGCGCTCATGGTGATGTCCTTGAGGAACAGCCCCTGAAGGATCACGATAAAATGCCTCAGCGGGTTCAGTTGGCTCAGATCCTGTAAGAACATCGGCATGTTGTTCACGGGCGTCATGAATCCCGAAAGCAGGATGCACGGCACGCCCACGGTAAAGCACCCCAAAAAAGCCTGCTGCTGCGTGGAGGCGAACGAGGACACCATAAGCCCGATGCTGCTCACCGAAAGCGAGAACAGCAGCATGGTCACGTACAGCACCGCCACAGACCCCACAAACGGCACATCGAAGAACCCGATTATGGAGAAAAAGAAGATGGTCCCGTGCACAAGCCCGACCACACAGCCGGGGATCAGCTTCCCGCAGGCGATCTCCACCGGGCTCGCGGGCGAGACAAGCATCTGGTCGAACGTGCCGAGCTCCCGTTCCCGCGCCACGGTCAGCCCGGTAATGATCATTCCCATCAAGAAATTGATCGTGCCGATCAGGTTCGGCAGGATGAACCAGCGGAAATCGAGGTTCGGGTTGAACCAGTTCAGAGCCTCGACCTCAACGCGGGAAGGCTTGGCCTGCACGAAAGCGGGCGTCGCCGTCGCCAGCCCCTGTACGATCTGCTGGACATACTGCGTCAAAATCTGGGCTGTATTGGATCGCCGACCGTCCAGCAGCAACTGCACCTCGGCGGGCACGCCCCGCTCCACCTTGGCGGAAAAATCGTTCTGGAAGTGCATCACCACCAGCACGTCCTGACGGTTGATGGCTTCCTCGGCCTTCTTGAAATCGTCCTCGAACGTGATGTGCCGGAAGGTCGGCGAACCGCGCAGCCGGCTGATGACCTCCTGGCTCCAGTATCCTGAATCTTCATTGATCACCACCACGTCCACGTTTTTTACTTCCATCGTGGCCGCCCACGCAAAGATGAAAATCTGGATGATCGGCGGGATCAGCACCATGAACCGGCTCTGCCGCGTGCCCATGAGCACCAACAGCTCTTTCCGCGCAATCGCAAGGATACGGCGAAGCGTTCGCATCATACAATAGACCTCCGGCAACGAGACATTCACGTTTGCAATGAAAGCCGCATTGCAACTATCCAAAATGAATTTTTTAAAAAGGCTGCGTCATAGAAAATGGTTGATGCTTTCTTTGAAATTCCAAATGGATAACCAACAAAATATTTTAGCTGTGGATTCCGCCAAGGGGAAAACCGGATAAAAAAGCTGTAGGTTCAGCGTGCTGTGGAGATGAAACAACCACATGCCAGACAGAGCCATGTTCTTTCCTTGAAGTTTCAAAGGAATAACCGGCAAAATACTTTAGCCGTGGATTCCGCCAAAGGGAAAACTGGAGAAAAAGCTGCATTTTCACCGCGCTGTGGAGATGAAACAACTACATACTATGGCAGAGCCTTCTTGAAATTTCAAAGGAATAACCAAATAAAATGCCCCCAATCATGGACTCCATCAGCGGAAAATTGGAGAAAAGGCTGTATTTTCAGCATACTGCTGAAATAAAACAGCCAAATGCTATGACAGAGCCTTTCAAAAAACATCAACCGTTTCCTATGTCACAGCCTCTGTAAAAAGTTCCCTCCCCCGTTCTTTCACCTCATTTCACCATTTCATCCAATAATCTCTGCGCACAGCGGGCCGAGCCGCCGAGACGGGGCGCGAGCCAGCGTTGGAAGCGTTCTCGCACGGCGTCATGGTGCGTTGGTGCGGCGAGTTGCTGTTGCAGCAGTGTCGCGACGGCCTTGGCGTTTTCCCCGATTTGGAGAAGGCCGAGGGTTTCGAGAGAGTCTCGTTCGGCTTCGCCGGAAGGTTCCAGTGCCCATGCGAAGTTGTCCAGATGCGGGCCGCAGCAGGGAATCCTGCCCAGTGCCAAGGGTTCGAGGAAATTCTGGCCGCCGAGGGGGGCAAGGCTGCCGCCGACGAAAACGGCGTCCGCAAGCAGGTAAAGCTGGCCGAGTTCCCCGAATGTATCCCAGATGACGATGGAGCCTGCGGGGATGGTTTCCGTTTGTTTCGAGCGCATGACGGCGGGGAGTTTCGCGCCGCTCAGAAGGGCCTGCCACGGTTTGACGCGGTGCATGTGCCGGGGGGCGATGACGATGGTGGGGGCGCCGTGCGCGTGCAGTGTTTGGATGACGGAAAGGAGTGCGGGGTCTTCCTGTTCACGGACGGAGGCCAGCAGGACGGTCTGCCGGGCGTGAAGTTCGGGAGGCAGGAGCTTCAGCAGGGGGGCGGAGACGGCGGGCATGGCTGTGGCGGTGGCCCGGTCGAATTTGATGTTCGGCACGGCCTCCACTCTGTCGCCGCCGAAGATCTGGGCGAAACGTCCGGCGTCCGTTTTTGAGATGGCGCAGACATGCTTGGGTGCGATGGATTCCCAAAAGCCGGGGACGACGGCCCCAAGTTTGAGGTAACCGCGCAGGCTTTTGTCCGTCATGCGCCCGTTGAGGATCAGCATGGGGATATTTCGTTTTTCGCAAGCCAGCATGAGGCCGGGCCAGAGTTCGGTTTCCAGCAGGCCGACCACACGGGGGCGGGCTTGTTCGAGCGCCTTCTCCATGAGCTTCGGATCGTCCAGCGGGAAAAATGTGGGCCGGACGGATAGCCACCGGTGTTTCTCATGAAGTTTTCCCGACATATTCCGCAAAATGTCGAGCCCCTGCCGTGTCCATGTGGTGGCGAGCACACGCAGCGGTTCGGGATCGCCTTGCCTCTCGCGGAGTACGGCAAGATGGGCGAGCAGTTCCCAGACAAGGTAGGCTTCGCCGCCGGATGCGCCTGAAGCCAGATGTCCGCCTTTGTACAGGTGGTTGCACTTCCGCCGTCCGTTTCCGTGCCGAGCGCCGGGCCGGGCCACCCGTCAGGGACAAGACGTTGCGGGAAGCCATCCTGAAGGCGTTTATGGCGGCGCAGGACTGGACGGGCCGCCAGCCATGCCAAACCGTATGCGCCGCTCAACAGGGCGCGGAGCACGCTGCGTTTCACTATAAGGTATCCTTGGTTTGAAAGGCGGCGGGGGAAGGGGGCCTTTTTCTGGAAGGCTTTGTCATAGCGTGTGGTCGTTTCATCTCCACAGCACGGTGAAAAGACAGCCTTTTTCTCCGGTTTTCCCCTTGGCTGAATCCATAGCTGATGCGTTTTTCTTGTTATTCCTTTGGAATCTCAAGGAAAAAAGCATCAACTCTTTTCTGGCGCACAGCCTTGTGGAAAGGTTCCCTCTTCCCCCGCGGGGGGTCTTGTTTGCCCTACCGTTTCAGGGCGAGTTCAAGCAGGCGTTCGATGAGATCCGCGAAGGACATGCCTTTGACGGCGGCTTCGCGGGGGACGAGGCTGGTGGAGGTCATACCCGGCGTGGTGTTGACTTCAAGGATGTACAACGTGCCGTCATCCTGAAGGATGAAGTCGGCGCGGCTGTAGCCCTTGAGCCCAAGCGCGTGGTGGGCGCGGAGGGCTGCATCCTGCACTTTGGCGGTTTCTTCGGGGGTAATGGGCGCGGGGCAGATTTCCTGCGCGCCGTCGGGCGCGTACTTGTTGTGGTAATCGAAGTAGTTGCCCTTGGAGACGACGAGGATGGGCGCAAGCGCCTCTTCGCCGAGCACGCCGCAGGTGACTTCACGGCCGGCGACGGCGGTTTCCACAATGGCTTCTTCCCCCATTGAGAACAGGGAATTCAGGGCCGTGTAGAGTTCCTCCTCGTTGGTGACGCGGGAAAGGTGCAGGCTTGAGCCGCCGGTGTTCGACTTGACGAACATCGGGTATTGCAGATCGGGCTTCCAGTTCGGGCCGGGATGTCGGGGCAGGAACACGCCGTCGGGGATGTTCAGGCCCGCATCGCGGAAGATCTGCCGGGCCGCCGCCTTGTGCAGGGCGAGGAAGGAACCGGCGGGGCCGGCCCCCTGATACGGGCAGCCCACGCGATCGAGGATGGCCTGTACGAGGCCGTCTTCGCCGGGCGCGCCGTGCAGGTTGATGAAGGCCGCGTCATGTCCGCGGGCCATGTCCATAAGCCGTTCAAAATCCTTGGCCGGATCGCAGAGCGTTACGCTGTGCCCGCGTTCCTTGAGGGCGGCGGCGATCTGCTCGCCGCCCTTCAGGGAAACTTCACGTTCGGGAGACCAGCCGCCCGCCAACAACAGTACTTTCATGGAGAGGAAACTCCAGTTGCGCCGAAAGGACGCGTTCAATGTTTTTGGAATGTTCCCAGCCGCGATGGATGGCGGCGCGGGAGTGTTCGCTTTTTCCATAGCGGACAAGCAGATCTTCATAGCGCTCGTCGAGCGATACCATTTCGTCGTGGCGGGCCCGCTTGTCCGCATAAATGACGAAAAAAAACAGGATGGATGAGATCTTCGGGCAACGGCCAGGGCCATTCGACGTGGTGGTAGACGGCCTGGGCGACCTTATGGCTGCCCGTGGAATCGATTACCCATGACGCGCCGATCTGGGCATGGCTGCCGCCGAACTGCACGGTATAGGACTTGGCGATGTCGTGCAGCAGGCCCGCCGCGCGGGACAGGGCCACGAGTTCGGGGTGTCTGGATGCGCCCGTTTCAATCGCTCTTCGGGCCAACGCTTCGGCCATATCGGCTACGCATTCGCTGTGCCGTTCGATATGGGAGAACATGGCGTAGCGCGTCCATAGGGCACGGCAGGCCGCCTCGTCGGGGATCGGCGCGGTATCCGGGTGGTCGAGGCTCCACAGGCTGGGAAGTTCGGGAAGGGCCGGATTTTCGTAGGGCTTGCCGTTCCGAAGGGGAGGCGTGACGAAATGGACTGCGTATTCGCTCGCGGATTGGGACATGGAGGCTTCCTTACAAAGGCTTTGCACGGGACAGGCTTTCGTAAGCCTCCCACGTATCAACATCTGTTATTGCTGCCGTATCATTGGTAGGCATGAGGCGCAAGCCGAATGCGGCGAGAATGTCTCTGGCGCCCTTGTCGCCGCTCAGGTGGAGCGTTTCGCCGAATGCCCCGGCGGGCGAGGATCACCGGGTTGCCCGGACGCCGCGCACGCCGGCGCGCGCTGCGTTTCAGTTAACGCGTCAAGCTTCCGTTACCAGTCCTCCGTCCCCCGACCAGCGGCCTGATCCCCCAAGGAGGACGGC
>ENA-OQDA01000940-OQDA01000940.1-human-gut-metagenome-genome-assembly--contig:-NODE-940-length-11058-cov-2.536547_pt1 | contig 11058 bp, 12 predicted proteins | sample MGYA00242771_ERZ504603 | MGnify/ENA primary metagenome ERZ504603 (study PRJEB26092, sample SAMD00036328) | human gut metagenome | host: Homo sapiens | study: EMG produced TPA metagenomics assembly of...
CAGGGGATCGCGCTGGCTAACAATGTCATGGCGCAGTCCGAAATTGAAGCCGGACGTCTGGTCTGTCCGTTTAACGATGTTCTGGTCAGCAAAAACGCATTTTATCTGGTTTGTCATGACAGTCAGGCAGAACTGGGTAAAATAGCCGCCTTCCGTCAGTGGATTCTGGCGAAAGCGGCCACGGAACAAGAAAAATTCCGCTTTCGTTATGAACAATAATTTACGTAGGGTATTCAAATGACCAGCCGTTTTATGCTGATTTTTGCCGCCGTAAGTGGCTTTATTTTTGTGGCGTTGGGCGCCTTTGGGGCACATGTTCTGAGTAAAACCCTCGGTGTTGTTGAAATGGGGTGGATTCAGACCGGCCTTGAGTATCAGGCGTTTCATACGCTGGCTATCTTTGGCCTGGCCGTCGCCATGCAACGGCGCATTAGTATTTGGTTTTACTGGAGTAGCGTGTTTCTGGCATTAGGTACAGTGCTGTTTAGCGGCAGCCTGTATTGTCTCGCGCTCTCTCATTTACGCCTGTGGGCGTTTGTTACCCCTGTTGGCGGCTTCAGCTTCCTCGTAGGCTGGGCGCTGATGTTAGTGGGCGCTATTCGATTGAAACGTAAGGGCGTTAGCCATGAATAAGGTTGTATTGTTGTGTCGCCCAGGTTTTGAAAAAGAGTGCGCCGCAGAAATTACGGATAAAGCAGGACGCCGGGAAATCTTCGGTTTTGCCCGCGTGAAAGACAATGCGGGTTACGTCATCTTCGAATGCTATCAGCAGGACGATGCTGAAAAGTTAGTGAAAGAGCTGCCGTTTAGTTCGCTGATTTTTGCTCGTCAAATGTTTGTGGTGGGCGAGTTGCTGCAATACTTACCGCCGGAAGATCGCATTACGCCGATCGTTGGCATGTTGCAGGGCGTGGTGGAAAAGGGTGGCGATCTGCGAGTAGAAGTTGCCGACACCAATGAAAGCAAAGAGCTGGTTAAATTTTGCCGTAAATTTACCGTACCGTTGCGTGCAGCGCTGCGCGAAGCGGGCGTACTGCCAAAGTATGAAACGCCAAAGCGTCCGGTGGTTCACGTCTTCTTTATTGCCCCTGGCTGTTGTTATACCGGCTATTCCTGGCCTGACAATAACTCACCGTTTTACATGGGGATTCCGCGTCTGAAGTTTCCAGCCGATGCGCCGAGCCGTTCAACGCTCAAGCTGGAAGAAGCGCTGCACGTGTTTATCCCTGCCGATGAATGGGATGAGCGTCTGGCGAACGGGATGTATGCGGTGGATTTAGGCGCCTGCCCGGGCGGATGGACCTATCAGCTGGTTAAACGCAACATGTGGGTTTACTCCGTGGATAACGGCCCGATGGCGCAAAGCCTGATGGATACCGGACAGGTCACCTGGCTGCGTGAAGACGGATTTAAGTACCGTCCGAATCGCAACAACATTTCGTGGATGGTCTGTGACATGGTGGAGAAGCCGGCGAAGGTTGCCGCGCTGATGGCACAATGGCTGGTCAACGGCTGGTGTCGTGAGACGATCTTCAACCTCAAGCTGCCGATGAAAAAACGCTACGAAGAGGTATCGCAGAACCTGGCTTACATTCAGACCCAGCTTGATGAACATGGTGTAAATGCCCAGATTCAGGCGCGTCAGTTGTATCATGACCGTGAAGAAGTAACCGTTCACGTACGTCGTCTGTGGGCTGCCGTCGGCGGTCGTCGCGACGAGCGATAAGGCTACAACCCAGGTCGGATGGCGGCGTAATCGCCCTATTCGGCCTGGATTGCTTCAATCAGCTGTGTATCTGAAACAATATGCGTCACATCATCCAGATGCCCAATTCTGGCCTCTCCCGAACGATTAAATTTACTTTTATCGATCAGTAATAAAGACTGCGATGCACGCTTAAGCAGAATGGATTTGAAGTCTGCGTTGGTTGCATTTGAGTCCCAGAGCGCACCGTCGCTGTCGATCCCTTCGCAGGAAAAAATAAACAGGTCAATCTCGAGTGGTTTTAGCTGCGAGATAAGCGAGGGATTAACGTAGCAACCGTATTTGCGCTCAAGACGACCGCCGGAGCTGATAAGCTGAATGTGTTCACGTTTAGCCAATTCCTGGCAGATGGGCTGGCTGTTGGTAAAAACGTGAATGTTGATGTCCGGTAACTGTCGCGCCAGATACCAGCAGGTAGAGCTGGCGTCTAAGGCAATTACCATACCTTCTTCGATCCATGCCAACGCTTCACGGGCGATATCCGCTTTGTGTGCATAGTGGCTTTTGAGTCGAATATGAAATGGGTCACCGCTGTCCTGATTTTCCCGGTGAATAACTTTGGCCCGACCGTGGTTGCGTAACACTTTTCCCTGGGTCTGTAACTCGCTGAGATCGCGGCGGATGGTCTCTTTGCTGACGTTAAGCTGCAAAGCCAGGGCTTCGGTTGTCAGGCTTTTGTGGTTAGTAAGCAGATCTACGATTGCCTGCTGGCGCGCCGCTTTCATGTTCTGATCCTCATCTAATGATGAATGCCCGTACCTGACGGGCATTCTGACCAGAGATTACGGCGTTACCCCTTTTTTTAAAAGAATATTCCCGTACTTTGCCCGCTCTCCTGTGATAACGATCGCAAACGCCTTTTGTGCTCGTTCGTAAAAGGCATAGCGGTCAATACGCGTGATGTCCGGGCAGGGGGTCTGTAATGAAAGTGCCTGACGATAGCGAGCCTCAACGTCAGGATCGAGAGTGTCACCTTCAACCGCAGCCATCATCACCAGCGGTGGGGCGTAGCTGTCCAGTTCAAATAGCGGAATAAGCGCCCGCAGCAGATCGCTGACCAGCAGACCGTCAGCGCGGATGACCTGCGGCCCCATGCTGTTGGCCGGGAAGTGGGCATCGGAAAAGATAATCTCATCGCCGTGTCCCATTTCGGCCAGCACTTTCAGTAAGTCGGGGGAAATTAAGGGAGATATCGTTTTAAGCATGTTACTCGACTCCTGTGAGTTCGGATTCGGTTTGCGGATAGAAGTAACGGTACTGATAGCGCACCTGTTCGCGCGCCTGCTCCGGGGAGGTAAATTCCCCGATGCCTGACCAGGCAAACATTGCGGCGCCTGCCACGGTAGTTTCGGCATCATCCAGCACTTTGACAGGGATCCCGAGAACGTTCGCTTTGATTTGGTTCCACAAGATGTTGCGGCTGCCCCCGCCAACTAATAGCAGTTCAGTGGCCTGGAAATGGCCGATTTTTTCCAGCGTTTGCAGATTCCGCTGCAGCTGTTCTGTCAGTCCTTCCAGCGCGGCGCGATAAAAGTGCCCACGGGTAGTATTGAGGGTAACCCCTTGCCAGCCCGCATTCTGACAGGCCAGCAGGTCGCAGTGCATCTTCACCCCTTCGGCACCAGCGGGAATATCCCGAGCTTCATCAATCAACGTTTGCCAGGGCGTGTCCTTGGTCCATAACAGCTTTCGAACCCATTCAAGCACGCCGGAGGCCAGCCACTGCATTCCGGGATTGTTAAGCCCAGCCTGACTATCCAGCTCACAGGTGGAGCCCGCATAATGGCTGAGCAGGGAGGTGTTTACCTGCGCACTGCGCACCATCAGAATTTCCCATGTGCCGGAAGAGAGTACCGGTTCATCCTGTTGGGCGCCTGCGCCAAATAGCGCAAACTGTGTGTCGTGTCCGGCAGAGATGACCGGAATACCCTCTGGAAGTCCGAGCTGGTTGGCGGCCTCGCGTTGCAGTACTCCAATTTGTTCGCCTGCTTCAACCAGGCGCGGAAACAGGCGACGCGGTATGCCTGTTGCCTGCAAAATGTCCTGGCTGAAATCACGTTGCTGGATATCCAGCATCTGGCTGGTTCCGGCCATCGTGATATCAGTAGTGAATTCGCCGGTTAAACGGTGGTTAATCAGCGACGAAATAAAGAGCCAGGCGTGCGCGCGTTCCAGCAGTTGTGGATGATTTTCTTTCAACCACACCAACTTATATAACGTATTGAAACTAAAGGCTCCGACGCCAGAAATAGCCTGCAACCGCTGTGCGGAGATCAACTGTTCAATATTGTCCATAACCGCTGCTGTTCGCGGACATTTCCAGCTAATGATCGGATAGAGCAGATTGCCTTGCTTATCTACCAGAGCGCCATCCACACCAAAGGTGGTGACGGCGATACCGCGGATGTGGCATTCAGTCAGTTCACTATTGATTTGCCGACAGCAATCAGCAAAGCGTTGCAAAATGGCGTCTAAAGACCACTGGTGCCAGGTGTTGTTTTCCATCGCGATATCGCTGGCATTAGGCGTTGAGGCGCGGGCAACAATTTTTCCCTGCCGATTAACCGCGATGGCCCTGACATTGGTCGCGCCACAGTCGAGTACCAGGATAACTTCTTGTTTCATAATCGCTCCTGCAATATAGCCGGATAACATTGCTTATCCGGCTAACCACTCTTGCTTGTTCAGGCCCGGTAGCCGGAGCGACCGGGCATCACATCAGGGAGTAATGTATTAACGCTTGTACAACGGGCCGTAGTTCTGGCAAGCGCGGTAATCCTGACCTTCAATATCCATGCCGTGCGCGGCCCAGGCAGAAGGACGATATACTTTGGTCTCTTCAACGTTGTGCATACATACCGGGATACGCAGCATGGAGGCGAGAGTGATAAAGTCTGCGCCAACGTGGCCGATGGTCAGAACCCCGTGGTTAGCGCCCCAGTTCGCCATTACCGAATACACATCCGTAAACGGCCCTTTACCGGTGAGGCGCGGTGCAAACCAGGTGGTTGGCCAGGTTGAGTTGGTGCGTTTGTTGAGGATGTCATGCACATCCTTCGGCAATTCCACGCTCCAGCCTTCCGCGATTTGCAGTACCGGTCCCAGGCCTTTGATGATATTGACACGGGTCATGGTGAACGGGACGCCGCCTTCGGTAAGGAAGCGGGAAGAGTAACCGCCGCCACGGAAGTATTCGTGGATCGCCGGGCACCATTCGGTCGCCGCGAGGCAGGCATCCGCCTCGCTCTGCTCAATCTCCCAGTGGGGTTTCATCGTCGGATTGCCCTGCGCGTCGCGCTGCTGGCAGGAGCCGTCCAGCGCCGCAGAGCCGGAGTTAATCAGGTGAATGATGCCGTGCTCCGCCCGCCCGGTGAGCAGCTGCCCGGTGACCCGTTCAACGGCATCCGGCGACCAGTAGGTGCGTACGTCGGCAAACACCTGGGCGGTGCCGGTGAGCTGATGGCCCATCAGCATGGCCACGCCGTTGAGGCTGTCGTTTTCGGTAGCGACGACAAACGGTTCGCGCACCCCGTCCAGTCAAAGAGACTGTTGAGCAGCGCTTCGGCGGTATCGCCATTGGGGTATTGATCGGTCCAGTGGCGCTGACCCTGGAAACCGGCGGCGATGGCGTTGTAACCCAGCGACTCCTCCACCAGCCCTTTTTCTGCGAGCTTCGGGTTGCCCTGCATCATGTCGCGGATGCACATCGCCATCAGCAGGCTCTCTTTCAGCACCGCGCGGCTCTGCGTTTCATTGCGCTTATACTTCTCAGCGTTCTGATCTTCGCCGTAGCGGAAGTGTTTATCCGCCCACGCCAGCGCCATCTCCAGCTCGGTTTCATCATAGATTTTTTGATCGATTCGCCGGCGCAGCTCCGTCATGTCGACAGCCTGCACCTTCATGCCGAGCCAGGACTCAAAAAAGTTGTGGTCGACGATAGATCCGGCGATGCCCATTGAGACGCCGCCCAGCGACAGATAGCTTTTCCCTTTCATACTGGCGACAGCCAGGCCGGCGCGAGCGAAGCGCAACAGCTTTTCTTCGACATCCGCTGGGATCGACGTGTCATCGGCATCCTGCACGTCATGTCCGTAGATGGAGAACGCCGGGATCCCTTTCTGGCTATGGGCCGCCAGCGCCGCGGCCAGATAGACGCCCCCGGACCGGCCGTGCCGTTCAAGTCCCAAGCATGGGCCTTCGGCGCGCGCGGCGTCCATGTCGATGGTTTCGCTGCCGTAGCACCAGCAGGGGGTGACGGTGATGGTGACGCCAACGTTCTGGCTGCTGAATTTCTCTTCACAGGCGGCCGACTCGGCCATACCGGCGATGCAGGTATCGGCAATCACGCACTCCACCCGGGCGCCGCAGGCGTGGCGCAGTTTCTCGCTGATAAGCGCGGCGGTGGCTTTCGCCATGTTCATGGTTTGCGCTTCCAGCGACTCGCGGACCCCCATGCGACGACCATCGATTACCGGACGAATACCGATCTTCGGTAAGCTGATTTTTTTCATTACAGATCCCTCAGGTTATGCGGATAACAGGTTTAGTTCGTCGCCGCTTGTGAACGGAAACGGGCAAAAATAAAGATGATGGCGAAGCACAGCGCCGGGACCAGTTCGGCGGTCGGGATATTGCCGGCGGCGTCGCTGACAAAGCCCATCACCGGGGTAACGATCCCGCCGCCGATAATGGTCATGACGATAAATGACGAGCCATATTTGGTGTCCTGGCCAAGATGCTTAATCCCCAGCGAGAAGATGGTCGGGTACTGAATGGACATAAAGGCGCTGCACAGGGTCAGGGCCAGCAGACCGACGTGGCCGCCGCTGAAGGCGGAGAGCAAACAGAGCAGCATGGCGATAAACGCATAGATAGCGAGCACGTTGTGCGGCGCGAAGCGGCGGATAAGCCAGGTGCCGGTAAAACGGCCGATAAAGAAGCAGACCATGGTGGCGGTCAGGTAGTTGGCGGCGAAACCGGCCGTCATGCCCGGGATCTCTTCGATAGCGTAGCGAATCAGGTAGCTCCAGCAGGCAGTTTGTGCACCGACGTAGCAGAACTGCGCCAGTACCGCCCAACGCCAGTGGCGAATGCGCACCAGGCGGGAAAGGGACGCGGAGAATGAACTCTGAGCGTTGTCACTGTGATCGTCAGTCTTGACAGGGTCAGGAAACTTGGTAAACATGAGTCAGCAGGCGACCAGCAAACGACCGCGACGATGATCATATAAGGGGTTTGAACCGATAACACCAGGCTGTGCTTGTAGGCGCTTAGCTGTTCTGGTGCCATCTTATCGAGTACGTCTTGAGATTGATGTGGCACATTAGACAAAATAAGACTTTGCCCAAAAACAACCGCAATAATGGCACCAAATGAGTTAAAAGTTTGCGCGAGATTTAATCGGAAGTGACCACCGCTTTCCGGGCCCAGTACGGTTACAAGGGTTGGCAGCCGTTTCCAGACAACCTAAGCCCGCCGCAATAATAAATAGGCCAATCAGGAATAAGGTGTAATTCATTACCTCAGCCGCTGGCCAGAATAATGCTGCACCGATGGCATATAAGAATAATCCGGTAATAATTCCTGCTTTATAACTTATGTTTTTCATCAGGATCCCGGCTGGGATTGGAATGATGAAATAACCAAAATAAAAAGCAGATTGAATCAGACCAGCCTGAAAGTTTGTTAATGTAAATGCTTGCTGAAATTGTGGTAATAAAATGTCATTAAGATTATTGGCAACCGCCCAAAGAAAAAACAGTGAACAGAGTAACGCGAAGGGAATGACATAATTTTTTGTCTGCCCCCGCTCTACGCATGAAAACTTTGTGTTTGTATTGATGTGTTTCCCATAGCATCCTCATCAGTTCATAAGCATGTTCAACAGCTTAAGAGTACGATTGGTGATTTTTACCAACCTGCTAATCCAGGTGAGTTCCGGTAACCTGCCAGATAAAATTGGCCTTCATGAATGAACTCATGAATTCATTTTCAAATAAAAACCGGCCATTAATATGATGGTGGTCACATTTATGCTCAGGGTGTGGGTTTATGTGATTATCATCACTTTAATTTCTTTAAAACAATGACCGTTTGAGGAAAATAAATTAAAAAGCCACAGGGATAATGCCCGAATTAATTAGTTAAGTGGAAAACGGGCAATAGTAATAATTTATTCGCAAATGACCGTTTTACAATGGTTTTATTAAGAACGGACATTTTGCAATTGTAATATTATGCTTGCATGTTTTTATTCATCGTTATTAGTTGATGAACATCACAAAATCCAGTGCTAAAAATTCCCTTCTCTTTATTCAGCATGATGATAGTTAGCAAATACCCGCTTAAATCAACAGAGCGTCGAGGTATTAGCAATGTTCTGTTGTCGCATTTTGACTCACTGAGAGAGGTAAGTAATGGAACGAAATACGCTGGCACGGCAGATTATCAATACCTGCCTGGAAATGACCCGTCTGGGGCTGAATCAGGGGACTGCGGGTAATGTAAGTGTGCGTTACCAGGACGGGATGTTAATTACCCCGACGGGTATTCCCTATGACAAACTCACCGAATCCCACATAGTGTACATCAATGCTGAGGGGCAGCACGAAGAAGGGAAATTACCTTCCAGCGAGTGGCGGTTCCATATGGCCGCTTATCAGACGCGTCCCGATGCTCAGGCGGTGGTCCATAATCATGCCGTGCATTGTACTGCTGTTTCTATTCTCAACCGGCCAATCCCGGCAATCCATTACATGATTGCGGCGGCTGGCGGTAACTCAATTCCCTGTGCGCCATATGCGACGTTTGGCACGCGTGAGCTTTCCGAGCACGTTGCGGTAGCGCTGAAAAACCGAAAAGCAACGCTGTTGCAGCATCATGGGCTGATCGCCTGCGAAGAAAATCTGGAAAAAGCCCTGTGGTTAGCGCATGAAGTGGAAGTGCTGGCGCAGCTTTATCTCAGCACGCTGGCGATTACCGATCCAGTTCCGGTACTGGACGATGAGGCTATCGCTATTGTGCTGGGAAAAAATTCAAAACATACGGATTGCGTATTGAGGAATAGGAGATAAAACGATGGCGAACAGAATGATTCTGAACGAAACGGCATGGTTTGGCCGGGGCGCTGTTGGCGCATTAACCGATGAAGTTATTCGTCGTGGTTATCGCAAAGCGTTGATTGTGACTGATAAAAATCTGGTGCAGTGCGGCGTTGTTGAGAAGGTGACTTCCCGAATGGATGCTGCAGGTCTGGCATGGGAAATCTATTCAGGCGTTATTCCTAATCCAACCATTGCGGTAGTGCAGGAAGGATTGAGTGTCTTTCAGCAAAGCGGCGCAGACTATCTGGTCGCCATTGGTGGAGGCTCCCCGCAGGATACCTGTAAAGCGATTGGCATTATTAACAATAACCCGGAGTTTGCGGATGTACGCAGCCTTGAAGGGTTATCGCCGACACGCTTCCCGAGCGTGCCAGTTATGGCTATCCCAACCACTGCGGGAACGGCGGCGGAAGTGACCATTAACTACGTGATCACTGACGAAGAGAATCGGCGTAAGTTTGTTTGTGTCGATCCACATGACATCCCGCAGGTGGCGTTCATTGATGCTGACATGATGGACGGCATGCCTGCTGCATTAAAAGCGGCTACTGGCGTAGATGCACTGACTCATGCCATTGAAGGCTACATCACGCGGGCTGCGTGGGCGCTTACCGATGCGCTGCACATTAAAGCCATCGAAATTATTGCTGGGTCATTACGCGGTTCCGTTGCGGGCGACAGCCAGGCGGGGGAAGCGATGGCTCTGGGCCAGTACGTTGCCGGGATGGGTTTCTCCAACGTAGGTCTGGGATTAGTGCATGGTATGGCACACCCGTTAGGCGCGTTCTACAACACTCCGCACGGCGTCGCGAATGCCATTTTGCTGCCGCACGTGATGCACTATAACGCCGAATTCACCGGGGAAAAATTCCGCGATATCGCCCGGGCAATGGGGGTTAAGGTTGAAGGACTGACGCTGGCAGATGCACGCAAAGCGGCGGTGGATGCCGTCTTCGCCCTTAATCGCGATGTAGGTATCCCACTGCATCTACGCGATGTTGGCGTCCGTAAAGAGGATATTCCTGCGCTGGCGCAAGCCGCATTTGACGATGTTTGTACCGGGGGAAATCCGCGTGAAGCGAGCCTTGGGGATATCGTTGAGCTGTACCATACTGCCTGGTAATCACCTGGCGCTTATCCGGCCTACAGGGTTGTACGATAAGTAGGCCGGATAAGCGCAGCGCCATCCGGAAATAAGACTACCGCGCCAGCCGTAGCTGCTGTAGGTTTCCGTCGATATGTAAGTCCGTTTGCAGCCGCGCGATATCGCGGCACAAAAACGCCATCTCCCGATGTTCTTCGAGTTTCTTGCGCCATTTCTCCGGTACGTCATCCAGATGTTCATACAGCGCCTCCAGCGTTGGAAACTGTGCCAGCAGTTGTGTGGCGCTTTTAGGACCAATACCGGCAACCCCGCTGTTTATTGAACTGCTGATCCCGGCCAGTCCCCAATAATCTGGCAGCTGTTGCGGCAATACGCCGAACTCTTTCTCGATAAACGGCGCATCCAGCCAGCGTTTCTGGAAATAATCGCGAATCCGCAGCGTTGGGGAGAGTAGCTGACAGTAGCCTTTATCGGTTGAGACGATGGTTGCCTGATGTCCCGCCTGGCTAACTTTCACCGCCAGAGTGGCGGCTAAATCATCGGCTTCATTCCCGCTGGATACCCAGCAGCAGACGCCGCGCTGTTCAAAAGCGGCGCGTAAGGCGGACATTTCCTGGTGTAAATCGTCAGGCATCGGCGGGCGACCGGCTTTGTAGTCAGGTAACCGTTGGTGACGCCAGCCGCTGTTACGCGCTTCGTCATCAAATACCGCCACGGCGTGCGTGGGTTGACTGTGCACAATCAGCTGATCGAGCGCGTGCTGGCATGTCTCCACGCAGAGGGAGCCCTGTACGGCGTGAATACGGCGGATGAGATTCAGTGCATCAACAATGAGCAGGTGGACGGCCACGGTGTTCTCCCTAACAAATTAGTCTGTAGGGTAACATTCACGACGAGTGGAGACGAGCATTGCGAAAGAGCGCTATCCGAAAGCCTGATAAGCGAAGTGCCAGCAGGCAATAAAAGCCGGATACGGCGAGCGCCTTATCCGGCCTACAGATACGAAAATGTGCTGAGAATTAATCGCAGGTGACAATCTTCATCGCCAGACCACCACGAGAGGTTTCGCGGTATTTGGCATTCAT
>ENA-OQDA01000943-OQDA01000943.1-human-gut-metagenome-genome-assembly--contig:-NODE-943-length-11044-cov-3.893194_pt1 | contig 11044 bp, 9 predicted proteins | sample MGYA00242771_ERZ504603 | MGnify/ENA primary metagenome ERZ504603 (study PRJEB26092, sample SAMD00036328) | human gut metagenome | host: Homo sapiens | study: EMG produced TPA metagenomics assembly of...
GCAATGACGCTGGCAGCGTCGTGGGCATCGATGCAGATGGGGAAGGCATCCACGCCGCCGAACTCCTTGAACAGCACCGCCTTGCCCTCCATGACCGGCAGACCGGCTTCCGGGCCGATATCGCCCAGACCCAGCACGGCGGTGCCGTTGGAGACAACGGCTACCATGTTGCCCTTGAAGGTGTACTTATACACATCCTCGGGGTTTTCCTTGATCTTGCGGCAGGGCTCGGCCACACCGGGGGTGTAGGCGGTGGACAGGTCGTCACGGGTGGCGACTTCCACCTTGCTCACGATGCCCACCTTTCCCTTGTGGGTCTCGTGCATTTCCAGAGCTGCTTTATTGTAATCCATTTGAATTTCCTCCCATTGGTTCAAAACTCATTTTTCCAAGGACTTTCATCGCTGTAATCGTGGGAAATATAATCGTAAATATAGCCGATCTCACTGTCCGGCAGGTTGATGCGGTACTGCTCCGCAATGTTGGCAAAGCAGCGCCGCGCCAGTGCCACAAAGTCCCGGTGCTCTTCGCAGAAGCGTTCCAGTTCACGGTAGCTCTTGATTTCCTCTTTTTTCACCAGCCGCTCGATCAGGCAGCTGATGTGCAGGTTCAGACCTACCACGGTCTTGGGCTGGAAGTGGGAGCCAAGCGCCCGCTGCATCTCCTCCAGCATATCTGCTACCAGCGAAAGCACCCGCGATGCATTCAGGATGGTGAGCGATTCCACCACGTTTTCCAGCGAGAACTGGTTGACCAGATTCTGCTTGAAGTGCTCGAACTCTTCCTCGGTCAGATAGCCGCTGAGACCGCTCTTGATCTTATCCAGTCCGCGCTGGGTGATGATGTCCTCCACGGCCACCACCGGGAAATCCGCCGGGCCAAGCTCCATGGTGGACGCTGCAAACAACACGTTGCAGGTGTCCCAGTGGCCATTCTGACGCAGCTGCTCATAGGTCTGCACATCGTAGCACAAAAAGCGCGCGTTTACCTTCGTGTTCAGATGATTCAGGCTGTGCATGAACAGCTCGCTCACCTTTGCAGCGACGTTGCTGCCGCTCTCGCTCACAAACAGGATCACATCCTCTTTGCGGGCTTTTTCCAAGATCTTATAGCGGATCTGCGAAGCATTTTTGGCATTTTCCAGAACCTCTGCCAGCGGCATCCCGTCCAGAATATGGCTGCCCACCGAAAGTGCCATCGCTGTGGAAACATTGTTGATGATCCCGAGGTTGACATTCGGCAGGTCGTCCAGAAGCTCGGTGATGTTTTCCAGTGAGCCGAGGTCTACCAGGATCAGCACATCGCGGTTCTCGTTGAAATAAAGGATCTTTTTGACCTGACTGACGATCTCGCTGACCGGCACATCATAGGGCATATCGATGGCGTTGAACAGATACTTATGCAGCATCTTGTTGCACACGTCTGCAATGCTGCTGGCCGTAGCGTAACCGTGGCAGATGATGAACGCCTGCACTGGCAGCTTGTTGCCGGGGCGGTGCAGCACCTCCACAAAGGCGCTGATCATCAGGATGCCGATGGACGAGAAATGCACATCGGTGGTGTTCTGCACCATCAGCAGCAGATCACTTGCCACCGCAAAACTGTAGGGCGCATCCCGCCGGACAGCCTCGGTCAGGTCTGCCACCAGCTGCTGCATCTCGGCGCTGTCCTCCGGCAAGGCATCATCGAACACATTGCCGAAATACACCCACCGCGCCAGCATCAGGATAAAGCTGTTGGGGAAGCCGACGCCGTACAGCTCATGGATGCGCTCCGAGATGCGCAGCATCCCCTGTTCGATGCCCTTGATGCGCTCATCCGCGATCTTGTTCTGGAACAGGATATAGTTGTTGTACTCTTCCAGCCGGTGCACCATGCGGGTGCAGAATCCGGCACATTCCAGACTGCCCTGTAAATACAGCCGCCCCTGCTCCCGGATCTCCTCCAGCAGACGGTGCTCCCTTTCAAAGCCGCAGTCCTCCCGCAGGTCGTCCAGTGTCAGCGCACGGTTCTGCGCACCGGCCTCCGGCAGCAGCAGGCAGCTCTCAAACACGGCATCCGGCAACACCGGCAGACCGATGCAGATGCCGCCGTCCCGGCTGCGGGAGTATGCATTGGTGCAGCTGGTACGGATGACCTGCTCCAGCTGACCCACGTTCCGCTCATACGGATACTGCATCAGCATCTGGTATGCCTGACCCGTCACCTGCACCCTGCGGCCGATGCGCTGATCCTCCTGCATCAGAAAACGATAGATGAGCCGTTTTTTCTCCAGCAGCGACCGGCTGCGCAGCGGCAGAAGCTCTGCCTGCACCGGCACACTGTTCTTGAGCGAGGGCGGCACCGTCTGCACACCGAAGATCAAGCGCGGATACTTCGCGCCCAGCTCCGGCAGCACTGCCGTTAAAAAGCGCACAGCCTCGGCCTGCACACTGCTCTCCAGCTGGTCAAAGCCGTGCAGGTACAAAAAATCGCTGCCGGTGCCAGCCTCCAGCCTGCGTTTGAACGAAGCGGCAAAGCCGGTGCCGCCCGGCTCTGCTGCGCCCCACATGGCGCAGTCCAGCTCGGCAAAACGGCTCTCTGCCGGCACGACCTGCTTTTCCTTTGCATACTCCCAGGTCTTGCCGGCCAGCAGACGCTTGCCGGTGCCTTTTTCGCCCGCCAGCACCAGCGGCAGGCCGGTGGGCGGATACTCCACCGCCACACGGCATTTTTCCACGGCGGATTTCAGGCTGAGGTGATAGCCGATGACTCCCGCAAAGCAGTTGTCCGCACGGCGGCCATGGTTCAGATCCTGCTGCAGAAACCGCAGATCCTCATATTCAGCATCCAGCGTCTGAACGTTGAATTTCCGGCTCAGCGTCTCCCGTAGGAAATAATAGACCGGCCGGGTATTGATCTTGACCATCCAGCCCTCTTTGAAAAACTCGTTCAGGTACTGGCTCACCGTGTTGCGGCTGATGTGCAGCACCGTACCCATTTCCTGCGTGGTAAACGGCTGCAGCACCTCAAAGTTCACCTGTCCGGTCTGCTGTTCCAGATAGTTGTACAGCTCCTGCTGGGTCGGATTCAGCTTCTGCAGATTTGCCATTGTCACCTTTGCTCCTGTTGTTTTTTACGCTCAGCCCTTGTTCAGAAAGGGGACTACCAGCTCCGACCACACATCGTCGAAGAATTTTTTACTGTCCAGCGCCTGCACCGTGACCACCACCTTGCTCTTGGGCACCACCACGATGTACTGACCATACCTACCGTCTGCGCGGTAGGATTCGTCGTCCGGGTTCGTCCAGAAGAAATAGCCGTAGCCGTGCTTGGGGGCATTAACCGGGTACTGGTTTTTTTCTGCCTCATGCAAATATGCGGGGTCCAGAAGCTGCTCGCCGTTCCAGCAACCGTCGTGCAGCAGGAACTGCCCGATGCGGGACATCTCGTCAATGCTCAAAAACAGGCCGTACGCTCCGGCAGAATGTCCCATGGGGCAGGTGAGCCAGTCCGGGTTGCCGATGCCCAGCTTATCAAAAAAGCGGGGCGTCATGTAGTCCTTTAGGGTGCAGCCCGCAGCGCGCTCCACGATGCAGCTGCACATATAAGTATTAAAATTGTTGTACTCAAACCGGGTGCCCGGCTCATAGGGGAACGCATTGCGCAGGAAATAATCCTGCCAGTCCCTGCACTGCAGCCGCTGCGCATCGTTCCAGAAGAACATTTTATCCTTGGAGCCGCAGCCCATCTTCAGCAGATCCCGCACGGTCATGCGGCGCAGGTTCGGCGCAAGCTCTGCGGGATCATACTCCGGATAGAACCTGAGCACCGGGTCGTCCAGCCGCAGCAGCCCTTCCTGCGCGGCAAGACCCACACCGATGGAGGTGACGCTCTTGCTTACCGAATACGCGTGCAGGCGGGTAGGCTTATCCAGACGGGCATAGCTCTCTTCCAGCGTATCATTGCGCCATGCCTGCACAAAGTTGATCACGATGTCCTTCTGCTTCATTTTAGCAATAAATTCTTCGGTACAGTTCATTGCAGCCTCCTGATAAGTGGGAAAGCGGATGTCAGTCCACGCTCCCATCCGCTTTCCATTTTACTATAAAATTGTCGTCTTGAAAAGTTCTGCTCAGAAAACGCCGATGGCGGTGAGCAGCACGCTGACCACGATGATGCCAAGCAGGATCGTGTTGGGCTTCGTGCCCTTCTTGAGCAGCCTGTAGACACCCAGTGTGGTGAACAGAGAGAGCATCTTGGGCATGATGCCGTTGATGACATCGATCAGCTTGATGGCACTGTCGCCGCTGCCAATGGCAATGACCGGGTTGATGCTGACCATGGAGGCCGACATGCCGCCGATGACCAGCAGGCCGATGATGGATGCCGCGGTAAAGATCTTTTCGGTCAGACCCAGCTCCTCAAAGCGGTTCAGTGCCTTCATGCCGGAGTTGTAGCCCCAGTGGCAGCCGAAGTAGCGCACCAGCACGTTGGGGATGTTGAACAGCAGCAGGAACAGGAACGGTGCAAACAGGTTGCCCGTAAGTGCCAGCGAGCAGGCGATGCCGCCGGCCAGAGGACGCAGGGTTCCCCAGAATACCGAGTCGCCGATGCCGGCCAGCGGGCCCATCAGGCCGGCCCTTGACCGAGTTCGATGGTGTTGGGGTCAAAGTGCCTCCATCGCGTGGCGTTCTCCTCCTCCATGGCCGCTGTGATGCCGAAGATGAAGGGCAGAGCATGGGCGTGGTGTTGAAGAACTCAGCGTGACGCTGCAGTGCCTCGCCCAGCTCCTTCTTGTCCGGATACAGCTTCCGCAGGATCGGGGACAGCGCATACTGCGCACCCTGGTTCATCTGACGCTCGTAGTTAAAGGATGCATTGACCGTAAAGGATCTCCAGAAAACCTTGTTGATATCGCTCTTGGTGAGCAGTTTATTCTCGTTATTAGAAGTCATCGTCAGCACCTCCGTCAACCACAGCAGTATTGTTCGGCTTGTTCTGGTCGTTGACCAGCATCAGAGCTACAATGATCACGCCCAGCAGTGCGATGCCCAGCACGGGAACATTGAGGTATGCAGCCAGCAGGAAGCCCAGCAGGAAATACCGTTGTCGTTCTCGAATGTCCATTGCTGCATGGCTGAGTCGGCAAAAGCCCTCTGTTTCAGATTTTCCACGGCTTCCACATGGCGGCGGTGTTCCTCGGCGGCCTGCCGCTGCTCACGGGCGGCTCTCTGGCAGTCGCACTCTGCCGGGTGGCGGTCACGGCCAAACAGCTCCTTACCCTCCGGGAAGTAGGCTTCTTTCGGCGTATGGCACTTTCCGCAGTAAAGCAGTCCGTCCTCGCCGATATAGTCCTCCATCTCCGGGGCGGCGGTTGTCATGTTCTCCAAAATATCTTTGATTTCACTTGTCATAAGCTTTCTCCCTCCATACAGGTATAGTCGGGGATGCCCTGTTTTACGGCTCCCTTTTTGTCATTGGCCGCCCATCTGTGCAAGGCGGCGGCATAATTCTGGTAGGCTTTCCCGCTGGCGGCAAGGTAATGGCTCATTTCCTCAATCAGCCGTTCCAGCCTGTCCGGGTATTCTGCCTGTAACTCGTCATATTCGTCCTTTGACAGAAAAATATTCTCATATCGGCCATAAGCTGTGGGCGGCTCCCCACTCGCTCTCATTGTTTGGTTCTCTATTAAGTTGTTTATATTAGTTTTGTTAGGGGTCGGTTTTCCGACCATCATAGGGTCGGTTTTCCGACCGTCATAAGGTCGCTTTTCCGACTGTATGAGGGTCGCTTTTCCGGCCATCAGTTGGTCGGAAAACCGTACCACTGGGACAGGCGGCACTTTCACATAAAGCCGATTGGGTGCGGAGAAGCCCCGCCGTTCCCGTTCTAAAAGCCCGGCTGCGTCCAGTTCTTTCAAGGCTCCCTTGATGGCGGTACAACCCTTGTCCAGCATTTCCGCTATCTCCGCAACGGGGTAGACAATGAATATCCTGCCCTCGCCGTCCTGCCAGCCGTTCTTCTGTGACAGGGTGGAGCGGTCTAATAAAAGCGCATACAGCAGCTTGGCGGTCTGTGAAATCTCCATTTTCAGCAGGAAACGGGGGTATGGAAGATAGGCGGGCAGCGTGGTGTCTGCCCTGATATAATCAGCGATAGTATCACCTCCCTCTGTGTTGTGTCGTTTTTGGGCTTTGTCACGCATTAGGACGGCATTTCCGGGGGGAAAGGATAAATGTATCGCATACCCTTTGACACCCACGAAAAAAGCCTTGATTTATGCGGGTTTGAAAGGCTCTAAAGCGTGACATTTCTGCCTTTGTTTCCGCTTTCTCTCGGCGGCTTTGCGTTTCTTCATGCACCCGGCGCAGCCGGGGCAGTATTTCCCCCGGTTGGATTTGGGGACAAAGGCCGCCCCGCAGACCGCGCAGCGTTTCCGGCTCCCCCGGTACAAGAGGGCTGCGGCCAGCTCCCCGTCAAGGGGCAGGACAGCCACACGGAACCAGCGGCACATGAGGGAATAGGAAATGCTCTGGACGCACACGCAAGGCTCCCCGTCGTCTAACAGCAGGCAGTTCCCCTCGTCGTAGTTACAGCACTCATGCACAAGGCGGCGGGCTGCCTGGTGCTGGCGGTAGTCCATGCGGGACGGCTTATCGTTCATGGCTCTGCTCCTTTCTGCGGTGCGGCTCTTCCCGGCGCAAAATCTGGTCGATGTTCCGCTTGACGGTCTGCAACTCCCTGAACCGCTGCTTCTGTTCGTGATAGGTGTTGTACAGGCCGTCTTTCTCGGAGATAAGCTGCTCGATCTCGGCCTGCAACGCTTTTCGGCCGGGCAGCTTGGTAAGCCCCTGTGCCTTGAAATACCGGGCGGCGGCTTCGGCTATGATAAAATCGCTCTCGTTTGCCTGGCGGTATGCGGCGCGGGCTTTCTCGGATTTCTGCGCTTTCAGCCCCTCGCGGATGGGCTTGGTCTTGGCATAGGCAAGTACCTGTTGCTGCAACTCCTTTTTCCCTTGCAGCTTCGTTTCCAGTGCTTTCAGTTCGCCGCTGGTCTGGCGCATTTCCTGATAGGCGGTAGCAACGGCGGCTTCAAGCTGTTCCGGGGAAGAAAAGCCGTACTGTTGGTAGATGGTCAGGGTCTTGGCGGCCTGTTTCAGATTGTGTATCTTCGCCCATCGTTCATAGCCTTTGCCCTTGCCCTCGGCCATCTTCTGCTCAATGTCCACAAGCCGCTGCACACTGTCCTGTCTGGGGTCGATTTTCCCTGTCTTTTCGCCCTGTAAGCGGCCTTTCCCGGCGTGTAGGTATTCGGGTATGGCTGCGGTCTGTTCGGCGGCTCTGGCGGCTTGGTGCTGCGGGGTGTAGCGAACCGTTACGCCCCTCTGGGCGTTCTGCTCCAAAACGGCAAGGACGGCGGTGCGGTCAAAGTCGCTGCCCAGCTTCCGGGCTGTGATAGGCTTCGTCCTGTCCGGCGTGAGGTAGGAAAGCCGCCCCCGGCTCTCCTTGACGGTCACACCCTCCCGCAACAGCAGAGAGGAAAACTCGTCAAAGCTGGCGGCGGTGGCAAGGGCTTTCCGTAGGGTCTGCCGCAGCTTCTCCTTGTTCGTTTCAAACTTGGTCTGCCGGGGCGTGATACCGCCTGCAATCATGGGGGCGTTCTGCTTGTCCAGCGCGGCCTGTCCCTTTTTCTGCGCCCAATACTCCCGGTCGGTGACGCGGTTCTTGCTGCCGTTCAAGAGGTCGATTTGGTAAAGCCCCTCCCGGTGGCACATCTCCATGACTTCGGACTTGAAGTAGCGCAAGGCAGCGTCGGTACAGCGGTGCTTGCAACCGGCTTTCGTGTCGGCTGGCCTGTCCATGTAGGGCAGGAACGGCACTTCCTCTATCCGCAGGCTGTTAATGACGATATGCACATGGATATTGCCGCTGTGGTTATGCCCGTCCGGGTGGGTACATACAAGGGCTTGGTGTGTAGTAGCTGTCCATCGTGACCGGCGCGTTATACAGCGCCGCCAGCAGATATTTCTTGATATTGCGGACATAGGTGGTGTTCTCCCGCATCCGGTCAAGGACATACTCGATGTGGGAGCTGCCGATCTTCAAGAACCGGGACTTCACCACCTCGGCGGGGTAGTCGTCCCCGGCGATACGGATCATCTTACGGTTGGAGCAGACGGTATCCACCATGAGCTCCACCAGCTCATCCAGACGGTCCCTGTCCAGCTTTTCATCCTGGGTGAGGATATCGTAGTCGATGTTCTCCAAAATGATCTCCCGGTAGCTCTCGCGCTCCCGCATCCTGTCCTGTCCGATTCTGCTTTTTTCTCTGGGGGTAGGGGGACTTGATGGGATAGGACTTGATCCTTGCGTAATTGATAATTCTTTATTTTGTTCTTTAGTATTTAATTGGGCGGGGTTTTCCTGAATTGGGGCATCCAACATTGGCTTCACCTGTATTGGATTTTCCCGTATAGGTTTTTCCCGGATAGGCGCGGGCGTCTGTGCCGGCTCCTTCGGCTGCTCCAAAATGGTGTACTCGATGGAGCCAAGCTGCCCGTTCTCGTTGCGGACGCGCGCCCGGACGAGATAGCCGTGCGCCTCCAGCTCCCGGATCCCGCCGCTGATGCTGTCGATACCGTCCTTGCAGATGCGGGCAAGCCCCTTCATGGTATAGTCCCAGTCCTCCGGCAGCGACAGCATGAGGGATAGCAGCCCCTTCGCTTTCAGGGACAGCGACCTGTCCCGCAGGTGGTAGTTGGACATGACCGTGTAATCTCTGGTCTTTTCGATGCGGAAAACTGCCATATCCGGCGCCTCCTTTCTCTGGTTTTGAAAAGTGTTGATTTTGGCGCAAAAAAGCCCCTGTCCTGCCTCCCGGACGTTTCCCATGGGAAAACACCCACGCCGCCTTTTAAGCGGCGCTCTGAGAGGAAAAAACAGAGGTTTTCGCACCCTAATTGATACATTTTTCAGGTGGGTACAGGCACGGATATGAAAAACACCATAGGGCGGCTGCCTATGGCGTGGGGACAGGAAAAGGGCGCTGATTTTCACATCAGCGCCCTTCGTGCCTGTCAGTATGAGATTTTTTGACTTCGTACCGTGTTCCCTGCCTTTGAAAACATTGATTTTACTGACTTTTTCATGTTTTCTTATTAGGAGGCGGGGAAAGGCTGGTCCCTTTTTTACAAACTTACACAGCGCGGGTGACCTTACCCGAACGGAGGCATCTGGTGCACACATAAACGTGCTTGGGCGTGCCGTTGACAATCGCCTTGACGCGCTTCACATTGGGCTTCCAAGGACGGTTGGAGCGGCGGTGAGAGTGGGACACCCGGATGCCGAACACAACGCCCTTATCGCAAAATTCACATTGGCCATTCGCTTATACCTCCTCGCTCGTCAGGATAGCTTGATAAAGCATCGAATGATATAATAACAGAGCTTTCGAAAATTGCAAGCATTTTTTCAAAAAATCCCTTTCTTCCAAAGTGTGTTGCAAAGGAGCAGGGGAGAATGGTATACTATAACTAATAATACCGCAAGGGGGCAGCGCCAATGGAGAGCCTTTACAGCGTAAAGCTGGGAAAACTGATTCAGGAATTTCGCCTGGAGGTCCTGAGGGGCGGGGCGGGGTACGAGGATGTGTCGATCCGGACGGAGGACGTGAACCGGCCGGGCCTGCAGCTCACCGGATTTTTCGACTACTTTGACGCCAAGCGGCTCCAGGTGATCGGCCGCGTTGAGACCACCTATCTGGAGGGGCTGACCTCCGAGGAGCGGCGGGAGAGCTTCGAACTGCTGCTCTCCCAGGACATTCCGGCCCTGATTATTTCCCGGGAGATTGAGCCCTTCCCCGAGTGTATGGAGATGGCCGAGAAGTACGACCGAACCATCCTCCGCAGCCCGGACACCACCAGCGTGCTCATGAGCAACATCATTGCGGCGCTGAAGTCCTATCTGGCTCCCCGCATCACCCGCCACGGCGTGCTGGTGGAGGTGTACGGCGAGGGCGTGCTGCTGCTGGGCGAGTCCGGCGTGGGCAAGAGCGAGACCGCCATTGAGCTGGTCAAGCGCGGCCACCGGCTGATCGCGGACGACGCAGTGGAGATCAAGCGCAACGTCACCGACCGGCTGGTGGGCACTGCGCCGGAGCTGATCCGCCACTATATCGAGCTGCGGGGCATCGGCGTCATCGACGTGTGCCGCCTGTTCGGTATGAGCGCCGTCAAGGACGAGGCCGAGATCGATATGGTCATCAACCTGGAGCAGTGGAAGGACGGGGCCATGTACGACCGCCTGGGCCTGGAGAACCTCTACACCACGATTCTGGACGTGCAGGTGCCCTCTCTCACCGTGCCGGTGCGGCCTGGCCGAAACCTGGCGGTGATCATCGAGGTGGCGGCCATGAACAACCGCCACAAGAAGATGGGGTACAACGCCGCCGTGGAGTTTACCAAGCAGATCAACCAGCACTTCGACCAGGCCATGAGTGCGCAGTTGAATGATAATTAAAAAAGAGATACGTTCCGCCGCCCCGGTGAAAACCGGGGCATTTTTTCTGCTGGAGGGTGTCACGTTTGGGAGCCGTGAGGTGTATTTCAGGTGAACGCGTTCCGAACGGAGAAAAAGGAGGGAGATTCATGGCGGAGCATACGGAGGAGGCGCTGGCTGCCCGGCTGGTGGAGACCTACTCCGACCGGCTCTTGAGGCTGGCCTATTCCATCCTGAATTCTGTGCCCGACGCCCAGGATGTATGCCAGGAGGTGCTGCTTAAGCGGCTGGAATATCCAGGTGCCTTTGAAAATGAGAAGCACGAACAGGCCTGGATGGTGCGGGTGACGGTCAACGCCTGCAAAAACGTCCGCCGGAGTCCCTGGCGCACCCGCACTGTGGGCCTGGATGCCGTGGCCGAGCCTGCGGCGTTTCAGCCGGAGGAGGGCGGCGTGCTGGAAGAGGTGCAGCGTCTGCCTGCCAAGTACCGGGAGGTGCTGGTGCTCTACTACTATTTAGGATATGATACCAACGAGATAGGGAGATCCTGGGCCTGCGGGCCGAT
>ENA-OQDA01000944-OQDA01000944.1-human-gut-metagenome-genome-assembly--contig:-NODE-944-length-11041-cov-6.295675_pt1 | contig 11041 bp, 15 predicted proteins | sample MGYA00242771_ERZ504603 | MGnify/ENA primary metagenome ERZ504603 (study PRJEB26092, sample SAMD00036328) | human gut metagenome | host: Homo sapiens | study: EMG produced TPA metagenomics assembly of...
CGATATTGACCGTAAACTCGTTGTTTCCCTTGATAAACTCCACCGTTCCGTCCAGCGGGTCCACCAACCAGAACAGCTCCCAGTTGCAGCGCTCTTCGTACCGCATCTCACGCCCCTCTTCGCTCAGAATCGGAATACGGGAGGTCCCAGATAGGTCTTGATCGTTCGTGCGCCCGGCGGTCCGCGACGGTAATCGGAGTCTTGTCGCTCTTAATGCTGATGTCGTAAATCCTCCTTGTTTTTGTAAACCTGCATAATGGCCGCACCGGCCCGCACCGCCGCATTGAAAAGGTTGGGCAAAAGGTATGATTTGAGCTCGTTGTCAAGCATAATGATATTTTTGATCGGTAAGACAGGATAAAGGTACTATATAATTCCCGGATCCGTAAAATTTCCGGCAATAAAAACCCGGCAGCCGTTACACGGCCCCGAGCGCAGCATTCCGCTTCCCGGCGGGAAAAGGTGCCGAAACAGCCCCGAGCCACAGAAACAGTCCCCAAAGCAACAGAATATCGAGCAGCAACAAAGTCATCGGCAGCCACCCGAACGACCACGCCGCAATCGCACATCCGGCCAAAAGCGCCATTCCGGTCAAAGTCAAAATCCAGACATAGCGGGACGGGCGCAACTCATAAAACAACGGTTCGTACAACGTGATCCTCTCCTTGCGGGACAATTCATACCCGTCGGCCCGGTCGAAACGACCCAACCGGCCGACATACTCCCGGGCATAAAGTCGCAGCGAAGGTCCTACGGCAGTCCGCACGAACGATATAGAGTGGATCGGATGAACCGCCAACTCCATCGCCAGACGGTCGATCGCACCCCGTTTGAGGCGCAGGTTGCGGCCGATCGGCAAAATATAATCGTACGACGCGGCTCGCACGGCCGCATCCGACGAAACGGCGGAAAACGCCTCCATCTGATCGAGCAGCGTCAGACGATTGACACCCCGCGTCTGGGAGCGGTAGAATCCCCGTACACCCAACTGAGAACAGGCTTCGAACGGATGATAATCCACCCGCATCATCCGGTAATGCCGGAGCATCTCGTGAAACAACTCCGGTTTCAGACGGGCGTCCATCACCACCAGCAATTCGTAACTGGCATACTCCACATCGAGCAGGTCGGCCACCTGGGAAACGGAATCTATGTCGTGGCAAATCGCCGAAATTCCGATAAAATCGGGCGAATCGGAAACCACGCCGAACATACGGGACAGCAAACGACGCTTGTTACGCGCCCTCAACACTTGAACTACCAGCCACCAGACACGCACCACGACGGCAACCGTCACGCAAATCGTACCTAACTCAATGAACCACATACTATCCGACGTTCAATTTATACGAATCGACCAACGACACATAATATCGCTTCTCCTCTTCAGGAATGAATACCTGCAAAGCGTTCGCGGAGTATCCCTGCCGGGCAATATAACGCAGCAGTACCCTGCGCTGAACGGGATTCATTCCGCCCACGAATTTTTCCACTTCGGGACGCGTAATCACACTGTGCAGCGTACAAAGAACGTACATCGCACCGACGGACTCCTCGGACCGGTTTTCGGCAACGATCCGCAGCAGGATCTCCTCCGCATCTTCGATTCCGAAACGCCAAACGACACTGAGTCCCAGCATCCGCAGATTCCGGTTCGGCGACAGGATCAACGGTTCGTAATCGACAGGCTGCACATTCTGGCGCAACATACGGAGCACCTCGGACAGTTCGAAATACGAAAGCCGATGGGAATAGGCGTCGATTTTCGAGGAAAGCGCCGACATATCGGCCATCATCTGCACGCTCAACGCACAGAAGCGGACATAACGGTTCCTGCTATGCGTATAACGTTCCACTGCCCGAACTGTTTTTTCATCGACGGGCATTCGGGAAAGCAGATGCAGGTAATAAGCCCTGCGGTAACCTCCATTGCGGCGAATACGACGCAGCAGGAAAACATCAAGCCTCTGACGCTCGACGATCCGACGCAACGGCGCCGGATCGAGCCCGTACGTAGAATCCACCAGGTCGGCAATATCCTCGGCGATAAGGCGCCTATCCCGCGAAGACATCGCCTCGGGACAGTGAGCGCACTCTTCGGTTCCGGAGAAGAGCATCCACAACACGCTGTTCAAATACTTTTCGCGGCGCTCGGCATCCCGCCTGAGGCAAAAACGACCTGCAAACCGTTGCACGCACCAGCTTCCGGCCAAAACAGCTCCTGAAACCAAAACGGCCCCGATGCACCACCAAAACGTCATTTCCATTTTCCCGATCGATTAGCTCGTTGATGACTTTCCGCCGCAACCGGTGCAGGCTCACCGGCAAGGTCATGTATTGGTTCACGCCCATCCGGTACATACTCCGTACCATCTGTTCGGATTGCGGCCACGAGATCACGAAGACCCGCGTACGCCGGGTTTTATCCGCCCGCAGCGTGTCCATCACTTCCTGCCGGCACATTTCGGCAGCAGTACCCATAACGATCACCAGGTCGAAAGGCGACTCCCGGTGAAGCACAAGCATCGCACCGACCGTATCCGCACACTCCACACACGCATCCAGGTCATTCAAGGAAAAAGCCACGGCCTTGCGCAAGACGAAGTCCTCCGACACGATTAAGATACGATACATTTGATATACATACTGTTTACACGATCAAAGATACACCGAAAAACGTGCCAAAACAAATGTCTGCAAGAAAAAATTGCCTGCCCTTGTTTATTCAATAATTATCCTTATATTTGCACGTTGAAATTTATGTATAAACACATACAATTTAATCAATGTACGTTATAGTAGAGATTGCAGGTCAGCAATTCAAAGCTGAAAAAGGTCGGAAACTCTATGTCCACCGTCTTCCCGGCGAAGAAAATTCGTCGGTGAGTTTCGACAAGGTCCTGCTTGCAGACAACGACGGTCAGGTCAAGGTAGGTGCACCTGTAGTAGAAGGCGCCTCGGTAAAATGTAAGATTCTTAAGCACCTGAAGGACGACAAAGTCCTCGTGTTCAAGAAGAAACGCAGAACAGGCTATCAGAAGCAGAACGGACACCGTCAGTTCCTGAGCCAGATTCTCGTGGAAGAAATTGTCGCATAACCTTAAATTTAGAGAAACATGGCACACAAAAAAGGTGTAGGTAGTTCAAAGAACGGCCGCGAGTCGGAAAGCAAGCGACTCGGTATCAAACTTTTCGGTGGTCAGTTCGCTAAAGCTGGCAACATCATCGTTCGCCAGAGAGGTACTGTCCACAATCCGGGCGAGAACGTAGGTATCGGCAAGGATCACACGCTCTTCGCACTGGTTGACGGCACGGTTTCCTTCTGCAAAAAAACGCGAAGGCAAATCGTATGTAAGCGTTACTCCGTTGAGCGAGTAAAAGAATCGCTATATAGATAAAAAATGCTGCGAAATTCGCAGCATTTTTATTTTACAGGCAGACAGATCTTTCAGTTCCCAATCCCAACAACTCCGGTTCTCCCTTCCCCCGTCTGTCGGGGAGCGTGCAAACGGCAGCCGACATCCTCCTACTCCGTAAAAGAGAAATAAATGTAAACTATACTTGCATTATTGTAAAATATACTTTACATTTGTCTTGTCAATAATAATCACCTAAAAATTAGGACGACTATGAAAACAACTCTTTTACTGCCCAACGGTTTTAAGAAAATCGGCTGGGCGATCTTCGTTCCCGCATTTCTGCTCGGCTGCTCGATCTGCTTCTTCGGCGAAAATTTCGACCGCTTGTAATCGGTAACGAGAAGTACATCATTTTCGGTAAAATGGAGTACATCAGAATCAGTAACAATGATGCATCATTTTCGGTAACAAGAGTACAGCGATTTCGGTAACAACGATGCAGCACTACAAAGGTATTGATTTATTTGATAGAAGCAATAGTTCGTCCGCAGGACTATAACCTGCTTTTTTCATTTTTGTTTTCAGTCCGGGACTGTTCGAATATGGTTTTTCTGTTGGCCATCCTGTAGCTTCTGCCTGAGAGCTGTATGAGCTCGCATTTATATAGCAGACGGTCAAGGATAGCGGTTGCAAGGACTTCATCACCTATTGTATGTGCCCATTCTGCCGGAGAGCGGTTTGTCGTTATTATGAACGAGGTTGTCTCATACATGGAGTTGATGAACGCGAAGAGCATATTCCCCTCCTCCCTGTCAACGATTATATTCATCAGGTCATCAATGACGATTACGTGCGAGGAACAGAGGTTTTTGTAGGCAGCCCTGCCGGCAGATGTCATGTCACGGGTCCGGAGTGTCTGGAGTATTTCATCCATGGTACGGAATGAGGCACGGTATCCGCGTTCTATGGCATCTGCACACAGTCCGGCGGCAATGAAGGTCTTGCCGACACCGGACGGCCCGGCAAGCATTATGTTGAAGCCGGCTTCAACCCAGTGCAGCTCGCGGAGCTGATGCAGCTGTGTCATCGACAGGCCGCTGGACATTGTGAAGTCGTATTGGTCCAGGTCATGGGACATGGGCAGACGGGCATTCTTGTAGCGCAATATCTTCTGGTGTGCTTCACGTGATGCCACTTCAGACTGCATCAGGTCTATAAGGAAGTCATCGTAGCTGGGTGAAGCGCTTTGTGCCCTCACAAGTGTCTCTGCCACATTCGCTCCAATCCAGGACAGCTTCAGCCTCCTGGCGTGGCTTCGTATTATTGAGAGTTTATCGGTATGTTCCATATCAGGATTTCGTGAAAAGGTTGTTGTACGTGTCTATGGATGATGTCCCGGGCTGGAAGTTCGCCATCATACGTGACCTGCCGTTGCCGACTGTCTTTACGGATACATGGGCGATGTCCTTCCCAGCCGGGCGAAGCCCTTCGGCAATCTCCCGGAAGCTGGACGCACTGAAGAGTCTGTTCTCGCAGCAGATTGCCAGTGCCTTGTCGCATGATTCCTGGCCATAGCTGACCATGCACTCCTGAAGCACTGCCAGCTGGTCGCGCAGATACCTTGGATATCTTTCCTGGAGTCTGGCAGCAAAAAGGGATGCCGCATCACTGTCGCCGAACATGGCTTCAACCTTTTTCCGGTATTCGGACAGTTTCACCGACCGGTCCCTGAGATGGTTGCTGTTGATGACCTTCTGGCCGCTCCCGGAGGGCATTATGTGTCGGGCTATCTCGCGCCCGTCTGAATCTGTTATAACCAGACTGACGCCTTCCTCCTTAAGATATACCACGCTGCCTTCTCCCTTGTAGGTGCCTATCGGAAGGGTGTATATGTTGCCTCTGTACCGGACGCTGTTGGTCTTCATGACCTGATGGCCGGCATCCGTTCCGGATGACAGGGCAAGCGGAATGTGCGGCAGCAGGGACCTGCATTCAATGTGCCACTGCTCCTGGGGGACTTTCATAGTCGTGGAATGGACCATGCCGTTTCCTGTCCTGGACAGCCAGGCCTCCACTTCCTCCTGCAGGTTCTCAAGGGTGCTGTACTGACGGTTGAGCAGGAAGTTATGCTTGACGTATTTCACGGCATTCTCGACCTTGCCTTTGCTTTCCGGATCAGCGGGACGGCAGAAGACCGGTTTGAAAGGACGGCTCTTTACATAGCTCTCGAAGACTGTCGTCATCCTATAGTCTCCGATGTTCTCGTCATAAAGGAAGACCGCATCCTGATCATATATGATATGGCCCGGCACACCATGGAAGTATTCGAAGGCCTTCTCATGGGCCAGTGATGCACTTTCGCTGGTGAACGGCCTGTCCTGGAACCATGCATACTTGAACCGGCTCCAGCACAGGATCATTACCATAAAGTACACTCTGATACGTGTGCCGTCTCCTTTGCGCAGCTTCATCTGCCCGAAGTCAACCTGGGCATATCTGCCGGGGGTAGTTTCAGGAATGCAGCTGTATTGCCGCTCCGATGCGCTCACTGCCGGCAGACCATGTTCCTGACGTATCTTCATCACATAGTTGTAGACGGTCTTGGGGGATACTGCCGGGAAGTCCGGGTAATGCTCCTTCAGCAGATCGTGCATCTGGGCCGCAGGTGTGTCCTGATACTTCTTGAGCCGTTCTACGACAAAGGTGGTGTACCTCTCCAGCTTGAACCCCTTACGGTTGATGTTGTCCGAATGCCGTTCGAACTCGGCCTGGCTCATTGACAGATACTTCTTGACCGTCCGCGGGTTTATCTTCAGACGGTCCGCTATCCACCGGGCTGACTTGCGCTCGGCATGATAGCGGTGGATTTGATCATACAATATCATTCTCGATAACTTGTTTTGTTCCTTTGTCGTCATATGCTTTCTGATTTTGTTCGTATCATATGCACAAAGGTCGGGTTAATAATGCTTTTCATGCTGCACTATTGTTACCGTTTTTGATGTACGGTTGTTACCGATTCTGATGTACGATTGTTGCCATTTTTGATGTAGCCTCGTTGCCGATTTTGATGTATTCCTGATTTCCGGTTACACCGCTGGCTTTTCCGCGAAACGGTAATGAACAACATCGCCATCATCGGCACGGTCGTCGGCGCCCTTTTCATCGGCTTCTCGCGCGAAAAAATCGAAGACGAAATGATTCAGCACATTCGGCTCAACGCTCTGATGGCTGCCATGTGGATCAACTACCTGCTTCTGATCGTCGTGTCTCTGTCGATCTACAACATCAACTACCTTACGGTAATGGCCTGCGGCATGGCCACTCCGCTGGTCATCTTCCTGCTCGTCTATCACTTCAATCTTTACAGACTGAACCGCAACCTGCACCATGAAAAATAACATCCGTGTCCAACGAGCCGTCGTCCGCCTCACCCAACAGCAATTGGCCGAACAGGTCGGCGTCAGCCGCCAAACGATCAATGCCATCGAAAGCGGCAAGTTCATCCCCTCGACCCTGCTCGCACTCAAGATCGCACGTACCTTCCGGCAACCGGTCGAAGCGATCTTCCAACTCGAAGAGGAAGATTAGAACCGGTGCAACAAGCACGACAAAGGGCAGCCCCGATCGAGGCTGCCCTTTATACTACGGAATATTATTCGTTTAGTATTCGATCTTGCTCCGACGAACATACCCTTCATACCGCCACCGGGCATTCTGTTCGGCTGCCTGGAAAAGCGCTTCGGCATCCTCCGGAGAAACGGCCTTGAGCGACGTATAACGGACCTCCTTGAGCAGGAAATCGCGGAACTTCGCCCAGTCGGGTTCTTTCGAATCGAGTACGAACGGATTCTTGCCCTGCTCCTCCAACTGCGGATTATAATGCCACAGATGCCAGTAACCGCACTCTACTGCCTGCTTGCCGACCGTCTGTGTCCGGGTCATACCGCCCTTGATACCGTGATTGATACACGGCGCATAAGCGATTACGAGCGACGGACCGGGATAGGCTTCCGCCTCTTTGAGTACATTAAAAAGTTGGGCCTGCGAAGCACCGATCGACACTTGAGCCACATACACGTAGCCATACGTCATCGCAATCGCACCCAGATCCTTCTTGCGGATGCGCTTACCTGCCGACGCGAATTTGGCGACGGCACCCACCGGAGTCGCCTTGGACGACTGACCGCCCGTGTTGGAATAAACCTCCGTATCGAGCACCAGAACATTCACATCCAGCCCCGAAGCCAGCACGTGATCCAAACCGCCGAAACCGATGTCGTAAGCCCAACCGTCGCCGCCGATCACCCATTGCGACTGCTTCACCAGGAAATCCTTCAACTCCAGTATCTGCCGGCAATAGTCGCAGCCGCAAGCCTCCATCATCGGAACCAGACGGGCAGCGACTTCGGCCGACCGGGCCGACGAAACCCGTGCTTCGATCCACTCGCGCATAACGCCCTTCAGCTCTTCGGAGCAACGCTGGCACTGGGCGATAGCCTCTTCCATCAGCATCTGAATCCGATCGCGCAGCTTCTCCGCACCGACATACATACCCAGACCGAACTCGGCATTGTCCTCGAAGAGCGAATTGGCCCATGCCGGACCGCGACCATCCGCATTCTTGCAATAAGGAGTCGAAGGTGCCGAACCGCTGTAAATCGACGTACAACCCGTAGCATTGGCCACCATCATCCGGTCGCCGAAAAGCTGGGAGATCGCCTTGATATAGGGAGTTCGCCGCAGCCGCCGCAAGCGCCCGAGAACTCGAACAAGGGCTGCTCGAATTGCAGGTTCTTGACCGACTTGGTCTTATCGACCACCTTCTTGTAACCGATATGTTTGGTGATGTAATCCCAGTTCTTCTGCTGTCCGAGCTGACTTTCGAGCGGCTTCATAATGAGCGCCTTCTCCTTGGCGGGACAAACGTCCACACAGTTGCTGCACCCCGTACAGTCGAGCGGCGAGATCTGGATGCGGAACTTATACTCCTTCGTGTCGCCCAATCCCTGTTTCCATTCGGTGCCCGATGCAGCCGCCTCGGTCTCGGTCGCCAGGAAAGGACGGATCACAGCGTGCGGACAAACGTACGCGCACTGGTTGCACTGGATACACTTATCGACCTGCCATTCGGGGACATTGACGGCGATGCCGCGCTTCTCCCATGCAGCGGTTCCGTTCTCCCACGTACCGTCTTCACGTCCGTTGAATGCCGACACGGGCAGCAGATCTCCCTTGAGGGCGTTGATCGGATCGACGATGTTGCGCACGAACTCCGGACGAGCCATATCCACGCCGTGATCGGCCGGTTTCAGCTCGATATTCGTCCACTCGGCCGGGACTTCGACCTTCACGACTGCGTTACCGCCCGCATCGACGGCCGCATAGTTCATATTGACGATGTCCTCGCCCTTCTTGCCGTAGCTCTTATAGATCGCTTTCTTCATCTCCTCGACGGCCTTCTCGAAAGGAATCACGTTCGCGATTTTTGAAGAATGCCGCCTGCATGATCGTATTGGTGCGCGAACCGAGTCCCAGCTCCGCCGCGATCTTCGTAGCGTTGATGATATAGAAGTTGATCTTGTTCTTGGCGAGGAAGACCTTCATGTGGTCGGGCAGCGTCGCGCAGGTGGTCTCGGCGTCGTGCACCGAGTTCAGCAGGAACGAACCGCCGGCCTTCAGACCCTTCAGCACGTCGTACTTGTCAACGTACGAGGGAACGTGGCAGGCCACGAAGTCGGGGGTGGTCACCAGATAGGGCGACGTGATGGGCAGGTCGCCGAAACGCAGGTGCGACGAGGTGTAACCGCCCGATTTCTTCGAGTCATAGGAGAAATAAGCCTGGCAGTACTTGTCGGTCGTGCCGCCGATGATCTTGATCGAGTTCTTGTTGGCACCCACCGTACCGTCGGCACCCAGACCGTAGAACTTGGCTTCGAACATGCCTTCGCCACCCATGGCCACCTCTTCTTTCTGAGGAAGCGAAGTGAACGTCACGTCGTCCACGATGCCGAGGGTGAACTGGTTTTTCGGTTCCGGAAGAGCCAGATTCTCGTACACGGCCAAGATTTGTGCCGGAGTTGTGTCGTTAGACCCGAGGCCGTAACGTCCGCCTACGATGACCGGAGCGTTTTCCTTGCCGTAGAAGCATTCCTTCACATCCAGATACAGCGGTTCGCGTTGGCGCCCGGTTCTTTCGTGCGGTCCAGTACGGCAATCGTCTTGGCTGTGGCCGGAACGGCTGCCAGGAAATGCTTGGCCGAGAACGGACGATACAGGTGAACGGCTACCAAGCCCACCTTTTCGCCCTGTGCGGTCAAGTGGTCGATGGTTTCGCGGATGGCTTCGGTCACGGAACCCATGGCGATGATGACGCGTTCTGCGTCTGCGGCACCGTAGTAAGAGAACAGGCCGTATTTGCGGCCGGTGATTTCAGACACCTTGTTCATGTAGTCCTCTACGATGGCAGGAACTGCGTCGTAGTAATTATTGCAAGATTCACGGTGAGTGAAGAACGTGTCGGGATTTTCGGCCATACCGCGTGCCACCGGATGTTCGGGCGACAGAGCACGGCTGCGGAACTCCTTCAAGGCCTCCTGGTCTACCAAAGGAGCGAGGTCGTCGTTCTCCAGCATTTCAATCTTCTGGATTTCGTGAGACGTACGGAAACCATCGAAGAAGTTCAGGAACGGCACGCGGCTCTTGATGGTAGACAAGTGTGCCACGCCGGCCAAATCCATCACTTCCTGTACGGAACCTTCGCACAACATGGCGAAACCGGTCTGGCGGCAAGACATGACGTCCTGATGGTCACCGAAGATACACAGTGAATGAGAAGCCAAGGTACGGGCCGACACGTGGAACACGCAAGGCAGCAGTTCGCCTGCAATCTTGTACATGTTCGGAATCATCAGCAACAAACCCTGGGATGCCGTATAAGTCGTGGTCAGCGCACCGGCCTGCAACGAACCGTGGACGGCTCCGGCGGCACCGCCTTCCGACTGCATTTCCTGTACCAACACTGTTTCGCCGAAGATGTTCTTACGGCCCTGTGCTGCCCATTCGTCCACGTATTCTGCCATGGTCGACGACGGGGTGATGGGATAGATGGCTGCAACTTCTGAGAACATATACGAGATATGCGCTGCGGCCTGGTTACCATCACAAGTGATAAACTTTTTTTCTTTTGCCATAATAATGATTAATATTACGAGATTAAACTACAATTTCTTTATTTTCTCTTTAGTATAGGAATCCGAACAACCATATCGGTATTTCGTTTCCGTGCCCTATTTCTATCTTATGCCGGGCATATATCGTTTCGGCGTTTCGCCGTCGTTCTTCGTTGGGGCAGATTTTGAATCTCAGATTTTCGTCCACCAAAAACGAGGTGCCCTTTTCTCCCTTGTTCAGTTTATGGTCTTTCCACATCGTGTTTTGGAAGAAAGATCTCCAGGATGTCCTGTTCTTCCAGGCGGCACGGGTAGATGACGTACATCAGATTGCTGTTGTGCATCATGATTCGGGCCGGTTTTTTGGGAAAGGTTTCCCCTTTCGGGTTAAATCATGTTGATGAGCCTGCGCGCTCGGCCAGATACTTGATGTAGTTCATTACCGTGGCCCGCGACGTGTGGATGTCTTCCGCCAATTGGCTGACGTTGGGAGCCACCGGACTGTCTATC
>ENA-OQDA01000946-OQDA01000946.1-human-gut-metagenome-genome-assembly--contig:-NODE-946-length-11029-cov-3.202165_pt1 | contig 11029 bp, 11 predicted proteins | sample MGYA00242771_ERZ504603 | MGnify/ENA primary metagenome ERZ504603 (study PRJEB26092, sample SAMD00036328) | human gut metagenome | host: Homo sapiens | study: EMG produced TPA metagenomics assembly of...
ACTTTGGAAGGAGTATCCACATTGGCCGGTTATGCACGGTCGGGGAATAACCATTTGCTGGCCTTTTGTATTATGAATCAGGTGTGGAACGTGTGGCGGCTGCACAAGACTTTCAAGACAAGTTTGTGAATGGTTATGTCGGTAGTTTTAAAGTAGCACTTAAATCGTTTCTAATTTTAGATATTTTAATCCTCTATAAAATAAGCTTTAAAATAATATATGTACCTTTGCGCCCATTAAAGAGACGAGGAAATGAAGCATAAACTCTGTATGTGGCTACTGTTTTCCATGTCTTTCTTAATGGCTTTTGCCACGATGGAAAAACATGGTTCATCGGCGTTTTGTGCTGAGGCAAGTTCCCCGTCAGTGGAAAGTCTTGGACAAGAAGTTACATATTGGACATCCGATACTCCTTATTTCTTTTTTACTTCCGATTACATAGCCCCGTTGTCTTTAGCTTTGGATGAAGGGTCTGAAACGTCGTGTTTCAAGTACATGGCGGTCTCGGAAAGATTATCAGGTTTTCTTTATGCTTCCATAGGCTGTTTTTTATCTCCTTGCAGGTCATTATACTATTCTTATGATTCCGGACCCGGCAGGGATTATTATGTCTTTACCTTGAGACGGATCAGGATGTGACCCCTACGGAAGCCTATATTATATAAATAGGTATCATTTCAGAGTGCCATATCTTATGGTCCTTTTCCCCTCGGAAAAGAAAACAAAGGATATGCCTTTTACAGCGAAATAATCTTTGGTTGTTAAATTAAATATAACTTTAAGAATGACGGATTTCACATTGTTAACGGTCGTGGTGCTTACGGCAATTGCCTTGGTGACGGCAGCCTTGCTGATAGCGCGCCTTGCGGCTCCCCGTACGTTCAATCCTCAAAAAGGTGAGCCATACGAGTGCGGTGTGCCCACGCGGGGGGAAGCTTGGTTTCAGTTCCATGCCGGTTATTACCTGTATGCCATCCTGTTCCTGATATTCGACATCGAGACAGTGTTCCTGTTTCCGTGGGCGGCGGTGGTAGGTCGTATCGGCATGCAAGGGCTGTTGAGCATCGTATTTTTTATTGCAGTATTGATTCTGGGCCTGGCTTACGCCTGGAGGAAAGGAGCGTTGGAATGGAAATGAAACACGGGTTGCCCAAGATAAAGGATATGGAGCCGGGCGATTTCAAGAATAACGATTACCTGTTGCGCATGGCTGAGAAACTGAACCGCGACGGGGCGGGTATCGTATTGGGCACGCTGGATGATCTGATCAACTGGGGTCGCAGCAATTCGCTTTGGTCGCTTACTTTCGGCACGAGCTGTTGCGCCATAGAGTTCATGGCCCTGGGGGCGGCGCGTTATGACATGGCGCGTTTCGGCTTTCGATGGTGAGCGCGCAAACTCGCCGCGCCAGGCGGACATGATCATGGTGTTGGGTACGATAACTTACCGCATGGCCCCAGTACTGAAGCGGTTGTACGACCAGATGGCCGAGCCGAAATACGTGGTGGCCGTGGGGGGATGTACCATCAGCGGAGGGCCGTTCCGGCGGAGTTACCACGTGGTGAACGGGATAGACCGCATCATCCCGGTGGACGTGTACATTCCCGGATGTCCGCCGCGGCCGGAAGCCTTTTTCTACGGGATGATGCAGTTGCAACGTAAAATCAAGATGGAGCGTTTCCTCGGAGGGCGCAACCACAAGGAGAAACCGGACGAAGCCGGGGAAAGAAAGGAGGCCGGAGTATGATAGAAGAAAAGATAAGGCAGTGGTGTGCGGCCGCCACGGTGGAAGAGGCCGGCGAGAGAGTGGTAGTGGTCCCGGATCGGGACGTGGCGGAGGTATGCCGCCGGCTGCACGACGACGTGGAAGAACCGATGGACTTCATGCGGGACCTTGTGGCGGCGGACGGAGACGGCCGTCTGAGCGTGTTCTACCAGTTGGAGTCGACGCGGACGGGCGGCCGCGTGACGTTGCGAACGGACACGGACGGGCGCGAGGATCCTTTCCTGCCCTCGGTGTGCCGGATATGGAAAACGGCGGAAATCAAGGAACGCGAGGCATACGATTTCTTCGGCATACGCTTCACGGGGGCATCCCGACATGCGCCGCCTCTACCTGCGTGAGGATTGGGCGGGTTATCCGCTCCGCAAGGATTATGACATGGACAGCAACCCGCTCAACATGGAGAATGAAGAAAACGCCGACGTGACGGAAGAATATGACTTGCGTGCGGACGGGACCATCGAACGGCGCGAGAACGTGGTGTTCCGCCCGGATGACTTCATTGTCAATATTGGCCCGCAGCATCCTTCCACACATGGCGTATTGCGTATGCGTACGTCGTTGGACGGCGAGATGGTCAAGAAGATAGACCCCATATTGGGATATATCCACCGGGGTATCGAAAAGATGAACGAGAGCCTGACTTATCCGCAGACGCTGGCGCTGACCGACCGTTTGGACTACCTGAGCGCTCACCAGAGCCGCCATGCCCTGTGCATGTGTATCGAGCAAGCCGCGGGTATCGAGGTTTCCGAACGTGCGCAATATATCCGCACGATAATGGACGAATTGCAACGTATCGATTCCCACCTCCTGTTTTATTCCTGTCTGGCCATGGACATGGGAGCGCTGACGCCTTTCTTCTATGGCTTCCGGGAGCGTGAGATGATTCTCGACATTTTCGAGGATACCACCGGAGGACGGTTGATTCAGAACTACAATGTGATTGGCGGCGTGCAGGCCGACCTGCATCCCGATTTCGTGCGGAAGACGAAAGAGTTTATCGTGCACTTGCGGAGTATCATCCATGAGTACCACGATATCTTTACCAAGAGCGTCATTGCCCGCACCCGTCTGAAGGGGGTCGGCTTGCTTTCGCGTGAGGATGCTATCTCGTTGGGCTGTACCGGCGGGACGGGCCGTGCTTCCGGATGGGCCAACGACGTGCGCAAACATCATCCCTACGCGATGTACGGCAAGGTGGACTTTAAGGAAATCACCTATACGCATGGGGACGCTTTCGATCGCTATATGGTGCGCATGGATGAAATCATGGAATCCTGCAGAATTATAGAACAGTTGATAGATAATGTACCCGAAGGGGAGTTCCGGGTGAAGACGAAGCCCATTCTCAAATTGCCCGAAGGCGTGTTTACGGCTTCCGTCGAGGCCAGCCGTGGCGAGTTCGGTGTGTTCCTCATCAGCCGTGGAGACAAGACGCCTTACCGTTTGCACTACCGAAGCACAGGGCTGCCGTTGGTGCATGCCATGGACACCGTGTGTCGGGGCGGGAAGATAGCCGACCTGATTGCCATCGGCGGTACGATGGACTTCGTGATACCGGATATTGACAGATAACATACAGACACATTTAAATATATGAATCAAGCATTTTTGGATTATTACAGTCTGGAACCGTTTACGCAGTGGATACACCGTACGTTGTGCGGTGTGATGCCTGAGGACTGGGCTGTTTTTATCGAAGGGTTGGCGCTGGGCATAGTCATTTTGCTGGCATACGCTGTGCTGGCCGTGGTGCTCATTTACATGGAACGCCGTGTTTGCGGTGCTTTCCAGTGCCGTATCGGACCGAACCGCGTGGGAGGCAAAGGCGGATTGTTGCAAGTGCCTGCCGACGTGTTGAAGATACTGACCAAGGAAATCATACGCCTCAGGAAGTCCGACCATGTGCTTTATGAACTGGCGCCTTATCTGGTGATTCTGGCTTCCGTCATCTCGTTTTCTTGCCTGCCCTGGCACAAGGGAGCAGAGATTTTGGATATGCAAATAGGAATATTTTTCGTGTTGGCCGCTTCGAGTATCGGGGTGATCGGTATTTTGTTGGCCGGATGGAGTAGTAACAGCAAGTACACGATTATCGGTGCCGTCCGCAGCGGTGCCATGATTATCAGCTATGAGCTGTCTTTGGGTATTACGGTACTTACGATGGTTATCCTGAGCGGGACGATGAGCATCAGCGGCATTGTGGAGAGCCAGGCCGGAGGATGGAACATTTTCAAAGGACATATCCTGACACTGGTGGCTTTTGTTATTTACCTTATTTCCGGTAATGCCGAAGCCAACCGTGGCCCGTTCGACCTGGCTGAAGCCGAGCAAGAGCTGACAGCCGGTTACCATACGGAATATTCCGGTATGCATTTCGGCTTTTTCTACCTGGCCGAGTATCTTGAACCTTTTCATTATCGGCCGGTATTGCCACTACGCTTTTCTTAGGGGGGTGGATGCCTTGCATGTCGCGGCTCGACGGGTTCAATGCCGTGATGACTATATTCCCGGCATTGTGTGGTTCCTGGGCAAGACGTTTTTCGTCATATTCCTGTTGATGTGGATCCGGTGGACCTTCCCCCGTTTGCGTATCGACCAGGTGCTGACGCTGGAATGGAAATACCTCATGCCCTTGTCGCTCGTAGTCATGTTGGCATGGTGGTGATGAAGGTTTTCGGATTGGCTTTTTTAAAACGATAGTAATGAAATGAGTAAATTCACGAAATATATAAAGAGATATTGGCGTAGCACGGAGAGTCTGGCGGGAGGGCTGAATACGTCCATCAAGGTGTTTTTCCGGAAGAAAGTGACGGAGCAGTATCCGGAAAACCGGCATACGACGCTTTACATACCGGAACGTCATCGGGCACAGTTGGAAATGATTCATAACAACCAGAACCAGCATCATTGTGTGGCCTGCGGATTGTGTCAGATGGCTTGTCCCAACGATACGATTCGTGTGGTATCCGAGGTGAGGGAAGATGCAGAAGGAAAGAAGAAGAAGTATTTGGTGAAGTATGAGTATGATTTGGGTTCCTGCATGTTTTGCCAGCTTTGTGTCAATGCCTGTCCGCATGATGCCATACGTTTTTCCAACGATTTTGAGAATTCGGTTTTCGAGCGTGACAAGTTGCTGCTCACGTTGAACCGGGAAGGTTCGGTGCCGGCACCGGCTCCCGAGAAAAACAAACCTATAAAAGCATAATGTAATATGGAAGGAATCACTCTTGGGCAAGTAGTTTTTGGAGTTGTCGCACTGATGATGGCGGTCTGTTCGGTGTTGGCTGTGACGTCGGGTCGTATTTTACGTGCGGCTACGGCTTTGCTGTTTGTGCTTTTCGGGACGGCAGGTCTTTATTTCATGTTGGGCTATACCTATTTGGGAGCGGTGCAGTTGTCGGTTTATGCCGGAGGTATCGTAGTGCTTTATGTCTTCTCCATCTTGCTGACCCGTTCGGACAAAAACATGAACGAACGTATCCCGCGGGGACGTTGGTTTGCAGCCATACTGACGGTATTGGTCGGTTTCGGATTGACGGTATTCCTGCTGTCGTCTTACGGTTTTGCACGTTTCTCCGTTCCTCCGTTGGTGGAACTGGATCCGGTGAAAGTCGGCAACGCGCTTATCGGAATGGAGAAATACCAGTTCGTCCTGCCTTTCGAGGTAGTCAGTGTGTTGTTGTTGGCCTGCATGATCGGCGCCATCATGATTGCACGTAAACGTTGATTAAACAAACAAAGTTATGGAAATAGATGTTTTTTATTATCTGATACTGAGTACGGTGATGATGTTTGCCGGTATTTACGGCTTTTTCACGCGCCGTAACCTGTTGGCCACGCTCATCTCCGTGGAGCTGATGCTGAATGCCACGAACATCAACTTTGCCGTGTTCAACCGTTATTTTTATCCGGGTGCACTTGAAGGCCATTTCTTCACGCTCTTCGGCATAGCCATCTCGGCGGCGGAAACGGCTGTGGCTATTGCCATTATGATAAATGTGTACCGTAATATCCGAAATATCCAGACGGATGACGTCAGCGACCTGAAGGGTTGACATCGGAAACTGATAAAAAAAGAATAATATGGAATATACGATATTGATACTCCTCCTGCCCGTACTGAGCTTTCTGGTGTTGGCTTTGGCAGGTATGAAGATGTCCCACCGCGCAGCCGGTCTGATTGGTTCGTTGTCATTGGGAGCGGTAGCCGTGTTGAGTTATGTCACGGCATACGGTTATTTCACCTTGCCGCGCTTGGCCGACGGGACGTTTGGAACCCTGATACCTTATAATTTTGTATGGCTTCCTTTTGCGGCCGGCCTGCATATCGACATGGGTATTTTGCTCGATCCTATTTCGGTGATGATGCTGGTGGTTATTTCCACCGTTTCGCTCATGGTGCACATCTATTCTTTCGGGTATATGAAAGGGGAGAAGGGTTTTCAGCGTTATTACGCTTTTCTGAGCTTGTTCACCTTTTCGATGCTCGGACTGGTGGTAGCCACGAACATTTTCCAGATGTATGTGTTTTGGGAATTGGTGGGCGTGTCCTCTTACCTGCTCATAGGTTTCTATTACACCAAGCCAGAGGCCATTGCCGCTTCCAAGAAAGCTTTTATCGTGACACGTTTTGCCGACCTCGGATTCCTTATCGGTATCCTGATTTACGGTTATTATATGGGTACGTTCACCTTTGCGCCTGCCGAGGAGAACCTTATGCAAGGCGCATTGATGCTGCCGTGGGCATTGGGGCTGATGTTTGTGGGCGGTGCCGGTAAGAGCGCCATGTTCCCGCTTCACATCTGGTTGCCCGACGCTATGGAAGGCCCTACGCCGGTCAGTGCGTTGATTCATGCGGCCACGATGGTCGTGGCCGGAGTGTACCAGGTGGCACGGATGTTCCCGCTTTATATCGCATACGCGCCGGAAACGTTGCACATTGTGGCCTACGTCGGGGCTTTCACGGCTTTCTATGCCGCTTCCGTGGCTTGCGTGCAAAGCGACATCAAGCGGGTGCTGGCCTTTTCCACCATTTCCCAAATCGGGTTCATGATGGTGGCTTTGGGAGTCTGCACGGGTATGCCGAGCCATGAAGGCGGTCTGGGTTACATGGCTTCCATGTTCCATCTTTTCACCCATGCCATGTTCAAGGCTTTGCTCTTCCTCGGCGCGGGCTGCATCATCCATGCCGTGCATAGTAACGAGATGTCCGTGATGGGCGGCTTGCGCAAGTATATGCCGGTGACGCATGTCACGTTCCTCATCGCCTGCCTGGCCATTGCCGGTATTCCGCCGTTTTCCGGTTTCTTTTCCAAGGACGAGATTCTGACGGCTTGCTTTGCTTTCAGTCCGGTGATGGGTTATGTTATGACTTTCATTGCCGGGATGACGGCTTTCTACATGTTCCGTCTGTACTACTGCATTTTCTGGGGGCATGAGAATAAAGAACTGCATGCCGAACACGTGCCGCATGAAAGTCCGCTTACGATGACCTTTCCGTTGATGGTGCTGGCCGCTGTGACCTGTTTGGCCGGTTTCATTCCCTTCGGGCATTTCGTCACGGGCGACGGTTTGTCTTACGACATTCACCTGGACGGTGGCGTGGCAGCCACGAGTTGCGTGGTGGCCGTGCTGGCCATAGCTTTGGCTACTTTCATGTATGCCCGTAGCGAGCAGCCGGTGGCCGATGCCCTGGCCCGGCGTTTCCCGAAACTGCACCGTGCGGCTTACCGCCGTTTTTATATGGACGAAGCCTGGCTGTTCGTCACCAAACGGATTATTTTCCGCTGCGTGTCTGCCCCGTTGGCGTGGTTCGACCGCCATGTGATAGACGGTTTCATGAACTTTCTGGCTTGGGCCACCCGTGCTTCGGCGGAGGAGGTACAACCTATGCAGAGCGGACGGATACAGGCTTACGTGATTTGGTTCCTGAGCGGCATTATCCTTTTGACTTTGGTTTTGCTGGCCGTCTGATAATTCTTTAACGAGGTAAAAAAGTAAAAACGATATGAATATATTAAGTCTTTTCGTATTGATTCCCCTGTTGATGATGCTCGGGCTGTGGATGGCCCGGGGCATCAACCAAGTACGGGGAGTGATGGTAGCCGGTTCTTCCGCGTTGTTGGTGCTGGCGGTCTGGCTTGCCGTGGATTATCTCCGGCTTCGTGCGTTGATTGCCAATCTGCCTTTTCCGCAGCCGGAGATGCTCTACACGGACAGTGTCGTGTGGTACGCTCCCTTACATATCTGTTATTCCGTCGGAGTAGACGGAATTTCTGTGGTCATGTTGCTGCTGAGCGCCATCATCGTGTTCACGGGCACTTTCGCCTCATGGAAACTGAAACCCCTCACGAAAGAATATTCCTGTGGTTTACCTTGCTCTCCACGGGCGTATTCGGTTTCTTCATCTCCACCGACCTTTTCACCATGTTCATGTTTTACGAGGTGGCCCTCATCCCGATGTACCTGCTCATCGGTGTATGGGGCAGCGGGCGTAAGGAATATGCCGCCATGAAACTGACGCTGATGCTGATGGGCGGGTCGGCTTTCCTGCTCATCGGTATCCTGGGCATCTATTACGGAGCTGGGGCGCAGACGATGAATGTGCTGGAGATTGCCAGCTTGCATAATATCCCCGAAGAGATGCAGCACCTGTTCTTTCCGGCGGTGTTCTTGGGTTTCGGCGTATTGGGTGCCTTGTTCCCGTTCCATACATGGAGTCCCGACGGCCATGCTTCCGCCCCTACGGCGGTGTCCATGTTGCATGCCGGCGTGTTGATGAAACTGGGTGGCTACGGGTGTTTCCGCATTGCCATGTACCTGATGCCTGAAGGACTGGCCCAGTGGGGCGACTTCTTCCTGATACTGACTACGGTTTCTGTGGTTTACGGGGCTTTCAGCGCCGTGGTGCAGACCGATTTGAAATACATCAATGCCTATTCTTCCGTAAGCCATTGCGGCCTGGTGCTTTTCGCCTTGCTGATGGCGACCCGCACGAGCTGCACGGGCGCCATCCTGCAAATGCTGAGCCACGGGCTGATGACGGCCTTGTTCTTTGCCCTTATCGGCATGATATACGGCCGGACGCACACCCGTGACGTGCGCGAGTTGAATGGATTGATGAAGGTCATGCCTTTCCTGGCTGTGGGGTACGTCATTGCCGGTCTGGCCAATCTCGGCCTGCCCGGTCTGAGCGGTTTTGTGGCCGAGATGACGGTATTCGTGGGTTCTTTCGAACATCCCGACGTGTTCCACCGCGCCTGCACCGTCATCGCCACGATGAGTATCGTCATCACGGCAGTGTATATCCTGCGTGTGGTGGGCAAGATTCTTTATGGCACGTGCCGTAACCCCGAGCATCTGAAGTTGACGGATGCCACGTGGGACGAGCGTTTTGCCGTCATTTGCCTGATTGTGTGTGTGGCCGGACTGGGACTTGCCCCGTGGTGGGTGAGCGACACCATCAGTTTCAGTGTAGAGCCTATTGTTTCACATTTTAATCTTCCCTGATCCAAGTTATGAACAGTAATTTATCTGCTATATTGTCCTTGCATGCCGAGCTGTCGCTGGTGTTGATTCTGTTGGTGGCCCTCTTGGCCGACCTTTTCATGGGCCGCCATCGCCAGCGTTGGTTTCATCCGGTCATTTGCGTGTTGATGGCACTCCAGATAGGATTGAACCTTACGCCCGACACCCGCGCACTCTTCGGCGGCATGTACGTCAACACCCCGTTCACGTCCATCGTCAAGTCCATCCTTTCGGCCGGCACGTTGCTTATCTTCCTCCAAAGCGGCGAATGGCTGGGGCGGAAAGACACGCATTATAAACAAGGTGAGTTCTACGTGCTGACGCTCTCCACCTTGCTGGGCATGTTCTTCATGGTGTCCGCCGGGCATTTCCTGATATTCTACATCGGATTGGAAATGGCCAGCATCCCCATGGCCTGCCTCGTGGCCCTCGACAAATACCGCCACCACAGCGCGGAAGCCGGAGCCAAGTTTATCCTGAGCACGATGTTCTCTTCCGCCCTGCTGCTCTATGGCCTGTCGTTCATCTACGGCACTTCCGGCACGCTCTATTTTGCCGACCTTCCGGCCATGCTCCAAGGCGGCGCGTTGCAGCAGTTTGCCTTGGTGCTCTTCTTGGCCGGGATGGGCTTCAAGATGAGCCTCGTGCCGTTCCATCTGTGGACGGCCGATGTTTACGAGGGTGCGCCTACCGGCGTGACGGCCTACCTCAGTGTCATTTCCAAGGGAGCCGCCGCCGTGGCCTTGGCCATCGTCCTGCGTTTCGTGTTCCCTTTGATGAAAGAAGACTGGACGCTCGCTGTGGCCCTGCTTTCCGTCGCCAGTATCACCGTGGCCAACCTGATGGCCATCCTGCAGGGCGACATGAAGCGTTTCATGGCTTTTAGTAGCATCTCGCAGGCCGGTTACATCCTTCTGGGCGTGCTCGCAGGCACGGCGCAGGGCATGGCCTCGCTGGTGTTTTATGTGGCCGTGTATGTGGCGGCCAACGTGGCCGTCTTTGCCGTTATCGGTACCGTCGAACAGCACGCGGGCGGCCGGACCGACCGCGACGCCTACCGCGGACTTTACCGCACGAACCCTCGCCTGACACTGGTGCTGACGTTGGCCCTGTTCTCGTTGGGCGGCATCCCCCCGTTTGCCGGTTTCTTCTCCAAGTTCTTTATTTTCGCGGCGGCCTTTGCCCAAGGGTGGTATTTGGTTGTGTTCCTCGCGTTGGTGAACACCATCGTCTCCCTTTTCTACTACCTGTTGGTGGTCAAGGCCATGTACATCTCCGAGCCCCTCACGGCGGACGGCCTTCCGGTGGTGGCTCCCTTGCGCAGCCATCCGGGCGTGCGCCTCACGTTGGCGCTCTGCACGGCGGGTGTCTGCCTGTTGGGCGTGATGAGTTTCGTCTACGAAGGCCTGATGCATTGGGCCCAGATGTTGTAGGAATCCTTTTTTGTCTAAAAAAGGATTAACAATCCGACTTCGGGTTGTTTTGTTTTAATTTGCATAAAATCAGTAGGTTGAAATGATAAAATCACTTGGCGCAGAACGAAAATCGATTCTGCGCCAAGTAGATTTTTCAATTCTGCTGCAAACGATTTTTCATTTTGGCGCAGATTGATTTTATGGAGTGCTTTTCCTTTGACAATATGAATGAAAATAACCTTTTGCTTGATATAATCCTAATTTAAGTTTAAATTAGATTACCTAATGAAGGAAAAGG
>ENA-OQDA01000947-OQDA01000947.1-human-gut-metagenome-genome-assembly--contig:-NODE-947-length-11021-cov-4.781348_pt1 | contig 11021 bp, 8 predicted proteins | sample MGYA00242771_ERZ504603 | MGnify/ENA primary metagenome ERZ504603 (study PRJEB26092, sample SAMD00036328) | human gut metagenome | host: Homo sapiens | study: EMG produced TPA metagenomics assembly of...
GCGACCCAGACGCCGCCCGCCAGACAGAGAAGATACAGCAGCCACGCGGCGGGGTAGAGAACGCCCGCCATTGCGGCCAGTGTCAGCACCGCGACGATGGCGGACAGTGCCGTCAGTGGTGCGACGGATGCCGGGACGCGGCATTTCAGCGTCAGCACCGCGCAGCCGCAGAACAGCGCCGCCACCGCCGCCAGTACGCAGAGTAGTTCCATAGGGTCAGCTCCTTTACGGGGAAATAGTAGGGGAGGGATTCATCCCTCCCGTGAAGTTTTCCATTGCCGCACACGGGCACGGAGCGGTCAAGACCGCTCCCTACAGGGCACCCGTAAACATTAGTCCGTAGGGAGGGGTCTTGACCCCTCCGGGGAGGTCTCCGCCAGCGCACACACCCCGGGAGGGATAAATCCCTCCCCTACGAATCCTTCTTTATAAAGAAGGAACAAACCGCGCTCGTCATCGCCGCCGCCACTGCCGGCACAAACGCCAGCACCAGCCACCAGCCTGCCGTCGGGACAAAGCGGGTGTACCATGGGCGCGCGGGGTTCAGATCAATGCCGGTAAACAGCGTCGGCACGCCGCCCACGCTGTCCGGGTCAATGCGCAGCCCCGTGACCCACTGCCCGCCCAAATCAAACGTGTAGACGCGGGGCCGTGACCTTGGCGTAGACCTTCTGCGCCTCGCTGTAGTCGGTCTGGCCGGGCTTCAAATAGTACAGCGCCACGCCGCCCGGGGGCAGCCGGTGCGCCGCGTCCAGCACGGCGGTCTCGATATACCCCTGGCCCTGCCAGTAAATATGCGGGTCGCTGTCGGTGGAAAGATACCACGCCGGGTCGTCGTCCGGCGGCGTCCACCATTCGTTGGACGAATAGGGCGCAAAGCTCTCGGTCACCAGCTCGGCGGCGTCCACGTGCGTCTGGGACATTTTGCCCTGCAGCTTGTAGTTCAGCATGACGCCGCAGCCAACGAGACACCGCACCACCCAGAGCACCGCCGCCAGCAGATACGCCAGCAAAAGCAGCTGCCGCGCCTTCAAAAGCGGTTTACGCATTTACTCCACCCCGCTTTCTGCCACAGCTGCCAGCGTGAACGGCACTGCCGCGTCCGCGCCCTCAAAATGATAGAGCGTTGCGGGCATGTCGTTGGTCAATCCGCCCTCAAACAGGGGGCTGAACTCCCGCTGCAGATAGTCGTCCGCGCGGTCGATCAGGATATAATCGCAGTCCTTCTCGGCCATGTAGGCGACCAGCGTGTCCGGCACGCAGACGGCCTTGTAGTCGTAGAGCGTCCAGTTTTCGCTCTCGACCAGATTCATAAAATCGCTGTCCCAGCGGTCCTGCGTCTCGCCCAGGCGGCCATAGAAGCCGCCAAAGCCGTTCACGACCTGCGCGGTCAGCTCGTACCGATAATAATACCATCGCGTGGCGTCGTCGCCCTGGCTGATGACCAGCACGCGGTCCGGCCAGCCCAGCACGGTGTTCATCGTATCAGCGCGGTTCTGCACGTCGGCGCGCAGCGTGTACAGGCTGTCGGCACCGGACCAGAAGCCCGCCGCGGGCACACCGCGCCAGCAGAATACGGCAAAAATCACCGCCGCCGCGCCGCCCGTCGCCAGCTGCGCCAGCCGCTCCCGCGCGCCGCGCGCCAGCAGACAGAGCATTGCCAGCATCCACGCCTGATAGTAGGGGGCCAGATAGCGGTCATAGTCCTTGAGCGCCAGTCCCTCCAGGTCGGAGAAGTTGTAGTTGTACAGAATCAGATGGAACAGATACAGCGCCGCAAAGCAGAACGCAAACCCCAGATGCGCGGCCAGCACGCGGCGGCGCGGTGCGCCCCTGTCAGCGGCCAGCCATGCCGCGGCGGCGACCATCGTAATGGCAGCCACAGCCATGATGCCGCCGCCCAAAAGGCAGATGCGCCGCGTAAAGAACGCGCTGCCCATGGCGGCCATGATCTGCGCGAACTTTTCGGTGCGGCCCATGCCCAGCAGCTGCTTTACGCCGCCGACCAATACCGCGCCGTAGCTCAGGCCCTCACTGCCGACGCTCGCGGCGGTGTCCGCCGTGGGGGTGACAGCCGCCGTGTAGCGGCCCCAGCTTGAAAACGCCGCCAGCACGATAACAGCCAGTGCGCCCGCCCGGAGCAGAGCCTTGGGGAACGCCTTTCTGCAGGGCTCGTCTGCGGCCAGCCACAGATCCAGTCCGATCAGGAATGCCACGATCAGCCCGTAGGCAAAGCAGATGTCCTTGGTCAGCGTCAGCACGGCCAGCGGCAGCACAACAAGCCAATAGGCAATTTTGCGGCGTCCCACCGCGAAATACAGGCAGAGCGTGCCGCCGAACAGCATCGCCAGCGGCAGGTCGGCCATGGCGTTGACGTACTGCGCTGCGTAGCTGCCCGTAGGCGTGGCCGAGAAGAAAAACGGCAGCAGGAACCCCGCCGCAAACACGAGCACGCCGCCCGCCCAGCGCTCCCGCGGCAGGGCGGACGCAGCGGCCAGACAGGCCAGCGCCAGCGTGTCAATGGCGGCCAGACAGGCCCACTCGGCCCAAGGGCCGAAGGGCTGGAACAAAAATGTGATCAGACTCGTTGCCGGGTAGGTGAAAGACGCCTTCAGGTTGACCGGGTCAGCCACATAGAATGCGCCGCGCTCCACGACCATCTTGGGGGCCAGGCCCCACGCCGTGAACTCATCCCACTGGGTAAACATCGGCTGCTGTACACAGAACAGCAGCCAGATAAACGCAGCACCGCCTAAAAACAGCGTGAAACCGGGGACGGAGGCCGCTCTTTTCCAGGCAGCGGCCACCCCGGCGGGGCGGTGTTGCACAAGCCCGACGACCCACACGGCGGCCAGCGCCAGCAGTACAGCCACGGCGCCAACGCGCAGGAAACCCGCGACCCCGCAGAGATACAGCACGACCACCGCGCCGCTCAAAATAGGCAGCGGCAGCAAGGCGGGGGAGAGATTGGATTTTTCGCCCAGTATCGCACAAGCGCCGGACAGCAAAAGCAAAAGCGCAAGGGCGTAGAGTAGATGCAGCATGAAGGGGCCTCCTTTCTTCAAATAATAAATAATAAAGAAGGTGGAGTTTGCGCCTTTGGGGCGCAAACAAAAACGTAGGGGCGCATTCTATATGCGCCCGCAAAGCCTGCGCCGCCGTATACATCCCGGGCGGATATGGAATCCGCCCCTACGGCTGTTTTGAGCGGAGCGCCAGCGACGCGGTCCACCACATTTATTATTTCTTATTTATTATTTTTTATTTGCAAATCGTTACTTATAAATCGTATACACCGGTCCCACAAAGTAATGCTGGAACAAAAGCACGGCCCCGGCAAACGCATACCAGCCGCACAGCGTTGCCGCCAGCGCCTCGCCCTTGGCCGCGGTCAGCCGCGGGGCCAGCACCCGCCGCAGCACAGCCGCCGCGGCCAGCACCAGCAGCAGCCAGACCGGCAGGAAATACCGCGTCTGCAAGCCGACGATGCGCACCATGCCCACCGGCGTGTAGGTGATGTACATGGCGGTCATCGCGCCCACGGCGTAGACCAGGCCGAACACGCCCAGCCAGCCCATGCGGCGTCGGCCCAGCGTGTCGGTCTGCGCGGTGCAGAGCATCGCCGCCGCCAGCAGCACCGGCGGTGCGGTGATGCTGATAAACGCAATCGGCATATCCTTCCAGCCGAACAGCCCCAGCTGGCCGAGGAACACGTCGTTCTCATACAGTGTGCCCAGCAAAACCGCGATGTAACGCAGCGGATTTTTCAAAACAAACAGCAGCTGCGCACCGCCGTTCACGGTGGTGCCGCCCTGGCGGGCAATCGCGCCATAGTTGTGGCGCAAAAGCGTGCCGTACTGCTCCACACCGAGGGTCAGCGCCAGTGCGCCCGCAGCGGTCAGTACGGCGTACACGGCGCGGCTGAAACGCACCTTCCACTCGGATTTCCGTAAAATCAGCGGCAGCACGACCCACAGCAGATTGATATACGGCTTGGTGCCGTTGGCAAACACGCAGGCTAACGCATAAAAAAGCGCCGTCTTATCGTTCCATTCGTCCCGCGTCAGCAGGGCCAGCATGACGTAATAGCAGCCCAAAAGCGTCGCGTCGTAGCTCAGCGACGCACCCATGTAGAGCGACATCGGCATAAGCATAATGCACAAAAACGCAGGTCTGCATTTGTGCGCACTGCGCAGCGCTGCATAGCACAGCGCCGTGTAGGCCAGCAGGTTCACGAGCCGCCCGCCGTACAGGCAGCCCAGTGCGCCAAGCCCAAACAGCCGCGCCAGTGCCATGCCCAGCGCGCCGGGCAAAAACGGCAAAATCAGAAAGCTGACCGGCTCGGTCACGCGCTGCGGCACAGAGTCCCTATACAACCAGGTAAGATACTGCTCAAAACTATCCCGGATGCTCTCCACCCGGCCATCCTTGCCGTACTGCTTCAGCGCGTACCCGGCGGAGTTGAACGGCTGCTCGGCGTGGGTGTCGGGGTCGGTGCCCAGCCCTGCCGAGGTGTGCGCGTTGACCCACGCGCCGGGGAACGCCGCAACAAGCTCGTCCACGTCCTCGGGGTAGCCACGCTGGGCATCAAAATCGAACCGGCCCATGGATATAGCGTAGGTGCGAAGATAATGGTCGGTCTCGTCGGGGGTCTGCATCGGCGGGTTGGCAAAGGCAAACAGCACGCCGCACAGCAGAATGCACGCCGCGCCCTTTTTGGCAAAGTCCCTGACCCGCCGCAGCGCCAGCGCCGCCGCACCGGCCAGCACGGCCAGCCCCACGCAAAGGCCGGTCACGCCCGCTGCAGATACGCCGCGGGCGTCCAGCCCGTAGAACACGCGCCAGTAGTAGCTGACGACGACGCCCAGCGAGGCGCAGACCGCCAACACGAAAGCCCACCGGGCGGCGGGCTGCTGCACGGTGGGTAGGGACAACTTCTTTTTGGAAACGTTTGACATAAAATCAGATTCCTGTAGGGGCGAGGCATGCCTCGCCCGGCTGTTCGCCGCGCCGCAAGGTATCCGGCTTGGCAAGGTCGGGGGCCGGGCGTACCCGGCCCCTACAGTGCATGAAAAATCTGCGATGTTACAGAATATACTGCCCGACCTTGTACTGATCCAGGTTGCCGCGCAGGAACTCGATGGTCGCAGCCAGGCCTTGCTCAAAGGTGTACTGGGGCGCCCAGCCGGTCAGCTCACGCAGCTTGGTGGAATCGCCCAGCAGGCGGTTGACCTCGCTCTTTTCGGGGCGCAGACGCTCGGCCTCGCAGACGATCTTGGCGTCCGGGTTGATCTGGGCGATCAGCTCGTTGGCCAGATCACCGATGGAATGCTCAACGCCCGTCGCAATGTTCAGTTCCTGGCCAATCGCGGCGTCGCAGTCGGCAATCGTCATAAAGCCGTTGGCCGTGTCCTTGACATAGTTGAAGTCGCGGGTCGGGGTCAGGCTGCCGAGCTTGATCTCGGTCTGACCGGCCAGCAGCTGGGTGATGATGGTCGGGATAATGGCGCGTCCGCTCTGGCGCGGGCCGTAGGTGTTGAACGGGCGCACGATGGTGACGGGCAGGTCAAAGCTGCGGTAGAAGCTCTCGGCCAGGCGGTCCGCGCCGATTTTGGTGGCGGAGTAGGGGGCTCTGGCCCTGGAACGGGTGCTTCTCGTCGATGGGCACGTACTGCGCCGTGCCGTAGACCTCGCTGGTGGAGGTGACGAGCACGCGCTGGGTGTTCAGCTCACGCGCGGCGTTCAGCACGTTCAGCGTGCCCTTGATGTTGGTGTCCACGTAGCTGTCCGGGCTGTGGTAGGAGAAGGGGATCGCGATGAGCGCGGCCAGATGGAACACGCGCTCCTGCCCGCGCATGGCGGTGCGCACGCCGTTGGGGTCGCGCACGTCGCCCATGAAGATGTCGATTTCGCTGCGGATCTCCGGCGGCAGGGTGTCGATCCAGCCCAGCGAGCCAAAGGAATTGTACAGACAGAACGCGCGGACCTTTTCGCCGCGCTTGACGAGTTCTTCGGTCAGGTGGCTGCCAATAAAGCCGTCTGCGCCGGTGACCATAACGGTGTGTGCCATTGCTTGCTCCTTTTTTAAAAAGGGGACAATGCCCCCATATTTCAACTTTATTACAAAACAGTATAACCGATTTCGGGGAAGATTTCAACTGTAAGTTATGAATAGTGAATGGGCGGCTGCACGAACGCGGCCCTCATCCGGCCTCGGGCGGGGCCTCGGCCACCTTCAGTCTCCGCGCTAAGAGCCGCCTCCGGCGGTTGCGCTCCGACACGCGCCTGCGGGCGCAGCCCCGCGGGGGAAGGCTCACGGCGGAAAGGCTTCTCCCTCGGGAGAAGCTGTCAGCGGCCCCGTCCGCTGACTGATGAGGGCAGACCTTGCCTTACAGCCCGTTTACAGTTTTTGCAAAAAATCCCTATTTCCCTATTGACATACGGTTAATTCCGTGTTATCATACAGTCAACCTACAAATCACATAGGTTTATTACAAAAAAGCAAGGAGGTGCAAAGTATATGGCTCACGTTTTCGGTGATCTGCTGCGTCAGAATTTCCGCTGTGGCCGAATGCCTAACTCCCGGGCTAATGCAGTCCGGGCGCGGGGCAATGCTTTGCACTGCCTGTAAAACCGGCGCCGCACTGCATATTCTGCCCGGGAGTTGTACCAAAACGACCCCGGCTTTTCTTTTACAAAAAAACAGAAATAAAACAGAAATGAGGATTTTATCATGAGCGAGCGTAAACTGCATTTTGAGACCCTTCAGCTGCACGTCGGCCAGGAGCAGGCCGATCCCGTCACCGATTCCCGTGCGGTGCCCATCTACCAGACCACCTCCTATGTGTTCCCCAATTCCCAGAATGCCGCTGACCGCTTTGCCCTGAGGGCCGAGGGCAACATCTACGGCCGCCTGACCAACTCCACCGAGGATGTTTTTGAAAAGCGCATCGCGGCTCTGGAGGGCGGCGTTGCCGCGCTGGCCGTTGCCTCCGGCGCCGCTGCCATCGACTACACCCTTCAGGCACTGGCCCAGAACGGCGGGCACATTGTGGCGCAAAAAACCATCTACGGCGGCACCTCCAACCTGCTGGAGCACACCCTGCCCGCCTTCGGCGTCAAGACGACCTTCGTCGATGCCCACAACCTGGCTGAGGTCGAGGGTGCCATTCAGGAGAACACCCGCGCCGTCTATCTGGAGACGCTGGGCAACCCCAACTCCGACATTCCCGACATCGACGCCATCGCTGAAATTGCCCACAAGCACGGCATTCCGTTGGTCATCGACAACACCTTCGGCACGCCGTACCTGATCCGCCCCATCGAGCATGGCGCGGACATCGTGGTCCATTCCGCCACCAAGTTCATCGGCGGCCACGGCACCACGCTGGGCGGCGTCATCGTTGACTCCGGCAAGTTTGACTGGAAGGCCAGCGGCAAGTTCCCCGCCTTCTCGGAGCCGAACCCCAGCTACCACGGCGTCAGCTTTGTGGACGCTGCAGGCCCCGCGGCGTTTGTTACCTACATCCGCGCCATCATCCTGCGTGACACCGGCGCGTGCATCAGCCCGTTCAACGCCTTCCTGCTGCTGCAGGGCACCGAGACCCTCTCCCTGCGTCTGGACCGCCACGTCGAGAACACCAAGAAGGTCGTTGCGTTCCTGACCCACCACCCCAAGGTGGAGAAGGTCAACCACCCCAGCCTGCCCGACCACCCCGACCACGCCCTGTATGAGAAGTATTTCCCCAACGGCGGCGCGTCCATCTTTACCTTCAACATCAAGGGCGGCCAGAAGGAAGCCTTTGCGTTCATCGACCACCTGCAGATCTTCTCTCTGCTGGCGAACGTCGCTGATGTGAAGAGCCTGGTCATCCACCCGGCCACTACCACCCATGCCCAGCTCTCCCCCGAGGAGCTGGCCGACGTCGGCATTCAGGAGAACACGATCCGCCTGTCTATCGGCACCGAGCACGTCGACGACATCATCGCCGATCTGGCACAGGCTCTTGACGCTGTCGAGTAATTTGTAAAGACTTTTAGAGGGAACAGGGATTATATAGAACACCGCCGCCCGTGGGTTGCAAGCCCCATGGGCGGCGGGTTTTGTTTACGCAGAGAGCCTTCCCCCTAGGGGGAAGGTGTCTGCGGCTCTGCCCGCAGAACGGATGAGGGGCGACCTGCCGCAATTGCCCGTTTACGGATAGCTCCCCCACATACCCGCCCCTCATCCGGCCCTGCGGGGCCACCTTCAGTCTCCGCGCTAAGAGCCGCCTTCGGCGGTTGCGCTCCGACACGCGCCTGCGGGCGCAGCCCAAGGGGAAGGCTTGGGGCTTGCACTGCGTCAATGTTTGTTGTATCATTTATATACAAATTCTCCCACAAAGGAGCTATCCCCATGCCCCATATCATCGAAATCACAGATTTATCCGCCCCCGAGCTGGCTCCTTACACCAGGCTCACCGAGGCCCAGCTGCGCAATAAGCTGGAGCCCGAAAAGGGTATCTTCATCGCCGAAAGCCCCAAGGTCATCGGCACGGCGCTGGACGCCGGGTGCGAACCGCTCTCCTTTTTGATGGAGCGCCGCCAGATCGACGGCCCCGCCGCGGGCGTGCTGGCCCGCTGCCCCGATGCCGCCGTCTACACCGCGGACCGCAGCGTGCTGCAGGCCCTGACCGGCTACGCGCTGACCCGGGGTGTGCTCTGCGCCATGCGCCGTCCGCAGCCGCGCAGCGTCGAGGCGCTGTGCAGAGAAGCCCGCCGCGTCGCGGTGCTGGAGGGCATCGTGGATTCCACCAACATCGGGGCCATCTTCCGCGGGGCCGCCGCACTGGGCATGGACGCGGTGCTGCTCTCGCCGTCCTGCTGCGACCCGCTCTGCCGCCGTGCCGTCCGCGTCAGCATGGGCACGGTGTTCCAGGTGCCGTGGGCAACGCTGGGTGACAGCCCTGCCGACTGGCCCGAGGCCGGGATGGCCCGCCTGCACGCGCTCGGCTTTAAAACTGCCGCCATGGCGCTGGACAGCCGCGCCGTCAGCATCGATGACCCCGCGCTGCGCGCCGAGCCGCGCCTTGCCATCGTGCTGGGCACAGAGGGCGACGGCCTGGCCCGCACCACGATTGCCCACTGTGACTACACCGTCATGATCCCCATGCAGCACGGCGTAGACTCACTGAACGTGGCCGCGGCAGGGGCCGTGGCGTTCTGGGAGCTGCGGGCAAGATAAAAAATAGCGAACATCGTAGGGGCGGATTCTATATCCGCCCGTGCCGCGCTGCCTTTGGCACAATTCCACGGGCGCATATGGAATGCGCCCCTACGGGTATTTCCCGGCAGTGTGCTGCACCGCAAACTTCCTCCGTCAATCCGCCACAAAAACATTACAAAACTTTTACGCCCTGCTGACCGAAACGTCGGCGGGGCTTGTTGTTTTTGACGGAGCAAAATGTTACAATAATTATACAAGCACGCAAAAAGCGTGCAATAACAAATGCGGAGGTTTTCTTCCATGGGCTTCCTGAAAAAATTCACCAAGCAGGAGATCAGCTGGATGATGTACGACTGGGCCAACAGCGCCCACTCGGTCATCGTCGTGACCATCCTGCCCATCTTCTTTGACACCGTTGCGGGCTACACCGCCGACAGCGTGTCCAGCATGTCCACCTGGGGCTTTGCCACCAGCCTGGCTATGGCCATCGTCGCCCTCAGCGCGCCGTTCCTGGGCGTGTTCGGCGACATCCGCGGTATGCGCAAAAAGCTGTTCACGGCATTTCTGCTCATCGGTGTTGTCTCGGTAGCAGGGCTTTCCTTCACGCCGTTCATGGACTTCACCGCCTCGCCGGAGGCGGCGGGCAGGGTCGCGGCGATGGTGCTGGTGCTCTACATCACAAGCACCATCGGCTTTGATGCGTCCTGTATCTACTACGACGCTTTCCTGACCGATGTCACGACGGAGGACCGCATGGACTCGGTCTCGACGCTGGGCTACGGCCTCGGCTACATCGGCGGCTCGACGATCCCCTTGCTGATCTTCCTCATCATGAACGCCGTCGGCGTGCCGATGCTGACCTGCCTCGGGTTCATCTTTGGCCTGACCGCCGTGTGGTGGCTCGTGTTCAGTGTCCCGCTGCTCAAAAACTGTGAGCAGACCTCCGGCAAGCCCTTTAAGAAGGGCGATGTGGGGGCCAGCATTAAAAACGTGTTCACGACCATGAAGGAGATCGGCGCGGATAAGCCCATGCTGATCTACATTATATCGTACTTTTTCTACATCGACGGCGTGCATACCATCATCAGCATGTCTACAAGCTACGGCACCAACCTGGGGCTGGACTCCGCCGGTATGCTGCTGGCGCTGCTGCTGGTGCAGGTGCTGGGCCTGCCGTTCTGCCTGCTCTACATGAAGCTGGCCGAGAAGTTCGGCGCGCGCACGATGGTCGGCGTCGGCATCTGCGTTTACATGTTTATCTGCGTATTTGCGTTCTTTATGAACAGCCTATGGCAGTTCTGGATGCTGGCCGTGCTCTGCGCCACCAGCCAGGGCGGCATTCAGGCGCTGTCCCGCTCGATGTTCGGCAAGCTCATTCCCGACAAGGCCCGCAGCGGCGAGTTCTTCGGCTTCTTTGACATCTTCGGCAAGTTCTCGTCCATCATGGGCCCGGCGCTCGTCGGCTTTGTCAGTGCCTTTACCGCCAACAAAATGCTGGCCGACCAGGGTCTGACCGCCGCCACAGCCACCGCCGAGCAGGTCGATGCCATCAATGCCGCCGCCGGACCGTTCGGCATTTTGTCCGTCATCCTCATCATCATTGTCGGTGCCGTGCTGTACTTTGGCGTGCTGCCGAAAGTTATGACGAATGACGAAAGGAAGATTTGAAGCAGAATGCTTTCTCCCTTGGGGGAAGGTGCAGCGTGTCGAAAAACCTCCCTCTGCGAGGGAGGTGCCCCGAAGGGGCGGAGGGAGAGAACCTTGCCATAGCCCGAAATATTTCGGACAGCCGTACAGTTCTCTCCCCCACCGCCTG
>ENA-OQDA01000948-OQDA01000948.1-human-gut-metagenome-genome-assembly--contig:-NODE-948-length-11014-cov-3.615505_pt1 | contig 11014 bp, 8 predicted proteins | sample MGYA00242771_ERZ504603 | MGnify/ENA primary metagenome ERZ504603 (study PRJEB26092, sample SAMD00036328) | human gut metagenome | host: Homo sapiens | study: EMG produced TPA metagenomics assembly of...
GAGGCCGGGGTCCCACCCCGCGGAGATGATGGCCGTCTTCCGCCGGCCCTGGCCGCGGCGTCCACGGCGGCAAAGTGGGCGGGAATGTTCGCGTGGGTGTCGAAGCTGTCCACCAGGTGAAAGCGTCCGGCGTACCTGGGGCTCTGCTCCGGAAGGTCGGCGGCGCTGCCGCCGCAGAGCAGCAGCACGTCGACGGCGCCCTCCATCCCGTCCAGGCGTCCAGCGGATACACGGGTACGCCGGGCGTCTGGAGTGTGAGGCTGGAGGGCGGGCGTCGGGTAAACACGCCCACCAGCGCCATGTCCGGGTTCTGCCGCAGCGCGTATTCCACGCCGCGCCCCAGGTTGCCGTAGCCCACGATACCGATTCGGATCTGATCCATATGCTCTCCTCCCCCGGCGGCGGACAGCGCCGGTTTGATTTGGCGGCGGGAACCGTCCGGCTTCCGCCATTCTATCCTATGCGCGACAGGGGCCAAAAACGAGGGCTGCCGGGGAGAAACGGAAAAAACAGACTGCGCGCGCCGCCTGTCTCTCAGGCGGCGCGCGCAGTCATTTTTGGAAGGGAAGCTCAACCGAGGTATCTTTGGAGCATGACGGCGACCTCAGCCCGGGAGGCAGTGCCGCCGGGGTCCAGAAGGTTCCCCTTCTTGCCGGTGATGACGCCCTGCTCCACGGCCCAGCTCATGGCCTCCGCAGCCCAGGAGGAGACCGCCTTGCTGTCGGCAAAGGCGCTCAGCTCCGCAGAGCCGGCGTCAGCGCCGGACGCGCGGTAGAGCATGACGGCCAGCTGCTCGCGGGTGATGGAGCCGTTGGGGGCGCTTCCGTCGGAGATGCCGTTTTCCTTGTCCCAGGCCATGCCCTTTTCATACCAGGTGCCGCCGCCGGAGGTGCTCACGCCGTCCTGGCGGGCCAGGATGGTCATCATCATACCCCGGGTGGTTGGGGCGGCGGGGGCAAATGTGGTGCGGGAGGTGCCGGTCATGAGGCCGTTCTCCACCGCATAGGCGATGCCGCCGGCGGCCCAATGGCTTGCGGGGACATCGGTGAACCCGGCACCGCCGGTGCTCATTTTGGCGTAGATGGCATTGGTCACATAGCGGTAGTCGTCCTGCTGGTGGGCGCGGTTGTTGACGGAGTTGGCAAAGATGGTGAGATCCATGCCGTCCCGTTCCAGGGCGATGGCCTCCACAAAGCCGTCAATGGGAGTCCCGTTCTCGTTGAGGCAGCAGCCGGCGATAAAGCTGTCCTGCTCCGCGGCCTGGATGAGCACCGTGGCCCCGGCGGGGACGGAGGTGAGCACGCCGCAGCTATAGGTATACAGCACATGGTCGCCGTCGGCGGCGTAGCTGGCGGTGATCAGGCTGTCGGTGGGATAGGTGACGGTATGGAGGGCCTCCATGCCCAGGGTGGTGTAGGTCAGGTCGGTGACCAGGTTTTTGGAGATGTACTCCAGCGGGTCGGAGCCGGTGGCGATGTAGGGGGTGCCGGCCTTGACAGCGGCCACGGCGGCCGCGCCCTTCTCCCCCTGATCCAGGGCTACGTTGCCCACGATGATGTCCGCCTTGGCGGGATCGTCGGTGACGGTGAAGCCCAGCTGGTCGATGTAGGTCTCTATGTCGTAGTTGGAGGTGCCGTTGCTGTAGACGTTGCGGTAGTTCCGGAAGCCGTAGCCGTCGCGGAACCACTGGGCGAAGTAGCCCTCCGTGAGCTTGGCACCGGAGAATGCGTCATAGCGGCCTGCGAGGAAGAGCGTGGGCTTCCGGATGGCGCTGGCCGCGGGGGCCTCGGCCGTCCGGGTGGCGGAGAGCACAAAGTCGTCCGCAACCGTCTCGTAGCTGGCAAGGGAGAGAGCAAAGTCGCCCTTGTGGTCGCCGGAGGTGATGAGGCTTACGGTGCGGCCGGCATCCAGCAGGGCGTTGACCGCGCGGACCGCCTCGCTGCCGTTGTTGGAGAGGGTGACCACGTCGCCCGCCGTGCCGGTGAGCTGGGATCTGCCGGTCACCGTGCTCACCTCGGTGAGCTTGCCGGCAAAGGCGCCCTCTGCGGCGATGGGGATGCAGTCAAAGCCGCGCATGGCGGGGAAGTTGGTAACCGACTCGGAGTACAGATCGGGGAAGCCGGAGGCGGAGGCGTCGGCGCCTCCCACAGGACGGCGTTGGCGTAGTTCCGCTTGGCCTGATGCATGTCCACCACCAGGGAACCGGCCCTGTAGGTGACGCCGCCCACGGCGGTGTCCGTGTCCAGCGAGGATACCCTTACGCCGTTGCGCAGCAGGAACCGGCCCATCGCATAGGCGTCGGCGGGATCGCGCTGGGAGGCGGCGTCCACGGGGATGACATAGTACTCGGGGAAATAATTGTCGTTCTCCTCGTAGGGGACGCGCCAGGTATCGGACTGCAACTGCTTGTTGTTCACATCCACATACCACTTTTCCATGCTGTCCCGGTGATCTTCGTTCTCCATGCCCCGGCGGAAGAACTCCAGTTGGTTGTGGTAGATGTCGTCCTTGTGCTCCATGACGTAGTCGATCAGGCCGTAGACGCCGTACTCGAACAGATCGGTGGATGCCTCGTTGTTATAGGGGGTCTCAATGGTGTAGCCCAGGGAGCCGCAGTTGAGCATGGCGTAGCTGGGGCCGTAGTTGGTACACAGGTCGTCCCAGGCGGACCAGTGCATGGTGGAGGGGTCGTAGTCATCCCGCAGAGGCATGTAATAGGACCAGTACAGGGTGTCGGGATGCTCCTCCCGGGTGGCCGACATGGTGCCCAGGGCAGCCGTGCCGAAAGCCTCGGAGCCCAGCGCAAGTTCTCACCAGCAGGTCGTATTCCAGGTTGGGCTCGTGGGGCGGGGTGCAGGGCTCCACCAGGAATTCGGTCATGTAGCCGTGCAGCTCGGCGAATACCACCGGGTTCCAGTCGTTGATCACCTGGACCAGATTGGTAGTCTCGTTCTGGGTCTGGTTGGAGGCGTCCCGGTTCAGATCAAAGCCGTTGTCGTTGCGGCGGGTATTGTAGGTGCGCCCGTCCGGGTTCTCATTGGGGCAGATGACAAAGATGATGTCGTCCAGAATGTCGTCCACCTTCAGCGTGATGTCGCCGCTGATGGTATAGAGCTCACTGGCATCGTTGACGCCGGTGTTGTCCTGAATGTTGCCCTCCGCATCCCTGGTGAACTTCTGGGAGCCCAGGCCGGTGATGCCCAGGTCCAGCACGTCGGGGGCGAACATCTCCGAGATGTCCACACTCTTGTCCTTGAAGCCGGTGAGGGTGTTGTAGGTAACGGTCTCCTGTGTAGCCAGGGCGCGCAGGACGTTGAGCTGGGCGTCCACGCCGGGGTCCTCGTCGGGGTGGACGTTGTTGAGGAAGAAGGGCACGCGGTAGTCGCCCATGGAGCCCTTCTCCAGCTTGTCCTGGAGGGAGGCGGGGGCGGTCTCGGCGATGGCGTTCATGGCCTGGAAGGCGTCCACGGACGCCTTGCTGTCGGACAGGGTGACGTAATACTGGTCCCGGCCGCCCTCGCTCTGGCCGAAGGTGGTGACGGTGATGTACCGGCCGGGGAGCGCCTCGTCGATGATGTCCTGGATGGACTCGTCAATGTCGTCGTAGCGGACGTAGCTGTCATAGGCATTCACCGTCATGTCCGTCTCCGCCACTACGGTATCACCGCTCCGGGCGGACAGGGTGTACGTGCCGATGAAACTGGGCCAGGCGTTCCGGTTTTTGGAGGAGTCGCCGTTGATGCCGGTAAAGGAACCGGCGGTAAAGGGCAGGGTTACGGTGACCTTGCCGCCGCTGGACGACGCGGCTGCATCGCCCAGGGTGAACAGTGCGTCGCCTCCTTCGCCGTTGTTCCAGACCTGCCAGCGGTCCAGACGGTCGCCTGGGTAGTAATAGGGATAGAGCGTCTCGTCCTGGAAGCCCTCCTCCCGGGTGAGGTACCAGGTAAGGCCGGCGGCCCAGGCATCGGGAGAGGCGTCCCCCAGTACCGAGGCGTCTACGGTGAGGGTGGCGGTAAAGGCTTGATCCCGGTCAACCAAAGCGAGCGTAGAATCCGAAACGGTGAGTACGGAAGGGGCGGGCGTTTCGGCCGCGGAGGAAATGGCGCTGACGGAAAGCAGCATGCTCAGAGCCAGGAGAAGGGAGAGGGTCCGGACTGCGCGGTGGATACGCATGGTCATGGTCGAGGCCTCCTTCATGAAATGTGGTTCTCAAGCTTCCTCCATGGAAGAAATCTTACTGCTGTTGCTGCACCGGAATCGATCCCCCTTCCTGTAACAGTACTATGACAATAGGATAGCATGGGGTGGAAAAAACGTCAATATAGGAAAGGCGTAGATGCAATTTCTTGTATATATTTTACAATGACCTGCTGTCAAAAACATGCGGAGAGAGAAACAGAGTGAAATCCAGATTTTCCTGGAAAGCAGTTTAAAAATACGGTAAAATATCCCCCAAAGGGCTGGCCGTGACATCCGCGGAGCCGGAGCACAACGGAAAGGACGGAAGGGACATGCTGTATGAGACAATCGCGTTTCCCGACAATGCGCCGCTGCAGTGCAGTATCGTGGAGGTGGAGGAATACCCCTTTCATATGCACGACGACGTTCTGGAGATCATGTTTGCCCTGGAGGGATCCTTTGAGCTCACAGTGGTCAACAACGTGCTGGACATGAAGGCCGGGGATATTTACGTGAGCTGTCCGCGGGAGCTGCACCGGCTCTGCGCCTATCCCCACACCCGGGGGACGGTGATGCTGCTGCACATCAATGTGGAGGCATACCGGGCGGAGTTTCCGGACCTGCGGACCTACCAGTTTGCCAACAGTGCCCTGGAGAACAATACCGCGGGAATCCAAATGCTGGGCAGCTATCTGAAAAAGCAGCTCCCCAGGCTGCTGGACCGGACGGGGACGGAGACGGCTGCCTACAGGGAGGTGGGGGAGAAGATTCTCAACACTCTCATCAAGGAGTTCCAGTGCTATTATCTGGGCAGCGGCTTTCCCGAGTTCAACAACGCCTACAAGGGAAACGAGCTCCAGCTCCGGCGCATCCGCCGGATCACGGACTACATCTACCGCAACTACAACAAGCCTATCCGCATTGAGGATGTGGCGGCCATGGAGCACATCAGCGCCAACCACCTGACCAACATTCTCAAGAACGGCTGCGGCGTGGGCTTCCGGACCTTCCTGAACATGGCCCGTGTGGAGAAGTCGGCGGCCATGCTGCTGGAGGGGGGCAAGGGGCTCCAGACCATCGCCTACGAATGCGGCTTTTCCAAGTACAAATATTTCAGCGACAGCTTTGAAAAGAGCTTTCGCACCACGCCACAGCAGTACCGGCGCAGGTACCAGAGCCGCACCATTGCGGTGCAGGCATATAGCTGCAGGGCACTGGAGGGGCAGGAGCTGGAGCTCCTGCTGCAAAAATTCTGCCGGAAGTCGGAGGAAATCTCGCTGGACTGGGGCGGACGGTATGAGGAGAAGCCCCTCCGGAGGCCCCGGTGCGTCAGCCTGGCGGGTGCCGCCTACGACCACATCACCTGCTTTCCGGAGCTGCGGCGGCTGCGGGAGGAGCTGGGGCTGGACACCGTTGCGCTTGATCTGGACTTTCTGCGCCGTTACCGGAACAGCCCCAGAGTGCTGAACTATATCCTGAATGATCTGTGGTCGCTGAGAATGAGGCTGCGGGTCTGTGTGCCGCCGGGGGAGCCGCTCCGGGGGCTGAGGGAGGAGTTGGAGCCCCTGCGGGAGCGGTTTCTGCGGCCCGGCGGTGAACTGGAGGTGATCGTTCCGGCGGCTCCCGGGGAGGAGGAGCGGGCCAGGACTCTGGCGGAGGCCCTGTCCGCCTTCCGGCTTCCGGTGCGCGTCACCGGGGCAGAGCACCGGCCGGAAGCCAATGCGCTGTATGGCTCCGGCTATATGCCGGGCTACCTCCTCCACACCATGGCTTCAAGCCGGGGGAGCCGTATGCCCCGGCTCACGCTGCTGGACGGGGATTCGGGTGTGGCCCTGCTGACCCCGGAGGGGCTCAAGCGCCCGGTCTACCACCTGCTCTCCCTGCTGGAGCAGTTGGGCGACACGGTAATCGCCCAGGGCGATATGTACCTGGCCGCCAGGCAGTCCGGGAGGGAGGACATACAGGTGCTGCTCTACCACTATGACGCGTGCTTCGACACGCTGTTCGAGGGTGGCTCCCGGGTCGAGGAACAGGCCCCCTTTGTGGAGTTGATGAAGGATCACGACTACAACCGGGAGGTCACACTGAGCGTCCGGGGCATGACGGGGCGGTTCGCCATCCGGAAGTACCGGCTTACCTCTGAGGAATACGCATCCAGGTACCGGGATTTCCCCCTGCCGCCGGCGGATAGACTTTCCGCAGAGACGCTGCGGGTACTCAACGGAACACTGGCCCCTGAAATGTCCCTGAATCTTCTGGAGCTGGACGGCGCCTACCATCTGACCCTCAAGCTGGCCCCCTTTGAGATCCTGCTGCTGTGCTTTGAAAAACTATACGTTTTCGGATTGCCCGTCCTAATCCTGTGGAATTCTTTTTATAGCAAAAATTGTGGGTTTTCATCACATTTGATTGAAAAATTCCAGTGATTTTCCTCGTTTGAAAACCTATACAATATAAACAGAAGTACAGCCAACTGGTCGTCAGTTGGCTGTACTTTTTGTTGTATTTTTTCCGGGATGCAGCCGGTTTTATTTTTAGCAAAACCCCCAAAATATCCGCAGGGAAGGGGCTATTTTTCTGTATCAAGTTTTCTATACTTAACATATGAAGATTGCAATCGGAATAAAAAACAGGTCGAGTCTGGTCTAGTTTAAAGGGAAAGGAGCCTTTTGCCGAGGGAGAAGGAAAACAGATGTAACCCATGGATTTCGAATATGCGCTTGAGGCTGCGGGGGCACTGCCGTCCTGCGGCTTGAACGAAAGGCCTGTGGCGTTTCCGGTCCCCGCAGGTCGGAGGAGGGACTCCGGTTTGTGTGCAGGCGGAGTCCCGGACAGGGAACGGTCGGCACAGGCCGACCAATAAGTAGAGGAGGATTGTCCATGGAAAACAAAGAAAAGAAAATGCTGACAACAGAGGATCTGAACCGGACGCTGGGGAAAAAGGAGCTGTACTCCATCGCCTTCGGCCATGTGATCGGCTCCGGCGTGTTTTCGCTGATCGGAATCGGCATCGGGTACACGGGCAAGTCGGCGTGGATCGGGATTCTGCTCTCCGCCGTCTTCATTCTGCTCCAGGCCCTGCCCTTCATCGTGATGGCGGGTACCGCCCGCTTCCGCGGCGGCTATTACTCCATGATGGGCACCCTGTGGGGTCCCAAGTTCGCCGGCTTCTACATCGTCATCTTCTTTGCCTCCAACGTCTCCCTGGCCATGTACGCCATCAGCTTCGCCCAGTATCTCCAGGGCGTGCTGCCGCAGGTGCCCATTGTCCCCGTGGCGGTGGCCTGCCTGACCGTATTCTTCATTACCAACCTGCTGGGCATTGAGGGCGCGGCCAAGCTGGAGATCGTCATGGATATCGTGCTGGCTCTGGCCATGACCTGCTTCATCGTGTTCGGACTGCCCAAGGTGGACTACAGCACCCTGTTTACAGTGGACTTTGCCCCCGCCGGCCCCACTGGGCATCATCACCTGCGCTGTGCTGCTGACCTGGGCCACCGCCGGCGGCATTGACATGGTCAACCTGAGTGCAGAGGCCAAGAACCCCACCAAGGATCTGCCCCAGGTCATCCTGGTGGCTACCATTGCCATCGCAATCTTCTATGCCCTGATTGCCATGGTGGCCGGCGGCGTGCTCCCCGTCTCCGAGACGGCCAACCAGCCTCTGGACCTGGTGGCCAGGGCGATCATGCCCACTCCCGTGTTCCTGTTCTTCGTCATCGGCGGCGCCCTGTTGGCCCTGACTACGACTCTGAACGCCACCTTCGCATGGATCACCAAGCCCATCCTACAGGCCTGCAACGACGGCTGGCTGCCCCATAAGATCGGCTACATTCACCCCAAGTTCAAGACCCCCGTCATTATCCTGGTGGGCTTCTACATCGTGGGCCTCATTCCCATCCTGACCGGCCTGCAGATCAGCATGATCGCCGACACCGCCGTGGTGCTCAGCAACATTCTGTTCGCCTTCATCTGCTTCGGCACCGTATTTATCCCCCAGCGCATGCCGGAGCTTTGGGAGGTCTCCGCCTTCCGCTGCAGCAAGAGCAAGCTCTACCTGAAGTCCATTCTGGGCGGCGTATCCTGCGTGGTCATGGTGCTGGTGCTCTTCTTCCAGATGAGCATGCCCCAGGCGGTCATTCTGGTCATCATCACCATTGTGGGGATTCTCTTCGCCCAGCTCCGCTACAGAAGCGGCGCCGTCAAGCCCGTCAAGAGCTATGAAAAGCTGTAATGCAGGGATCGTCTATTTTATTCAGAAGGAGTTCTTATTGTATGGACAGAACATATCAGCACATATTTACCCCTCTGACCATCCGGGGAATCACCCTGAAAAACCGCATTGAGATCGCGCCCATCTCCGTGTTCGACCTGGATACCACCCCGGAGCGCCACCCCTCCGAGCGGGATATGCAGTTCTTCCGCATGCGGGCCATGGGCGGTGCCGCCGTGGTCACCTTGGGCGACTGTATTGTCGATCCCACCGGCGAGGACTCCGGCAAGCTGGCCTCCCCCAAGATCATGGCGGGACATGAGGATAACCTGCCCTTCCTGACCCGCATTGCCGACGAGATCCACCGCTACGGCGCCGTTGCCAGCATTGAGCTCAACCACGCCGGCATGCTGCGGGCCAGCGCGGGCGTCCAGGCCTGGGGCCCTGACTACATCAACTTTGACGAGACCAAGACCATCGCCCCCCTGTCCGACCAGTCCGCCTCCGATGAGCCGGTCTACCGCAAGGGCGAGGTGCTCTTCATGACCGAGGAGATGATCGAGACCGTGGTGGACGCCTTCGGCCGCGCCGCCGAGCAGGCCAAGACCTGCGGTTTCGAGATGGCCATGATCCACGCCGGCCACGGCTGGCTCATCCACCAGTTCCTCTCCCCGCTGACCAACCACCGCACCGACCGCTTCGGCGGCAGCCTGGAGAACCGGGCCCGCCTGCTGCTCATGATCATCGACCGCATCCGCCAGTACTGCGGCGAGGACTTCCTCATCGAGGTGCGCTTCAGCGGCACCGAGTACGTGGAGGGCGGCTACACCCTGAAGGAGGGCGTGGAGTTTGCCAAGCTGATGGACGGCAAGGCCGATCTGCTGCATGTCTCCGCCTGCAACTTCTACTTCCCCGAGACCGAGTGCCTGATGGTGCCCGGCATGTTCAAGGAGGAGGGCCACAATCTCTACCTGGCCGAGGAGATCAAGAAGCACGTGAAGCACTCCCATGTGGTGAGCGTGGGCGCCCACCGGGATCCCAAGAAGATCGAGGATATCCTGGCCGCCGGGAAGGTGGACATGATCGCCGTCTGCCGCGCGGTCAACGCCGACCCCCAGTTTGTCAACAAGCTCAAGAGGAATCAGGAGGAGGAGATCCGCCCCTGCCTGCGCTGCAACGCCTGCATCGCCAACTACCAGACCCGCATCACCAAGTGCGCCATCAACCCCACCCTGGACCGGCCGGAGGACGAGGTGTTCCCCTTCCTGCCCACCACGCCCAAGCGGGTGCTCATCGCCGGCGGAGGCCCCGCCGGACTGGAGGCGGCCATTGTCGCCAAGGATCGGGGGCATGAGGTCATCCTCTGCGAGAAAACCGGCACGCTGGGCGGCCTGCTCCGCTACGCCCGGAAGGTGCCCTTCAAGCGGGAGACCCAGCAGTATGTGGATTATATGATTGCCAAGGCCGTCCGCATGGGCGTGGATATCCGGCTGAACACCGAGGTCACCCCCGAGCTGGTAAAGGTCATCGCCCCCGACTTCTGCATTGCCGCCGTGGGCTCCAAGGCCCTGATTCCCCCCATCCCCGGTGTGGAGAAGGCCCATCCCATCATGGACATGTATGACGGCAAGGTACAGGTCGGGCAGAAGGTGGTCATCGTCGGCGGCGGCCTGGCTGGCACCGAGGCCGCTCTGGAGCTGGCCATGCAGGGCAAGCAGGTGACCCTGGTGGAGATGGGCATTGACGTGGCCCGCGACGCCAACTCCATCCACAAGCCCGCCCTGATGATGGAGCTCAAGGATCACGCCGAGCAGGTCACAATCCTGTGCAGGACCACCTGTACCGGGATCCATGACCACGGCATTGTGTGCAGAGACGCGGACGGCAAGGAGCTCACGCTTGACGCCGACACCGTCATCCTGGCCGCCGGCATGGTGCCCCTCCGGGCGGAGGCCCTGGCCCTGGAGCCGGTCTCCAGCGAGTTCCGCATGGTGGGCGACTGCAAGCGGCCCCGCCAGATCCTGGAGGCGGTCCGCGAGGGCTATGACGCGGCCATGGAGGTCTGAGACGGCATCCTGACGCCCCAATGAGAGAAGATCCCATTCCGGGGCCCGGCACATGTGCCGGGCCCGGAACTTATTTCTAGAGGAGAACCGCGCAGGCAAACAAGACCGCCTCCGCTCATAGGCGGAGGCGGTCTTGCAGTGTATCCGGCGGAACGCCGCCGCTATCCGGTCCCGGGCAAAGCAAAGCCTGGCGCGGCGGACTCACCAGCACTCCAGCTCGGCCAGCACCGCCGGGGAGTCGGTGAGGATTTCTACCGGCTGGGAAAAGTCCAGGGCGAACAGGCCCATGGACGATTTGGCGTCGATAGCGATGGCGCCGTCCAGGGAGCGGACCTGAACCTCGTCAGGAACGGAGTAGGCCAGGCGGTGAAGGCGCTCCAGCGCCTCCACCGAAGGGACTTTCTTCTGCACAACCACGGCGTGTCCTCCTGTCGTCAGTTTATCAGTGAGCACACCAGCTCAGTGTAGCCGGCGGGGTCCTCCAGAGGCAGGCCGGCGATGAGCTGAGCCTGGGCGTAGAGGAGCTTCGCGTACCGGGCGGCCTTGTCCCGGTCGC
>ENA-OQDA01000953-OQDA01000953.1-human-gut-metagenome-genome-assembly--contig:-NODE-953-length-11009-cov-3.436041_pt1 | contig 11009 bp, 18 predicted proteins | sample MGYA00242771_ERZ504603 | MGnify/ENA primary metagenome ERZ504603 (study PRJEB26092, sample SAMD00036328) | human gut metagenome | host: Homo sapiens | study: EMG produced TPA metagenomics assembly of...
AATCATCGTCTAGCTGGTACATGAATTTTATTATGCAGGTACATGGTTTTGTTAGGCTATGTTTTTATGTACTTTATGTACCAGCATGGACTGAGTGCACGAAGTACACGAAGTACATAAAATATACCCCCTAACAGAATACGGGGAAATTCATGTACCGCAGGGAAGATTGATTTATGGTTTGCATGATAGCCGACTACAAAGGTGGTCTAAGTTGACGAAACATACGCACAGCAAAAACGGTCAACCAGGAACTGAAGCAAATGGAAGGAGAATGAGAATTATATGGACAAGCATGAATGGGAGTTGTTGGATAAACTGCTGTGTGCAGCTTATGATGGTAAGCCCATTACCATACAGAGATCCAAGCGCGGGAAAATCATTGGCGTTGAAGTACATGAACCAGGGGTAGAAGCTGATGGGATCTAAATCTCAGCGCAAGGGCCGGGCGGGTGAGCTGGAGCTTGCCCGGCTCCTCCAGGGGTACGGCTACGACGTGCAGCCAGGGCAGGCGGTGAGCTACGGGGCCACACCCGACCTTGTGGGGCTACCCCACATACATATTGAGTGCAAGCGCAACGAGCGGCTGAATGTGCCGGAGGCTATGGCCCAGGCCGTCCGGGACGCGGAGCGGTTTCAGGATGGAGCGCCCACCGTGTTCCATAGGCGTAACCGCTCCGGCTGGCTGGTGACGCAGCGCCTTGAGGACTGGATAGCGCTCTACAGAAAAAGGAACCGCCTGCATCACATACAGACAGTGATACAAGCGGATAGCAGAAAGCATATTTTTATTATACCGCAATCTATAAAAAAATCAAGGAGTGAAAAATTATGTTTTTGGTAAAATGCGGAAAGAAATTTTATGAGCTGACAAATACAAACGTCTATACACTTTGCCCGGATTGCAATGAGGTGCATCAAGTGGATATTGTTGGCCTACTGTCTGATGGTCACAACGACCTGGAGAATACGGTCGTTTACTGCCATGAATGTACCCGGCGGCGGCGCACGATGCGAGGGGAGGCCTGATTTACATGGTATGGAAGATTACACCCGAACTTCAAACGGCTATTGATCACGTATCCGAGCAAAAGGTCGCCCAAAAGGCTGGGGAGTTTCTAGAGCAGGCGATAAAGCATATTTCAGATGGCACAGCACAGCTTGGCACCCAGCAGCCCCAGGATGGTAAAAATATATGCTTTAAGCCGTTGGTGAAGCAGGGGAGCCAAGATACATTGTTAATCGCCATCCCAGAGAGAGCATTTAAAGCCTATAACTACTCTAGCTTTCGGGAGGCGGCCAGCGAGGCAATTGCACACGTCCAGCATAACCGTATGACCTTCTGCCCAGGCGGCGCATGCTTTCAACATGGATTCGACCTCCAACAGCGCCCGCTGTCCTTTTGGAGCCTGGACGAGATGGGACAATCAACCGCCTTTTACAACGTATCCATTTCCGACGTGGTGGAACTACAACAAGCGCATTGGCTGATTGAAGCGCAGCGCGTCCGATAGAAGTTTAACCTCCCCCTGCCTCTTTAACTGAGGAGGGTGGGGGGTGTTTTTCAAGTTCGATTCCACTTTTCTATTGTGGAAACACTGTGCTGTATTCTCCCCACAATGATTACCCCCCAAAAAAAGAAAGAATGTTTAATATATATTACAGACTGTATTTTAAAGAAAAATTGTGATTACAATTAGTGATTGACCAGAAAAAGCATACCCTGGGGGTATGCAATCAGAATTGGAGCCCCAACCGTTACCCCTTGTTGACAGAATACATCAGCAGCGATATAATACAAACAAGCCGAAAAACGGCTATTCACTTCTTGAGTTGGCTTGTCTAAAAAGGGAGACGGTAATCCGTCCCCCTTTTATTTATTTAAGCATGTCCAGCGCGATAGAAAAGCCATTTATAAACCCCTGGCACTCCATAGCTACCCCGTAGCTGTCCACGTCCACCTCGTCGCCCACAGTGTCCACAAGGGCGCGTCTGGCCTGGTTGGCCTCCTCCCTGCGCTGGTAGTAGTCGCACAGGCTGGGGCCGTCCATCGTGTCCGGCTCCTCACTGCTGGCGGCGTGGTACAGCGCGGTTATAATTTCAGTCATTTTGAAACGCTCCTTTCTGCTCCCTGTTCCCATGCTTCAATCATCCAAAAACGGCACGCTTTGGCAAATTGGTGTATGAACGAATCATCTTTATGGCGGGACATAAATTCATCCGGCTTGTCCAGGCATCTATTTAAAACAGCGTGGTCTTGCTTTAATCCGCCCTCATAGAAAAGGTTGAATACCTTCACCAAGGCGGCTATGACCTCCCGCTCGTTCTCTGCCAGCTTCCGGCCCAAAAGCTGCTCCTGGTCGGAAATAAACGCTTCCGGCGTGGTGGGGAAACGAATCATTTCCGCTCGCCCCCTTCCGACTTCCTTACCAAAAGACAGGCAATCACGGAATCAAGCGTTTTCCGGGGACGCTTCCGCTGGTTCAGCAGGGCGGTGAGCTGTGCAAAGTTGGGGTATTTCTCCTCAATGGTCATGCTCTGGCCCTCCTCTGCCCATAGATTGCCTTTTCAAGCGCCAGCGCCCTCATAAGCATAGCGCGCGTAAAATCGGCATCATTCCGGGCAAGCACGAAAGCAAGCTCTCGGGCTTCTGTGCTGACCGGGGCGGGAATTGTTCCCACCGTTTTCCGTTCCGTCTCCATTGGTATCTCCTCCATCTTGAAATCTGGAGGGGGCCGTGGTACAATGCCCTTGACCCCCTCCGGGGTGGTTATCGGCTCCTATATCCTCTTGCTTTGGTCGGCTGGGATATGGGGGCCTTTCTCATGCCACGCAGAAGCGGCGGGCGGTGCTGGTGCGAGTGAAGCGGGCCGCCACCTCCGGCAAGGCCGCTCTCAGAGCCACAGCGTCCAGCCTGGAGGACGTGACGGCTTCCAGGTGATTTTATACTCCCCGGCCCTTAACTCCTCAGTGTCGCCCATGTGGGCCTTGATAACATCCCGGATGCCCTCGGCCTCTGCCTGGGCCTCCTCAATCAACTGCTGGAGCTGGCGCAGCTCCCGGATCTTCATTCAGTTCGTGCGCTCATGGTGTTGACCTCCTGTAGTTATTGGGGGCCGCTCCGGCGGCGGTGGGCTTTATGTGCACCCTCCCGGGGGTGACTTACCATATCCCGTCCCGCTCTTATGTGGTGGTCTTGATGCTATCGTCCACCTTCGCCGGGGTGTCCCCCTTGCTTGATTATATTTTACTACTTATTAAGTAGATATGCAAGATGGAATAATGCACAACTTGTTAAGTAGATTTTTGTCAATTTATCTACTTGTTAAGTATTGTGTTTTGTGGTATACTTAATAACAATGGAGGAGGTGTGCAAATATGCCAGAACCCCGGAAATATACAGAGGCGCAAAAAAAGAGTGCCAAGAAGTGGGACGCAGCAAACCTTGACCGTGTATCTGTTGCCATGCCTAAAGGCAAGAAGGACGATATAAAGGAAGCGGCCTCCGCCGCTGGCGAAAGTATGAATCAATATATTATAAATGCGGTAGATCAGCGGATGGAGCGGGACAAGAGAGAGTCCGGGGAGTAACCCCAGTTTATTCCGTCTTAGAGGGCAGAAAAACAGCCGGGGGAGTAATCCCTCGGCTATTGTCGTAAAAACGCCCCTGCGTTTCGCTGTCTCCCTTACTTTTTATTCTGCGCATCCTGTGGAAATGATGGAAGTGATGGAATTTATGCCGCATCATTTCCATTGTTTCCATCATTTCCAGCGGGCTCACAGGGACAAAAACAGACGGCACCGAATATCCGGCACCGTCTGGCTGTATTTGTGTGCTTACTTTACTTTCGGGAGAGGGAACTTAATTACGTTCCCACACTCTTCCGCCCATTCCAGGAGGGCGTTTACTCCGCTACGGACTTCCTCGCTAGATTCCTCCAGCTTATCCAAGCGGTCAACGATCGGCTGCAATTTCCGGTCGAGCTTTTCGTCCATCATCTGACCGATGGCCTCCAGCAGTTCCTTGTCTACCATCTTTATCACCCCTTGTCCTGATTATACGGTGTCGGATATTCGGTTGTCAAGGTTCGTGTCTGAGGTGTTGGCCCGGTACTGCGGCGGTTTCGTCTATTTCAACGGCGTGGCGGGCTCCCGGGGCCCTTTCCCTCTTGACATTATGAATTATACTATATCGTCCCCGATATATCAATAGACAGAGGTGCCAAATATCGTACCCAATATATGTGCAACATGTATATTGTACCCAATAGACAAACGTGGTATAATTGAGCCATAATGGAGGAGATGTCGCCATTTTTGGCGGCACCCCAGGAAGGAGGGAAAAGCATGCCAGCATCGAAAGCCCAGCAAAGGGCCGTCAGCAAATACATGAAGGAAAACTATGATGAAATAAAGGTGCGCGTGGAAAAAGGCCAGAAAGATATCATCAAAGCCCACGCAGAGGCCCGTGGTGAATCTGTGAACGGGTTTATAGGGCGGGCCATAGACGAGACTATGGAGCGGGACAACGCCGCTCGTGGTGAGGCCACAGAGGGAGAATAGCTGGTGGGGTGCGGCGTTTCACCGCCCCCTTGTGTCGCATTTCACGACGGTAGGTATGAGCGACTTCGTGCTTTTGAACCTTTTGCAATCAGGGGTTGAAATCTGAAAACGGGTTTTCGTCCGCTCGGAGGAGAGCGCAAAATTGCGCCCTCCTGGCCCCCTTGTGAACTTTGTGGACAGCCTGTATCAGCGGAAAATCACTGGTGAACGTAAAATGCCGCCCCTGGTGCAGCGTACACCAAAGGCGGCGGGGGTGGTGTGGGCCCACAGTTTTTGACCCTTCAAAATACCCTTTAGACGATATCTCGAACTTTACTACCCTTTACAACTATTGAATCTTCCAAGATTAAAGGCTAGAGAATAAGCTCCATTTTACGGCTATTTACTCACGAAAATAGTTAGATTACAATTCAAGTCCTGTATCGTCCACCAGATTAGCGGGGGACATGACCCACAGGGGTTATGTCCTCCCTTATTGTTTCGCGTGGAAAGAGCCGCCCCGATGGGCGGCTCTTTCCACGCCCGTTCACGCGCGCCGGGCGGCCATGTCCACGGCCACCTCCAGGGCGAGGGTGATCATCTGGGTGAAGGAGGTCTGGCGCTCGGTGGTGGAGAGGGCCTCGCCGGTCAGCAGGTTGTCCGAAACGGTGCAGACGGCCAGAGCCCGCTTGCCGGCCTCCGCCGCGTTGCAGTAAAGGGCCGCGCTCTCCATCTCTACGGCCAGCACGCCCAGCCGGCCCCAGGCCAGAGTATCCTCCGTCCGGCGGTAAAAGACATCGGAGCTGAGCAGGTTGCCCACGGCGGTCTTCACGCCCAGGCGGCGGGCCGCCGACACGGCGCTCTCCAGCAGCGTAAAGTCCGCGATGGGAGAGAAGGTGCCGTCCAGCCCGTACTGCCTGGGGTAGTTGGAGTCGGTGCAGGCGGCCTGGCCGAGCACCACATCCCGCAGCTTCAGCCGGGGAGAGATCGAGCCCACGCTGCCCACGCGGATGATGTTGTCCACGTCGTAGGTGTGAAACAGCTCGTAAGAGTAGATGCCCATGGAGGGCATGCCCATGCCTGAGGCCATGACGGACACAGGCGTGTCCCGGTAGGTACCGGTATAGCCCTGTACGCCCCGGACATTGTTGACCAGTTTGGCGCCGTCGAGAAAATGCTCCGCGATGAATTTGGCCCGCAGTGGGTCTCCGGGCATCAGTACGGTCTTTGCAAACGCCCCCTGGGCGGCCTCATTGTGTGGTGTACCCATCGTTCTTCCCCCTTATTTCTGGTGGTTCTATTATAAGCGGCCTAGCCCTTCTTTGCAAGGCGGAGGAGGAAGCTCAGTTGACATCGGGGCGGGATATCATTAAAATAAGAGGGCCATGCCGGCGGCGCGGCGCACGGCTCGACCGGATATGACAATCGACCTGCAGAGAGGAGTCGTCAAATGAAGCAAAAGAGGTGGAAAACGGACGGATATCTGAGGATATTCGCCTCTTATTACCGGCCCCACTGGAAGCTGTTTGCACTGGATATGGTGTGTGCCCTGTGCATCTGCCTGGTGGACCTGGCCTTCCCCATCGTCTCCCGCTTTTCCATGCAGACGCTGCTGCCCGGACAGATGTTCACGGCGTTTTTCGTGGTAATGGCGGTGCTGGCCGGGGCTTACGTGCTCAAGGGGTGCTTTTACTATATCATCACCTACTGGGGGCATCTGCTGGGGGTACGGATGGAGGCCGACATACGGCGGGATCTGTTCTCCCACATGCAGGATCTGTCCTTTTCCTTCTATGACAAAAACCGCACCGGCCAGCTCATGAGCCGGGTCACCGGCGACCTGTTTGAGATCACCGAGCTGGCCCACCACGGCCCGGAGGATCTGTTCATCTCCTCCATCACCATCCTGGGGGCCTTCTGCGTCATGCTCACCATCCGGTGGGAGCTGGCCCTGATCGTATTTGCGGTAATCCCCCTGTTCATCCTGTTCACCACCCTGTGCCGCAAGCGGATGATGCGGGCCTCCACTGAGGTGAAGGCCAAACTGGCGGGCATTAACGGGGAGGTTGAGTCCTCCATCTCCGGCATGCGTACCGCCAAGGCCTTCGCCAACGAGGCGGCGGAGAGCGCCAAATTCGACCAGGCCAACGACCAGTTCCGGGGGGCCAAGCGGGGCTACTACCGGGCCATGGCCTTCTATCAGTCGGGGATGGAGTTCTTCATGGGCATCCTGTCCGTGGTAGTCATCGCCTTCGGCGGATTCCTGCTCATGCGGGGGCGGATGGATCTCATCGACCTGACCACGTTCTTCCTCTACATCTCCACCTTCATCACCCCCATCCGCAAGCTCTCCGCCTTCGTGGAGCAGTTTATGCAGGGCATGGCGGGCTTCAAGCGGTTTGTGGCCCTGATGCGGGTGGAGCCCGACATCCAGGACGAGCCGGACGCCCAGGAGCTCACCGACGTGAAGGGGGACATCCGGGTGGAGGACGTGACCTTCCGGTATGAGCCCTCCGATCTGCCGGTGCTGGAGCACGTCACCCTCCACGTCCGGCCCGGCGAGACTGTGGCGGTGGTGGGCCCCTCCGGCGGCGGCAAGTCCACCCTGTGCCAGCTCATCCCCCGGTTCTACGATGTCACCGAGGGCCGGGTGCTGGTGGACGGAAAGGACGTGCGCACCCTCACCCAGCACTCCCTGCGGGCCAATATCGGGATCGTCCAGCAGGATGTCTTTCTCTTTGCCGGCACCATCTACGACAACATCCGCTACGGCCGGCCTGACGCCACCGAGGCCGAGATCGTGGAGGCCGCCAAGCGGGCGGAGATCTACGACGACATCCTGGACATGCCCGACGGCTTCCAGACCCAGGTGGGCGAGCGGGGCGCCATGCTCTCCGGCGGCCAGAAGCAGCGGGTGTCCATTGCCCGCATTTTCCTGAAAAATCCGCCCGTCCTTATTCTGGATGAGGCCACCTCCGCCCTGGACTCGGTCACCGAGGCCCGCATCCAGTCCGCCTTTGACGAGCTGGCAAAGGGCCGCACCACCCTCATCATCGCCCACCGCCTGTCCACCATCCGCTCTGCCAGCCGTATTCTCGTCATTGACGGCAACGGCATTCAGGAGGAGGGGACCCATGAGGAGCTTATGGCCAAGGGCGGAGAATACGCACAGTTATATCTTGCGCAGAAATCGGTATCTGTATAGTATAACCTCCCAAAAACGGGACGGCCCTGGCGGGCTGTCCCGTTTTTTGTGCTGCCGTACATAAATGGGGCTTGCAAAAATCGAACAAATGTTGTATACTTAAATCGAACGAAAGTTCTATTTAACCCATTGGGTCTTTTTTCGACCCAGCCCGTCTATACAGACAGAGCGCGGGACCGGGCCGGCCCGGTCCGGTCTATGGGACAGAGCATGGAGTAAAATCGGTTTGTCAACTGGAAAACCGATGCAGGAGGGAACGACATGGAGACCATCTATTACAGTCTGGATGCCAAACGACTCACTGTCTGCGGAGAAGCCGCGGGCCGCAGGGCCAGCGGCGGGCAGGAGACGGTCTGCTATGCCTTTGTCCCCCGGCCCCGCCGCCCGGTGATGCCTGCGGGCGGGAAGGTGGTGGATTTCACCGCCTACCGGCAGGCCGCCCACCCGGAGGAGTATGCCCCGCGGGAGGAGGTGCCCGGCCGGCCCCGGCCGGTCCGGCGGCGGCGCACGCTGGCGCTGACCGTGGATCTGGCGGCCACTGGCGCGGTGGTTGTGCTGCTGGCGGCGGTGGTGTTGCGCTTTTTCGCGGGATAGAACCGAAAAATTGCCCCGGTGCGGCTCTGCGCACCGGGGCAATTTTGTGCAGAGGGAAAAATATGCAGAAGGCTATTGACAAATTAAGTTAGCGGGTGTAAACTCAATTTGTTCTGGGTGGTTAGTAAACACTAACCGCCTGATAAAAGATAATTGGTTAGCAAGAGTTAACCTGTAAGGGAGAGAAGCCACGATGATGCCTCTGACGCTGGCAAAGCAGGGCGAGACGGTGACCATTCGGAAGATTACCGGGAAGGATGAGATCCGCCAGCACCTGGCCGAGCTTGGATTTGTGGTGGACGGAACGGTTACGGTGGTCAGCGAGCTGGGCGGCAACCTGATTGTGCAGGTCAAGGACAGCCGCATTGCTCTGGACAGGACTATGGCCAACCGGGTTATGATCTGAGGAGAGGAGACAGAACATGAAGACACTGCGGGATGCAAAGGTAGGAGACACTGTCACGGTGGTTAAGCTCCACGGTGAGGGGGCGGTCAAGCGCCGGATCATGGACATGGGGATCACCAAGGGCGTGGCGCTGCACGTGCGCAAGGTCGCCCCTCTGGGCGACCCCATGGAGCTGAACGTGCGCGGCTATGAGCTGAGCGTGCGCAAGGCCGACGCGGAGATGATCGAAATCGCCTAGGGGGAGCGCTTCCCCGGATACGTCCGCGCCGCCAAAGGCGGCACAGCGGGGCGGTACTGCATCTGTGAATTAGTTATATCAAACTCGCGGAAAAGGAAGGGACTGAGAGGTTATGGAGCTCAAGATCGCGCTGGCGGGGAACCCGAACTGCGGCAAGACGACGCTGTTTAACGCCCTGACCGGTTCAAACCAGTACGTGGGCAACTGGCCCGGCGTAACAGTGGAGAAAAAGGAAGGCAAGCTGAAGGGCCACAAGGAGGTGGTCATTCAGGACCTGCCCGGCATCTACTCGCTGTCTCCGTACACGCTGGAGGAAGTGGTGGCGCGGAGCTACCTGGTGGGTGAGAAGCCGGACGCAATTCTGAACATCGTGGACGGTACGAACATCGAGCGCAACCTGTACCTGACGACGCAGCTCATCGAGCTGGGGATTCCGGTGGTGGTTGCGGTCAACATGATCGACCTGGTGCGGAAGAACGGGGACAAGATCGACCTCGGCAGGCTGGGGGAGGCCCTGGGGTGCGAGGTGGTGAGCATGAGCGCGCTGAAGGGCGAGGGCGGCATGGCTGCGGCGGAGAAGGCCGTGGCGCTGGCCAAGTCCCACCGGGCGGGTGAGCTGCCCCACGTGTTCACGGGCAGCGTGGAGCACGCCATCGCCCACATCGAGGAGTCCATCGCGGGGCTGGTGGACGACCGCTACCTGCGTTGGTACGCCATCAAGGTGTTTGAGCGGGACGACAAGGTGATGGCCCAGTTGAAGCTGACGGGTGAGCTGAAGGCCCACCTGGAGGCCCACATCGCCGACTGCGAGAAGGAGCTGGACGACGACGCGGAGAGCATCATCACCAACCAGCGGTACGCGTACATCAACGGGGTTGTGAACAAGGCCGTGAAGAAGAAGGCGGCGGCCCACAGCCTGACCACCTCTGACAAGATTGACCGGATTGTGACCAACCGGATTCTGGCCCTGCCGATTTTCGCGGTGGTCATGTTTGCGGTGTACTATGTGGCCATCGGCACGGTGGGCGACTGGGTGACCGGTTGGACCAACGACGTGCTGTTCGGCGAGATTGTGCCGCCGGCGGTAAGCGGCTGGCTGGAGGGCATCGGCACCGCCCCCTGGCTGCAGGGGCTGATTGTGGAGGGCATCATTGCCGGCGTGGGCGCGGTGCTGGGCTTCGTGCCCCAGATGCTGGTGCTGTTCCTGATGCTGTCCATCCTGGAGGATGTGGGCTACATGGCCCGCGTGGCGTTCATCATGGACCGTATCTTCCGCAAGTTCGGCCTGAGCGGCAAGAGCTTTATCCCCATGCTCATCGGCTCCGGCTGCGGCGTGCCCGGCGTCATGGCCTCCCGTACCATTGAGAACGAGCGCGACCGCCGGATGACGGTCATGACCACCTGCTTCGTGCCCTGCGGGGCCAAGATGCCCATCATCGGCCTGTTCGCCGGCGCCCTGTTCGGCGGCAGCGGCCTGGTGGCGGTGTCCGCCTACTTCATCGGCGTGGCGGCCATCATCTTTTCCGGCATCATCCTGAAAAAGACCAAGGCGTTTGCAGGCGACCCCGCCCCTTCGTTATGGAACTGCCCGCCTACCACGTGCCCTCTGTGGGCAACGTCCTGCGGGCCACTTGGGAGCGCGGCTGGTCCTTCATCAAGCGGGCCGGCACCATCATCCTGGCCTCCTCCATCATCCTCTGGTTCCTCCAGGGCTTCGGCTTTACCGAGGCGGGCTTCGGCATGGTGGAGGACAACAACACCTCCCTGCTGGCCTCCATCGGCGGCGCGGTGGCCTTTCTCTTTGCACCCCTGGGCTTCGGCACCTGGGCAGGCCACCGTGGCCACCGTTACCGGCCTCATCGCCAAGGAGAACGTGGTGTCCACCTTCGGCGTGCTCTTCGGTCTGGGCGCGATCTGACGGAGGAGGACCCCGGCCTGCTGGCCGCCGTGGGCACCACTCACCGCCCCTGAGCGCTTACAGCTTTATGATCTTTAACCTGCTGTGCGCCCCTCGCTTTGCGGCT
>ENA-OQDA01000954-OQDA01000954.1-human-gut-metagenome-genome-assembly--contig:-NODE-954-length-11002-cov-1.561011_pt1 | contig 11002 bp, 15 predicted proteins | sample MGYA00242771_ERZ504603 | MGnify/ENA primary metagenome ERZ504603 (study PRJEB26092, sample SAMD00036328) | human gut metagenome | host: Homo sapiens | study: EMG produced TPA metagenomics assembly of...
AGTATCTGCTGAGCATGAGCTGCACCGGATTTGAGCAGGGAGAGCATGTGGTGTACCACCGCCTGTACAACGTGACCATATTACGGTTATTTCCAATAAAAATACGGTTGGGGTGTATGATATGGAGTCCCAGGTAAAGGCCGGGAAGATAGAGGCCGGTAATGCGGGCCCAACTGTGAACGAGGATTATAACTTCCATGAAGGACATCAGTTATGAAATATTAGATTTATTCAGACAATACGGAAGCAGTCCTGAGGGCATCAGGAAGGCCCTGGACAGCCAGTCCGGGCCGGAGGTGCTCCACGCCCTGTCTGACATAAGGGAGAATCTTCTGGAGTGGCTGGATTATACTGGCTGCGGGGAAGTGCTTCAGATTGGTTCAGGCTATGGCGTTCTGACAGGACTGCTGGCCTCCAGGTGCGCCCATGTGGCAGTGATGGACGAAGCAGATGAAAACCTGGCTGTAAATCAGGAGCGCAACAAGATTTACACCAATATCACATATGGCTATAAGGCAGGGGCTGAGGCAGGACAGCCGGAGCCGTCATTTGACCTTGTGGTCATGGCCGGACTCAGAAAAGGCCAGGAAATACAGGACGCAGCTGCCTTTGGCGCCTCCTTTCTGAAACAGGAAGGCCGTCTGGTCATTGCGTGTGAAAATGCATTGGGGCTCAGGTACCTGGCAGGGGCAGACCATGAGGAAGGCTTCTGTACCAGAAAACAGGCGGAGGAAGCCTGCCGGGAAGCAGGGCTTGCCCGGGCGGACTTCTATTATCCGGTGCCCGACCACAGAATGCCCGTATCACTCTACTCAGACCGGTATCTGCCGGGAAAGGGAGACATCACCAGCCCGTCTGTGTCCTATGACGGTCCGCGGTATGCCTGCCTCAATGAAGGGGAGGTATATGACCGTCTGATTGAGGAAAATGACTTTGGCCGGTTTGCCAATTCCTTCCTGATTATTGCATCTAAGGACGGCCGGCAGGAGAAAACCATTTTCGCCAAGTATAACCGTACCAGAAAAGAGGAATTCCGCATCCGCACCACCATGGGGGAACTGGACGGAAAGCGCCGGGTGGAGAAGGCTGCCCTTGAAAGCGCAGGAAGATACCACATCCTTTCCCTGAAAAATAAGTGCCGTCAGTTAAGGCAGCTCAACCCCAGGGTCAGAATCCTGGAGCCGGAGATATCCGCAGACGGCAGCAAGGTGGAGTTTGGTTTCCTGGAAGGCGTTACCCTGGCAGAACGTCTGGGCCGGTGCATCAGAGACGGCAGGGCGCCTGTGGAGGAAATTAAGGCTGCGCTTCAGTTTCTTTATGATGTGGCGGAGGATCAGATTGTTCCCTTTGCCGTGACGCCGGAGTTTACCCGGACCTTTGGGCCGGTTCCGGATATAGATGATGTTTCTTATAAAGTAAGCAACATTGACGGGCTCTTTGAGAATCTGATGATTACACAAAAGGACGGGGATGAGAAACTATACTGCCTGGACTATGAATGGGTCTTTGATTTCCCGGTCCCTGCCCGCTTTGTACAGTACCGCAATCTGGCTTATTTCTATTATAAATACCAGGGATTGATGTCATATGCCGGCCTGGAAGAATTTTTACAGGAGTTTGGCATAGGAAGCGAGATGGCGTCTGTGTACGCATCCATGGAGGACGCCTTCCAGTCCTATGTCCACGGGGACGCTGTCCAGGGATACTTGGTGAATTACCAGCAGAAGGTCACGACCCTGTCTGAGCTTAAGGAGACGGACCAGGCTCTCTCCCAGGCAAAGGACCGTATCAGCCAGCTTCAGGCAGAGGTGGAGGAAAAGAACCAGCAGATCCGCAAAGAGCAGGAGGTGCAGCGCCTGACCAATAACCATGTGGCAAATCTGGAAGTGATGATTAAGGACCTGCGCCATGAAATCAACGAGCTGGGCAAGCTGGCAACCTATCTCAACGGGCATGAAGCCCTTGTGTTCAAGGCCCGGCGCAAGCTGGGAGCCCAGGTCAACAAAGCATTTCCAAGGGGCACCCGCAAGCGCAAGATACTCAACTACTGTTTTAACACAGTGAAGCACCCGGCGCGTTACGGAAGGCTGTACGCCACCAAAGAGGGACGCAACCAGATAGAAGGCGATTTTAAGATTGGCGAGGATTATCTCAAATACGGCAGGCTGGTCATTGCCCAGGGTACCGGGCAAGGGAGGATATGTGGACTCTGGCAGCGGCGAAACGTGGGATGGCCCAATGGTTTCCATCGTGATTCCCTGTTATAATCAGGTCCACTATACCTATGCATGTCTCCAGTCCATCCTGGAGTTTACAAAGGATGTCACCTACGAGGTCATCATTGCCGATGATGTGTCCACCGATGCAACGGCAGAGCTGGGCCGGTATGCAGAGGGTCTTGTAATCTGCAGAAATGAGACAAATCAGGGGTTCCTGCGCAACTGCAACCAGGCGGCAAAGGCTGCCAGAGGGAAAATACATCATGTTCCTCAACAATGACACCAAGGTGACAGAGGGCTGGCTCTCTTCCCTGGTGAACCTGATTGAGTCCGATTCCACCATTGGCATGGTGGGTTCCAAGCTGGTGTACCCGGACGGACGCCTGCAGGAAGCAGGAGGCATTATCTGGAGCGACGGTTCCGGCTGGAACTACGGCCGTCTGGATGATCCGGACAAGGCGGAATACAATTATGTAAAGGATGTAGACTATATATCAGGGGCCGCCATCCTTCTGAGCACAGCCCTGTGGAAGCAGATTGGCGGATTTGACCAGCGGTTTGCCCCGGCTTACTGCGAGGATTCGGACCTGGCTTTTGAGGTGAGAAAGGCCGGATACAGGGTTGTATACCAGCCTCTCTCCAAGGTGATCCACTTTGAGGGCGTTTCCAACGGTACAGATGTAAACGGAACCGGCCTGAAACGATACCAGGTGGAAAACAGTGAAAAGCTGAAGGAGAAATGGGCTGAGGAATTCAAAAAACAGTGCGTCAACACCGGAAATCCCAATCCGTTCAGGGCCAGGGAGCGCAGCCAGGGAAAGAAAATCATCCTGGTGGTGGACCACTATGTGCCCACCTTTGACAGGGACGCGGGCTCCAAGACAACCTACCAGTACCTGAAGATGTTTCTGAAAAAGGGCTATGTGGTAAAGTTCCTGGGAGATAAATTTCCTTCATGAGGAGCCCTATACCACCACCCTTCTGCAAATGGGAATCGAGGTACTCTATGGAGACACATACGCAGCAGGCATATGGGACTGGTTAAAGACAAATGGAGACGAGATATCATTTGCATACCTGAACCGTCCCCATATTGCCACCAAATATGTGGATTTTATAAAAGATTATACCAATATGAAGGTGATTTACTATGGACACGACCTGCACTTTCTGCGTCTGGGAAGGGAATATGAGCTGACCGGGGATATCAACATCAAGAGGGAGGCGGATTACTGGAAATCCGTGGAGCTGACCATGATGCACAAGGCAGCTGTTTCCTATTATCCTTCCTCTGTGGAAATCAACGCCATACACGCCATTGACGGAAGCATTCCCGCAAAGGCCATTACGGCGTATGTCTATGACACCTTTCTGGATAACATACAGGATGACTTTTGCAGAGAGGGAAGGACTGCTGTTTGTAGGCGGTTTCGCCCATCCGCCCAATGCGGATGCAGCTGCTGTGGCTTTGCCCAGAGAAATATTCCCGCTTATACGCAGGGAACTTGCCGGATGTGAAATTTATGTGGCCGGATCCAGGGTGACAGATGAAATCAAGGCCCTGGAGGAGCCGGGCAATGGAATCATTATCAAGGGTTTTGTAAGCGAGGAGGAGCTGGCGCAGCTCTACGGCCATTGCAGGGTAGTGGTGGTGCCGCTCAGATACGGAGCCGGTGTGAAGGGTAAGGTAGTGGAAGCTATATACAACGGAGCGCCCATTGTGACCACATCCACAGGGGCAGAGGGGATTCCCTTTGCGGACACAGTGCTGGAAATAGAGGACCAGGCAGAGCTGTTTGCCGGAAAGACCGTTAAATTATATCAGGACAATGAACGTTTAAACCAGCTTTGCCGCAGGACCCAGGATTATATTAAGAAACACTACAGTCTGGACGGGGCCTGGAAGGTGGTGGAGGGAGACTTTCGTTGATTCTTCAGGGCCGCGTGGGCTGCACAGCCGGCATGTCTGGACAATGCAGCCGCGTTTAAGGCCGACAGTACAGGAGGGAATGTTGAATGCAGGCTATTTTGTTGGCCGGCGGTCTGGGGACCAGGCTTCGCAGTGTGGTGAGCGACCGGCCCAAGCCAATGGCGTTGATTGAAGGGAAGCCTTTTATGGAATATGTGACCCGTGAGCTGGTCCGCCACGGGATTACGGATATTGTCTTTGCCGTGGGATATAAGGGAACTATGGTGGAGGAGCATTTTGGCGATGGGGCGGCTTTTGGGTTCCATGCCGGGTATGCTTATGAGGAGACGCTTCTGGGAACGGCCGGGGCCATAAAGAATGCAGGCAGGTTTATTACAGAGGAGCGTTTTTATGTGCTGAACGCGGATACATTTTACCAGATTGATTATACCCGGCTCCTGAGACAGCAGGACAGCCAGAATCTGGATATGGCTCTGGTACTGCGCAGGGTGCCCGATGTTTCGCGGTACGGCCAGGCAATTTTGGACCGTGACGGATTCCTGACCGGGTTTAATGAAAAGACATGAGGATGCAAGGGAAGGGACAATCAACGGAGGCATTTACCTTATGAAACAGCAGCTGGCATGGATGAGATAACCCGAGGGAAAGGTGTCCGTTGGGAAAAATGACATGACTACCCAAGTGGCTGTCAGAGGGAGGCGCCTGGGAGGCTTGTCAATGACGGATAGTTTTATTGACATTGGTATACCGGAGGCGTATTTCCAGTTTCAGGAGGATGTGAGGAATAAAGTGGTCATTTGACAACCTAAACGAAAGACAGAGAGAGGAGACACATATGGTAATCAGAGGAAGGGCGCCTTTAAGGGTCAGCTTTGGAGGCGGCGGTACGGATGTGGCACCATTCTGCGAGGAGCAGGGAGGGGCCATCATCGGAAGCACCATCAATAAATATGCCTACTGTTCCATTGTGCCCAGGGAGGACGACCAGATTGTGGTTCATTCCCTGGACTTTGATATGACAGTGAAATATAATACCAGGGAAAATTATGTGTATGACGGAAAACTGGATTTGGTAACAGCGGCTCTTAATGCCATGGGTATTGACCAGGGCTGCGAAGTGTATCTCCAGTGCGATGCGCCTCCCGGATCCGGCCTTGGGACTTCGTCCACGGTTATGGTTGCTATGCTCACTGCCATGGCCCGCTGGAAGGGAGTGATGATGGATGCCTATGCCCTGGCTGACCTGGCTTATCAGGTGGAGCGCCTGGATTTAAAGATTGACGGCGGGTACCAGGACCAGTACGCGGCTACCTTTGGAGGATTCAATTTTATTGAGTTCCACGGACGCAACAATGTGGTGGTTAATCCTCTGCGCATTAAAAAGGACATCATACATGAGCTCCAGTATAATCTCCTTCTCTGTTATACCGGAAAAATCCATGTCTCTGCCAATATTATCAAGGACCAGGTGCAAAACTATGAGAAAAAGGACGCCTTTGAGGCCATGTGTGAGGTAAAGGCCCTGGCTTATGCCATGAAGGACGAGCTGTTAAAGGGAAACCTCCACAGCTTCGGAAAACTCCTTGACTATGGATGGAAAAGCAAAAAGCGCATGAGCAGCAAGATCACCAATCCTCAGATTGATATGCTTTATGACGAGGCGATCAAGGCCGGAGCCCTGGGAGGAAAGCTCCTTGGAGCCGGCGGTGGCGGTTATCTTCTCATGTACTGCCCATACAATGTGCGCCACAAGGTAGCGGCCCGTATGGAGCAGGCAGGAGGCCAGCTGGCAGACTGGAATTTTGAACTGCGCGGAGCCCAGAGCTGGGTGGCAGACGAGGAGCGCTGGAAGTACGATCGGGTAAAGGTTCATATGCCAAATAAGATCTATACCTTTGATCTGTAAGCAGGAATGAGATATGGAAAAAATTGTATTTTTGGATCGGGACGGCACGCTGAATGAAGAGGTAAATTATCTGCACCGTCCGGAGGATATGCATCTGCTAGCCGGGGTGCCGGAAGCTTTGAGAAGGCTTAAGGAGGCCGGATTTAAGCTGGTGGTGGTCACCAATCAGGCCGGAGTAGCCAGAGGATATTATACGGAAGAGGATGTAAAAGTCCTTCATCGGTATATGAATGAGTTGCTGGCGGCAGAGGGGGCCGAAATAGACGGCTTTTATTACTGTCCCCACCATCCGGTTCACGGAATCGGGAGCTATAAAAAGGAGTGCAGCTGCCGGAAACCGGGAATCGGTATGTTTTTGCAGGCAGAAGAGCGGTTTACAGCAGATAAGTCCCATTCCTATATGATTGGAGATAAGCTTTTAGACACGCAGGCGGGGAAGAACTACGGTGTGACCTCCATTCTGGTAGGAACGGGATATGGGAAGGAGCTTTATGAAGCCAGTCGGGCGAAGAAGGATGAAGCGCCCTCATATGATTATTATGCAGAGAATCTGCCCCAGGCTGCGGACTGGATTTTAAGGCGGCAGTAAAGCAGAGACGTGATATATTTCAGGAAAAAAGAGAGGTAACAGGATGAACGGCAGTAAGGTAGATTTGATTCTTAAGGAGTTGATGGAGCGCTATCCGGTACTGATGCCTGTAAAAGAGGACATTTTTAAGACATATGAAATTCTCAGGGATGCCTTTTTGCAGGATGGAACGCTTCTCATAGCCGGAAACGGCGGAAGCTGTGCGGACAGCGAGCATATTGTGGGGGAACTGATGAAGGGGTTTTGTAAAACGGCGTCCGGTGACTTCTGCCTTTGAACAGAAGCTTAAGGAGGCAGAGCCGGAGCTTGGAGAGGAACTGGCAAAGCGGCTTCAGGGGGCTCTTCCTGCCATTGCCCTTACGGGTCATCCCGCCCTTTCCACAGCCTTTTTAAATGATGTGGATGGAAGCATGGGCTTTGCACAGCAGGTCTATGGTTACGGAAGAAAGGGAGACGTATTTTTTCAGGAATACCACCTCCGGAAATTCAAAGAATATCCTGTATGCAGCAGCTGTGGCAAAATGCAGCAAGGCTTAAAGGTCATTGGCCTTACAGGAAGGGATGGCGGCCGTTTAAAGGCGATGACGGATGCCTGTATTGTGGTTCCGGAGCAGGAAAGCCATTTAAAGATACAGGAATTTTCATCTGCCGGTTTACATGCCCTGTGCCTGATGTTAGAGGAGTATTTTTATGAGGTATAAGCACGTGTTTGCCATTCCGGCCTATGGGCAGTCGCCCTGGCTGGAAACCTGTATCCGCTCTTTAAAGGCTCAGAGCCAGCCGTCGCCGGTTATCCTCTGTACATCTTCTCCCAGTGAATTTTTAGAGCAGATGGCAGAGAAGTATGAGCTGCCCCCTTTATGTGCGCCGGGGAGAGAGCAGCATCCGGGATGACTGGAATTATGCCTATGAAATGGCAGATGGGGAATATGTGACGATTGCTCATCAGGATGATGTGTATCATAAGGAGTATGCGGCAGAGCTTTTGAAGGCAGCCGGAAAATGGCCGGATATGACGGTTTTCACAACGGATTACGTGATTACAAAGGGCGGAAAAACCATTACAGGAGACAGGCTTTTGTGGGTGAAACGCATCCTGCGCCTGCCTCTTCGCTGTCCTGCGTTTAATGGATTTACCTGGGTAAAACGTCTGCCTTTGATGCTTGGAAACTCCATCTGCTGCCCTGCGACCACCTACCACAAGTCCCTGTTGGGAGAACCTCTTGTGCGTTCTGAGTACAGCTACGCGTTAGACTGGGATAATCTGGTGCAGCTTGCAGAGCGTCCGGGCCGTTTTATCTGCCGTGAAAAACCTCTTATGTACTATCGGGTTCACGACGGGGCGGCGACAAAGGCCTGTATGGAGGATAACCGGAGGGCAAAGGAGGAACGGGAAATGTTTGCCCGTTTCTGGCCGGAGCCGGTGGTCCGGTTTTTGATGCGGGGATATGCCTCTGCATATAAGGAATACGAGTAAAGGAAATGTTTCAGGATGTGCGGCATCAGACGAAGAGAGATGAAAATGGTCCTGGTCCTGCTCTGGGCAGCCGGGGCCATTGTGCTGGGAATCGGAGTATTTGAGCTGTTTTTAACCGGTTCTCTGGGGGAGATACTGAAAAAAGAGGAAACAAAGACCATGCTGGCCCAGGTGCTGGCCGTATTTTTATGGAACCTTCTGTGGCTTTCCAGAGTAAAGAACCGTAAAGCCCAGATTTTGGGAATCAGTGTGGGAAGCCTTCTGTTTGCCTGGTGTCATCAGATGCTTGTTCCTGCTGTTATATCAGGAGTGTGGATTGCAGTTTTAATCTGTCTGGGAAGATGGCTGAACGGGTGGCTGATGGGAGGCCGGAAAAGGATGCAGGATCTGACCAGGAAAGAATGGGAGAATATCCACTGGGCAGAGACTCTGGCTCTGGGCCTTGTAACAGGAAGCGCCTTATGGATGGTCATTGTCTGCGTGATTTCCCTTACAGGCCATGGAGGAGTTCCCTTCTGGCGGATTCTGGCCCTGATCCTTACTGCGGGAACACTGGCGGTATGTGCGGCAATCCAAATCAGGAGAAAAAATGAGAGCAGAAAGCAGCAGGAAAGAAAAGCGGTTCCGAACAGAGAGGCCTTCTGGCAGGCTGTACTTCCGGATACCTTCCCACAGGCTCTTTTATGGGCGTTTATCCTTACCATGGCTCTTTTGCAGGCAGGACGGCTGAATATAGAGCTGGATTATGATTCCCTTCACTACGGCCTGCGTTCCGGTTTGTGCTGGATAATGGGAAGGGAATTTATGAAAACCTGGGAATGAATAATCTGGTGTACAGCTACAGCAAGGGGCTGGAGGTTTTAAACCTTCCTCTGTCAGGTACGCCTACCTATGGTTTCGTCCTGGCTTTTTCCTTCTGGACAACTGTGGGAACAGTGCTTCTGGCCGGACATATAGGCGGGAGAAACGGCGGAAAAACCATGGCTTTGTGGACAGCCGCTGTATGTGCTGCCATTCCGGGTATTATGAATATGGCAGTGTCTGCAAAGAGCGACAGCATTACCCTTTTGTACCAGCTGATCATTTATGATTTCCTCTGCCTTGCCATTGGTAAGAAGGAGCAGGGGAAACAGGCGGTTCCATGGCTGCTCTTTGCAGTGGCGGCTTATATTGTGACCCTTGTTTTCAAGCCTACCGCACTGGTGTTTTCTACGGCACTGGGCGCGGCAGGACTGTTATGCCTGCTGCTTGGGAAAAATTTAAAAATTGGAAATAAAAGGGGAGTTTTCCTCTGGATGCTTCCGCTTATGGCTGCAGCCGGATTGTGGTACCGCACATGGCTTCTCACCTGGCGTGCCCATGACATCCATATTTGCCGGAATTTTTTGAGAAGGCAGGATGCCGGGTGAAATACCCCTATAACTTTAACCATGTGATTGGAGATCCCTCCGCCTTGACTGCGGGAGAAAAATGTTCGCGGCTGTGGTCACGGGTGCGGGGAATCCTGCTTGCCCCTGTGTCAGAGGACACGGCCCATGTAATCATTGCAGTGGGAACCGGAATCGTCACGGTTTTTCTTATTATCTGGCTTGCCGTTTCATGGAAGGCGGCCAGACGCGGCCCCCAACATTTCCTGAACCTCTTTGACCGTATTCTGATTCCGGTTCTGGCTCTTGGTTCCCTGGTGAGTATTTACACCCTGTATCAGGTGGACGGGAATTATTTCATTCTGTTCTATTCCGTTCTGGTTATCAGCGCGCTGAGAATGGGATGCAGGCAGGACTGGGGACCCGCGGTCAGACGGTCCGTATCCCTGGTGCTGGTTTTGCTTTTTTGCTGTGAATACAGCGGTGACCTGTGCCACGGGCTGGGCCGGAGTTCCGGGCTTTACGCCTGTGAGCCTGCGTCATATGGGCTATTACGACCACCGCAGGGAAATGCTGGACAGAAGGGCCGGAGAGGGCAGCCTTACCCTTTCCTGCATGTTTACCCCAGCAGCGCTGTCCTTGCATTCGGGAGGCATCCCAGGGTCCTGGATCTGCCGTGCAGCGTCCAGAGCTACTACGATGTGACCGGAAGCGGAGGAAATGTATACCTGGTAAAGCGGCTGGCATACTTTGAGGAGTTTCTGAGATATGCCGGTACGGAGTATTTCTTCGTGGAAGCCGGATACCTGGCAGGACAGGACAGGGCCCTGCAGATGATTGAGGATATGATTGCGGAGGGAAGCCTTTCTGATATTCACTATGAATGGGGAAATATGACGGCCAGGGTTACGCTTGACGCCGGACCGCCGGATGATTCCCAACAGGCCCTTGAGGAGTTCAGGGAAAACTACAGCATGACGGAACTTGATTGACAGCCAGAAGGAGGCGCTTACATTGGAGGCAAAAGAGAGTACGAGAACCAGGATTGGGTTCTCCAGGATGGAAAAGAAATATGAGTGGAAGGACCATGTAATATTCATGGGTATTCTGCTTGCCATGGCAGTGTGGGTCAACAGAGGAATCGAAATAAAGGGTTTATATATGGATGACCTGTACTTCTGGTCCTGCTACGGGGAACAGAGTTTCCTTCAGTATGTGTTTCCGGTGGGCAGCACCCGGTTCCGCTTTCTGTATTATCTGGCCGCCTGGCTGGAGATGGCAGTGGTCAGGAATCATGTGGGGTGGTTCGTGCCCTTTAACATCCTGTTAAACGCAGCTGTGTCCTGGAGCATATATTTCATCGGCCGAAGGCTGTCCAGGGCAAAGGGAATCGGCTTCCTGTGCGGCTCCATGTTTTTAATCAGCCGCATGGCCTATTACCAGATTGGACAGGTGCTGGGGCTTATGGAGACCATGGCCCTGTGGATGGCTGTTATGATTCTCTGGTATTTGTT
>ENA-OQDA01000955-OQDA01000955.1-human-gut-metagenome-genome-assembly--contig:-NODE-955-length-10978-cov-3.789328_pt1 | contig 10978 bp, 13 predicted proteins | sample MGYA00242771_ERZ504603 | MGnify/ENA primary metagenome ERZ504603 (study PRJEB26092, sample SAMD00036328) | human gut metagenome | host: Homo sapiens | study: EMG produced TPA metagenomics assembly of...
CTTTCCAGTGCATGCTTTAACAATCTTAGGATATCTTCTTCCCCCAGCGCCTTCAGAACAAAGACCCTGCACCTGGAAAGAAGCGCTGCATTTACCTCAAAAGAAGGATTCTCTGTAGTGGCGCCGATCAGAATAATGCTTCCCTTTTCCACATAAGGCAGGAACGCATCCTGCTGTGCTTTGTTAAACCGATGGATCTCATCTACAAAAAGAAGAGTTTTTCTCCCCATTCTCCGGCTCATTTCCGCCGCTTCCATCACAGAGCGTATCTCTTTGATCCCGCTGGTGACAGCGCTGAAATTAATGAACTCTGCTTTTGTTCTCCCTGCAATAATACTGGCAAGTGTCGTCTTGCCTACTCCGGGAGGCCCCCAGAAGATCATGGAGGAAATCTGATCCCTTTCGATCAGCTGTCTTAATATCTTCCCTTTTCCCAAAAGATGCTCCTGGCCTGCAAATTCTTCCAAAGAGGAAGGACGAAGGCGTGTAGCCAGGGGCACCATCTCCTGACGCTCGTCAAACAAAGTCATCTGTTCCATGATTTACAATCCTTCTATCGTATAAAATTTGTAGACTGCTTCGGTTCTTTTTCCGGAAGTCCGTATTTCTCTTTTCCAAGAGCAATGCTCTTCATGAGAAAAGACATATTTCTTGCCAGCGTACGCATTGTCTGCAGCCCTTCTTCATCCTGGGTAGCTTCGCCCGGCAGACGTCCGTGCACACTGTTCCAGTACTGGCTGGAGGCCACCGGCATCCCACTGATCGTAAAATATTTATTCAGTTCGTCGAACGTTGCAGAAAGTCCGCCTCTTCTTGCCACTACAACACTTGCTCCTACTTTCATAGCCTTGTCAAAAGGCGTACTGTAAAACAGACGATCCAGAAAAGCGATCAACGTGGCGTTTGCGGAAGCATAATATACCGGACTTGCCACAACCAGGCCGTCACACTGCCGGAACTTTTCAGCCGCCTCATTCACACTGTCATTAAACACGCATTTTCCATTCTTCATGCAGGAATGACAGGCGATACATCCTCTGATATCCTGATTTCCCACATGGAGAACTTCTGTCTCAATTCCTTCCTGGGCAAAGATTTTCTCCATCTCCTGAAGTGCGATGCTTGTGTTTCCCTGTGCGTGAGGGCTTCCGTTGATCATTAATACTTTCATCTAAAATTTCCTTTCATTTTCTTCAATATTTTGTTCCGCCACTGTCTTTTAGTCATTATATATAACTGGCTTGATCAGACTCCTGTCATGATTTAAAAACAGATTCATTGCTTCGGGGATCATATCCATACCATGATAATGATGAGTGATCAATTTCTCCGGTGCAATCCGCTTCGTAGCGATCAACTGAGCCATCCGTGACATCCAGAGCCGGCCGCCGCGGCATCCTGATCCTTTAATCGTTTTATTACCATACCCAAATCCCCAAACAGCAGGATCGATTTCAATAGGTAATCCGCCAAAATAAGCGCTTAAATTTACAAGAGTACCGCCTTTTTTTCAGGATAGACAAACTATCCCCCGCAAAAGATCCTCCCCTGTCAGGGAAGTCTACACCGCCATACATGTTGATGCTGCTTTGCGAGTCCATCCTGCGCTTCTATACTGCGCCACATGGGCATGACAGAACATACAATAACCTTATCTCCGACCTTGAAATCGCTGACCTCTTCTCCTACTCTTGTGATCTCGCCACACATCTCATGGCCTACAGCCTTACCGATCAGATAGGGTAATGAGACACAGCCAGTAGCGCACAGGTAAGCGTCACTAGTACAAGGTAACCAAATCAACGGGCGGATAAAAGCGCCTGTAGGGCATGGCTCTTACGGTATCGGACATTTGTCGTTGATTGCCATCGTGTTCTTTCCTGTGATAACAGCCCCCTTTACAATAATTCATGAAACAGGCTCCTTTCTATCGAAATCTTGTTCTTTAATATTTCCCCGCTGTCAGCTTTTCCGTAAATCATCTTGTTCTATCCTTTCTTCACTGATTATTCTGGAGAATATTCTCCAGCGTTACCACTTTCAATGCCTTCTCCAGCATTTTCTCTATTTTCCGATATTCCTCTCCCAGAGCAAGTATCTCCTGCGCCATTACATCTGTCGGTGTTCCACAGATTTCTCCGGTCCGCACTGCTCCTTCCATACTCAAAATAATATCATACAGGCTGATCTTCTCTGGCGCTTTGTCCAGATTTAACCCTCCAGACGGACCATGGGCGGCCCGGATAAACCCGGCCGCCCTTAGTTTCGCACTGATCTGGAGCAGATAGCGATGCGATACCCCGATAGCTGCTGCCAGCTTCGAGGAGGATACGGTCTTTCCAGCCTTAGCCAGATACAGCAGCATCTGTATGGCATAGTCTGTAGAACGGTTCAGCTGCATTGACCCTCTCCTCCTCTGCTTTTCTTATGGCCCACGATTTTCATTTTTACTTTGGTATTTTTCTTTCAGCCGGCGGAAGGTTTCATCACTGATCACATGCTCGATACGGCAGGCATCTGCCTCTGCGGTTTTTGGATCAACGCCGGCTTCTATCAAACGATCTGTAAAAAAGCGGTGCCGCTCATAAATCTTTCCGGCAATCTCATTTCCTACCTCCGTCAGATGCAGGAAATGATCTTCATCCATAATGAGAAAACCGCCTTCCTGCAGAACTGCCACTGCATGGCAGACACTGGGCTTTGATACACCCATGTGCCGGGCTACATCCACGGAGCGTACCATGCCCATTTTCTTTTGGAGAACAAGGATAGCCTCCAGGTAATCTTCTCCCGACGCATGGAGTTTCATTATATTGCCTCCCTTATTCCGCAGGTTCCAGAGACAGAATATCGAAGAAGCAAGGTGTACCTGTGAAGGTATAGCCTGCAATCTTATCCGTATTGTAAACCAGCATATCCTTTTGATATGTAAGCGGAATATCAAGCACATTACCTACATCATAGTTAAACAGATAGGTATAAGTATCCCGGACTTCCTGATCATCGGACATATTGGTTAATTCTTTGATGGTAGCAAGGAACTCGTCAGAGCCTTCGATGCCAGGCAGCGAGGGCGTCTGCGGCACCATACTGTCCATAGGGGTGAACCAGCAATGGGGAGACGCAAAGGCGTACTGGCAATGCCACAAGGTCAGATCGAACTTGCCTTCCAGATAATCGGCATACCACTGCATCTGCTCAGTCCCGTAAATCGTAATATCAATTCCCACTTCTGCAAGCTGGCTCTTGATGACTTCGGCAGTCGGCATACTAACAGATGTGCTGCCAGTCTCCAGTGTGAGCAGGAGACTCAACGATTCTCCGTCTTTTTCACGGATACCGGTGCTTTCATTCATCAACCAGCCGGCCTCATCGAGAAGCTGATTTGCCATATCCGGATCATAGTCATAGGTTGTTTCCAACTCCACATCCGCATAGGGCGTATCACGGGTAGCAGGAATGTCTGCCGGAGGTTCATAACCGTTAGAAATAGCTACAGACATTTCCTCTTTATCAATGGCATAGGCTATGGCCTGCCGTACACGAATATCAGATAAATAGGGGCTGGTGGCATTGGTGGTGATCACTTGTACACGGGTATCTTTTTCGGCCATCTGCCCGTCGATGCCATCCATAGCGAGAGCCTGGTCGTATTCCTCATAGGTCAAAAGTGTTCCTCCGTAGATCATGTCGATCTCACCGGTCTGGAGAGCCTGAAGGCGGGATGTAGAGTCAGGGATATACTTGACAATGACTTCATCCCAATAAGGTGTTTCTCCCCAGTAGTCCTCATTGCGGACAAATCGGGTGTACTCACCAGCCACATACTCGTCATAGATGTAAGGGCCTGTGCCTGCCACGCCGGAAATCGTCTGGAAATCACCGGGGATAATGTACTCCGGTGCGCTCATGGGATTTACATCCGGCCAGCAAAAATCCTGAAGATAGGCATAGAACGGATGGTCATAATGGAGCGTAATGGTATAATCATCAACGATTTCAATCTCTTGAATATCCGTAATGCCCTTCAGACTGTAAAAGGACGGGTTAGACTGCTTATGTTCCAGATTGGTCTTGACCGCCTCCGCATTGAACGGTTCTCCATTGTGGAAAGTAACGCCTTGGCGCAGGTGGAAAGTAAGCTCTGTCTGGTCATCGTTATACTCCCAGCTTTCTGCCAGTCCGGGGGACAATCTCACCATTGTCAAAGTCCACCAGGTTTTCATACACCCAGTTTGGAGGTGCAATAGAGAGAATTATTCATATAAAGGGTGGAGAGGTCTGTGGTTTCTGCTCCAATGGCATAGGTCAGCACTTTCTTTTCAGAGTCTGCCGTAGTTGATCCGTCGCCGCCAGACTCCGTGGGCGTCTGATTACTGCTGCAGGCCGTCAGGAGCATGGCGAAACAACAAATGACTGCAATGATACGAGCAAGTTTTGATTTTTTCATGGTTTACTTCCTTTCTTGTAAATTTATGTCAATGTTCGATTGACCGATATTAACGATCTGTCCGCTTTCCAGTTCATAAATGCGCTGGGACAGTCGATAGGCGAATTTCATATCGTGAGTAATAAGGAAATAGCTGCATCGGTATTCCCGATGGTATGCCTCCAGAACCTCACGAATCGCCTTTTGCGAGATCAGATCAAGCCCGCTGGTTAACTCATCCAAAATGAGATAGTCGGGCCGCACAGCCAGCGCCCGCAGCAGTGCAACGCGCCTCTGCTCACCCCCGGACAGGTTTTTGGTTGGCGTATCCAAGAGTTTTTCTGCTGGTGACCGTCAAATCCATCAGTTCTAAGATTCGCTGTTTACGCTCCTGAGAAGATAACTTTGTCAGATTGCGTAATGCTTCCTCCAGATTATGTCCTACCGAGCGCCGGCGGTTGAGGCTGCCAGTAGCATCCTGAAAAACCGCCTGTATCTTTGTGCGATGGCTGCGCCACTGTCCATAACTCCATTTGGCAATGTTCTCGCCATCCAGCAAAATCTCTCCACCGGTGGGGCGCTCCAAACCAATCAGGAGGCGGGCCATTGTACTTTTCCCACTGCCGCTTTCCCCGGTGAAACTGATATTTTCCCCTTTGTTCCACGTAAATGAAATGTCCTTTAGCGCATGAAAAGGCTTGCCGGAGGCATCCAAAAAATCTTTGCTTACATTTCGGACTTTGATTTCCGCCATGTCCAGCCACCTCCTTCCTCAGCTATAGCCAGACGCACGAACTCTTTTGTCCACTCTTTATGCGGGGCGGCAAACAAATCTGCCGTTGCGCCACACTCCACAATGGTTCCGCTCTGCATCACAAGCAGATCATCGCAGAGAGTGCGAATAGCGCCATCATCATGGGACACAAACAGAATTGCAGCCTGCTGTTTCATCCGCATTAACTCTTGGATCAGATACGTCTTGTTTTCCTCATCCAAAGCGGAAGTCGGCTCATCTGCAAAGATGTACCGAGGAGAGAGGCCAATTAAAATCGCCATTGTTACCCGCTGAAGCATCCCTCCGGACAACTGGCCGGGGTAGGAACGATAAACCCGGTCCGTATCCAAAAGATTGACCTTTTGCAGCGCCTCCATGCTAAGTTTGAGGGCAGCATTTTTGTCTAACCGCAGCCGTTTCCGGAATGTTTCTGTCATCTGTGTCCCAACTGGCACATGGAGATTAAACGCAGTCATCGGGTTTTGAGGAATAAAGCCCAAAGTTGTCCCGCAGAGATCTCGCCGCACTTTTTCCGGTTTCTTTAGCAGATCCTCTCCGTCCAGCAATATTTGTCCAGTATGAATGGATACATCCCCATCCGATACTCCCATCAATGCCTTTAAGAGGGTAGTTTTGCCGGAACCGCTGGCTCCGGTTAATCCGGTGCAGATACCCGTTTTCAGAGTAAACTCTACATGATCCAGCAGTATGACCCCCTTAGAGGTCTGAACAGACAGGTTTTTAACCTCTATCATACCGCATCACCTCCCTCCAACTGCTTTGCCAGCAAATTAAAGGACAAGGTGCATAAAAAGATAAATAAGATCGGCAGGAATAGCAGTGATGGATGGGTCATCAGCATGCTGCGTCCCTCGGAAAGCATCGAACCCCAGTCAATCACATCATCGCCCAAGGTAAGCCCGATAAAGGAAAAGGCCGAGATGTTCATAATCATTTCCGCACAGGACAGGCATAGGAAATGGACCAAAGGCCGGATAATGTTCGGCAGGATATGGACAAATAATACCCTGCTGCGGGAGGCCCCGGAGGACACCGCACACAGTACATAAGCCTTATCCAGTTCAATCTCTGTCTGTGTCTTGACCAGTTTAATCATCCTCAAAATCAGAGAAACCGTCAGCGCCACCAGCATCGTAGAGATGCTGTTTCCCCATATCCCGACAAAAATGATAAGGTAAGCTAAAGGTGGGATCGCTGTCACAGCGTCCAGCAAGCTGCCAAATACCAAACTTCTGGCGGCATTGGCCCTGCCCAGCCATAATCCGATCAGTGTACCAAGAACAAGCACAATGCCTCCGCCCAGCAAAACAATACCGAGGGTCACATATCCGCCATACAAAAGCCGTGATAACTCACAGCGCCCAAACTGGTCAGTTCCCAGAGGGAACTCTGCACTGAATGGCGCATACTTGTTGGCAATATCCATCGCCTCCGGGTTATGGGGCGCAAGCAGAAAACCGAGGAAGCAAAAAGCAATGATGAGGATCGGAATGATCCATTTCAAATGTTTCATTACAGGCCCCCCTTTCGTGTCTGGAGCAGGCGCTGGATAATGTCTGCCAGAATGTTGAAAATCACCAGTGCAAAAGCAAGGAACAGCACCGTTGCGTAAATCACGGGCAGATCACGATTCGTCAGGCTGTTTACAATCCGATACCCCAATCCTGGCAGAGAAAAAATATTTTCCACTATGGCGGACCCGGCCATACACATTCCCATCATCTGCATAAATGTGGGAACCGTAGAGATGATGGCCTGGGGCATAGCGTACCGCACTACAATATAAGAGTCGCTTAATCCTCGGCAACGGGCGTAGAGAACGCTGTCCTCGTTCATGGCCTGCTGGATCGCCTTTGAAAGCATTTGCCCGAAAAAGGCAATCCCACCCACTGCCAGACAGAGTGCTGCCGGAAGATATCGCATTAAACCGGTATTACCGGATACACTGATCAGGTTCCATCTCACGGCCACCACATCAATAAACGAAGTCGCCAGATAAAACGCCGGGATGGAAATTGCCGCGATGGACACAAATGCTAGGATTTTCCCGACCACATTCTTTCGTGTCAGGTAGAGCAGACCCCCTAATATCAATGCACCAACTGCCTGAAGAACCGCAGACAGCAGTACAATGCAGCCTGTTTCCTTTAAGGCCGATCCGACGATAAGGAAAACATCACGATTATCCACATATGAATTTCCCAAGTCAAAATGAATCAGGTCATTCAGCCAATCCAGATACTGCACAACAATCGGACGATTCAATCCCATCTGTTCGCGTACCAGCTCGATTTGTGTCTCGTCCACCGTAAATATGCGGCGTGAATAGGCTTCGGCTGCATCGATGGGCGAAAGCTGCATCAGGATAAAAGTGATCGCCGTGACTAGGAACAAAGTCAATAACAGTTGTAAAAGTTTTTGGAGTAGAAATCTTTTTGTACTCAAGCCTTCGCCTCCCCGCATGATGCGCTGATTTTCCAGTCAATGGCAGCTTTACGGTTCAAAATGAAATCAGCGTAAATGCCCTTTTGCCGGATCAGTTGGTCGTGAGTGCCATGCTGGACAATCCTTCCGTGATCCACCACTAAAATCTGGTTTGCATGGCGCACTGTTTTCAGTCGATGAGCAATCATAATAATGGTCTTACCTCCGGTTAAGGCTTCAATAGCTGCTTGAAGCTCCGCCTCATTCTCCGGGTCCACATTTGCGGTTGCCTCGTCTAAAATTACGATGGGAGCATCCTTCAGCATGGCTCTGGCTATGGAAAGCCGCTGACGCTCACCGCCGGATATTGTGGCTCCCCCTTCACCAATCACCGTGTCATAGCCGTCAGGAAGCGCCATAATAAACTCATGGCACCGGGCAGCTTTTGCTGCTGCCACTACTTCTTCGTGGCTGGCCGCCGGCTTACCAAACTTGATGTTGTTTTCAATGCTGTCGTTGAACAAATACACATTCTGAAAGACCATACTGAAATTGCTCATCAAGCTGTCCAGCGAATAGTCCTTTACATCAATGCCGCCCAATTTCACGGAGCCTTTGTTCACATCCCAGAACCGGGCCATAAGGCTGGTAAGCGTTGTTTTGCCGGAACCGGAGGGTCCCACAATAGCGGTAGTCGTGCCTTCTGGAATGGTGAAGCTCACATCATCAATGATTTTCCGATCTCCATAGGAGAAGTCCACATGGTCGAATGTAATGTCATGGCTTTTTGGCACCTGAACAGAACCGCCCTCATCCATCTTTGGCGCCCGGTCAATCTCCTCTACCCGGTCAATGGAAGCATCAATCATCGGCAGCATAAAGAACATCTCACCAGCCGATTCCAATTCGCTATATACCATGAACGCAGATACCACCATCATCAAACAAGTGAACAGCGACATATTCCCTTGCAGGAAAAGCCAGATGGAAAGCAGGATTGCCAATACAGAAGTAACACGCAAAACAACCTGCTCCAGCACATTGTAGGGGATGCGTTTGCGCTCCAATTTGAAGTTTTGATTTTCTGTTTCTTTGATGGTATTGTTTAGCGTCTGATTTGCCGCTTTATCCCCGTGGAAAGCGCGCACTACACTCATGCCCTGTATGTATTCCAGCACAGCATCCACCAGTTTGGTCTGGGCTGCCAATCGCCCTGGGGAAAGCTCACGGGATTTCTTCAGCAGCCGGGAATTGACCCAAAGAAACAGCAGCATCCCAACAAAGAACACAAGACCGATTCTCCAGTCAAAGCACATGATTGCCAGAGAAAAAATCGTAGTCCGGATCATTCCCACAACTGTCCGGGCGATCACTGCAAAAGACATACTCTCCAAATCAGCCATTGTAGAGGTGGCTGCCGCAGTAAGACTGCCAAGGCTCTGTGCGTTGAAATAACCCATCGGCATATATTTCATGCGTTCACCGATGTGAATACGCTTTTCTCCGCACATTCGGTAGTTGGCATGTCCTTCGCTATTGTGGGCCAGATACCAGCAGAGCGCGGCGCCAGCCACACTAATCGCCATGATTCCCAAAGCTGTCCATGCGGTGGTTCCGGTCATGTTCTGTTCTACCAATGCCCGCAGCACTACCAATAGTGCGACAAATTGTAACGCCTCAAAGATGCTCCTCAGCAGTTCAAAGGCCATACCTTTATACCAGGTGCCTTTCTCCGCTCCGGAGAACCGAAAGAACCGTTTATATGCGTCAAACATACGCCGCACCTCCTTCCATCTGATCGTTGTCTCGCGCCTGCGTGTGTGCTGCCCACATTTGCTGATAGAGCGGACACCGTTCCGATAGTTCTCCATGTGTCCCGGCATCTAAAATCTTTCCATGATCTACCACAGCAATTTGTTCCGCTCCGGTAATGGTGGACAGGCGATGGGCAATCACAATGAGTGTCTTGCCGTGGGTCAGCCGCCCTATGGCATCCTGAATGACCGCCTCGTTTTCCGGGTCCGTATAAGAAGTTGCCTCATCCAGGATAACAATAGGCGCATTTTTCATCATGGCACGAGCAATAGCTACCCGCTGCCGTTCGCCGCCGGAAAGATGTCCGCCGGCCCCTCCCACAATCGTGTCATAGCCATGATCCAGTCCCATGATAAACTCATGGCAGCCCGCAACCTTTGCCACCGCCTCGACTTCGGCATCCGTTGCCTCCGGCCTACCCATGCGGATATTCTCACGGACGGACAAATTGAACAGAAAATTATCCTGGGATACATAACCAATCAGATCCATTACCTGCTCCGGAGGAAGTTCTTTTGCATCAACACCCCCAATGGTGATATACCCGCCTCCTACATCCCAATAAGAGGTGATGAGTTTCGCAATCGTAGATTTACCAGAGCCGGACGGCCCTACCAAGGCTGTTGTGGTTCCTTGTTTGATGTCCAGATTGATGCCGTTCAGAACCTGTGTATCCTTATAAGCAAAAGTCACATCCCGCAGGGAAATATCCAATCCTTTGAGATTTTTCCGCTGGGACGGACGATCCAGATCAGGCTCGGACAAAACGGCAGTAATTTCTCCGGTGATAGTAGCAATTTTAGAAAAATCATCCGTCAGAAAGATAGCTGCAACCAGTGGCCCCATAATGCCAAGAGAAAGAATGGCAATGGTGATAAAGTCCGGAGCAGACAAAGAGCCGTTCATATAGAACAGGCATCCCACAGGCAGCACACCAATCAATACGGCCGGCCAAATCGTCATCATCAGAGCAGAATAGCCCTGGGTGGATTTCATCCAGTCCAGCATGAGATCCACGCTCTGACGGACAGCCTGTGTAAACTTTCCATAGGAGGCAGCACTTTGATTGAACGCCTTGATGACCTCAATACCGTTGATATACTCCACCGTGGTGGCACTCATGTGCTTTCCGGCTTGAACGACCGCACCATATTTTTTTCGGATACTCTTTCATCTGGGCCATATAACAGAGCATCCCAATAGGGATGGTGATAAGCGATACTAACGCCATACGCCAGTCCAGGGCGAAGAGGCAAACCACAATAGCGAGAGGGACCAACAGATTAGAGGTCATTTCCGGAATGATATGTGCCAGTGGGACTTCCATCTGCTCCACGCGCTCCACCATGGTCGTTTTCAACCGACCCGATGGTGTATCAGTCAGATAGCCCATGGAAACATGAGTCAACTTATCCGCCACAGCCCTCCGCAACTCCGACAGCACATGGAAAGTGGCCTCGTGAGAGCATCGAGTAGAAATGCCGTGGAGGACGGACTTGAGCAGATAGGCGATC
>ENA-OQDA01000958-OQDA01000958.1-human-gut-metagenome-genome-assembly--contig:-NODE-958-length-10972-cov-2.647118_pt1 | contig 10972 bp, 11 predicted proteins | sample MGYA00242771_ERZ504603 | MGnify/ENA primary metagenome ERZ504603 (study PRJEB26092, sample SAMD00036328) | human gut metagenome | host: Homo sapiens | study: EMG produced TPA metagenomics assembly of...
ACATGACATGGGAGCTGGCGCTCGGTGCCGCACAGGACGCACTCGCGGACGCAGGCATCACCGCAGAGGAGCTTGACCTCATTCTCGTCAGCACCTGCTCGCCGGATACCAACACGCCGAATACGGCGTCTATCCTGCAGGACAAGCTGGGGGCGCGTCAGGTCGGCGCGTTCGACATCAATAACGCCTGCACCGGCTTTGTCTCCGCGACCGATATTGCGGACAGTTACATTAAATCCGGCAAGGCAAAGACCGTACTGGTTGTCTCGGCGGAAACGCTTTCGCGCATCGTGGACTACACCGACCGCTCGACCTGCATTCTGTTCGGCGACGGTGCCGCTGCGGCCGTTTATCAGGCGACCGAGGACGAAACGGTAGGCATTCTGTCCACCTTCACCGCGGCAGACGGCTCGGGTGCAGAGTACCTGCACATGGAAGCCCTGCCAGTCGAGGATCCGCTTTCCGGTGACCGCACGGTGGACCCGAAGGCGCGTTTCCTGAAAATGCAGGGTGCACCGGTCGTGCGCTTCACTGCAAGAGCCGTACCGCTTGCGATCGACACCGCACTCAAGCGGGCGGGCGTCACCGCAGAGGAAATCGACTGGGTGGTGCCGCATCAGGCGAATCTGCGTATTCTGGATGTTATTGCACGCAGATACCATCTGCCGAAGGAGAAAATTTACGTCAATATGGACCGTTTCGGCAATACCTCGTCGGCAAGCGTGCCGATCTGTCTGAACGAAATGCGTAAGAACGGCCTGCTGCACGAGGGACAGACCATTGTCTGCACCGGTTTCGGCGGAGGCTTGACTTATGGCGCATTTGTGATTAAACTATAATATTGGATAAATCCGGACGGTTCTTGCAGCCGTCCGGCATTATCTGTTAGACAAATTCAAGGTAAATTGTCTAAAAAATGCACGCTGTCTATTATTTGCGTTAAAATATGTTATAATAATTTACTACCTATTAAAAAGGGGAGAACAAACCTATGAAAACCAAGATCACAGAACTTCTCGGTATCGAATACCCGATCGTGCAGGGCGCTATGGCGTGGATCGCGGAGCACCATCTGGCTGCTGCGGTTTCCAAGGCAGGCGGTCTGGGCATTATCGCGGGCGGCGCGGCTCCGGTCGATTACATCCGTGAGGAGATCCATAAGGCGCGTGCCATCACGGACAAGCCGCTCGGTATGAACATCATGCTGCTCTCCCCGAATGCGGACGATCTGGCGCAGCTGGCCATCGACGAGAAGATCGAGGTGCTGACCACCGGCGCAGGCAATCCGGGCAAGTATATCGCGGACTGGAAGAACGCAGGCATTAAGGTTATGCCGGTCGTTGCTTCGGTTGCACTGGCAAAGCGCATGGAGCGCGCAGGTGCAGATGCGGTTATCGCAGAGGGTATGGAAGGCGGCGGCCACATCGGTGAGCTGACCACCATGCCGCTCGTTCCGCAGGTCGTAGACGCACTGAGCATTCCGGTCATCGCCGCAGGCGGCATTGCAGACGGCCGCGGCATGGCAGCTGCCATGATGCTTGGCGCCGAAGGCGTGCAGTGCGGCACGATCTTCCTTGCAACGCCGGAGTGCCAGATTTCGGAAAAGTATAAGGAACTCGTCCTCAAGGCAACCGACATTTCGACCGTTGTTACCGGTCGTCCGTCCGGTCATCCGGTGCGTTCGCTCAAGACCCCGATGGCGCGCAAGTGCCTCGAGCTCGAGAAGCAGAACACCGATGCCTCCCTTGAGGAGCTTGAGAAGGCAACCGCCGGTTCGCTGCGCAAGGCCGTGCAGGACGGCAACTATGAGGAGGGCACCTTTATGTCCGGTCAGATTGCGGGTATGCTCAAGGAGCTGCATCCGTGCGAGGAGATCCTCAAGGGCATGACCGCGCAGGCAGAGGACCTTCTGAAGAACGCTTACAAGAGATTTGAATAAGAGCGGAGAGTGAAGAGATACGAAAACTCCTCACTCCTGCCTGTCTATAGAATGGAGTAAACAATGAGCTTAGCAATCGTAACCGGCGGTTCCCGCGGCATTGGCGCGGCAATCGCGGAAAAGCTGGCGCAGGACGGCTTTGACGTCCTCATCAACTGTGCGTCCTCGGTCGAAAAGGCTGAGGCTGTGGCGGAGAAATGCCGCGCGCACGGCGTCAACGCTTATGTGAAGAAGTGGGATGTTGCGGACTATGACGCCTGCAGCACCGCTCTCAAGGAAATTAAGGAAGAGATCGGCGTACCGTTCGTTCTCGTCAACAATGCGGGCATCACCCGCGACGGTCTGATGGTTCGCATGAAGGAGGACCAGTTCGATGATGTTATCCGCACCAACCTCAAGGGCGCCTTCAACATGCTCAGCCTGTGCGGTGCGATGATGATGCGTGCAAAGCAGGGCCGCATTATCAACATCACCTCGGTTTCGGCGTTCACCGGAAACTACGGCCAGATCAACTACACCGCTGCCAAGGCGGGTATGGTCGGCATGACCAAGACCGCTGCCAAGGAGCTGGGTGCGCGCGGCATTACGGTAAACGCGGTCGCTCCGGGCTGGATCGCCACCGAGATGAGCGACAAGGTGCCCGAGGACATCCGTGAGAACGCCAAGAAGCAGATCGCGCTCGGCCGTTTCGGCAAGCCGGAGGAGATCGCAGGCGTGGTTGCCTTTCTGGCCTCCGACGCTGCAAGCTATATTTCCGGCCAGACGATCATCGCTGACGGCGGACTTTATTAAGGCATCACCGGACAATTCGCCTGCGGCACTTTGCGGTAATTTTCCGCTCTGATGCCGGCCGCAGTTTCTTGTGCAGGCTCCGGCCGCACTGCTGCGCTTTTTGCAATACACAAAGTATTGCTGCAAACCCGCGCCTAATCAGAACGCAAAATTCCTGCGCAAATTGCTCTTGCCGAATTATCCGGTGAAACCTTTTTGCTACGTGGAATAAAAATTGCGATTAGATAAATGCGTGATATTGGAATGAAGGAGCAAATATATGGAACGTGTAGTAATCACCGGCATGGGTGCCATCACTCCGGTCGGCAACGATGTGCCGTCGTTTTGGGAGTCGCTCAAGACCGGCAAGTGCGGCATCGGTCCCATCACCAAGTTTGATGTATCCGATTTTAAGGTAAAGCTGGGTGCAGAGGTCAAGGATTTCGACCCGACCCAGTATATGGAGAAGCGTGATGCGCGCCGCGCAGACGCAAATGTGCATTACGCAATGGCGGCAGCGATTCAGGCTGTCGAGCAGGCAGGCCTCAAGGAAGGCAATTTCGATCCCTATCGCACGGGCGTTATCTTCGGCTCGGGTGTAGGCGGTCTGCACGTTGCAGAGCAGGAGGTCCCGAAGCTGCTCGAAAAGGGTCCCGGCCGCGTTTCGCCGTTCGCTATCCCGGAGATGATCGCCAACATCGCGGCGGCGTATATCTCTATGCACTTCGGCTTCAAGGGCGAGAATTTCTGCCCGGTTTCCGCGTGCGCGACCGGCAACCACTCCATCGGTGAGGCAATGCGCGCCATCCGCCACGGCTATCAGGATGTTGTTGTCTGCGGCGGCACCGAGAACGGCATTATCCCGATCTCGATGGCAGGCTTCCAGAACATGAAGGCGGTTCACATGGGCGAGGACCCGACGGCGGCTTCTATCCCGTTTGACGCACGCCGTTCCGGCTTTGTCATGGGCGAAGGCGCAGGCTGTCTCGTACTCGAGAGCCTGACGCACGCACAGCAGCGCGGCGCGACCATTCTGGCAGAGGTGGCAGGCTACGGTGCCTCCGGCGACGCTTACCACATCACCAGCCCGTCTCCGGACGGCGATGCGGCTGCACACGCTATCCGCGGTGCCATTGAGGATGCCGGTCTGACCCCGGCTGACGTTGACTATATCAACGCGCACGGCACCTCCACGCCGCTGAATGAAAAGTATGAGACCATTGCCATCAAAAAGGCGTTTGGCGAGGAGGCTTACAACGTGAAGGTATCCTCCACCAAGTCCATGACCGGCCATCTGCTGGGCGGCGCGGCTGCGGTTGAGGCCATTGCCTGCGTTATGGCAATCCGCGAGGGCATTGTACCGCCGACTATCGGCTACAAGGAGCCGGATCCGGAGTGCGATCTGGATATCACTCCGAACAAGGCGGTTGAGATGCCGATCAATGTTGCCATCTCCAACTCGCTCGGCTTTGGCGGCCACAACGCCTGCATCCTGATCAAGAAGGTATAAAAATGGACATCAAAGAATTGAAAGACATCGCGCTTGAGCTGATGGACGCGCTGGCTGCAAAAAAGCTGGGCGAGGTCGAGCTCGAACTGGATGACGTAAAAATCAAGATCAAGGCAGCTGAACCGGCTCCCGTGATCGCTGCAGCATCGGTAGCAGCGGCGGCACCGGCAGCGGCGCCGGCGGCAGCACCCGCAGCGGAGAGCGCAGACGCGGCACCGGCGGCTGAGGAGCAGCTTCCGGCAGGCACGCAGGTGAAGAGCCCGCTGGTCGGCACGTTTTATTCTTCTCCGTCTCCGGACGAACCGCCGTTCGTGCTGGTCGGTCAGCAGGTGAAGGAGGGCGATACCCTCTGCATCATCGAGGCGATGAAGATCATGAACGAGATCAAGGCACCGTGCGACGGCAAGGTCATCCGCATTATGGCGCAGCCGGGCGATATGGTGGAGTATAACCAAGTCCTTTGTGTTATTGAGTAAGATGTAAGCATCTGCCGCACATCAGCGCGGATTCAATAGAATTTGCATAGCAAATTCATAAAAACGGGGAGCAAGTATCACCGTTTTTATACCGATAGAGGGAGAAAGTTTCGACCGACGGGAGGAACTTTCGTACGACTTGGGAACGGTCCACGATCCGTTCCTATTACCGGCAAAACTGTAGTTTTGCGGTAATTATCTTGCTTTTTAGATTGAGAGGGATTATAATATGCTGAACAAAGAACAGATCATGGAGATCCTTCCGCACCGTCCGCCGATGCTTCTGGTGGACGAGATCCTCGAAATGGACGAGAACCATGTAGTCGGTGCGCTGCACCTGACCGGCGACGAGTTCTTCTTCCAGGGCCACTTTCCGGGCAACCCGATCATGCCCGCAGTGTTCCGTCTGGAGGCGCTCGCACAGGCAGGCGGCGTAGCGCTGCTGTCCCTGCCCGAATTCAAGGGCAAGACTGCGGTCTACACCGGCATTGACAAGGCGAAATTCCGTGCAATGGCAAAGCCGGGCGATACCCTTCGTCTGGAGGTCACCTTCACCAAGCGCCGCGGCCCGATGGCAGTAGCCGAGGGCATCGCCTGGTTGGGGACGAGAAGGCCGCCGAAGCGGAGATCAAATGCATGGTCATCAATGACTGAGGCGGGAGAGAGCTAATCGAATGTTTCAGAAGGTACTCATTGCGAACCGCGGCGAGATTGCGGTCCGCATTATTCAGGCCTGCCGTGATTTAGGCATTATCTCGGTGGCCGTTTACTCCGAGGCTGACCGCGAAGCGCTGCACGCGCAGATCGCGGACGAAGCGGTCTGCATCGGTCCGGCCCGTGCGGCGGACAGCTACCTGAATATGGATAATATCATTTCGGCGGCGCTGGCTTCCGGCTGTCAGGCCATTCATCCGGGCTTCGGCTTCCTGTCCGAGAATCCGGATTTTGCCGAGCGCATCACGCAGGCCGGTTTGGCGTTTATCGGCCCGACTGCGGCAACCATCCGTCTGATGGGCGACAAATCCGAGGCAAAGCGCAACGCGATCGCCGCAGGCGTTCCGGTCGCGCTCGGCACGGACGGTCCGCTGCGCGATTTTGACGAAGCCATCTCCGAGGCCGAGCGCATCGGCTATCCGGTCATGCTCAAGGCGGCATCCGGCGGCGGCGGCAAGGGCATCCGCGTGGCGGAGAGTGTCAAGGACCTCAAGGACGCGTACGACAGCGCCTCTGCAGAGGCTATCGCCAACTTCGGTGACGGCCGCCTGTACATGGAAAAATATATTCACAATCCGCGCCATATCGAGGTGCAGATTCTGGGCGATAACTACGGCAACGTGGTGCACCTGTTCGAGCGTGAATGCTCGGTGCAGCGCCGCCACCAGAAGCTGATCGAGGAAAGTCCGTCAGCTTTCGTTACGCCCGAGCTGCGCGAGAAGATGACCTCGGCGGCTGTTGCGCTGGCAAAGCGCGTCGGCTACCGAAACGCGGGTACGATCGAATTTCTGGTCGATAACGACCGCAATTTCTACTTCTGCGAGATGAACACCCGCATTCAGGTCGAGCACCCGGTCACCGAGGAGGTCACCGGCGTCGATCTGGTCTGCGAGCAGCTTCGCGTGGCGGCAGGCGAGCCGCTGTCCTTTCAGCAGGAGGATCTGACCATCCGCGGTCACGCCATCGAGTGCCGCATCAACGCGGAGGACCCGTCGAGAAACTTTGCGCCCTGTCCGGGCACACTGGTGTCCTTGCATCTGCCGGGCGGTCCCGGCGTGCGCGTGGATTCCGCGGCTTATCAGGGATATAAGATTCCGCCGTTTTACGATTCCATGATCGGCAAGCTGATCGTCTACGGCGCCGACCGTGAGCAGGCCATCGTTCGCATGCGCCGCGCCCTCGCGGAGATGCTGTTTGAGGGCGTTGTGACCGCAACCGACTATCAGATGCACATCCTGTGCTCGAAGGCGTTTGTGGAAGCAAACTTTAATGTTAATTCCATCGCAAACGGCGATTTTGACTAAATCAATTATTATGGTATAATAGATTTAGCACAAGTATAGTTGAATCCGAAGGTCTTACAAAATCAGCGTATTTTGAAAAGCGAAGTTTTTGTAATCCGAAGGATTTCAGAGGCAGTACCGCACGGTTGGACAAGAGCGATTTGCGAGATGTTTTGTTCACTGGTGCGGCGCGGACTTGCAGCAGTACGCTGTATTGCAAAAGTACGCAACAAAACCAGGGGGCAAAACAGCCGCAAAGCGCCGAAGGCCAATCGTGCGGTACTGCCTCCAAACGAAAGGGGAGTTACGCATGGGTCTGATCGACCTGTTTCAAAAAACACGCGAGACCTCTATGGAAATGAAACCGCAGGAGGACGAAGCGGCCAAGGTTGTAACCTGCAAGGGCTGCGGCGCAGAACTGAAGGCGTATGCCTACGGCAAGAATCTGTATGTGTGCCCGCACTGCGGACGCTACGGACGACTGCTCGCGCGCACGCGCATCCGTCAGATCGCGGATAAGGACAGCTTTGAGGAGCTGTACGCCAATCTGGCACCGGCGGACCCGATCCACTTCCCGGGATACGCAGAGAAAACGGCAGAGCTGGCTGAAAAGGTTGGCATGCCGGACGCGGTCAAGACCGGCGTGTGCAGGATCGGCGGCGTGGAGACCGCGATCGGCGTCATGGACAGCCATTTCATGATGGCGTCCATGGGTTCGGTCGTCGGTGAAAAGCTGACCCGCCTGTTCGAGTACGCGACCGAAAAGGGTCTGCCTGTCGTGCTGTTCACCTGCTCCGGCGGTGCGCGCATGCAGGAGGGCATGTTTTCGCTCCTGCAGATGGCAAAAGTGTCCGCGGCGGCGCGCCGTCACTCGGACGCCGGACTGCTGTATATCACCGTGCTGACCGACCCGACCACGGCGGCGTTACGCGCGTTCGCCATGCTGGGCGATATTATCCTCGCGGAGCCGCGCACGACCATCGGCTTTGCCGGCCGCCGTGTTATCGAGGGAACCATCGGTCAGACCCTCCCGGACGATTTTCAGTCCTCGGAGTTTCTTGCTATCGCACGGTTTTCTGTGATGTAAAATAGTTCCGCGTAATCAAACTCAGAGAAACGCTGGAAAAACTCTTGAAGCTGCACTGACGGCTCCAAGTCCAAGAAATGGCAGGTGTGGCGTCGTGATTAACAAACCCGCAAGTGAAAAAATGCGTATCATTCACGATACCAAGCGTCCGATGATCACGGACTATATCAATGAGTTGTTCACCGACTTCACCGAGCTGCACGGCGACCGCTATTTTCGGACGACCATGCCATCCTCGGCGGCGTTGGCTACTTCAACGGCACACCGGTGACGGTAATCGGCCACCGCAAGGGCCGCACCATTGAGCAGAATATGGACGCCAACTTCGGCATGGCGCACCCGGAGGGCTATCGAAAGGCCCTGCGTCTCGCGCATCAGGCGGAGAAATTCCACCGCCCGGTCATCAACTTTGTTGACACCGGCGGCGCGTTCTGCGGCGTAGGCGCGGAGGAACGCGGTCAGGGCGAGGCCATTGCCCGCTGTTTGTATGAGTTTATCGAGCTGAAAACCCCGGTCATCTCTATCGTGACGGGTGAGGGCGGCTCCGGCGGCGCACTGGCGCTGGCGGTTGCGGACCGTGTGCTCATGCTCGAGAACGCCCTGTATTCGGTTATTTCGCCGCGTGGCTGCGCGTCCATTCTCTGGAAGGACCCCAAGCGCGAGGCGGAGGCAGCGGACACGCTGCATATCACCGCGCAGGACCTGTACAGCTTCGGTATGATCGAAGGCATCATTCAGGAGGGCACATCCTCCGCACAGCTTATCCGCAATGTGGCGCGCACGCTGCGCGACCAGTTTGCCGAACTGGATGCTGAGCCGGACATCGACACGATGCTGCAGAAACGGTATGAAAAATTTCCGCAGAGTCGGAGTTTTCCAGAACAATAAATCAAGAAAAGTAATGAAGGAGTGTAAATCCCATGTTTGAAAAGGTATGTGAGATCCTGGCAGACAAGTTTGACGCTGACGCTTCCACCATGACCATGGACACCAAGGTCAAGGAGGATCTGAACGCAGATTCTCTGGACGTTGTAGAGCTGATGATGGACCTCGAGGAGAACTTCGGCGTAACGATTTCTGACGAGGAAGCTGCAAAGATGAGCACCATCGGTGACATCGTAAACTACATCGAAGCAAACCAGTAAGATTTCGTTTGAGCATGAAAAAGCCACCGTTTCTTTGAAACGGTGGCTTTTTGCTGTGTGCAGCGTGTTTTTATTTCACGGTCAAGATCATAGTCATGGTGTCCGCGTTCCAATCCACGCCGAAGCCGAGGGCGTCGCCAAGGTCGCGTAGCTTGAAGTAGTTGTTGCCGCCGATGGAGTAGGCGGTAAGGGTAAGCGGCTTGCCGTCCAGATAAACGGAGGCGTTCGTGAGAGATACGGCCTTATTGCCGGCGGGCAGGGCGGCCTGCTCGCCGCCGACCGCGGTGTAGGCGGTCTTGCTGGTCAGGTCAATGCGCTGCTGTGCGGCGTTCCACTTGACCTCAAAATTGGTGTTCAGACCGTCGAGTGCTTTCGCAAGATCGCGCAGCTTGAAGTAGTTGCTGCCGTTGATGGTGTACGCGCCAAGCTTTACCGACTCGCCGTTGAGCGTTACCTTGTGGGTGGAAACCTTTGCGGTCGGGTTGGTCAGGCGGCGGAGAGAGGCGATGGTGTCCTGCAGAGCCGCACGCGGAGACAGCGCACGGTCGCTGTTGTAAGGACTTTCCCAGAAGGAGTAATACTGCTCGTCCATATCGCCGGTGAAGTCGAGGATAGCGGAGGAAAATTCCTCTGCGGTGACAGACTGACCGTTGATGGTTTTGACTGGTGTCGGTGTCTCGGCATCCCAGTCAAAGCCGTCCGTGTAAGTGAGGACCACAACGGCTTTATCGCCCTGTTTGGTCCAGAAGGTGACCGGATTGTTATTCATCACTTCCTGACCGGAGACCAGATACGCCTTGTCCTTGCCAACGTAAAACTGGGTGCACGGCGAAACATCCGTACCGAAGTTGCTCACGCCTTTCGGGATTATAAGTTCATAGATTTTGCCGTCTGCATATGAGTACATATGCTGTCCTTGGTGAGCGGCAGCGCAGTACAGCTCCGGAATCTTATCGCCGTCCATATCCACCAGCTTTGCCATCGAGAGGCCGGTCAGCAGTCCCTTGAAGCCGTCATCCGTGCGGGCGGCAGCCTTGCCGTACTTGTTCTGCAGGGTGGTGATCTGATTCAGATACGCCTTTGCGCCCTGCGGCGAAAGCGTGCCGAGGTCGGCCGCGCCTGCGGCGCCGACTGCCATCGCGCCGGTCAGTACGGTGCAGAGCATTGCCTTTCCGATTTTGTTCATAGAGATTCTCCTTCCTTTTATCAGGCTTGCGCCTTTTCTTCATTGTACGGCAGCAGCTTGTCTGCGTCAACTGCATCCTGAGCGGAAATTTTCTCAGTTAGCAAAATATTTTACAATTTAGAGCGGATATATCGCCGTAATTTTGACGATAAAATAGGTGGAAAAGCAACGAAAAAACGGGTATAATAAATTCTGTACGAAAATAATCCCGCTGATGGAGGAATAGAATATATGATCCGTAACGATTTACGCAACATCGCCATCATTGCGCACGTTGACCATGGCAAGACTACTCTGGTCGATCAGATGCTCAAGCAGGCTGGCGCTTTCCGCGAAAATCAGGTGGTAGAGGAGCGTGTCATGGACTCGGGCGACATCGAGCGTGAGCGCGGCATTACCATTCTGGCAAAGAACACCTCTGTACATTACAAGGGCGTAAAGATCAACATCGTAGATACCCCGGGCCACGCCGACTTCTCCGGCGAGGTAGAGCGTATCCTCAAGATGGTAGACGGCGTTGTTCTGCTGGTTGACGCTGCAGAAGGCCCGATGCCGCAGACCCGTTTCGTGCTGCAGAAGGCACTGGAGTTCGGTCACAAGATCATCATCGCGATCAACAAGATCGACCGTCCGGATGCTCGTCTCAACGAGATCGGCGACGAGGTCCTCGAGCTGCTGCTCAACCTTGATGCGACCGACGAGCAGCTGGACAGCCCGATCGTTTACTGCTCCGGCCGTGCAGGCACCGCTTCCATGTCCCCGAACGTGGAGGGCAAGGACCTGACCCCGCTGTTCGAGCAGATCCTCGAGCACATTCCGGCGCCGCAGGTTGATACCGAAGGCCCGACCCAGATGCTCGTT
>ENA-OQDA01000961-OQDA01000961.1-human-gut-metagenome-genome-assembly--contig:-NODE-961-length-10938-cov-2.826196_pt1 | contig 10938 bp, 6 predicted proteins | sample MGYA00242771_ERZ504603 | MGnify/ENA primary metagenome ERZ504603 (study PRJEB26092, sample SAMD00036328) | human gut metagenome | host: Homo sapiens | study: EMG produced TPA metagenomics assembly of...
GGACATCGTGGTAGGCGGAAGTCCCGGTTCGGGCAGCCAGATGCGTATCCGTGGAACGACATCCATCACGGGTAACTCACAGCCTTTGGTGGTGGTGAACGGCGTGCCTTATAGCGGTGAGATTGATGAAAGTTTCGATTTCGGTACGGCTAACGAGGAAGAGTATGCAGACTTGTTGAGCGTCAATGTGGAGGATATCGAGGAGATTACCGTATTGAAAGATGCCGCCTCCACCGCCATGTGGGGTTCTAAGGGAGCCAACGGCGTATTGTTGATCAAGACGAAACGGGGTACGAGGGGGAAGACACGTGTGTCTTATACCTATAAACTTTCCGGTTCCACCCAACCCAAAGGGATGAAGCTGCTGTCGGGAGGGGATTATACGATGATGATGAAGCAGGCATACTTTAACCGAACTTTGAGCGGACGTGACGAGACTTACGAACAATATGATTATGACGAGTTGCGCTACGAACCGGACAACCAGAATTACAATAATAATACAGATTGGGTGGACGAAGTGACGCGACACGGATGGACAAACGACCACTATCTGACCGTGTCGGGTGGCGGTGAACGGGCTGCATTCCGTATTTCCGGTGGTTACTATGACCAGAAAGGTACGGTCATGGGGCAGCGGTATCAACGTTTTTCTACCCGTTCGCAACTGGATTATTATGTGTCCGACCGTATGGTGTTCGGTTCGGAATTCCAATTTACTTATTCGGATAATGACCGGAATTATGAGAATTTGTTAGACATCGCCTACAAGAAAATGCCGAACATGGCCGTGTATGAGGAAAATGCGGACGGCAGCAGTACGGGGCGTTATTATAATATGGATGCCGAGTCGGGCTTCAACAAAGAGCAGCGGGAATTGAAGAATCCCGTGGCGTTGGGCAAGTTGGCCAAGAACAACCTGAAAGGGTACCGTATTATGCCCAAGTTGTCGTTGCAATACGACTTTTTCAATCCGGAGGAGCATTACTTGCGTTATCTTGGTTGGGTGGCCATTGACTTGAACAATGAACGGGAAGAGAAGTTTCTACCGGCGGAATGTGTGTACAATGCGGCGGACAACTATGGATCGGCCAATGTGGCGGAGACGAAAACGTCCGGCAAGCTGACGGTAGCCACGGAGCACGGACTTACATGGCAGAGCCGTTTCCTGAATGACGACCATAACTTGCAGGCGCAGGCTCTGATGCAGTTGACTACGACCACGAGCCATTCCCAATATGTGAAGATGCAGGGATTGCCGAGTTCTGCCATTAACGACGCCACGGCTACGGGATACATATCCGGCACGGAAAACGGGAACAGTAATGACAAGACTTTAGGTTGGATGGGACGTGTGCACTACAGTTTCAAGGGGCGTTATATCTTTGATGCCAATCTTCGTGTGGACGGTTCCACACAGTTCGGTCCTTCCAACCGTTACGGATTTTTCCCGGGAGTGGGTGGCAAATGGATTATCTCGGACGAACCGTGGTTGCAGAAGTACACGGGAAAAGTGCTGACCTTGTTGGCTTTCCGTCCGAGTTGGGGTATCGCCGGTCGGCAACCCGGACAGAATTACCTTCAGTATAGTGTATTGACGACGAATTCTACAGGCTATATGGACATGAGTGCCGTTTATCCCACACGTATCCGTCTGGACGGGTTGAAATGGGAGAAGGTGACTTCGTTGAACTTGGGTTTCGACATGGAACTTTGGAACGGAAAGGTGTCTGTCATTTACGACTGGTACAAAAAGCGTACAGACGATCTTCTGTTTAAAGATATCGACATTCCGTCTTCTTCCGGCTTCGCCACATTGACTTACAAAAACGTGGGGCGAATGGATAATGACGGTTGGGAACTTACGGTCAATTTCAACAAGGTGGTGGAGAAAGGTAAGTTCTCGTTGGACATCAATACAAACTTTGCTTCCAACAAGAACATGATTCGCAGTCTCGATCCGAGTGTGCTGAACAACTTCAACAACCATTCCGACTTCGGAAACGGGGCTTACTATACGCGTTTGCAGGAAGGCAACTCGTTCGGCTCCATCTATGGGTTCCGTTACAAGGGGGTATATTCCTACAGTTACGACCGTTACGACCAAGCGGTAGCAGAAGGAAAGACGGTGCCTGTGGCCCGTGATGAGAACGGAGTCCCGATGACGAATTTCGACGGTACGGTGAAACCGATGTACTATTACCACAGTACGACCAAATACCAGTTCCAGGGGGGGGTATGCCATCTACGAGGATATCAACCACGACGGAAGCATCGACCAGTATGATGTGGTCTATTTGGGTAATTGCAATCCTAAACTTACGGGTGGTTTCGGCTTTACGTTGCGTTATGACCGCTTCTCGTTGAATGTGTTCTGTAACTACCGTTGGGGGAACAAAATCGTGAACATGGCGCGTATGAATGCCGAGAACATGTATCATGCCTACAACCAGTGTACGACGGTGAACTGGCGTTGGCGCAAGGAAGGAGACGTGACGGACATGCCGCGTGCAGTGTACAACCAAGGTTATAACTGGCTGGCATCCGACCGTTATGTAGAGGACGGTTCGTTCCTGCGTGTGAAGTACATCACGCTTCGTTATCGCTTCCCGTCCAACTGGGTGAAGCGTATCGGCATGACGAACCTGAGTGCTTATCTCACTGTGAACAACCTGTGGTGTTTTACCAAGTATTCCGGTGTAGACCCTGAGATTTCTATTTGTACGGATACAGCCAAAGACTATTACGGCATAGCGGTGGACAATTCCATGACTCCGCGTGCCAAGGAATGGACATTCGGACTTTCAGCTACATTTTAATTAAAAAACGGAAATGATGAAAACAATGAAATATTATCTGAAGAATATCTTTCTGGTGGCTTCCTGCTTGTGGCTTTTTTACCGCATGCAACGACTTCCTGACGCTTTATCCGGAAGACGATATCGTGGACGACGAATATTGGGAAACGGGAGAAGACGTACAGAGTGTGGTGGCTTCCTGTTATCGTTTCATGCTGGAGGATAATGTGATCAGCAGAATCATTTATTGGGGCGAGGCGCGTTCGGACAATATGGATTATTCTACGTCGGCTTCCACTGACGAGCAATATTTGAAAGATGCGAACCTGCTGTCATCGAACGGATTGGTGACGTGGGGCGATTTCTATAAGGTTATCAATATTTGCAACAAAGTCATCAAGTCGGCTCCGGCCGTGCGTGACCGCGACGCCAACTTTACCGAAGAACGCCTGCACAACTATTTGGCGGAGGTTTATACTTTGCGCGCACTCTGTTATTTCTATTTGGTACGCAGTTTTGGCGACGTGCCTTATGTGACAGAGCCCAGTGAGAGCGAACAACAGGACTATCAGGTAGCACAAAGTTCGGCAGACGATGTGATTGTACCGGCTTTGATTGAGGATTTGAAACTGGCGGAAGAGTATGCTCCCGAAGAATGGCCGACGGAACAATACACACGCGGGAGGATTACGAAGAACGGTGTGCGTGCCCTTTTGGCCGATGTATATTTATGGAAGGCTTCCGACGTGGGCAATTCCGAAGCGCAGGCGGATTATCGGTCTTGTGTGGAAGCTTGTGACCGTGTGCTGTACAATCAGGCCATGTATGAAACGGAAATGATGATGGTAGAGGGTAACAGGATGTATAATTCGGTCTTCTACACCGGTAATTCCACAGAGGCGATTTTTGAATTGAACTTTGATAAGGACGGAAAGATGAACGGGGCCACTGCCAATTTGTACGGGAATACTACAAAAGGCAAAAGTGCCCATTTCGAGCCGACGGCACAGTTGTTCAATACCTATTTGGATGTGCAGTACGATTATCGTGCCCGCGACTTTATTGCAGCTACGGTAGAGGCCGGTTCCGACGGCTCTGTCGTGCCGCCCACGAGCTTCAAGGTATTCAAATACGAGGGGCAGTCGCCGGCATCGGCCTTGGTGCCACACACGTCGTATGAATATAGTTATCGTGCTTCTACCAGCACGGCCAACTGGATATTCTACCGTTTGTCGGATATTTACTTGATGAAGGCGGAAGCATTGGCCGAATTAGCCGTGACGGATGATGACCGCAAGACAGTCATTTCCTTGTGTAACGTGACGTACAAACGGGCTACCATGGAGATGGACTCTTTGGAATATGCCGACTATCCTTCTATGGATGCCGTGAAAGCGATGGTACTCCAAGAACGCCAACGCGAACTTTGTTTCGAAGGCAAACGCTGGTACGACCTGTTAAGGAAAATGTTGCGGCGTGAGGGGGCGACTGCGGGGGCTTACGCTTTGTTGGAAAAGGCGTATGCCCGGGAGGTTTCCACCTATAAAGCCCGGTTGTCCAATCCGGAGGCGTGGTATCTTCCTATTTCGCTTACGGAGATGAACGCCAATACGCAATTACACCAGAATTCATATTATGCAATGAAAGAACAGTAATCACAGAGGAAAGCTATTATGAAAAGGACTATTATACAACTATCGTTCGGTTTGGGTGTACTGGCTTTTGCTGCCGGTTGCCAAGACCATTTGTGGGACGACCATTACGGGATAGACGGTTCGACGGAGACCCGTACGCTCATGCAGGTACTGGAAAGCCGTCCGGAGTATTCGGCTTTCTGCGAAGTCGTCCGGAGCCAGGGGCTTGATTCCTTGTTTTCCACGGACCAGACCTTTACGGTGTGGGCTCCGACCAATGAGGCCATGGCGGGTTATGTAGAGGACGTAGATACGAAAGACCAGTTTTTGAACAACCATATCTCCCGTTACCTGTACGGTATGGTCGATTTGGCGGATACCGCTTCCGTACGGGTCAGGATGCTGAACGGCAAGTCGCAGGACTATGTACGTGAGGGAGGAGCATACACTTTTGCGGGTGTATCGGTAGAGGCTACGGACATTGCGGCCGGTAACGGGATTATCCATACGCTTCGCCAAAGGGCACCGTTTTATTATAACCTGTATGAAAGTATCCGGCAAAAGGATAACGGGACGGACTCCATAGCCCGTTTCTTGACCTCGTTCGATGAATATACTTTCGACGAGGAGGGGAGTACGGCCATCGGAAAGAATGAGCAAGGCCAGATTCTTTACGACTCGATTTCGATTTTAATAACGATTGGTTGCGCCGCTACGGTTTCCTCCATTCCGAGGACAGTGTGTACACGATGATCGTACCGACCAACGAGGGATGGGAAGACGGACGCAGGCGTATGGCACGGTATTTCCGGACCTTCGGAGAGACATTGAAAGACACGGTGAAGTCTTTGATTATTCCCGACCGCGAGTATGCCGTGGGTACGGCATTGGCCGACTCTTTGTCCGATACCTACCTCAAGCAGGCGATGTGTATGGACTTGGTGTTCCGTAAGGATTTGGGATTTCGGAGATGTGCCGGGTGACTCTTTAGCCTCTACCTCGGGAAATGTTTTCCACCATCCGTCTTACCTGTTGTCAGGAGCGACGGAGGTTCCGGGTCAGCAACGGCAGGATATGGAAGACCTCGGCGTTGAAACACAAACCGGAGGAGTCGTGGCTGAAGACCATTGTCGTGGAAGCGGAGAACACTGCCGGACGGGAGTCGAATTATGCGGTCATCAGTTCGCGTAGTGCATCCTCCACGTCGTTCCGCGATTCTGTATCGGAGGACGTTTCATCGAGGTGGCCGCTACCAGCGAGAATCCCCGCCAGCAACCCGTGGTGCAGTTTACCGTGCCGAACACATTGGCAGCCAAATACAACGTGTATTGCGTGTTTGCTCCGGCCGGAGCTTATATGGAAGGAGTCGCTGCCGATAGCACGAAAGTGAATTTCTATCTGAATTATGTGCACGAAGACGGAAGGATGTACGAAGATGCGGTGATTGCCGGCCCGATGCCGACTCATGGGGAAACGATGACCAAGATGTTTGTGACCCAAATAGAATTGCCATATGCCAACTATTCTGAATCCCCGTTCGAGGGACCCCTTACGCAAGACGACGATTGTGTGAAGTTGCGTGTACAGGCGAATGTCGACCGGAACGAGACCACGAAGTTTACCCGTACCATGCGGATAGACTGCCTTATTTTTGAACCTGTAATAGAATGATGCGATGACGAACATATTGAAATACGCCATGCTGGCCATGGCTTTGGGGACAGTTCCCGCACGGGCAGCCGGGGACGGTGTTCCGTCGGAAAAGGACGGACAGGAGATATATGTAAATGGCCGGGTTACGGACGCTCGGAGCGGAAAGCCCGTACAAGGTGTCAGGGTAGCGGCCGGTTCATGGTCGGCACTGACGGACGAGGAAGGCCGTTATAGGGTACGCGTACCGTCTTATATGGTGCAGTTGACCCTTTCTTCTGAAGGTTATTTGCAGAGGACTGTGTCTTTGCAGGGAGATTCGGTGAAAGATGTGTCTGTTTATAGCGATGCCTTTCTGACCTTGAAGGGAGATGATGCTTTTACCAATACGCAAGCTGTGTCGTTGGACGAAGTCTTGGGCGGACGTTGGGGAAGCGATGTGCGTGCGGCGACCCGCAGTGCAGTGGGCGGCGAAGGGGCGAACCTCTTTATACGCGGATATAATTCGCTGAACGTGAACGCACAGCCGCTGATTGTCGTAGACGGTACGATTTGGGACACTTCGACGTGGGTGGAATCCGTTCATGACGGTTTTTATGAGAACCCTTTGGCTTTCGTCGATGTGAACGACATAGAGTCCGTGCAGATACTCAAAGACGCTACGTCCTTATATGGCAGTAAGGGAGCTAACGGGGTGATACTCATATCCACAAAGCGGGGACGGAGCATAACGACCCGTATTGCGGCCGATCTCTCATACGGCTTTGTGCAATCGCCCGAACCGATACGGATGATGGGAGCCGCCCAGTATCGTACTTATCTGAGCGAGATGCTGAAAGGAAGCGGTCAAGGCAATAAACTGGCTACTTTGTTCGACGGATACCTTGGGATGAATCCGTCATCGGCAGATTATTCCACATATCATCAGAACAATGATTGGACGGACAACGTGACCCGTAACGGCTACATGCAACATTACGGCATTAACGTGCAGGGCGGGGACGACATAGCCAAGTATTCCATCTCGTTGAGTTATGACAATCAGAAGGGAGTCGTGGAAGAAACCGGATTCTCCCGCTTGAATGCCCGTATCAATTCCGATGTGTTCCTGACCAAGACGCTGACCTTGGGCACGGACATTTACTTTACGAACTTGAATTATACGCTTCAGGACGACGGCGTGAACGCTACGACCGCTCCCCGTTATCTGGCGTTAATCAAAGCTCCTTTCTTGGTGGGCTACAGCTATACCGACGACGGAACGCAGCTCACGAATACGTTGAACGACGTGGACGAACTGGGGGTATCCAATCCGTTGGCTTTGTTGGAGAATGCGGAGAATACCAATAAGCAATACCGGTTCGGAGTAAGCCTGGCACCGAAATGGGACATCACGGATGACTGGTCGGTAGAGGGACGTTTCAGTTACAGTTTCAACAATTCCAAAAGCCATTATTTCTCCCCGATGGTCGGTGTGGCTCCGCAGGTTGTGGGCAACCAAGTGTGGGAGAATACGGTGAAAGACCAGACGGCCACGCAGAACGATTTGTTCGGCAACGTGAAGTTGTCTTATCGCAAACTGATTCATAACGATCATTTCGTGGATGCTTTCGTGGGTTACCGCATCATGAACACCTCTTTCAAGAGTGTGTATGAGGACGGGCACAATACAGGCAACGACAAAGTGTCCAACATGAATAATTCGTTGTCTTACCGTACGGTAGACGGCCTGAATACCGATTGGAGTTCTATGGCTTTGTATGCGCAGGGCAAATATACCTTCCAAGAACGTTATACTTTGTGGGCCGCCGTGTCGCTCGACGCCTCTTCGCGTTTCGGCAAAGATGCCCCCGGAAGTTTCCGCATGTGCGGCGGCACGTGGGGCACGTTCCCGAGCGTAGGCGGATCGTGGTTGGTCACAGGCGAGCGTTTCATGCGTCGGCTGACGTTTTTGGACCGTTTGAATCTGCGTGCAAGTTTCGGGGTCACGGGAAATGATAATATCGACGGGATGTATGGCTACTCTTATCTGTCGGGTGTGAACTATTTGGGCTCGGCCGTGGGGTTGAAATTGGCCAATCTGGCCAATTCATCCCTGAAGTGGGAGACCACGCGCAAGTGGAATGCCGGAATCGACCTGGCGTTCCTGAACGACCGGATAGGAGTGAGTTTCGACTATTTCCGGCACAAGACCAAAGACTTGCTGACGTGGAAGCAGGCCGATACGGAGACCGGGCTCGACACCTATTTATATAATGGCGGAGAACTTACGAACCGAGGTTTCGAAATTGCCCTTTCGGCCAAGGTGTTGGACACCAAGCCCTTTAAGTGGAATGCGGAGCTTGGTATCGCTAGGTACAAAAATGAGATTTCGGCCTTGCCCGACGGAGATTATACAACGGAAATCTTAGGCGGTGAAGTACTGACGGCCGTGGGCCATCCTGCCGGAGTTTTCTACGGTTATGAAGCCCACGGGGTATATGCTACGGAAGCCGAGGCGCAGGCCGCCCGCTTGAAAGTGCAGCATGAAGATGCCTCTTACACCTATTTCCATGCCGGTGACGTACGTTTTGCAGACCTTCATGCCGACGGGGTATTGGACGAAAGGGATAAAACGATTATCGGCGACCCGAATCCGATTCACGGGGTCGTTTGCCAACCGTTTTACGATGGGACGTTTCGCTTTGGATGTGTTATGCACGTTCAAATGCGGGGGAGACGTTTATAACTACCAGCGTCAGACATTGGAGAGCATGACCGATACTTACAACCAGACCGGTGCCGTCATGAACCGTTGGCGGCATGAGGGGCAGGTGACGGACATGCCGAAGGCTGTGTATGCGACCCGATGGGTAACAGCCGTTTCAGTTCCGCTGGATAGAAGACGGTAGTTTCTTCAAGTTGAAAATGTGCGTCTTTCCTACGTGTGGCGATAAACACGTCTTATCCAAGGGTGACTTTTTGGGCAGGTGCATCCAACCTGTTGACGTTGACTAAATATTTAGGTCCGGATCCGGATGTGTCGATGCAGACCGGTGTGTTGTACCAGGGCATCGACAACGGATTGCTGAGCCATGGACGTTCTTATCAAATCGGTGTGAAACTTAATTTATAAAAGTCATGAAGAAATATTTGAGATATATTTTACCCGTTTGTCTGGCCGGAAGCCTGTGCGCTCCTGTATCCGACTTTTGAACCGATGCGGCGGGTTCTGAAAACGAGGCCAGCGTTACCAGGACGAGACCACGGCGCGGGCCGGTCTGTTCGGTTTGCTGCAAGGTTTGCAACGAATTGGCGACAACTATGTGATTATGGGTGAGCTGCGCGGTGACTTGATGGATGTGACGGAGAACTCTTCCCAGGAACTGCGCGACATCAGCCGTTTCGAGGTGGATGCGGAAAATTCCTATCTGAAAGAGCGAGAGTATTATTCGCTCATCAACAACTGCAATTATTACATCCATCGTTTGGACACGACCATATCCCGACGGGAGGATGACAATAGCTATCCGGTGAAAATCCTTCGCCCTTACATGGCGCAGGCCAAGACCCTCCGTGCGTGGTGTTATCTCCAGTTATGTCTGGACTACGGGCGGGTGAAGTATGCCGACGAACCTTTTTTGGATGTCAGCCGCCCGGTGGAGATGCAGGCGTTGGACTTGGACGGTTTGTTGCCCGTGCTGATTCGGGATTTGGAGGGCGTGTTGCCTTGGATGGTGTCGGACGACACGCCGGTGAGCAGCGGATGGATGCAGGGAAATGCCGACCCCGGATTTGCCGGTTCCGTCCAGTATGAAGGCTATACGGCCAACCAGTTGATGCTTCCCGTACGTTTCGTCTTGGGCGAGCTGTATATGTGGAATCAGGATTTCCAGAAGGCAGCCCAGGTATATTATGACCTGATTTATTGGAATCAGTTGTATGTATCGTCAAGTTATGTGAATTCATATAATGAAACCACTCTGTTGCCGGCCGGAGAGAATTGGACGAACCAATTCTCAGGATTTTCCTACTACGACATTCTGACTGCCATTCCGTTCACGGATGAATATACGGATAATTCTTCCGCTCTTTCGAAGATGTTCACCACCTCTTATGTGCTGGCGCCTTCGCAGGCTTTGATTGATATGTTCGACGACCAGTCGTATTCCATCAACACGAAACCGGTGACGGGAGATCTGCGTGGGGCTTACGGAACTTATTATGATAAGGAAGAGACCGTGGATGGCAGCGAGACGGAACGCCCGTATGTGGATAAGTACAACTATATGCAAAAGAATGAAAATGCTTATGTGGTACTTTGTCGTACCGCTTTGGTTTACCTGCGTTATGCCGAGGCCGTCAACCGCTTGGGGAAACCCAAACTCGCTTTTTATGGTGTGCTGAAATATGGTTTGAGCAAGAACACTTTCGAAATCTACAATGACCTGTTGAAAGACGAACTTACGGGTGAGCCATGGATCGACTTCGGCCTTACCTCTTCCGGGGATATCGGGATGTTCGATGTCAATTCAGGGTTGCATGGCCGTGGGTGCGGCTCGCAAAATCTGGAGTTGGATCCTACTTTCGTCATCGAAGCCTGTGCTTCGTCGGCCGATACCTTGTTGCAGGTGGAAGACAAGCTGCTGACGGAGTATGCTTTGGAAACCTCATTGGAGGGCAACCGTTTCCACGACTTGATGCGTGTGGCCCGTTACCGGAACGATCCGTCTTGGTTGGCAGATAAGGTGGCTGCCAAGTTTCCCGAAGGAGAGCGCGAGGCCATCCGGGCCAAGTTGCTCAACCGGCAGAACTGGTATCTGCCTACGACTGTAGAATTCGGTGAGAAATAGGGAGGAGGTAAGATTGATAAAAGG
>ENA-OQDA01000962-OQDA01000962.1-human-gut-metagenome-genome-assembly--contig:-NODE-962-length-10933-cov-2.287988_pt1 | contig 10933 bp, 8 predicted proteins | sample MGYA00242771_ERZ504603 | MGnify/ENA primary metagenome ERZ504603 (study PRJEB26092, sample SAMD00036328) | human gut metagenome | host: Homo sapiens | study: EMG produced TPA metagenomics assembly of...
TAGTTCAAGAACGGCATGATGAATCTGGTCACTATTTTATGGAAAAATTTTAGAGTTAGACGGATGTCAAAGTACTGGTGACTCGTTGGATGAACTATATGAAAACTTAAATGAGGCTATGGAAGGGTATATTGAAGTAAATTGGAAAAAGGTTTTCCCATCCCAGAGCCTAAAGCTCTTGAGGATTATAGTGGAAAATTTAATCTGCGTTTGCCGAAGAGTTTGCATAAAAGGCTTGCTGTAGAAGCTGCACAGGAAGGTGTAAGTTTAAATCAATACGCATTGTATAAATTATCGCAAGCATAATTGACCATAAGACACAAGACAGGGAGAGCCAGCCGGCTCTCTTTTCTTATACCCAAAACAAAACGAATGAAGAGAGGTGGTGGTTGTGGGAAGAGCACGAAACCCAAAAACAGACGAAGCTGAAAAGCTTTTTTACAAGGGAATGAAATTAAAGGATATTGCTTCCAGGCTGGAGGTGCCGGAAGGAACCGTAAGGCGCTGGAAGAATACATATAAATGGAATAGCGAACGTTCGGATAAAAAAGCGAACGTTCGGAAACGGGGCGGCCAGATCGGCAACAAGAATGCTGCCGGTGGAAATCAGTCCGCACCGCTTAGAAATCATAACGCTGAGAAGTTCGGTTTCTTTCGGAAGTATCTTCCGGAGGAGACCGTTTCTATTATCGAGGAGATGCCAAAGGATCCGCTGGACGTCCTTTGGGATCAGATCCAGATTGCCTACGCTGCTATCATCCGGGCGCAGCAGATCATGTACGTGCAGGACCGGGATGATAAGACCATCGAACGGATCGAGGAAAAAGACGGCAATGTGTGCGGAGAAAAATGGGAAGTTCAGCAAGCCTGGGACAAGCACGGGAATTTTCTGCAGGCACAGGCAAGGGCACAGAAGACGCTGGAGAGTATGATCAACAAGTACGACGATCTGCTTCATAAGAACTGGGAGCTGGCAACAGAAGAGCAGCGTGCCCGGATCGAGAGGATCAAGGCAGATACAGAAAGAATCAAGGGCGGTGAACAGGCATCCACGGAGGATAAGGTCGCCAAGCTCTTTGATGCGATAGGGGCTGAGCTCGATGCTGAGTAAGATTTACACGCCGAAGCAGATAGAGATCTTAAAAGCCTGCCGAAACACTGATTGGTTCATGCTTATAAATCACGGAGCCAAGCGATCCGGAAAGACCCAGCTTGATAATGATCTGTTCCTAGCAGAGCTTCGGAAGGTTCGCCAGACGGCAGATCAGCTGGGGATCGATACGCCGCAGTATATCCTGGCGGGGTATTCGCTGGGAAATATTCAGGATAACATCTTGACGGAGCTGTCCAACAAATACGGCTTCGAGTTCAAGTTTGATAAATACAATAACTTCAACCTGTTCGGCGTGAAGGTGATCCAGACCTCACACGGATCCATATCAGGTCTTGGCCGGATCAGAGGTATGACAGCATTCGGAGCATACATCAACGAGGCGTCGCTTGCAAATCAGGAAGTCTTCGATGAGATCAAAGCAAGATGCAGCGGAAAGAATGCACGTATCATCGCAGATACCAACCCGGATCATCCGGAGCACTGGCTGCTGAAAGACTATATCAAGTCGGGAGCATCCGGGATCTTGAGCAATCATTTTTCCCTGGATGACAATACCTTCCTGGATGAAAGGTATGTCCGGGAGGTCAAAGCGACGACCCCGAAAGGCAATGTTTTATTGATCGGGGTGTTAAAGGTTTATGGGTTTCCGGAGATGGGGTTGTTTATCCGCAGTTTGATCGGCAGAAACATTCCATCACCGCTGATCAGGCACGGCAGATCAACTTCGATCGGATCATCGCCGGTGTTGACTGGGGGTGGGAGCACTACGGAGCAATCGTTGCGATCGGAGTAAAAGGGAGAAGCTACTGCGTGATCGAGGAGGATGCAACAAAGCATAGATACATAAATGGATGGATAGAAGCTGCAAAGGGGATGATTACCAGATACGGCAATATCCCTTTTTATTGTGACCCGGCAAGACCGGAGCACATTGCAGCTTTTCAAAAGGCTGGCATCCAGGCTTATTTCGGAAACAACAGAGTGCTTTCTGGGATCGAGGCTGTGGCCACGCTGATGCAGAATGATCTGTTTCTGATCGTGTACGATGAGTGCCCGAGATTTCGGGAAGAGATCTTCAAGTACATCTGGAAGAAGAATTCGGCCGAGCCGCTAAAGGAAATGGATGACGTGCTGTGTGCGATCCGGTACGGGATCTACTCAGATATGACTGTCAGCACCAATCCAGAGCCGGACAAGCAGATGGATCAAGCGAAGAAACTGAAAGGAATGATTTAGTATGGATAAAGTAAATGAATTTGAACATGGCGAAGATCGCCGCCCATATAACGTGTCTAAGAGCTTTCAGCAGCTCTACGGACCAGAAGCAAACTTTTCGTACCGGGCTCACACGGCAGATGAGATCCTGTCAGATGTGAAGAAGCTGCAGGAGATGATCCGGGATCACTATGAAAAACAGTGCCCGCGGCTTGCCGCTTTGGATGATTACATGAAGGCGAGAAACACCGGGATCTATAACGATGAGAACCGGCGGGTCGAAGAAGGAAAGGCAGATCACCGTGCAGCCCATAATTTTGCAAAGATCATCAATGTGTTTGATGTAGGTTATAACACCGGGATCCCCATCAAGAAATCCAGCGATAATGAGAAAATCAACGAGATGGTCACCGAGTATGACAAACTCAACGACGTGGAATCTCTGGATTCGGAACTTTGGCGGGACTTCAAAAAGTACGGCAGGGCATATGAGCTGCAGTACAGAAACAGAGCCGACGAAGATCGGTCGGTGATCAGTAACGCCTTCGAGACGTTTGTTTGCTATGGTCTGGACGTAGAGCGAACCCCGCTCTTTGCAGTGCGATACCCAAGATACCGGATCGGCATCCGGGAGGAAGTGACGGTCAGTGTTTACACGGACAAGGAAATCATCACATATCGGCCGACCACTATGGCAGCGCTGAAACTGGTAGAGGAGAAAAGAGAGCGGCATTACTGGGGAGAAGTTCCGATCACGGAGTACTCCCCGGATCGATACCGGCAGAGCGGATTCGAGGATGTGATTCCTCTGATCGATCTTTACGATGCTGCACAATCCGATACCTCGAACTACATGACGGATCTGAATGAGGCTACGCTGGTCGTTTCCGGTGATCTGGATCTGTCAAAGTACACGGTAAAAGAAGTTGTCGAAATGAAGAAGGCAAACCTGCTGCTGCTTGCCAACGGTGTCAATCCTGACGGTAGCAAGTCGCAGACTGACGCCAAGTACATCTACAAGCAGTATGACGTCAGCGGAACGGAAGCCTACAAGGAGCGGCTGCAAGGCGATATTCACAAGATCTCCTTTGTGCCAGACCTGACCGATGAGTCCTTTTCCGGGAATCAGTCCGGAGAAGCTATGAAATATAAGCTGTCGGATTCCAGCAGACTGCAAAGGACAGCCAGAGGGGATTCAAGAAGGGACCTTGTGAGACGGTACCGGCTGCTGCTGAATATCAAAAAATTTGTCAACGAAGCCAGTAAACGACGATTTGGGGAATTTCACGGTAACCTTTACCCCGAATCTACCAAAGGCAGTGCTGGAGGAACTGAAAGCTCTGGTGGATGCTGGAGCCGAGTTCAGCCAGGAAACGCTCCTGGAGCTGGCGTCGTTTGTTGAGAATATCAAGACTGAGCAGGAGCGGCTGCAGGAGGAAGCAGAGGAACAGAAAAAGGATCCTGTGATGAGGGACATGTTCGGCGGTCTCCCGCAGCCCTTCCTGCGCGGTCTCCACGTTTTGTTCTTCCTTCTGCTGTTCTGCATGGATCCGCGCCATGTAATCGTCCAGATCAAGATAAGATAAGTATGCCTTCGCATGATCGCCGAAGGTCTTCAGCTGCTGCTGATAATAAGAGAGCGGCAGATATTCGAACCCGCGCCGTTCCCCGGTGCGGTTGACGATGTCATACAGGATATCCAGCTCATCATAGGCCAGCTCCCGCACACGGATGCCGTTCTTGATGGTGTTCTTGACATTCTGACGCGTCTGCGCGTTCATCTGCTTGAGGAGCTGTTCCTCATCTTTTCCCTGCACATCCAGCACGGACATCCAGCGGCACTGATTGGCCATGTCATATCCTCGGGTAAACCCCTGGTGTTCAAATCCGCATGCCTGCAGATCGTCTACGATCTTCTGATTGCAGAAGCCGCCTTCCACCACATGGCCGTCCTGGTCATGTTCCTGATATGGCACATATGGATCGATCTTCAGATACAGGCCGTTGCGTTCTTTCGCGAACTGCTTGACGCCTGCGCACATCGCCTGCAGCAGTGCGCTGTCCGTATAAGTCCAGCAAAAAGCCTCTGGGGCGCGTAGAAATACTGATAGCTGCCATGCAGCTTCGTATAGACCAGCAGCGTCGCTGCCGCCAGCTCGCTGTCACGGCGGATGCCGACATAGCAGACATTCCATCCGCGCAGGGCGAATTTTCTTCCAGAATAGATGGAATTCAGAAAGTTCGCATACGGATGCACTGATGCAAACGCATCATATTCACTCTCGCTCAGTTCAATCAGCGTTGAAAGAGCCATCTTTATCACCTTCCCGAAGTCCGGACTGCCGCACATCGGCGGCGGCCGCAAAGACTGTATAATAGTATACCACAATTCCTACCAAAAGTTCCTTCAAAGATATGCAAAGCGCTGACGGCGCGCAAAAACAGATTTCAATTTTTTCCTTTTGTGCTATACTTGTTTCTGAACGTGCAAAGGAGTGTTTCACATGGAATTCACCACATTGAGCGAACAGGAATTCGCCGCCTTCGCGGATACCCATCCGCTGCGCAGCTTCTGGCAGACCCCGCAGATGGCGCATGTCAGAGAAAAACGCGGCTTTCATACCGAATATGTCGGCGTCAAGGATGAGGGAAAGATCATCGCTGCCGCCATGCTCAGCGAGCTGAAGGTCTTTCTGGGCTATACCCTGGTGCAGGCGCTGCGCGGCTTCTTGATCGATTATGAAGACAGCGAGTTGCTCGATTTCTTCCATCATGAGCTCATCCGTTTTCTGAAAGCGCGCAAGTGCATGATCCTGAAGATCGACCCTTATTATCCTTATGTCCAGCGCGATCTGAACGGAGAGCGCGTAGCAGGCGGTTTCGACCACAGCGATGTGGTGGAGCACCTCAAGCGCCTCGGCTATCATCATCTCGGCTTCACCCGTGGCATCGACCTGGATTATGAACCCAGATGGATCTATACCGTCCCTTATCGCGGCATGAGCGCAGATGAGCTGCTGAAGAGCTTTGAACGCAAGACCGTCCGCAGCATCCGCAAGGCAGAGAAATACCATGTGAGCGTCAGAGAGCTGAAAGCAGACCAGATCGACCTCTTCATCAAAGTGATGGAGCATACCGAGGACCGCCGCGGCTTCGAAGGACGCAGCAAAGAATACTATGAGCAGCTGTATCAGGAATTCGCCCCCAAGGGATACATCAAGTTCCTCTATGCGGAATTAAAGGTCGACGACTATATCGCTGATCTTGAGCATGACCTCAGCCAGGAGCGAAAGACAGAGGCTGACTGCCTGAAGAAGCTGGAAGTCAACGAAAAGAGCCACAAGATCCGCACCCGCCTGGATCTTGCCCAGGAACAGATCAGACAGCTCGAAGAGAAGATCCGCGAAGCACAGGAGCTCAAGCGGACAGACGGCGAAGTGCTCGTCCTCTCCAGCGGCGTCTGGTTCACCTACGGCCGCGAGTCGCTCTGCCTGCTCAGCGGCGTGTACGACAAATACATGAAATTCGCTTCTCCCTATGCCATGCACTGGAAGATGATGCAGGAAGGCATCGCCAAAGGACAGGAACGCTACAACCTGTACGGCACCAGCGGGATCTTTGACCCAGATGCCCCAGATTACGGCGTCTATCTGTTCAAGAAAGGATTCCAGGGCGAGATCGAAGAACTGGTCGGTGATTTCCATTATGTGATCCACCCGACGATCAATCACATATACGATACCCTGCGCGGCATCAAGCACAAGCTGCGCGGATGATCATGATCCAAGAGGCCAGCACAAGCCGGCCTCTTTTCTTCTCCATATCGTAAAATAAAAAAATCACGCTGATATCAGCGTGTCCTTTTTATCATGGTGGAGCGTAGGAGGATCGAACTCCTGACCCCCTGCGTGCAAAACAGGTGCTCTCCCAGCTGAGCTAACACCCCACATTTAAATTCAATGGTGGGCCTGAATGGATTTGAACCAGCGACCTCACCCTTATCAGGGGTGCGCTCTAACCAACTGAGCTACAGGCCCGTTCCTTGAATTGCTTATTCATGATACCATTTCATCCTTCATGTGTCAACAGGAAATTCCCCTTTTTTCGTCATCCAGGTCACGTTTCTTTGACATAGCGGACCAGTCCCTGCACGATGGCTGCCGCGATCTTTTTCTGATAGTCCGCGCTCTGCAGCATCGAGCGCTCTTCCGCATTGGACAAAAAGCCGCACTCTGCCAGTATGCCCGGCACGGTGGTGCGCGTCAGAATGTAGTAATCGCCCGGCTTCTGCTTTCGCTGCTGACCGCTGCAGGAAGACAGCTCCTCCTGCATGAGCTGCGCCATCCGCTCGCTCTGCACGCTGTCTGGCTGGTAAAAGACCTGAGCGCCCCGGACGCTGCTGTCGGGGTAGGCGTTGAGATGAATGGAGACGAACATGTCGCAGAACCCGCATTCGATGAACTCCACCCGCTTTTTCATGTCATCGCGCTTTCGGTTCTCGCTGTCTTCCTCAGCCAGATCGTGGTCGTCCTCCCGGGTCATCAGCACATTGGCGCCCTGCTCGATCAGCTGCTTCTGCACTTCCATGGCAATGGCCAGATTGATCGCGTCTTCCTTCACTTCTCCGCGCTGGGCGCCGTCATCCTTCCCGCCATGCCCGCTGTCCACCAGGATTGTCTTCCCAGCCAGCGGCATGACGCTCTGCGCGCTGAACACTTGGATGCTCATCGTCACTGCCAGCAGGCAGACCAGCAGTGCGCCCCATTTCATCTTCTTCATCGCTTCACCGCTCTCAGTATATGAAAATGGGGCGGAGATGATGCATCCGCCCGCTATACATCCGCTGAAAACAGATCAAGCGCTCTTCCCGGCTCATGTCACGCAGCAGATTGGTGTTCTGCGTATTCACGAACAGCTGCGCAAGATCGCTTTTCTTCTGCTGCAGCTCCTGGATCTTTCCTCGATGGTCCCTTCATGATCAGGCTGTATACCTGACATTGTGTTGCTACCGATCCGGTGCGCACGGTCCGTCGCCTGGTTTTGCGCAGAGAGATTCCACCAGGGATCGAAATGGATGACGACATCGGCCGCGGTCAGGTTCAGGCCGGTCCCGCCGGCCTTCAGGGAGATCATGAACACCGGCGTGTCATCGTGCTGAAATGTCTCCACATACTCCCGGCGCTTCTCTTTCGGCAGCGATCCGGTGAGCACATAACAGGAAATGCCCTCTTTCTCCATCTCCTCCCGGATCAGGTCCAGCATGGAAGTAAACGAAGAGAACAGCAGGATCTTATGTCCGGCCTGTATGCAGCTGCGCACCAGCTCCATGCATCCTTGCAGCTTGCTGGAGATCCAGTCCGCATTCTCATAGACGAGCCGCGCATCCTGACAGAGCTGTCTGAGCCTGGTGATCAGCGCGAGGATGGCGATGCTGTCCCGGCTCTTGTCCAGGCCGTTTTCGATCTCCTGACGGATGCCGGCCGCATTGGCCAGATACAGCTCTCTCTCCTTTTGATCGAAGTGGAACTGCAGCACATGCTCTTCTTTGTCCGGCAGCTCCTGCAGCACCTCCTGCTTGGTGCGCCGCAGCAGAAACGGCCGGACGAGCCGCTGCAGCCGCTGCGTGGCCCGCTCATCCTTCTCCTTCACGATCGGCTTCTCGAACAAGTCGCTGAATGTACCATGCGTATACAGATAGCCCGGAAGCAGGAAATCATAGATCGACCACAGCTCGGTCAGCGTATTTTCGATCGGCGTGCCGCTCAGGGCAAAGCGCTGACGACAGTTCAGCTGCTTGACACACTGCGCGTTCTTCGTGCGCGGATTGCTGATGTATTGCGCTTCATCCAGCACCACGGTGTCAAAATACAGATGCTGATACAGATCCGGATCGCGCTTGAGATAATCATAAGACGTGATCAGCAGATCATACGCGTTTGCGCGCTGCATCAGCGCCTCGCGCTCGCTGCGGCTGCCATAGATGGCAAGCGTCTTCAGCTCTCCTTGGAACTTGGCTGCTTCATCATGCCAGTTGAGCACGAGAGAGGCCGGGCAGACGACCAGGCTCAGCTTCCCTTCCGCCCGCTGGCTTTCCAGATAAGCGAGGATCTGGATCGTCTTGCCCAGTCCCATGTCATCCGCCAGCAGGCCGCCCAGGCTGCAGGCGGAAAGCGTCCTCAGCCACTGATATCCTTCCTTCTGATAATCGCGCAGGCGGTCCTCATAGTTTTTCGGGATCTCATATCGCTCAGGCTGTGCGAGGAACAGCTCCTCTTCCTTCAAGATCGAGGAACGATCGTATCGGATGTTCTGCTGCTCATCGCTGAGCACATCCATATTATACAGCCTGTAGCCAGGGAGGGTGACGCTGTTGTCATCAAATGACCGTCCATTCAGCTGCAGCTGTTCGAACAGGTCGCTGGCCTCCTTGACCGCCTGTCCCTCCAGATCGATCATGTCGCCGTTCTTCAGCCGATGGAACTTCTTCTTGCGCCGATAGCTTTTCAGCACATTCTGCAGCTCGCTCATCTCCATGCCGTCCAAGTCGAAATCCAGCGTCAGCAGCTGGTTTTCCACCCGTACGCCGATGTTCATGCTCAGCTGCTTTGGCTTCGCCGCCTTGCGCAGCTGTTCGCTGACATAGATCTCGCAATACGAACTGAGCAGCTGCGGGAGCTCCTCGCTCATCTGTCCCCAGTCCACGTTCGGCTGCACATGCGCAAAATGCCGATCATCCACAAAGGCGACCCAATGCGAGAGGAACTGCTCGATCGCAGACGCATTCGGAGAAAGCAGACAATCACCATGTCGTTCAAACCCATATGCCGTTTTCTGATCATAGCAGAATTCCAGCCTCATCAACAGCTCCTGGCCATGCTCATCCACATCGAGGAACAGCTTGATCTGGTGTTCCATCTCTTCGATCTTGATCCCGTTCAGGCTGCCTTCCCAGCTGATGAACTCTGCGCAGTCCTGCAGATACATCTGGTGAAACAGCGAAAAGTCCTCCTCGCTCATCAGCAGCTCTCCGGAACTGTTCAATCTCTCCAATAGTCCGCAGACAAGTCCTTCATCATCTGCCTCATAACAGATGAGACGCTGATGCGCGGAATCAAAATCATAGAGCGCTTTTCCCCCGATCGTCCCTTGCTCGATGATCTCATCGTCGCTGTCCAGATCGAGCAGTTCGATGGTGATCGCATCTTTTTCCCGCCCGATCTCAAGGACAAGATGCAGAGGACGCGCATCCAGGCGAATATTATAATAAGACTGCGGCAAGGTGCTGAGCAGATCCATCATCCGTTCCAGCCCTGCCACGCTGAGGTGAATGCAGCGCTTGTCACACGTTCCCAGCTCATCATTCCCGCACAGGATCCTGATCATGCTGAGGATCTCCCGGCTTTCTTCATCAAACGCTTCCATCTGATGATAAAACTCCAGCCCCTTTCCATACTGATGCCAGACACCTTCATCCACCATGGAGAGCAGCTGCGCGATGTCTTTGACGACATACATCTTCTTTCCGCTCCGGCCGATCTTGAAGGTCAGGTTCAGCTGGCGGTAAAACAGCGTCACATCCATCTCGAAGATCATGTACAGCCTGATGGGCTCCGCATGATCAGAAGAAAGATGCAGGTCGAGACGGCTGCGCGTCGCCTCTTGCAGCCAGTCATGCGTATCGCGCATGGCCTGACGCTGCATCAGCCGTTCGATGTCCATCGCCGAGTGCATGCGCATCTGCGGATTTCCTTCCTCTTCCCGCCGGAAATGATAAGGGAGCTTATATTCCCGTTCGGCCAGATACCGGCACAGCGCGATGATGTGGCCGCAGGCATCATGAGGCCGATGAAACGAACAGGAACAGTCGTGCGCAAAGATCTCTCCATGCGATGAGATCTCCAGCGCGAATTCATTGACATGCCCGGCATGGCTCAGCGAACCGCTGATGAACAACACCTCGCCGCGCTGTTCGATATCCAGCTCACGCAGCATGGCCTGAATGTTCATGCGGGCAGATGCCTGGATGTTGTATTTGTTGCGTGACAATTGTTCGATCTCTGTACTGAGGATCCTCATCTGATCACCTTCCCCTTGTTTTTTTTATAAAGCTCTTAAGTATCATTATACCACATCCAGCATCACATGTCCGACTATCCACGCTCATTCGATGATGTCTGCGCAAAAAAGGACAAGGCGTCTTGATCCTTGTCCGTGTAGGCGTCACTGTGTCATGCTCTGTGCATATTCTGCCTCTCTCTTCGCAAAGGCCCTTTTGCGCACGGCCAGATAACAGAGCGCATGGACCGATGCGGTCAGGATCCATGAGATCGGGTAAGAGACATAAAGAGAAAACTGTGTGTGCAAGGCCTGGAAGATCGTAAAGATCCAAAAGACCCGAAACAAACAGGCGCCGCTCAGCGAGACGATCATCGGCATGATGGAATAGCCGATGCCGCGCAGGCTGCCGACCAGCGTATCCATGATGCCGCACAAGAAGTAAGTGAGCGCGACGACGTGCAGCCGCTGCAGCCCATAGGCAATGACTGCGGATCATTGGTATAGATGCCAAGCAATGGTGTGCCGAACAACACCGCGCCCCGCCCA
>ENA-OQDA01000963-OQDA01000963.1-human-gut-metagenome-genome-assembly--contig:-NODE-963-length-10921-cov-7.655364_pt1 | contig 10921 bp, 10 predicted proteins | sample MGYA00242771_ERZ504603 | MGnify/ENA primary metagenome ERZ504603 (study PRJEB26092, sample SAMD00036328) | human gut metagenome | host: Homo sapiens | study: EMG produced TPA metagenomics assembly of...
GTATGTGGGACAGCGGACAGAAGTCAGCGGACATTCTATGGAACCGACACTGCAACATGGAGACAATCTGATCGTAGACAAGATCAGTTATCGTTTCAGGGAACCTGAGCGGTATGAGATTATCGTATTCCCTTATCAATATAAGGAAAATACATATTATATCAAACGGATCATCGGACTGCCGGGAGAAACTGTCCAGATTATAGACGGAGAGGTCTATATCAATGGAGAACTGCTGGCGGATGAACATTATGGAAAAGAAGTGATGCTGGATCCGGGGATTGCAGCAGAATCGATCACACTGGGAGACGATGAATATTTTGTTCTGGGTGACAATCGAAATCACAGTTCTGACAGCAGGGATCCGAGTGTAGGCGTGCTGCACAGGAAGGATCTGATCGGGCGAGCCTGGGTGAGGATCTGGCCGTTTAGTGACATTGGGTTTATCCGGCACGATTAAGAGGAAGTAGATTGAGGAAAAGAAATGAAAAGTATCAGTGAGATCAGAACAGAGTTTGAAGCGTGCCGGGGTTCAAGAGCAGAATTGTATGAGATGTATGCGTATGATACAAGGATGGGAGTGCAAAAGCTCATTCAGAAATATCAGAAGCAGGACGAAAAGCTTGCAAATGAAAGACTTCGTTTAAAGCAGATGCGGCAGTATGAAGAAAAGTATAGTCATTGTGACTATATCTGCGGAATTGATGAGGTTGGAAGAGGACCACTGGCAGGTCCGGTTGTGGCAGCGGCGGTAATTCTCCCGAAAGACGCCGAGATTCTATATTTGAATGATTCCAAAAAGCTCTCGGCAAAGCGAAGAGAAGAGCTGTATGATGAGATACAGGAAAAAGCAATTGCAATTGGGATCGGAATGGCGGGACCGGCGCGAATTGATGAGATCAATATTCTTCAGGCAACCTATGAAGCGATGCGTCAGGCAATCGGTCAGCTGTCTGTAGAACCGGAGGTTCTTTTAAATGATGCAGTCACGATCCCGGAGGTTGTGATTCCACAGGTGCCGATCATCAAAGGAGATGCAAAAAGTGTTTCAATTGCGGCCGCAAGTGTAATTGCGAAAGTAACAAGAGACCGTCTGATGGAAGAGTATGATCAGGTACTTGCGGGATACGGGTTTGCTGACAATAAGGGATATGGCTCGGCAGCGCATATCGCAGCACTTCGGAAACTTGGACCGACGCCGATTCACCGCCGTACCTTTATTAAAAATTTTGTCTGAAAAATGTGGTGTTTTCCGGGCGCAGTGTGAAAAGGATGAAACAAAACAACAGAGCTGTCGGCACTGCCTATGAGCAGATTGCCGGCAGATTTTTAGAAAAGAAGGGATTTCAGATCCTGGAGTATAACTACAGGTGTCGGGCAGGGGAGATCGATCTGATTGCCAGGGACAGGGAGTATTTGGTATTCTGTGAAGTGAAATACCGGCGAACAAAAAGTGCGGGCAGTGCGCTGGAAGCAGTGGATACAAAAAAGCAGAAACGATTGTACCGATGCGCTCAGCAATATGTGGCGGCACATAAAATACCCGATGCTGCGGCAAGGTTTGATGTAGTTGCAATAGAGGGGAACGAGGTGTGTCACATTGAAAATGCCTTTGAGGGGGCATAGAATATAAAAAGGGGAGTGGAAAAAAATGGGATTAGGACTTCGTTATAAGAATGAAGAACAGATTTTTCAGGAACAATATACAGAACCACCATACCTGGAATATCCGATGTTTCGAGAGACAGGGATTGTAAAGCATGGATTTTCTACAAGGATAGGAGGCGTCAGCAAAGGCTGTTTTTCTTCATTGAATTTAAGTTTCACAAGAGGGGATGAAGAAGAGGCTGTTCGTGAAAATTTCCGAAGGATCGGATCAGCGATGGGAATCCGATGTGAGGATATGGTGTTTACTCACCAGACACATACGATCAATGTGCGGGTAGTGACGGAAGCGGACAGGGGATGCGGGATCGTAAAACCTAGGACCTACTCGGATGTAGATGGTCTGGTGACTGACATTCCGGGAATTTGTCTGGTAACATTTTATGCGGACTGCGTTCCTTTGTATTTTGTGGATCCGGTAAAGAAAGTGATCGGACTGAGTCATTCCGGATGGAGGGGAACCGTAGGAAAGATCGGAAAGGTGACTGTGGAAACGATGTGCAGAGAATTTAAAAGCAGACCGGAGGATATTCTCGCAGCGGTCGGACCGTCAATCTGTCAGGACTGCTATGAGGTCAGTGAAGATGTGATCCGGCAGTTTCAGAAAAATTTTCCGGAAGACTGCTGGGATGCGTTGTTTTATCAAAAAGAAAATCAGAAGTACCAGCTGAATCTGTGGAAAGCCAATGAACTGATCTTTTATGAGGCAGGGATTTTGCCGGAGCATATTGCAGTGACCAATCTGTGTACGCATTGTAACAGTGAGATTCTATATTCTCACAGACAGGCAGGAGATGCCAGAGGAAATCTCTGTGCGTTTCTGGCATTAAATCAGGAGGTGTAAGAGTGATATTTTTAGCAACAGAGGAAATCCAGGATGTAGTACAGTCCCCGGAAGAAGTGGCAAAAGATGTAAACCAGTTTGTACAGTGGTTTGAGGATCAGATTCCAACCTTGATCTCTTTCGGGATTAAGGTTGTGCTTGCAATCGTATTTTTCTTTATCGGAAGAGCGGTGATCCATGGAATCCAGAAGATGGTGAAGCATTCCATGCAGCGGGCAAATGCGGATACAGGAGTGATCCAGTTTGTTGAATCATTTTTGAAATTTGGTCTGTATGCACTGCTTTTGTTTATGATCGCAACAAATTTTGGAATTGAGACATCCTCGGTTGCGGCGCTGATCGCATCCGGAGGTGTGGCAATCGGTCTCGCGCTGCAGGGGAGTCTTTCGAACTTTGCGGGAGGCGTACTGATCCTGCTTTTGAAACCGTTTGTAGTAGGTGACTACATCATTGTTGCCAATGATGGAACAGAAGGAACGGTAAAAGTCATCCAGATCTTCTATACAAAGCTGACAACGGTAGATAATAAGACGATCGTGATTCCAAATGGAACGCTTTCCAACAGCAGTCTGACGAATGTTACGGCAAGACCGGAACGGCAGTTGGATTTAAAAGTAGGGATCGCCTATGATGCAGATCTGAAAAAAGCAAAAGATCTGATCGAAACGCTGTTAAAACAGGATGATTCCATTATTCAGGACGAGGATATCAAGGTGTTTGTCGATTCTCTGGCTGACAGTTCTGTTATACTGGGACTGCGCGCATGGGTGAAGACAGAGGAGTACTGGAGTACAAGATGGAGACTTCTGGAAGAAATCAAGCTGATATTTGATGAAGAAGGTATTGAGATACCGTTCAATCAGCTGACTGTGCATATGGCGGAAAAATAATAAAAGGCAAGAGAGCTGAAAACTGCGGTTGTGAGCAGATTCCAGCTCTTTTTTCTATCAGCTTTTGCAACTGAGATTGTTTTATGGTATCCTATAGAATGTATGCAGGGATGAAAATCTCTTTGATCAGGAGGAACAGTTATGATTTTAAAACAGTTATTGGAACGTTTGGAATATGAAGTAGTACAGGGGAGTGACAAGATCGAAATTACAACATTGATCAATGACTCCCGTAAAGTAGAAGAAGGATCTGTGTTTGTATGCATCAGCGGCGCTGTCTCAGACGGACATCAGTATGTAGCTGATGTGGCAAAAAAAGGAGCAAAAGCCGTGATCGTGCAGCAGGATGTAGAGGCACCGGCGGGAATGACTGTGATCCGTGTGGAAGACACAAGGTACGCACTCGCACTTGCTTCTGCCGCTTATTTCGGCTATCCGGCAGAGAAGCTGCACATTATTGGAATTACAGGGACAAAAGGAAAGACGACCACGACCTATATGATCAAATCCATTCTGGAGGGAGTCGGACATAAAGTAGGACTGATCGGAACCATTGAGGCCATTATCGGAGAGGAAGTGATTCCGGCAGCGAATACGACACCGGAATCTTATACCATTCATCAGTATTTTGCCAAAATGGTGGAAGCCGGCTGTGACAGCGTGGTCATGGAGGTGTCATCCCAGGGGCTGATGCTGCACCGGACAGCAGGGATTCCGTTTGAAATCGGGATTTTCACAAATCTTGGAAAAGATCATATCGGACCGAATGAACACAAGGATTTTGAAGATTATAAAAGATGCAAAGGATTATTGTTCCAGCAGTGCAGGCTTGGAATTGCCAATGCAGATGACCGGTATTTTAAGGATGTATTTAAAAATGCTACATGTAAAGTGGAGACATTTGGTTTCTGCAAAGAGGCGGATCTGCGGGCTGAAGATGTAAATCTGGTGTCCAGACCGGGATATCTCGGTGTGGCATATCATGTGGCAGGAGTCATGGATTTTGATGTGGAGATTGATGTACCGGGAACATTCAGTGTTTACAATTCACTGACAGCGATTGCAGTGTGCAGACACTTTGATGTGCCGAAAGAGCACATTCAGGCGGCTTTGAAAAAGGCGAAGGTTAAGGGCAGAATCGAGATGGTGAAAGTGTCTGATGAATTCACTCTGATGATCGACTATGCACACAATGCCATGAGTCTGGAGAGTCTTTGACCACGTTAAAAGAATATCATCCAAAACGTCTGGTATGTCTGTTCGGATGCGGTGGAAACCGATTCCAAGAGACCGACGCTTTGAGATGGGAGAAGTGTCGGCCGTCTGGCAGATCTGACGATCATCACTTCCGATAATCCGAGATTTGAAGAGCCGCAGGCGATCATCGATGACATCAAAGTGGGAATCGAAAAGACGGACGGAGCGTATGTGGAAATCATAGACAGGAAAGAAGCCATCCGTTATGCGATCACACACGGGCAGACCGGGGATGTGATCGTGCTTGCAGGAAAAGGGCATGAAGATTACCAGGAGATCGAAGGTGTGAAGCATCCGATGGATGAGCGGGTTCTGATTGCGGAGATCTTAACAGAACTGGAAGAGGAACAGAAAAAATAAGCAGGGGAAATGGATTGTTTGCAGATATTATTGTAGATATAAAACATGAAAAACTGGATCGGATCTTTCAATATCGAATTCCGGAGTGGTTAAAAGAAGAGCTGAATGTGGGAATGGAGGTTGTGATTCCGTTTGGGAAAGGCAACCGGCAGACGAAAGGCTATGTGGTAGGAATTTCAGAGACTTGCGACTATGATCTTTCCAAAGTCAAGGAGATCGAAGATATTTCCAGAAATAGTGTAGAGATCGAGGCGAAGCTGATCGCGCTGGCGGCATGGATGAAAGAACATTATGGCGGAACGATGATCCAGGCACTCAAGACGGTATTGCCGATCAAACAAAAAGAGAATGCCAAGATCAAAAAGTATGTCCGTCTGCTGCTTGGCAAAGAACGGGCAGAAGCGCAGCTGCATTATTATCAGCAGAAGAATCAGAAGGCGAGAGCAAGACTTCTGGAAGCACTTCTGGAGGATCCGGTCATTGAATACGAACTGATTACGAAAAAACTGAATATTACGCGCAGTGTCGTCAATGCATTGGAAGAACAGCAGGTGGCAGTTCTGGAATCAGAGCAGGTGTTTCGAAATCCGGTGAAAGAAAAAGAGCAGAGAGCAAAAACTCTTGTGTTTACGGCAGAGCAGGAGCATGCGATCGAGTGCTTCTGGCAGGAGTACAGCAGAGATGTGCGGGCAGCTTATTTGTTGTACGGTGTGACCGGCAGTGGAAAAACGGAAGTTTATATTGAGATGATCCGCCGGGTGGTCAGTGAGGGAAAACAGGCGATTGTCCTGATTCCTGAGATTGCACTGACGTATCAGACAGTGATGCGGTTTTACCGGCGTTTTGGAAATCGGGTATCCATCTTAAATTCCAGAATGTCTGCCGGAGAGCGTTATGATCAGTTGATGCGGGCAAAAGCGGGAGAGATCGACGTGATGATCGGCCCGCGGTCCGCCTTGTTTACACCATTTCCGGAGCTGGGGCTGATCGTTATTGATGAGGAACATGAAACAACTTATAAAAGTGAACAGATACCAAGATATCATGCCAGAGAGACTGCCATAGAGCGGGCAAATCTGGAACATGCCAGCGTAGTACTTGGCTCGGCAACCCCGTCTCTGGAAGCAATGTATCGCTCAAAAAACGGGGAGTACCGCCTGCTGGAATTGAAGAACCGTTCGGGAATGCAAAAGATGGCGAGCGTCTATGTAGCGGATCTCAGGCAGGAGTTAAAAGAAGGCAACCGTTCGATCTTAAGCCGGCATCTGCAGGAGTTGATGGAAGACCGGCTGGAAAAACAAGAACAGATCATGTTGTTTTTAAACAGGAGAGGGTATGCAGGGTTTCTTTCCTGCAGAGAGTGCGGCCATGTGGTAAAGTGTCCGCACTGCGATGTTTCGCTGTCGTATCACAGAAACGGAAAGATGGTCTGTCATTACTGCGGATATGAAGAACCAAGGACACCCGTCTGTCCGGAGTGCGGTTCCAGACATATCGGAGAATTTCGGGCAGGAACACAGCAGATCGAAGACATTGTAAAAGCACAGTTTCCGCAGGCAAGAGTTCTTCGTATGGACATGGACACAACAAGACAGAAAGACGGCCATGAAAAAATCTTGTCTGCATTTGCGAATGGAGAAGCAGATGTACTGGTCGGAACGCAGATGATCGTAAAAGGACACGATTTTCCGAATGTTACGTTAGTTGGTGTGCTGGCGGCAGATATGTCGTTGTATTCAGATGATTATCGTTCCGGGGAGCGCACCTTCCAGCTTTTGACACAGGCGGCAGGGCGAGCCGGACGGGGGCAGAAAGAAGGAGAAGCTGTGATCCAGACCTACACTCCCACGCATTACAGTATCGTAACCGCCGCAGCACAGGATTATGAGGCGTTTTATGAGGAGGAGATCCGGTATCGGCAGATCATGGGATATCCCCCGGTAGAAAATCTGCTTGCAGTTCTGGTAAGCTGTGAGGATGAGGTGCTGTTAGAGACAGGGTGTAAGTATTTAAAAGAGTTTTCGATCCGGATTGCTCCGAAAGAAACTGCGAAGATCATCGGACCTGCAAGTCCGGGAATCGGAAAGATTAATGATGTGTATCGCAAAGTAATCTACATAAAAGATGAAAATTATGATACACTTGTGAGGATAAAGAACGGATTGGAACAATATATTGAAGTAAATCCGGGATATCGCAAGATGCGGATTCAGTTTGATTTCAATCCGATGCATGTTTTTTAAAAGATAACAAAGAATAAATAGAAGGGAACAGTGAAATTATGGCAATCAGAGAAGTCAGGATCATGGGAGATGACATTTTGGAAAAACAGTGCAAACCGGTCACAAAGATGACGATGCGCACAAAAATTTTGATCGAGGATATGCTGGATACGATGTATGAAAAATATGGTGTGGGACTGGCAGCACCTCAGGTGGGAGTCTTGAAGCAGATCGTTGTGATCGATGTGGGAGAAGGCCCGATCGTGCTGATCAACCCGGAGATCATTGAGACATCCGGAGAGCAGACAGGCGAAGAGGGATGCTTAAGCCTGCCGGGCAAATGGGGGATCGTGACAAGACCAAACTATGTGAAGGTACGTGCACTCAATGAAGAAATGGAAGAAGTGGAACTGGAAGGCGAAGGTCTTCTTGCAAGAGCATTCTGTCATGAGATCGATCATCTTGCAGGACATATGTATGTAGAACGTGTGGAGGACGGACTGCATGATGTAGAACCACCGGAAGAGGAGGTAGAATAGATGCGTGTGATTTTTATGGGAACACCGGATTTTTCGGTGGGAACACTGGAAGCGCTGATTGAAGCCGGGCATGAGGTGTGTCTGGCAGTGACGCAGCCGGATAAGCCAAAAGGAAGAGGCAAGGAGATGCAGTTTCCGCCGGTGAAAGAGGCGGCACTTTCTCATGGAATCCCGGTATTTCAGCCGATCAAGGTAAGAGAAGCGGCCTGTGTGGAAGAACTGGCAGGATATAAGGCAGATGTGATCGTAGTGGTCGCTTTCGGACAGATTCTTCCGAAAGCAATTCTGGAACTGACACCATATGGATGTGTCAATGTACATGCGTCTCTGCTTCCGAAATATAGAGGAGCGGCACCGATCCAGTGGGCGATCATTGACGGAGAAGATGTGACAGGTGTGACCACCATGCAGATGGATGAAGGTCTGGATACGGGTGACATGTTGCTTAAGACCGAAGTGCCGATCACGGCAGAAGAGACGGGAGAGAGTCTTCATGACAAATTGTCAAAAGCCGGAGCAGCACTTTGCGTGGAGACATTAAAAGCACTGGAAGAAGGAACCATCGTTCCTCAAAAACAGGGAGAGACTCCTACACATTATGCAAGTATGTTGAACAAAAAAATGGGAAACATCGATTGGAATGCTTCCGCAGAAGCAATCGAGAGACTGATCCGGGGATTAAATTCCTGGCCGAGTGCGTATACACACTGGGAGAATAAAGTGGTGAAGATCTGGAGTGCAAAAGTCTCAAAAGAGCAGACGAAGGCACAGCCGGGAACGGTTACAGATGTGACAAAAGACAGTTTTTCTGTGCAGACAGGAGATGGAACTTTAATCGTACAGGAATTGCAGATTCCGGGAAAGAAGAGAATGAAGACAGATGCATTTTTAAGAGGATATCATCTCGAAGAAGGAACGTTGTTTCATTCATAAATAAAAGGATTGGAGGAAGAGCATGTTTTTTTACTATGATCCTACTTATATATTAGTGATTATCGGAGCCGTAATATGTATGGCAGCTTCGGCGCATGTCAACAGTACCTATCGAAGATATGCACAGGTGCGGAGCCGGTCCGGTATGACAGGGAAGGATGCAGCAGAGCGAATCCTGCATGCAAACGGGATTTATGATGTAACAGTACATCACATTCCGGGCAATCTGACAGATCATTATAATCCGGCAAATAAGACGCTGGGGCTTTCTGATGCAACCTATAACTCAGCATCGGTGGCCGCCATCGGTGTGGCTGCACATGAATGCGGGCATGCAATCCAGCATGCGAAAGGGTATGCGCCTCTTCAGATCAGAGGGGCTCTGGTACCTGTTGCGAATTTCGGTTCTATGGCAGCCTGGCCGCTGATCATTATCGGATTATTCATGAATGGAAATACAGCAAGTCTGCTGATCAATCTCGGAATTTTGCTGTTTTCGGCTGCAGTGCTGTTTCAGATCGTGACATTGCCGGTAGAATTTAATGCCTCCAGCCGTGCGATCCGTATTTTGGAAACATCCGGAATGTTATATCCGGAAGAATTAAGTCAGACAAAGGCAGTGCTGCGGGCGGCAGCGATGACGTATGTGGCAAGTGCCGCATCTATGATTCTGCAGCTGCTTCGTCTGTTGATCATAAGCGGAGGAAGAAGAGATGACTAAACAGGTGACAGAGAGAGAACTGGTGCTGGCGATCCTGATGGAGGTGACACAGCAAAATGTCTACAGCCATCTTGCATTGAATGCCGTCCTGGAAAAATATCAGTATCTGGAGAAAAAGGAACGCGCATTTATCACGAGAGTGACTGAAGGAACACTGGAGCACATGATCGAACTGGATTATATTTTGAATCAGTTTTCCAAAGTGAAGGTCAACAAGATGAAGCCGGTTATCCGCAATATTTTGAGAAGTGCTGTATATCAGCTGAAGTATATGGACAGCGTGCCGGATTCGGCAGTGTGCAACGAGGCAGTAAAGCTGGCAGTGAAAAAAGGATTCGGCACCCTGCGTGGATTTGTAAACGGAGTGCTCCGCAATGTGGCGCGAGGTCTGGATCAGGTAGAGTATCCCACAGAGGGGATCGAACGGCTGTCTGTTGTGTATTCCATGCCGGAGTGGATTTTAAAATTGTGGAAGAAGACTTATGATCTGGATGTGATCGAATCCATGCTGCAGGCCTTCCAGGAAGAGACACCGGTGACGATCCGGTGTAATCTGGCAAAGACAACGCCGGAAAATCTGAAAGAAAGCCTGCAAAAGGAAGGGGTTACGGTAACGCCGCATCCATATCTGTCCTATGCGTTCTGGATTCAGGACTATGATCATCTTTCAGAGCTGGAAAGCTTTCAAAAGGGAGAGTTTTATGTCCAGGATATCAGTTCCATGCTGGTGGGAGAACTCGCAGATCCAAAGAAAGGGGATCGGGTGATCGATGTCTGCGCGGCACCGGGCGGAAAAGCACTTCATGTTGCAGAAAAACTGCGGGGAACAGGAAGTGTAGAAGCCAGAGATCTAAGCCTGTATAAAGTAGGATTGATCACGGAAAATATCGAGAGAAGCGGTCTTACGAATATTCACGCAGTACAAAAAGATGCGACTGTCTGTGATGCGGATGTAAAAGATGCGGCGGATCTTGTGATTGCAGATCTGCCCTGTTCCGGATTAGGGGTTCTTGCAAAAAAGACAGATTTAAAATATAAAGCAACCGAACAGAGCACCAAAGAGCTGGCAGGACTGCAGAGGGAGATTCTGAAAAATGCTGCGTCCTATGTCCGGCCGGGAGGAACGCTGATCTACAGCACCTGTACGATCAATCCGGCAGAAAATATAGAAAATGTACACTGGTTTTTAAAAGAATTTCCGGAATTTGTACTGGATCCGATCGCGGACAGACTGTGCAGTACTCTTCAGGATAGTGTGGAAGAAGCAGGATGTCTGCAGCTGCTTCCGGGAATTCATAAAAGTGACGGCTTTTTTATTGCCAGATTCGGAAAGAAATAAAAGGATAGAAAAAGGATGAAGAAAGATATTCGCGCATATACATATGAACAATTGGCCGCAGAGATGGAACAGATCGGAGAAAAGAAATTTCGTGCAAAGCAGATTTATGAATGGCTGCATGTAAAGCTTGCTGACAGTTTGAAGAGATGAC
>ENA-OQDA01000964-OQDA01000964.1-human-gut-metagenome-genome-assembly--contig:-NODE-964-length-10916-cov-2.606914_pt1 | contig 10916 bp, 12 predicted proteins | sample MGYA00242771_ERZ504603 | MGnify/ENA primary metagenome ERZ504603 (study PRJEB26092, sample SAMD00036328) | human gut metagenome | host: Homo sapiens | study: EMG produced TPA metagenomics assembly of...
GATCCTTCCCTCCACCCGGAGCCGCCCCTCACAGAACAGGGAGACGGCCTGGGGAAGGATATGCCACTCCGCCTGCTCCATCACCCGGCGCTGGAGTACCTCGGGGGTGTCCCCCCTCCAGGATCTCCACCGCCTTCTGAAGGACGATGGGGCCGCCGTCGGGCTCTTCATTGACGAAGTGGACGGTAGCGCCGGTGAGCTTCACGCCGTAGGCCAGGGCGGCCTCGTGGACGTGGAGGCCGTAGTAGCCAGCGCCGCAGAAGGAGGGGATCAGGGCGGGGTGGACGTTGAGGATGGCGTTGGGGAAGGCGGCCACCATCTCCCCGGTAAGGATGTGCAGGAAGCCGGCCAGTACCACCAGCCCGATATTCAGCTCACGGAGCTTGTCCACCAGGGCTATGGTCATCTCCCGGTTGGATGCGAAGTCTTTCCGGGCCACCACATAGCCGGGGATGCCGGCCCGGGCGGCCCGCTCCAGGGCGTAGGCGTCGGGCCGGGAGGAGAGCACGGCGGCGATGCGGCCGTTTTTCAGCTCACCCCGGCTCTGGGCGTCGATCAGTGCCTGGAGGTTGGTGCCCCCGCCGGAAACCAAGACGGCAATTCGTACCATGCGCCCTGCCCTCAGACCAGCTCCACGCCGGCGTCGCCCTTGATCACGTCGCCGATGACATAGGACTGCTCGCCCGCCCGGGCCAGCACGTCCAGCGCGTGGCCCACTTGATCCTTGGGGATGGCGATGACCAGGCCGATGCCCATGTTGAAGGTGTTATACATGTCCCGCACGGGGATGTCACCCGACTTCTGAATGAGCTCGAAGATGGCGGGCACGGGGTAGGAGGCGGTGCGGATGCGGGCGGTGAGGCCCTCTTTCATCATGCGGGGCACATTCTCATACAGGCCGCCGCCGGTGATGTGGCTGATGGCCTTGACAGTTACGCCGTGCTGGCGCAGGCATTGGATGGATTTTACGTAGATATGGGTGGGGCGCAGCAGCTCCTCGCCGATGGTGCGGCCCAGCTCGGAGACATAGATATCCAGAGCCTTGGGGTTGTCCAGCAGCACCTTGCGCACCAGGGAGAAGCCGTTGGAGTGGACGCCGTTGGAGCACAGGCCGATGAGCAGATCCCCTTCGCAGAGGGTGGAGCCGTCGATCATGTCGGACTCGTCCACCAGACCCACGGAGAAGCCGGCCAGATCATACTCGTCCTCGGGGTAGAAGCCGGGCATCTCGGCGGTCTCGCCGCCGATGAGGGCGCAGCCGGCCTGGCGGCAGCCCTCGGTGACGCCGGAGACGATGGCCTCGATGCGGCTGGGCACATTCTTTCCCACAGCCACGTAGTCCAGGAAAAACAGGGGAGAGGCACCGGAGCAGATAATGTCGTTGACGCACATGGCCACGCAGTCGATGCCAACGGTGTCGTGCTTATCCATGAGAAAGGCGATTTTCAGCTTGGTGCCCACGCCGTCGGTACCGGAGACCAGGACGGGCTTCTTCATGCCCGCCACATTGGGGGCGAACAGGCCGCCGAAGCCGCCCAGAGAGCCCATGACACCGGGAATGTAGGTGGACTCCACCAGGGGCTTGATGCGGTTGACCGCCTCGTAGCCGGCGGTGACGTCCACGCCGGCGGCGGCGTAGGATTCGGAATGGGAGTTCTTCATGTCAAAACCTCCAGATAACAATGAGGAAATGGGGCGCTGGGGTAGAGGAAAAAGCCTTGCAGAGTTTTACCCGCTTTGCGGGTAAAAGAATTGCAAAAGAGGTCCGCAGGCGAATTCAGTTCGCCGGAGTACGCCGCTGCTTGCTCCGCCATCGGCGGGCGACCACCTGCGCCGTGCGCGGTGAGGGGGGATCAAACCCGCTGTGCCGCCGGGGGCGGCGCGGGGGGGCTGGATCCAGGGGGGACAGCGTCCCCCTTGGAGCGTTTTACTCTTCCCCGTCCAGCAGTAAGTGCAGATCTTGTCCCGGTCGATGCCGATGGCCTCCAGCAGGCCGTCCAGGGACTGGTAGCCCAGAGAGTCGAAGCCCAGCTTCTCGCAGATGGCGCGGAGCATGCATCTGCCGCGCTCCGTGGAGGCGTCGGCGTATTCCTCGATATGCTGCTGCCCCCTCGTCCCCCTCCAGCTCCTGGATGGTTCGCCGGGCCACAGTTCCATGTCGGAGTTGCTGCGGGAGAAATTCAGGTACTTGCAGCCGTACATGACGGGCGGACAGGCCGAGCGCATGTGGACCCTCCTCAGCGCCGGACTCGTAGAGGAATTCCACGGTCTCCCGGAGCTGGGTGCCCCGGACGATGGAGTCGTCCACAAAGAGCAGCTTCTTGCCCTCAATGAGCTCGGGCACGGGAATCTGCTTCATCTTGGCCACCTGGTTGCGGGCCTCCTGGCTGGTGGGCATGAAGGAGCGGGGCCAGGTAGGGGTGTATTTGACGAAGGGGCGGGCAAAGGGCTTGCCGCTGCGGTTGGCAAAGCCGATGGCATGGGGCACGCCTGAGTCGGGCACGCCGGCCACATAGTCCACCTTGGGCAGTTGGCCCCGGTGTACCTCGTCCCGGGCCATGATCTCCCCGTTGCGGTAGCGCATGACCTCCACATTCATCCCCTCGTAGTTGGAGTTGGGGTAGCCGTAGTAGGTCCAAAGGAAGGCGCAAATCTTCATCTGCTCTCCGGCGGGGGAGAGGGTCTTCCAGCCGCCGGCCGTGACCCGTACGATCTCCCGGGGGCCCAGCTCGTAAGCGTCATGGTAGCCCAGCTTATGGTAGGCGAAGGACTCGAAGGAGACGCAGCAGCCGTTTTCGCCCTGGCCGATGAGCACGGGCAGGCGGCCCAGCTTGTCACGGGCGGCGAGGATGCCGTCGGCATCCAGAATAAGAATGGTGGCTGAACCGTCGATCTCGTCCTGGGCGTGGCGGATGCCGGAGATCAGATCGTCCTCTGGTTGATGAGGGCGGCCACCAGCTCGGTGGCGTTGACTTTACCCGAGCTCATGGCCATGAACTGGTGGCCGTGGTCGGAGAAGTAGCGCTCCACCAGCGCGTCGGCATTGTTGATGATGCCCACGGTGGTGATGGCGTACAGGCCCAGGTGGGAGCGCACCAGCAGGGGCTGGGGATCGGTGTCGCTGATACAGCCGATGCCGGAGCAGCCGTGAAATTCCGCCAGATCCTTGTCGAACTTGGTGCGGAAGGGGGTGTTTTCAATGTTGTGGATCTGCCGCTGAAAGCCATCCTTCCGGTCGTAGACCGCCATGCCGCCCCGCTTGGTGCCCAGGTGGGAGTGGTAGTCGGTACCGAAGAACACGTCCAGCACGCAGTCCTGCTTGGTAATCGCGCCGAAGAAACCGCCCATGGATTACTGATCCCCCATCAGGCGGCGCATGACCTCCTCGTAGGCCTCCTCGGCCCCGCCCATGTCCCGGCGGAAACGGTCCTTGTCCAGCTTCTCGTGGGTCTGTTCGTCCCACAGGCGGCAGGTGTCGGGGGAGATCTCGTCGGCCAGCACAATGGTGCCGTCGGCTGTCTTGCCGAACTCCAGCTTGAAGTCCACCAGATCAATGCCGATCTCCTTCATGAAGCCCCGCAGCAGGTCGTTGACCGCGAAGGCGTACTTCTTGATCAGGTCGATCTCCTCCTGGGTGGCCAGTTTGAGAGCCAGGGCGTGATAGCTGTTCATGAGGGGATCGCCCAGGTCGTCATTCTTGTAGGAGAACTCGATGGTGGGGGCGTCGAACACGATGCCCTCCTCCACGCCAAAACGCTTGGCGAAGGAGCCGGCGGAGATGTTGCGGATGATGACCTCCAGGGGGACGATGGACACCTTTTTCACTGCGGTCTCCCGGTCGCTGAGCTCCTCCACATAGTGGGTGGGCACGCCCTTCTCCTCCAGGCGGCGCATCAGGTTGTTGGTCATGCGGTTGTTGATGGCCCCCTTGCCGGTGATGGTGCCCTTCTTCAGGCCGTTGAAGGCGGTGGCGTCATCCTTGTAGGACACGATCACCACATTGGGGTCGCTGGTGGCGAAGACCTTCTTGGCCTTGCCCTCATAGAGCTGCTCCAGTTTCTCGTAAGACATATTAAAACTCCTCCATTTGGATTTTATGATCCTTTGCTTCCACCTCGGCGGCCATGCCGGCCTTGAACTGCACCAGCCGGTCGCTCAGGGCCTCGTCGGAAAGGGCCAGCATCTGGGCGGACAGAATGGCGGCGTTGTCCGCGCCGTCCACCGCCACGCAGGCCACGGGAATCCCCTTGGGCATCTGCACCATGGACAGAAGGGAGTCCAGCCCGCCCATCATAGAGGTCTTGATGGGCACGCCGATGACGGGCAGGGTGGTATAGGCGGCCAGCACACCGGCCAGATGGGCGGCTTTGCCCGCTGCGGCGATAATCGCACCGAAGCCGTTCTCCCTTGCCTGAGAGGCGAAGCGCTCGGCGGCGGCGGGGGTACGGTGGGCGGAGATGATGTGGACCTCTGTGGGGATGCCAAAGGACTTGAGCCGCTGGATGCAGGGGCGCATGGTGTCCAGATCTGAGTCGGAACCCATGATGACGGCAACTTTTTTGCTCATAAAACCCTCCTGTAGCGCCAAATAAATTTTTAGGAAACGATAAAATAAATCAGGGTATCTGCTTACACAGATACCCTGCACTTATTACCGCCGAAAATTGGACAGGCGGGAACCATTGATGATCCAAACCCCAGAGCGCAGTTCGTGCACCGGCGTCATGGCTCTACCTCCCTGTCCCAGAATGAGTATAATATATCGAATTCCCGGGGGCTTTGCAAGGGAGGGGGCGGAAATTCGTATGCTTATACAAGTTTCGCCGGAAAAACAGAAGACACAATTGTAAAGTGTGTGTCAAGCCTGGCGGAGCAGCGTGCCGTCGGTGCCCACAATGACCGTATGGAGGGAGAGCGGTTTACCGCTGGCGGACACGGCCCGCTCGGCGGCCGCTGAATGCCCCCACAGCAGGGGACCGCCATCCGTACAACGGTGACGCTGCGGATGTCGTTTTGAGCCAGAATGGCGGTGAGCTTTTCACTATAGTCCCCTTCGTCCAGCTTGGGGCAGCCGATAAGGGTCACCCGGCCCCGGATAAAGTCCCGGTGAAAGGCGCCGTAGGCGTAGGCGGTGCAGTCGGCAGCAATGAGAAGATCACAGCCGTCAAAGTAGGGCGCGTTAACCGGAGCGAGCTTGATCTGAACCGGCCACTGGCGCAGTTCACTGGGGATATCTCCAGCGGTGGGGGCGGCTTCCGGCCGGCGGATGGCCCGGCTCTGGCTGCCGGGACAGCCGCAGGGCAGGGGCTTGTCCGCGGCCCTGGCCGCCTTGGCGGCCAAGACCGCCGCATGGTCGTAGGCGGGGGCCTCACGCTCCTCAAAGGTGATGGCCCCGGTGGGGCAGGCGGGCAGGCAGTCCCCCAGCCCGTCGCAGTAGTCCTCCCGGGTGAGACGGGCCTTGCCGTTGACCATCTCAATGGCGCCCTCGTGGCAGGCGGCGGCGCACAGGCCGCAGCCGTTGCACCTGGATTCCTCGATATGAATGATTCTGCGTTTCATGGGAAAACGCCTCCTTCGTCGGTTTCTGGGCCTATTCTAACAAAGGGACGGGCCGTTGTATGTTGCAGGTGCAATAAAAAAGAAAAAACGTGCGCTGTCACCGACAGCGCACGTTGGATGGAACACAATCAATCGCGCAGATACTGCTTCACCAGCTCCTGTAGCAGCTCGTCCCGGTCCAGCTTGCGGATCAGGGCGCGGGCGTTGTTGTAGTTGGTGATATAGGTGGGGTCCTCCGAGAGGATGTACCCCACGATCTGGTTGATGGGATTGTAACCCTTTTCCTGCAAGGACTGGTAGACGGAAGAGAGGATCTTCTTGATCTCTGGGTCCTTGTCGTTTTGGATGCTGAATTTGCGGGTGTAGTCCATCTCCATATCGGTACACCTCCCCGTGTATCATTCTGTTCCCCATTGTAGCGGAAAAAGGACGCGCTGTAAAGGGGATGACTTAAAATTTATGATTCTTTAAGATTTCGACCGGACGCGGAAGGGGCTCACCGCAAAACAGCACCCAGCTCCTGCTCCAGCAGCTCCAAAACTGCCTTCACGTCGGCATCAGCCTCCTCGCTGGTGAGGGAGCGGTCGTCGGCGCGGAGGGTGAGGTTGAAGGCGACGCTCTTCTTGCCCTCATCCACGCCCTTGCCCCGGTAGATGTCAAACAGGGCAACCTCCTTGAGCAGGCCCTTGGCTCCCCGCCGGATGCAGTCCTCCAGAGCGCCACGGTGACTTTCTCCCCGCACACCACGGCGATATCCCGGGTGACGGCGGGGAACCGTGGGCAGGGGGCACGGTACTCAGGATCGGGGCCCTTGGCGTTCAGAAGCTCGTCAAAGGAGAGCTCGGCGCAGTAGAGCTCGGCGTCCACGCCATAGTTCTGGGCCGCCAGGGGGTGGATCTGGCCGAAGATGCCGATGCAGTCGCTGCCACTCCACACGGTGGCGCAGCGGCCGGGGTGGTAGGAGGCGTCGGTAGGGCGCGCCGGTGGGACCCTCAAATGGATATCTGTGGCCGGCAGTGTGCCCTTTCGAGAAATGGCCTCGACGGCCCCCTTCATGGCGTAGAAGTCCATGTCCCCGCCGTAGGCGCCCAGGGTGAGCACCTTGGACTCGTTGGCCAGGCCGTCCTCCCCGCCGGGCAGATAGACCCGGGCCAGCTCATAGAGCCTGGCGGACTTGTTGCGGTAGTTGTAGTTGCGGGTCAGGATATCCAGCATGGAGGGTAGGGTGGTGGTGCGCATGATGGAGGTGTCCTCCCCCAGAGGGTTGAGGATCTGGAAGCTCTTGCGGGCGGAGTAGTCGCGGGGCCAGCGGATCTTGTCGTAGCAGGCGGGGGAGATGAAGGAGTAGGTGATGATCTCGTCATACCCGAAGGCGCGGCAGAGCGCGCCCAGCCGGTTTTCCAGCTTCTGCTCGGCGGAGTAGCCGCCCAGGGTGGTCTGGCCCCGCATAAGGGTGACGGGGATGTTGTTGTACCCGTAGAACCGGGCCACCTCCTCGGCCAGATCGGCGATGCCCTCCACGTCGGCGCGCCAGGAGGGGATGACCACGTTGGCGGGGCCGTCGGGGAAGTCATGCTGCTCGGTGTGGATCTCCACCCGCTCCAGATATTTGTACTGCTCCGCGGCGGGGATGTCGGTGCCCAGCAGGGCGTTCACCCGCTCCGGATCCATGCAGATGGTGCGGGGCTGGGGCACATAGTTGAGGATGTCGATGACGCCGTCCACCACCTCGCCGGCCCCCAGCAGCTCCACCAGCTCGCAGGCCCGCTGGACCGGCGGGAAGGGGTGTTCATGGGATCCAGGCCCTTTTCGAACTTGGCGCTGGCCTCGGTGCGCATGCCCAGGGCCAGGGCGCCTTGCGGATGCAGGTGCCGTCGAAGCAGGCGGACTCGAACACCACGTCGGCGGTGTCGGAGACGATCTCGCTGTTCTCGCCGCCCATGATGCCCGCAAGGCCCACGGCCCGGGTCTCGTCGGCGATGACCAGGTGGTTGGCGTTGAGCTTGCGCACCTGGCCGTCCAGGGTGGTCAGCTCCTCGCCCTCCTCCGCCCGGCGGACGATGATCCTGCCGCCCTTCACATAGCGGTAGTCGAAGGCGTGCATGGGCTGGCCGTACTCCAGCATGACGTAGTTGGTGATATCCACGATGTTGTTGATGGGGCGCACGCCCATGGAGCGCAGCCGCTCCCGCATCCACTTGGGGGAGGGGGCGATCTTCACGTTGCGCACCATCCGGGCGGTGTACCGGGGCACCAGGTCGGCCGCCGGGGTCTCCACGTCCAGCAGCTCGGTGAGCACGCCGGGGCCGCCGCCCTTCACCACCGGCTCGTGGAGGGTGAGAGGGGCGTCGTAGGTGGCGGCCACCTCCCGGGCCAGGCCGATGACGGACAGGCAGTCGGGCCGGTTGGGGGTGATCTCAAACTCCACTACGTGGTCGTCGGCGTTGATGACGGGCTTGAGATCGTCGCCGGGCTTGCAGTCCTCGCGGAGGATGAAGATGCCGTCTGGGATGCAGTGGGGGAATTCCGCCTGCTGGGCGTGAAGGTCGTCCAGGGTACAGTAGCTGCCGGTCTTGGTGTTGTAGGCCACAAGGTCGCCTGCGTGCAGGTTGGGGCAGGCGGTGTCCGGGCAGACCGTGCCGGTTCCGATGTCCGCGCAGGTGTGGAAGGAGCCGTCCGGCTGGGTCTCACACTCCAGCACCTTGGCGCACACCACGGGGCCGTAGATCTTGTCGCCGGGCTGAATGTCGGCGGAGATGGAGGGCTTGTCCTTGTCCAGGGGCTTGTAGTCCCCCAGAATGGCGGCGGGGTGATGGCGGCATAGGGGAAGTCCCGCTCGTCCAGGCCCAGCTCGGCCAGACCGCACAGCATGCCGTCGGACAGCACGCCGCGCAGCTTGCCCTTCTCGATCTTCTTGCCGCCGGGCAGGGTGGACTTGTGCAGGGCTACGGGTACCAGATCGCCCACATGGACGTTCCAGGCACCGGTGACGATCTGCACCGGCTGCTCCCGGCCGGCGTCCACCTGGCAGATCCACATGTGGTCGGAATCGGGGTGACGCTCCATAGACAGCACCTTGCCCACCACCACGTTGGAGATCTCCTCTCCCAGATCGTGGGTCAGCTCCACCTTGGAGCCGGACAGGGTCATAGCCTCGGCGAACTCCTTGTCGGAGGCGTCCACATGGACGAATTCCTCCAGCCATTTGCGAGATAAGTTCATATATGAAAACTCCCTTGTTATTCTTGTTTTACCTCGGACGGATTCCGGGTGTAGGGGCGGATATTATCCGCCCGCCAGGCTCAAATTTGGAAACGGGCGGGCGGCTGATAGCCGCCCCTACGGTTCTGAGACTGCGCCTCAGAACTGCTCCAGGAACCGGACGTCGTTTTCAAAAATCAGCCGCAGATCGGCGATTTTGAAGCGACGCATGGCGGTGCGCTCCAGGCCGATGCCGAAGGCCCAGCCGGAGTAGACGCTGGGATCGATGCCCGCCATCTCCAGCACCCGGGGGTGGATCATGCCCGCGCCCAGCAGCTCGATCCAGCCCTCACCCTTGCAGGTGGGGCAGCCCACACCGCCGCACTTGTGGCACTGCACGTCCATCTCGCAGGACGGCTCGGTAAAGGGGAAGTGGTGGGGGCGGAAGCGGGTCTTGGTGCCCTTGCCGTAGAGCTGTTCCACCACAGTGTTGAGGGTGCCCTTCAGATCGGCCATGGTGACGCCCTTGTCGATGACCATGCCCTCCACCTGGTGGAACATGGGGGAGTGGGTGGCGTCCACCTCGTCCTTGCGGTAGACCCGGCCGGGGGCGATGATGCGGATGGGCAGGGGCATGGAGTCCATGGCCCGCACCTGCATGGGGGAGGTCTGGCTGCGGAGCATCACCCGGCTGTCCTCGTCAAAATAGAAGGTGTCCGACCAGTCGCGGCTGGGGTGCCCCTCGCCGGCGTTGAGCCGGTCGAAGTTCAGCTCGGCCAGCTCCACCTCGGGGCCGTCCAGCACGGTGAAGCCCATGCCGATGAAGATGTCCTTGAGCTCATCCAGGGCGATATACATGGGGTGCTGGTGGCCCATCGTCACGGGCTTGCCGGGGACAGTGACATCCAGCGCCTCGGCCTCCAGCCGGGCCTCCAGCGCCTTGGCCTCCAGCTCCCTGCCCTTGGCCTCCAGCTCGGCCTCCAGAGCGGCGCGCACTTCGTTGGCCAGCTGGCCCATGGCGGGCCGCTCCTCGGCGGAGAGCTTGCCCATCTGCTTGAGTACGGCAGTGAGCTCGCCTTCTGCCAGTACTGACCGCAGGCGTCCAGTTCTGCGGAAGATCCGGCCTGCGCAAACGCGGCCAGAGCCTCCGAGCGGATGGTTGCTAACTGTTCTTTCATATGGAAAACTCCTTCTTGATGAATGGTAGTGGATACGATTAGGCTTCCGCATGGTAGGCGAAGGGCAGCAGATCCTTTGCCGGAACCTTTTGTGCAACCCCGTTCACGGGGAGGATTACTTCACACTCCGGCGCGTAGTCCGCCAGGAGCTGCCGACAGCTGCCGCACGGGGGCAGCAGTTCCGAGCCGTCTTTGCCGCGTACGGCGGCGATTGCTTCCAAAACCCGCTCGCCATTGGTGATGGCGGAGCCGATGGCCACCTGTTCTGCGCATGCGCCGTGAATGGAGTACACATTCACGCCGGTATAAACTGCGCCGCTGCCGCACCGCACGGCCGCGCCTACGGTGTGATGGAAGTTTTCGCCGTCATAGTTCCGGCGAATCGCCGCACCGGCGGCCTCAATCAAGGCGCGGTCTCGCTCTTCCAACGACTTCATTGTCCAGCTCCTCTTTCCGGTTTGGGCAATAAAAAAGCCCTTCCTCCCAACTAATTGGGACGAAAGGCAAACCTTCCGCGGTACCACCCGCAATTCCCGCGCCGGCGGCGCAGGCACTTTGGCCCCGGTACGTGGGGCAAAACGTCCCTGTCTCCAGGGCCGCTCCAGGACGAACCAAACAGGCCAGCCCCACATCCGCTTTCAGCCGGTGACGGACGCTCTCTGCCGGGCCGGGGGCTGCTCTTTTCCCTTCATCGCATGTGCCCTTATTTATATCACAAAATCGAGAAAAGCGCAAGAAGGAAATTGACGAGTCCTGCCGCACGGCATATAATGAGACCGACTTAGAGAGAAATGGGAGCGTGGAACACATGAGAATCGCAACGGCGGAGCAGATGCGAACATTGGACCGGAGGGCCATAGAGGAGCGGGGCGTCCCCTCGCTGGAGCTGATGGAGCGGGCGGCAAATGCGCTGGCGGAGGCCGCCATCGACACGGCGGCCAACGCGCCGGGGCGGGCGGTTGTTCGTGCGGGCCGGTC